>Ga0164241_10000134_pt1 | contig 177133 bp, 165 predicted proteins | sample OricomyardsoilBY_FD_108780 | JGI IMG/M metagenome (GOLD analysis project Ga0164241, IMG submission 108780) | Backyard soil microbial communities from Emeryville, California, USA - Original compost - Back yard soil (BY) | ecosystem: Environmental > Terrestrial > Soil > Unclassified | place... | reverse complement strand
GACGTTCTGGTGCGTGATCTTGCGCGAGTAGCGCAGCTCATGCACGAAGCGCTTCATCATCTCCTCGTCTTCCGACACGTTCGGATTGAGGAACTTCAGGATCAGGCGGTCGTCGACCACCGTATCTTCCATCAGCAGCACGGTGCCGAAGGCGCCCTTGCCGATGCGCTCGATGTACTTGTAGCGGCCCTCCAGCATGTCGCCGCCGCGCAGCGTGGAGATGTCGAGCTTGAGCGGCGCGCTGCCCTGCTCGACCTGGTGCAGCATGGCCCTGGCCTGTTCCTCGTCCATCGGCAACGAGCGCGCGGGTTCGGCATGCGGACCCGAGCCGCGGCCGCCCATGGCCACGGTGCCGCTGCTTTCCGCCAGGCGGTTGCCCAGTTCCTTCAACGCCGCCGCCGCAGCGTCGGCCACCTGCGCGTCCGGATTCTGGCTCTGCGCCTGCAGCTGCAGGCGCACATGTTCGAAGCGCCGCTCGTCGGCCAGCAGGCCGATGGCATGGATGGCCTCGATGCGCAGTTCCTTCTCGGGCCGCGCCAGCAATGGCAGCAGCGTGTCGATGTTCTTCGGTTCGCCGAGCTTGCCGATGGCCCGCACCACCACCGGCAGTGACCGCACCGGCGTGGTGGGCAGCATCTCCAGCAGGCGCGGCAGGGCGCGCTTGCTGCCGATTTCCGCCAGCGCGTCGATGGAGCGTTCGCACACCCACCAGTCCTTGTCGCGGGTGGCCTCGATCAGGTGGTTGACGGCGCGCTCGTCCTTGGTCTGGTTCAGGATCTCGATGGCGGCGCGGCGCAGGTCCTCGTCCTTGTCCTGCGCCAGGCGCAGTACGGCATCGATGACCTTGGGCCCGCCGATCTTGCCCAGCGCGTCGCCGGCGCGGCTGCGCACCCACCAGTCATCGTCCTTGATGGCTTCCAGCAGGTACTTCACCGACTTGGCGTCGCCGATCTCGTTGAGCACCTCGACAGCCGAACGGCGCGCGTACTCGTTCTCGTCCTTCAGCACCGGGATCAGGTATTTCACCGTCTCCGGATCGTTGGCGCGGATCAGCACGTCGATGGCGCGGTTCTGCACGTCGATCTCGCCATCCTTCAGCAGCCGGCACACGGCCTCGACGTCGATGGGGCCATCCATGCGCGACAGCGCGGCCAGTGTCGCCGAACGGATCATCTTGTTCGGGTCGCGCAGCTGGCCCTGCAGCGCGCGCTTGATGTCCGGCTTGTTGAACTTCGACAGGATGTTGATGATGTGCATGCGCGCGATCGGATCCTTGCCCTCCAGCCGGCTGACCAGCTCGGGGGCGGAATTCTCGTCGGCGATCTCGGTGATGATGCGGAACAGCGCGGCCTTGTCCTGCGGCTCCTGGGCATAGGCCACATTGAGCAGCTCGCGCAGGTTGAAGCGGTCGCGTTGCGCGTGGATGACATCCAGCACCGAACTCTTGGACACGCCCTTGGTGTTCAGCGCCTCGATCAGGAGGCTGGGCGAATAGGTCCGGCTGCTGGTCAACGCCCAGCTGATGCCGGCCGCGATCCTGGCGTTGCCGTCGCACAGCCCCGCCAGGAATTGCGGAAAGCTCTTGTTGGAAACCAGCGTGGACAGCACGTCCACCAGCGCCACGGTGGCGTTCTTGTCGGCGTCGGCGAGGGCCTGGATGACCGGTTCGATGACGCCGGGGCCCAGCGCCTTGAGCTTGGCTACCGACTTGAGGGTCTCTTCCCCGAGTGGTTTGTCGGTCGACTTGATCTGGGTGATCAGCCGGTCGGAACGCAGGTTCGTGAACAGGGCCATTTAGTCCATTAATTCGGCTGAAAAAAGTAGCGCGGGAAGACCATTGTTTAGGCCGGGAAGTATGCCATAGGCCCCCAACCGGCCGTTTGCCGGCCGGTCCGCGCTGCTAGAATCCTCGCCCTTTTTCTTGAACGGGGTCACATGAGCGAGCCGGATGACACCCTGCGCGCGCTGTTGTCGGCGTGGCGGGACCCTTACATCGGCCAGAGCCTCGGCGAGCTCGGCGCCATTCGCGTCCTGGAGACCGTCGGTGGATCGATCCGTCTGGCGCTGCGCATGCCGGTGCCGGTGGGCGGGTATGAAGCCGAACTGGCCGCCGCCCTGAGCGAGACGCTGCGCCGCAGCGGAATCACCCAGCCACTGTCCCTGGAAGTGGCTACAGCGATTCCCACGCATGCCGTGCAGCGGCCCCTGAAGCCGCAAGCCGGCATACGCAACATCGTTGCGGTGGGGTCGGCCAAGGGCGGGGTGGGCAAGTCCACCGTGGCCGCCAATCTGGCCGCGGCCTGGGCGGCCATGGGCGCCCGGGTGGGCCTGCTGGACGCCGACGTTTACGGGCCCAGCCAGCCGCTGCTGTTCGGCGTGGCGGGCGAAAAGCCGCAGACCGAAGGCAAGCAGATCCTGCCGGTCACGGCCCAGGGCGTGAAGCTGATGTCCATCGGCTTCCTGGTGGATGCGGGGCAGCCGGTGATATGGCGCGGCCCCATGGTCACGCAGGCGCTGACGCAGCTGCTGACCGAAACCGCATGGGGCGAACTGGACTACCTGGTGCTGGATCTGCCGCCCGGCACCGGCGACCTGCAGCTGACCATGGCGCAGAAAGTGCCGGTGGCCGGCAGCGTGGTGGTGACCACCCCGCAGGAGATCGCCGTGGCCGATGCGCGCAAGGGCATCGCGATGTTCGAGAAGGTTGCGGTCGCGGTGCTCGGCGTGGTGGAGAACATGAGCATGCACGCCTGCAGCAATTGCGGGCACGAGGATGCGATCTTCGGCAGCGGCGGCGGCGAACGTCTGGCCGCGGAGGCCAATGTGGCGCTGCTGGGCAAGCTGCCGCTGGATACTCGCATCCGCGCCGAATCCGATGCGGGCCGGCCCACGGTGCTGGTGGCGCCGGACAGCCCGCGTGGCCGTGCCTGGACGGAACTCGCCCGCCACACCGCCGGCCAGCTCGCGCGCCGCCCGCGCGACCGCGGTGGCGCCTTCCCGAACATCGTCGTCGAGAGATCTTCATGACCATCAAGTCCGACCACTGGATCCGCCGCATGGCCGCCGGCCACGGCATGATCGAACCCTTCGAGCCGGGCCAGGTGCGCGATGCCGGCGCCGGCCGCATCGTCTCCTATGGCACCTCCAGCTATGGCTACGACGTGCGCTGCGCGCGTGAATTCAAGATCTTCACCAACATCAACAGCACCATAGTGGACCCGAAGAACTTCGATCCGCAGAGCTTCGTGGACGTGAGTTCGGATGTGTGCATCATCCCGCCGAACTCCTTCGCGCTGGCGCGCACCGTGGAGTACTTCCGCATCCCGCGCAATGTGCTGGTGGTGTGCCTGGGCAAGAGCACCTACGCGCGTTGCGGCATCATCGTGAACGTGACGCCGCTGGAGCCGGAGTGGGAAGGGCATGTGACGCTGGAGTTCTCCAACACCACGACGTTGCCGGCCAAGATCTACGCCAACGAGGGCGTGGCGCAGATGCTGTTCTTCGAGTCCGATGAAGTGTGCGGCACTTCGTACAAGGATCGCGGCGGCAAGTACCAGGGGCAGAAGGGCGTCACACTGCCCAAGGCATGAATCAATCCGCCGGCGTTGCGAAACGCCGGCGGATTGAAGCGGCTTACTGCGCGGCCGGGGGGACGGTGTCGCGCGGTGCCGGCGAGGGGCTGCTGCTGGAATCAGACGGCATGCCGGACTTCGGCTTCTCCGCCTTGCTCCACTTGGCGAACTCATCCGACGACAGATAGGTGTCGCGGTTGGCGTCCAGCTTGCTGAATTCGGTGTTCAGATCCGAATTCATCGCAGCTTCCGCCGACGAGACGCGACCATCCTTGTTGCGGTCGACGGTGGCAAAGTCGGCACCGCGACCGGCGCCCTGTGCAGGGGTGGCGGTGGTGGCGGATGGAGCGGCCGCTGGCTCGGCCGACGGCGCCTGCGCGACGGCCGCGCCGGCAGCCAGCAGCGACAGGAAGAGGGAGCCCGTGAACGTTGCGGGTTTCATTGATGGAATCCTCCGAAAGGGGTTGAGAACAACTGAAGCGGTCGCGGCTGATTGTTCTCACTCGCGAAGGTCATCGCTGTCTGACGCGGTGCTGACCGCAGGTGGGAGCTTTCCCACATCAGATGAAGTCTGTCTCCGCTGCCCGACAGTATCTGCAATGCGCCGTGTTGCGCGCCTGAATTCGCCAGGGCTCAGCGCTGCGCGCTGCGAACGCGCATGGACAGCTGCACGTCGCTGCCATCGCGGCGCTCCACCTTCAGTGGCAGATAGCCCAGTTCCGGCGCGCACCAGAACCAGGTGGACTTGCGCGAGCCAGGTCGGGAGCTGCGGAAGATCACGGTGTCGTAGGTGCCGGCGTCGGTCTGCAGCTTTTCCCGGCCCTGCGTGGTGTAGATGTAGTCCTTGATGCGCTCCGCGTCGAGCAGCACGAAACGTTCCGGCGTGCGGCCTGCGAGCAGCTCGCGCATCAGCGCCACCTGCACGGAAAGCGTATCCAGCAGGCCAGGCTGCAATTGCAGGTCGACGCGCTTGCGCTCGGCGATCCCACGCACGCGACCGGCTTCCCAGTCGAAGACCACGTGCTGGTCGCTGTCATCGTCGTCGGTGCCGTCATCCACGGTGAAGGTCTCCGGCATGACCTTGTCGTCCTGGATGCGGAACACGCTGCGCGAATCCAGCTGCGCGGGCATGGCGAGGCGGGCAAGGCCCCGCGCGAAAGTCTGCATGCGGTAGGACCAGCGTCCATCCGACAGCAATTGCAGCTGCAGCTGCGTGCTGCCCGCCGCTATCCCGTGCCAGCTGATCGAGTAGCTGGCGGTGAATGGCTTGAGCCCGTCTTCGACGGCGCCGGCCACTGCGAGGCCGCAGCCCAGCAGCCACGCGGAAATTCCCGTTGCCAGGCGCTTCACGGTGCCCGCCATCAGCGAATGCGCACCGGCTCTTGCAGCGGCACGTCGTCCAGCAGGGGTTTGCCGCCATTCCAGCGCAGGCGGCCGCGGGTCAGCCATTCGATCACCATGGGATACAGCTTGTGTTCCCGAGCATGAACGCGTCCTGAAAGGCTGGCAATGTCGTCTCCGGGCAATACCGGGACCACGGCCTGCGCCAGCAGCGGGCCGCCGTCCAGTTCGCCGGTGACGAAATGCACGCTGGCGCCATGTTGTGCGTCGCCGGCGGCCAGCGCGCGCGCATGTGTGTCCAGGCCTTTGTGCCGGGGCAGCAGCGAAGGATGGATGTTCAGCATCCGCCCGGTGAAGCGCGCCACGAACGCCGCGGACAGCACGCGCATGAAACCGGCAAGAATCACGTAGTCCGCATTGGTGCCGGCGATGGCATTGGTCAGCGCGGCCTCGAACGCCGCGCGATCCGGGCGTCCCTCGTGCAGGAACTGCCGGCGGTCGACCACCAGGGCGTTGAGGCCCAGCTGCCGCGCGCGTTCTATGCCACCGGCCGTTGGTGTATCGGCGATCACCGCGGCCACGCTGGCCGGAATGTGGCCGGTGCGGCAGGCCTCGGCGATCGCCACCATGTTGCTGCCCTGGCCCGATATCAGGATGGCGAGGCGGGCGCGCGGCGGCTCAGTCGATGACGACACCGTCGTTCCCGGGACGGATGGTGCCGATCTGTGTGGCGGTTTCACCGGCGGCGCGGAGCAGGGCCAATGCAGCTTCCGCCTGCCCGGCCGGCACCACCACCACCATGCCGATGCCGCAGTTGAAGGTGCGGTACATCTCCGCCGGCGCGATGCCGCCGCTGGCAGCCAGCCACTCGAACACCGGGTCGCTGTGCCACTGCCTGCGTTGCAGGTGCGCCGTGAGACCCTGCGGCAACACGCGCGGAATGTTGTCGGTGAGTCCGCCGCCGGTGATGTGCGCGAACGCGGATACCGGCAGCGACTGCGCCAGCTTCAGCATGCTCTTCACGTAGATGCGCGTGGGTTCCAGCAGCCGGTCGAACAGCGGCTTGCCGTCCAGCATGGTGCCGGCATCCGCGCCGCTGACCGCGATGAGCTTGCGCACCAGCGAATAACCGTTCGAATGCACGCCGGAAGAGGCGAGCCCGATGATGGCATCGCCGGCTTGCACGCGGCCGCCGTCCAGCACTTCGCTGCGTTCCACCACGCCCACGCAGAAACCAGCCAGGTCGTAGTCATCGCCCTGGTACATGCCGGGCATTTCGGCGGTCTCGCCACCTACCAGCGCGCAGCCGGCCAGAAGGCAGCCCTCGGCGATGCCGCGGATCACCGCTTCGGCCACGTCCACCGACAGCTTGCCGGTGGCGTAGTAGTCGAGGAAGAACAGGGGCTCGGCACCCTGCACGGCCACGTCGTTCGCGCACATGGCCACAAGATCGATGCCGATGCGGTCATGGCGGCCCGTGTCGATGGCGAGCCTGAGCTTGGTGCCGACGCCGTCGGTGCCCGACACCAGCACCGGTTCGCGGTAACGCTGCGGCAGGCCAACCAATGCGCCGAAGCCGCCGACTCCCGCCAGCACCTCCGGCCGCATGGTGCGTTTCACGATGGGCCTGATGCGATCGACCAGCGCGTCGCCGGCATCGATGTCGACGCCTGCGTCACGATAAGTAAGGCCGGTAGTCTTCTGCATGCGTGGAGGAACCGCGGGGATTCGGCCAAGTACGGCCGGGTGCGATATTGTAGCGAAAACAGCCCACCGCTTGCCTCATGCGCCACATCCCGAACCTCATCTGCCTGCTGCGCATCGCGCTGGTCACGCCGCTGGTGCTGGCCATGCTGGCTGGCGACCAGCCGCGCATCCTGGTGCTGTTCATCATCGCCGCCGTGTCCGACGGGCTGGACGGCTATCTCGCCAAGCGCTTCAACTGGACTTCGGACCTGGGCCGCGTGCTGGATCCACTGGCGGACAAGCTGCTGCTGATCGCGGTGTTCATCACCGCCGCGTGGCTGGACATCGCGCCGTGGTGGCTGGCGGCAGTGGCAATAGCCCGCGACCTGGTCATCGGCTTTGGCGCGATGATCTACCGCGTCTGGTTCGGTCCGCTGCGTGGCCGGCCCAGTGCCATCAGCAAGTTCAACACCCTGATGCAGCTGGGTTACCTGCTGGCAGTGATCCTGGCCAGTGCCAGCGGTTTTCCGCCGCGCGAGGTGCTGGAGGCGCTGGCCTTCGTGACGGTGCTCACCACGCTGGCCAGCGGCGTGGACTACGTGGCCCGCTTCATGGAGCGGGGTTTCCAGCGGATGGTCGCATCCTGATGCCCGCCGGGCCGCGCCGCTCCCAATGAGGCAGCTGCCACTTTCCGTACGCCTGCAGGACCGGGCGGTGTTCGGCAGTTTTCTTCCCGGCGCGAATGTGCAGGCGCTGGCGGCGGCGCGCGATCTGGCAGCCGGCAGCACGCCGCTGCTGTACCTGCATGGCCAGTCCGGAGCCGGTCGTTCGCACCTGCTGCAGGCCATCTGTGCCACGGCCGCGGGGGCGGGCTACTTCCCGCTCGCGCAACTGCGCCAGATGGGCGAGTCGGTGCTGGATGGCGTGGCGCAGCTGCCGGTGGTGGCACTGGATGACCTGCACCTTGTGGCGGGCGAGGCGGACTGGGAGCGCCGCCTGTTCAACCTCTACAACGAATGCCGCCACGCCGGCACCCGGCTCGCAGTGGCAGCAGCGGTGCCCGCGCAGGATCTGCCGCTGGCGCTGCCGGACCTGGCCTCCCGGCTTTCCGCCATGCCGCACTATGCCTTGCGCCCGCTCGACGAGATGCAGCAGCGCGAGGCACTGCAGCTGCGTGCCGCCCAGCGTGGCATCGAGCTGCCACCGGAAACCCTGCTGTACCTGCAGCGGCATTTCCCGCGCGACATGGGGAGCCTCAACCGGCTGCTGGATCAGCTCGACCTGGCGTCGCTGGAAGAACAGCGCCGCGTGACGCTGCCGTTCATCCGCGAGGTGCTGGAAAGGCAGCCCTGAGCGAGGGCTACTGGCGTGTCGCGGGACGGGCCGCCTTCAGAGCGAGCGCGATGCGCGCCACCCGCTTGCCCAGTGCGCGGCCCAGTTCGGCTTCCTCTTCCGACAGCTCGTCCTGCGGAACCGCCGACACCACATGCGAGGCACCGTAAGGCGTGCCGCCACTGCGGGTGTTGTTGAGCGCGCTTTCCGTGAACGGCAGGCCCACATACACCATGCCATGGTGCAGCAGCGGCAGCAGCATGGTCAGCAGTGTGCTTTCCTGGCCGCCATGCATGGTCTGGGTCGAGGTGAACGCGGCGGCCGGTCTGTCGGCCAGCGTGCCCTGCGCCCACAGGCTGCCGGTCTGGTCGAGGAAATACTTCAGTGGTGCGGCCATGTTGCCGAAGCGTGTCGGGCTGCCGAGGATGAGGCCGTCACAGGCGGCAAGATCCTCCAGGCTCGCCCAGGGCGCACCCTCCGCGGGTACCGCGCGCTGCGGGCGTTCGTTCTCGGCGGTGACCGGCGGCACGCTGCGCAGTTTCGCGGTGGCGCCTGGCATGGATTCGATGCCGCGGCACACCTGCCGCGCCAGCCGCGCCGTGTTGCCGTGGCGGGAGTAGTAGATGACGAGGATTTCCGCTGTCGCGCTCATCGGCTTGCAGCCCTGGCAGGCAGGCCCAGGTCATCCGCGCCGTGCCAGCGCGTGGTCCAGCGCGAGATCACGAGGTTCGAATACTTGCGACTGCCGACGCTGCCGTTGTAGCGCGCCAGCGCCTTGTGCCAGTCATTCTTCTCGCGCTTCAGGTAGTGGCGCAGGATGGCGCAGCCCATCTGCATGTTGGCCTTGATGCGGTTCAGGTCGCTGCGCGTCATGCCCAGCTGCTGCGGCCAGAAGGGCATCACCTGCATCAGTCCCACCGCGCCGGCACTGGAGATGGCCCAGCGGTCGAAGCGGCTCTCCACATCCATGATGGCCATGATCAGGCCCATTGGCAGGCGCTGCTCGCCCGCGCGGGTGGCCTCGCAGTAGGCGGTTTCCAGGATGAGCACGCGCTCGGCCGGATCCTTGACGAGCTTGCGCAGGCGCGGCTCCTGCAGCGCGAACCACACGGCCGAATCGTACTTGTCGGCGAAGCACGGCGTCGCGTCGATGGCCTGCTGCACGATGGCCTTGAGCTCCGGCTCGTGCTGCGCATCTGCCGCCGGCAGCGCGCAGGGCGTCGCGGCGAGCAGCAACGCAGCCAGCCGCGCGCTACGGACGCGCCAGCCTGGCCTTGATGTCCGCGATGACGCCATCGATGGCGATCTCCTGCGTTGTGCCGCCGCGCCGGTTGCGGTATTCGAGCTTGCCGGCGGCAATGCCGCGGTCCCCGACCACGATGCAATGGGGGATGCCCAGCAATTCCGCGTCCGCGAACTTCACGCCCGGCCGCGCGTCGCGATCGTCGTACAGCGTGTCGATGCCCAGCTGCCCGAACTGCGCATACAGGTTGTCCGCGCAGTTGCGCACGGCCTCGGAGCGGTCATGGTTGAGCGTGAGGATGAGCACGGTGTAGGGCGCCAGCGGTTCGGGCCAGATGATGCCCTTGTCATCGTGGTTCTGTTCAATGGCCGCCGCCACGACGCGCGTCACACCGATGCCATAGCAGCCCATCAGCGGCGTGATGGCCTTGCCGGCGGGGTCCAGCACCGAGGCCTGCATGGCTTCGCTGTACTTGCGGCCCAGCTGGAAGATGTGGCCCACCTCGATGCCGCGGCGGATCACGAGCCTGCCCTTGCCGGATGGCGAAGGGTCGCCGGCCACGACATTGCGCAGGTCGGCGGTCTGCGGCTCCGGCAGGTCGCGGCCCCAGTTCACGCCGGTGAGGTGCGCGTCCTTCTCGTTGGCGCCGCAGACGAAATCGGCCAGTGCCGCGGCGGCATGGTCCACCACCACGCGGACTTCCAGGCCCACCGGACCGATGAAGCCGGGCTCTGTGCCGGTGGCCTCCAGCACCCGCTTGGGCGTTGCCATGCGCAGCGGACTTGCAACGCCGGCCACTTTCTGTGCCTTCACCGCGTTCAGTTCATGGTCGCCGCGCACCACCAGAGCCACGACGCCGCCATCGGCGCCATCCACGACCAGCGTCTTGGCGCAGCGTGCGGCCGGCACGCCCAGCAGCCTGGTCAGTTCATCCATGGTCTTCGTGGCCGGTGTTGCCACGCGTGCCAGGGTGGCGCTGGCGGCAGTGCGTTGGCCGTCGAAGGCGGAAGTCGAGGCCAGCTCCATGTTGGCGGCGTAGTCATCGGCATCGGAGACCGCGATGGCATCCTCGCCGGAATCGGCCAGTACCTGGAATTCCTCCGACCCCGTGCCGCCGATGGAGCCGGTGTCGGCGCGCACCGCGCGGAACTCCAGCCCCATGCGCTCGAAGATGCGCGTGTAGGCCGTCTTCATCGCCGCATAGCCTTGCTGCAGCGAGGCCTCGTCCGCATGGAACGAATACGCATCCTTCATCAGGAACTCGCGGCCGCGCATCACGCCGAAGCGCGGCCGGATCTCGTCGCGGAACTTCATCTGGATCTGGTAGAAATTCACCGGCAGCTGGCGGTAGCTTTTCAGCTCGCGCCGCGCGAGGTCGGTGATCACCTCTTCGTGCGTCGGACCGATCACGAAATCGCGCTCATGGCGGTCCTTCAGCCGCAGCAGTTCCGGACCGTACTGCTCCCAGCGTCCGGACTCCTGCCACAGCTCGGCCGGCTGCACCGCGGGCATCAGCACTTCCAGCGCGCCGGCGCGGTTCATCTCCTCGCGGATAATGGCCTCGGCCTTGCGCACCGCGCGCAGCCCCATGGGCAGGAAGGTGTAGATGCCGGCGGCGAGGCGCCGGACCAGGCCGGCGCGCAGCATCAGCTGGTGGCTGATGACTTCCGCGTCGGCGGGGGTCTCCTTGGAAGTGTTGACCGGATAACGGGAAAGACGCATGAAACCCTTGGAAAATCAGGCCTTACGGCGAGTTCTTGCAGTCTAGCAGTTCGGCTATCATGCGCGCACTGCAATGGACGAACCCGACACCACCACCCGCCCGCGCAGCCGCGCCATCTACCTGCTGCCCAACCTGTTCACCACGGGCTGCCTGTTCTCGGGTTTCTACGCGATCGTCGCGGCCATCGACGGCAACTACGAGCGCGCCGGCTTCGCGGTGTTCGCGGCCATGCTGTTCGACACGCTGGACGGGCGCGTCGCGCGCCTCACGCGCACCGAGAGCGCCTTCGGCAAGGAATACGACAGCCTCGCCGACATGGTCTCCTTCGGTGTGGCACCGGCCATCGTCGCCTACCAGTGGGGCTTCACGCGGCTGTCCGAGTATGGCCAGGTGTGGGGGCGGGTCGGGTGGCTGGCGGCTTTCCTGTACGCGGTCTGCGCCGCGTTGCGCCTGGCGCGTTTCAACATGCGCCATGCCACCGCCGACAAGCGCTTCTTCGAAGGATTGCCCAGTCCGTCGGCGGCCGCGGTGGTGTCGTCCTTCATCTGGTGGGCCAGCGAGTGGTCCGCGCCGGGTCTGCCGGGGCTCATCCTCGCCACGCTGGTCACCGCCAGTGCCGGCGCGCTGATGGTCAGCCAGTTCGGCTACAACAGTTTCAAGAAACTCGACGCCGAAGGACCGGTGCGTTTCGCGACCTTCCTGCTGGTCCCGGTGGGCTTCATCCTGATCGCGCTGTATCCGCCCACCTCGCTGATGATCATCTTCGGATGCTATGCACTGTCCGGGCCGCTGTTTGCGCTGCTGCGTCTGCGCCGCAAGCATCAGCGCATCGCGGAATCGGGCGGTGGGCCGGACCACCACAGCTGATGGCGACGCGCGGCGAATATCTCGCGGCGCTTGGACTCGTCGACTGGCGGCAGCGGCGCACGCTGGCGGTGGGCCTGGTGGCACCAGCCGCGTCAGGGGCCGCGGAACCGGTACCGGAAGAACCGCAACCAGTCCTGCCACCAACGCACATTGCTGTGAGACCAGGCGCCGACAGCTGGGACGCCGTGGCAGCCGAAGTCGCCGCCTGCATGCGCTGCGGGCTGCACCAGTGCCGCACCCGCACGGTGTTCGGCGTCGGTGATCGCGAGGCCAGCTGGCTGGTGGTGGGGGAGGCACCTGGCGCCGAAGAGGACCGGCAGGGCGAACCCTTCGTCGGGCGCGCCGGGCAGCTGCTCAACGCCATGCTGCTGGGCATCGGGCTGCAGCGCGAGCAGGTGTTCATCGCCAACGTGCTCAAGTGCCGGCCGCCCAGCAACCGCGATCCGCTGCCCGACGAAGTGGCGCGCTGCCTGCCGTACCTGGAAAGGCAGATCGCGCTGCTGCAGCCGCGCATCATGCTGGCGGTGGGGCGCATCGCCGCGCAGAACCTGCTGGCCACGGATACCCCCATCGGCAAGCTGCGCGGCCGCGTGCATGCCTTCGGCACGCAGCGCATCCCGCTGGTGGTCACCTACCATCCGGCCTACCTGCTGCGTTCGCCCACCGAGAAGCGCAAAGCCTGGGAGGACCTGAAATTCGCGCGGCATGTGGCCGCGGGAGGCAGTGCATGAGCGCGGTCTCCGCCAGCGTGCCACCCGAGGTGCTGATCCGCGACATGGAGCCGGGCGACGTGCTGGCGGTGGCTGGGGTCGAGAGCCGCTCCTATGCATTCCCGTGGAGCGAGGGCATCTTCCGCGACTGCCTGCGCGCCGGCTACTACTGCTGTGTCGCCGAGATCGATCACATCGTCATCGGCTACGGCATCATGAGCACCGGCGCGGGCGAAGCGCATGTGCTGAACCTGTGCGTCGGGGAGCAGTTCCGGTTCCGCGGCGTCGGCAGCCAGATGCTGGAGCATCTGCTGGAGTTTGCCGGTGCGCTGGGCGTCGGCGATGTGTTCCTGGAGGTGCGGCCCTCCAACACCGTGGCCATCCGGCTGTACCAGTCGCGGGGTTTCTCGCAGATCGGCATGCGCCGCGGCTATTACCAGGCGGTGGATGGACGCGAGGATGCAGTGGTGCTGCGGAAGATCCTCGGCAAAAGACGTTAAGCGTTTTTCATCCCGCCGTAGCCACGGCAGAAGAATCGGCAAAGGACGGCAAGAACCGACAGGGCTTGCCTTTGGCGCCTCTGCTGTAACCCGCGATGCGCCAGCGTAGGATTCCACGCCATCCCGCGTTCAACAGGGTTCGCTCATGCACATGGACTGGCTCAGCAGGCTGTCGCGCTCGGTGGTCGGAGACGTGCAATGGTCTCCGCCTGAATGGCCACGGCGCGTGGCGGCATCGGCGCGGCGTGTGCGCACACAGGTCAGGGCCAACCCGCGACGTAGCGCGTGGCTGGCCGGCACCGCGCTCGCGGTGATCGCCGCATCCGTACTGGGCTGGCGCTGGTACCAGTCGTTGCCGAAGCCGGTGGAGTACTCGGTGGCCGTGGCGGCACCGGCGCGCACCTGCATCGAATGCGAGCCGCCGGGCAAGGTCAATCCGGTAGTGCTGAACTTCTCCGGGTCGGTTGCGCCGCTGGAAATGGCCGGCAAGGTCATCGATCCGGCCAAGGCCGGCGTGTCGCTGCGTCCTGCCATCGCCGGCGAGTGGCGCTGGCAGGACGATCACACGCTGGTGTTCACGCCCGCCGCGGAATGGCCGCTGGGCAGGAACTACACCGTGGGTTTCGCGCGGCGGGGTTTCGTGGCGCCGCAGATACGGCTGCAGAGCTATTCAGTGGAGTTCTCCTCGCCGGTGTTCGCCGCGGACATCGAGTCCAACGAGTTCTACCAGGACCCGGTGGTGGCCGCGGACAAGAAAGTGGTGACCACGCTGCGCTTCACGCAGCCGGTGGATGCCGGGACGCTGGAAAAACGCATCCGCGTGCGCCTGTTCGAGAAGGTGACCGACACGCGCGAGAGCGAGGTATCCCCCGCGCCCGCCTTCACGCTGACCTACGACAAGCTGCGGCTGCATGCCTACCTGCACACCAGCCAGCTGGCGGTGCTGGCCAAGGGCGGGCGCGTCGCCGTGACAGTGGACGAGGGCGTGCGCGCCGCGGCCGGCGGCAACGAAACGCCACAGGCCCTGGAGGCTTCGGTTGCGGTACCGGGGCTGTACAGCCTTGCGGTGAACGGCGTGCGGCCCATGATCGTGCGCGATGAGCGCGACCAGCCCAGCCAGGCACTGGTGCTGGAAACCTCACATACCGTCACCGAAACGGAAATGACCGGCCACGTGAAAGCCTGGCTGCTGCCGGAGGAGCATCCGGACCCGAAGCTGCAGCAGGAACAGGTGGGCAACCGCCGCCGTCCCTTCACCTGGAATGCCACGCAGGTAACGCCCGCCATCCTGGCGCGCGCGCAGGCCGTTGAGCTGAGCTACGTGCCCAACGAGCGTGACCATGTGGAGCTGCACAGCTTCAAGTTCGCGGCGCAGCCCAGGCGCCAGTTCTACGTGCAGGTGGACAGCGGCCTGAAATCCTTCGGCGGCTACCTGATGGCCGATCCGGTGGGTCGCGTGCTGACCGTGCCGGAATACCCGAAGGAAGTGCACATCGCGAGCCAGGGTGCGTTGCTGGCCCTGTCCGGCGCGAAGAAGCTGGTGTACGTGACGCGCGACGTGCCAGCGGTGCGTGTGCAGGCCGCGCGGCTGCTGCCTGACCAGCTGCAGCACCTGGTGACGCAGTCCTACGGCACGTTCTCGCAGCCGGTGTTCGCGCGCTACGAGTTCGATGGCTCCAACCTCACCGAGAAATTCGCCGACGTGTTACGCATGCCCGAACTTCCGGCGGGCACGGCCAACTACCAGACGCTGGATCTCGCGCGCTACCTGGACAAGCCGGGCGCCGGCCGGCAGGGCGTGTTCCTGCTGCGCATCGAGGCCTGGGACATGGAGCGCAACCAGCCGCTCGGCGGCGGCGGTGACACCGCCGATACCCGCATGATCGTGGTGACCGATCTCGGCCTGATCGCCAAGCGCTCGGTGGACGGCACGCAGGACGTGTTCGTGCAGTCCATCGCCACCGGCGAGCCGGTGCGCGGCGCCACCGTGCAGATCGTGGCCCGCAATGGCCAGCCGGTGCTCAGCGAAGTGTCCGACGGCGAGGGGCATGTACGCTTCGCCGACACGCGCAACTACCGCGATGAACGCCAGCCGGTGCTGTACCTGGCGAAGCGCGAGGGCGACAGCGCATTCCTGCCCATCAACGGCAAGGTCAATGACCTGGACCTGTCGCGCTTCGACGTGGGGGGCGTGAGCAACCGCGCCGAGCAGGCCGCGCTGTCGGCCTACCTGTTCTCGGATCGCGGCATCTACCGGCCGGGTGACGAGATCCGCGCCGCGGCCATCGTCAAGGCGCTGGACTGGCGCCGGCTCGCCACCGGCCTGCCGCTGCGGGTGGTGGTCACCGATCCGCGCGGCCAAGTGGTGAAGCGCGAGCTGATGCGTCTTTCCAGCAGCGGCTTCGAGGAGATCCGCTACCAGACGCGCGCCGCTGGCGCGGTGGGCAACTACACCATCAGCCTGTACCTGATCCGCAACGAGCGCGACGAGGCCATGATCGGCACGCTGGATGTGAAGGTGCAGGAATTCCTGCCCGACCGGCTGCGCATGACCACGCATTTCTCGAAGGAGCAGGCGGCAGGCTGGGTGACGCCGGAGGAGCTGAAGGCCGACATCAGCCTCGAGAACCTCTTCGGTACGCCAGCCACCGACCGGCGCGTGCGGCTGTCGATGCGGCTGTCGCCGGCGGCAATCAGCTTCGATGCGTATCGCGACTGGCAGTTCCGCGATCCGCAGGCGGCGAAGGATGGCTTCTCGGAGAACCTCACCGACCAGCAGACCGATGCCAGGGGGCAAGTGTCCTTCGACCTGAACCTGCAGCGCTTCGCGCGCGCCACATACCGCGTGAACCTGGTGGCCGAAGGCTACGAGGCCGATGGGGGCCGCGGCGTGCAGGGTGAGGCCACGCAGCTGGTGTCCAGCCTGCCGTTCCTGGTGGGCTGGCAGGCCGATGGCCGGCTCGACTTCATCCCGCGTGGCTCGCAGCGCAATGTCAGCTTCATTGCCGTCGACCCGCAGCTGGCACGCATCGCCGCACCAGGCCTCACGCTGAAGCGGCTGGAACGCCGCTACGTGTCGGTGCTGCTGAAGCAGGACAGCGGTGCCTTCAAGTACGAATCGCGATTGAAGGAGGTGCCGCTGGACGAAAGGCCGCTTGCGCTGCCTGGCGGCGCCGCCACGCTGGCGTTGGATGCGGCCACGCCCGGCAATTTCAGTTACCTCGTGGTGGACGCGGGCGGCCAGGTGTACGCGCGCATCGACTACACCATTGCCGGTGCCGCCAACCTGTCGCGCTCCATGGAGAAGAACGCCGAGCTGCAGGTGGTGCTGGACAAGCAGGACTATGCGCCCGGCGACACCATCCGCATGCAGGTTCAGGCCCCATACACCGGCACCGGCCTGATCACCATCGAGCGCGACAAGGTGTACGCCTGGCGCTGGTTCCGCACCGCCACCACGAGCTCCATGCAGGAAATACAGGTGCCGCAGGGCCTGGAGGGCAATGGCTACGTCAGCGTGAGCTTCGTGCGCGATCCGGCCTCGGAAGAGATCTACACCTCGCCGCTGTCGGTGGGTGTGCGGCCGTTCTCCATCGCGCTGGATGCGCGGCGCAACGCGGTGACGCTGCGCGCGGCGGATATCGTGAAGCCGGGCGAGGAGCTGGCCATTTCGTACCGGACCGACAAGCCGGCGCGCCTGGCGCTGTTCGCGGTGGACGAGGGCATCCTGCAGGTATCGCGTTATCAGACGCCGGATCCGCTGGGGCATTTCTTCCGCAAGCGCTCGCTGGATGTGGGCACGCGGCAGATCCTGGACCTGATCCTGCCGGGCTTCCGCGAATCCATGCTGTCGGCGCCGGGTGGCGACGAGGGCGCGTTGCTGGGTGCCAACCTCAACCCGTTCAAGCGCAAGACCGATGCGCCGGTGGCGTGGTGGGCCGGCATTGTCGAGGCGGGCAGCGAGGAGCGCACGCTGCGCTGGAAGGTGCCGGATTATTTCAATGGCCGGCTGCGCATCATGGCGGTGGCGGTCAACGAGTCGGCCATCGGTACCGCGCAGCGCGCGGCCATCGTGCGCGGGGATTTCGTGCTCTCGCCCAATGCGCCGCTGGTGGTGGCACCGGGCGACGAATTTGAAGTCAGCGTCGGCGTGGCCAACAACATCGCGGACTCCGGCGCCGATGCGGCCATCGCCGTGTCGCTGGCCGGCTCGCCGCAGCTGCAGGTGGTTGGGCCGGCCACGCAGACGCTGAACATCTCCGCCATGCGCGAATCCTCGGCGCGCTTCCGCGTCAAGGCACTGGATGTACTGGGCTCGGGCAGCCTGGCCTTCCGCGCCGCGCTGGGCAATCGCAGCGCGCAGCAGACCGTCACCATGTCGATACGACCGGCAGTGGCCTACATGACCACGCTGAGCGCGGGCAGCTTCCGCGGCACTGCCAGCGTTGCGGTATCGCGCAGCATGTACCCGCAGTTCCGCACCATGGACGCCAGCGTGTCGACGCTGCCGCTGGCACTGGCGCATGGCCTGGTGGGTTACCTCGATGCCTATCCCTACACCTGCACTGAACAGCTGGTGAGCATGGCCATGCCGGCCGTGGTGCTGTCGGCGCGCCCGGAGTTCGGCGAGCTGCGGGTGCGGCGCGACGCCACGCTGATGACGATGATCGACGAGCTGCGCTCGCGCCAGAACCCGGATGGTTCGTTCCGCTACTGGGCCGGCGGGGTGGAAAGCCACGACTTCGTGTCGGTGTACACCCTGCATGTGCTGCTGGAGGCCAGCGAGCGCGGCCAGCCCGTGCCCGGCGACCTGCTGCTCGCCGGCCGGCAGTTCCTGCTGAACGTGGCGCGCCGCGACGGCAACAACCTGGAGGACGAGCGCACCAGCGCCTATGCGCTGTACCTGCTGGCGCGGCAGGGCACTGTGGTGGCGAATGAGGCCGCGGCGTTGCAGCGGCGGCTGCAGGAACGCTACGCGAAGGAATGGCCGGCGGATATCGTCGCGGCCTATCTCGCGTCCGCCTACCGGCTGATGCAGCAGCAGGCACTGGCCGATCGTGCCATCGCCGCGGTGACCTTCGGCAATGGCGCGGGTCCGGGCCGCTGGTACCAACCGATGAGCCGTGATGGCGCATTGCTGTACCTGCTGGCGAAGCACTTTCCGCAACGCCTGCCGCGCTTGCCGGCCAATGTGCTGGATGACCTGGTGAAACACATCCAGGCGCAGGACTACAACTCGCTGGCCGCGGCCACCACCATCCTCGCGCTGGATGCCTATGCCACCGCCAGCACCGACGGCGCCGCGCAGAGGCTTTCCATCGAGGCCACGCTGGCCAGCAATGCACGCCAGACGCTGGCATTGCCCGCGGGGCTGTTCCCGAAGGTCGCGTTTCCGGAAGGCACCAAGTCGCTGGCCTTCGGCAATGGCGGTGACCTGCGCACCTTCTACCTGGTGAATGAATCCGGCTTCGACCGCGCGCTGCCGACACAGGCCATCACGCAATCGCTGGAGATCACGCGGGAATTCACGGATGCCGATGGCAAGCCGGCCACCAGCGTGAAGCTGGGCGAGGAAGTCACCGTGCACGTGAAGTTCCGCGCCATCGGCCGCGCCGGCATCGACGACCTGGTGCTGGTGGACCTCTTGCCCGGTGGCTTCGACATGGTGCTGCCGAATGCCGCGCCCGCGGATCAGCCCGTGCTGTCCGCGCTGCCGGGCCGACGACAACTGACCGACGAGCAGCTGCAGCAGAACGGTCGCGGCTCCGGCTGCCTGTGCCTGTGGCTGGTGAACCGGCCGGCCGGGTTCCCGGACTTCGCCGACCTGCGCGAGGACCGCGTGGTGGTGTACGGCCGCGCCAGCGATGCCATCCAGGAATACAGCTACCGCATCAAGGCCACCAATGCCGGCAGCTACGTGGTGCCGCGCGCCTTCGGCATGTCCATGTACGACCCGCAGGTGCGCGCGCGCGGCGTGGCCGGCCGCATCAGCGTCGAGCGCAAGGAGTAGCAGGTGAACAAGGCGCTGCGCCGCGCCGCCACCGCTGGAGCATTGGCGACGCTGCTGCTGGTTGTCGTCGCGGCGGCGCTGCGCCTCTGGCCCCACGCGTCGCTGATGGAGCGGGTGCCCGTGTCATCGGCGGTGTTCGCGCGCGATGGCGAGCTGCTGCGATTGACGCTGGCGGCGGATGGGCAGTACCGGCTGTGGACGCCGCTGGAACAGATCGCACCCGACTACCTGCAGGCCGTGCGCCTGTACGAGGATCGCCATTTTTACTGGCATCCCGGCTTCGACGGCCCGGCGCTGCTGCGCGCCGCCTGGCGCTCGGCGCGAGGCAGCCGTCAGGGCGGCTCGACCATCACCATGCAGCTGGCGCGCCTGTTGTACGGGCTGAATACGCGCAGTGTGATGGGCAAGTCGCGGCAGATGGCGCTGGCCGTGTGGCTGGAGCTGCGCTATTCCAAGCACGACATCATCGAGGCCTACGCGAACCTCGCGCCTTTCGGCGGCAATGTGCAGGGCGTGGGAGCGGCGAGCCTGATCTACTTCCGCAAGCCCGCTGCGGCGCTGACCTTCGCGGAAAGCCTGGTGCTGGCGGTGATTCCGCAGGCGCCGCAGGCGCGCGGGCGTGCGGGACATGAGACAGCCTCACTCACCGCGGCGCGCCGGCAGGTGCTGGCCGTGTGGACCGGGCGGCATGCCGTGGCGCCGGAGGCCCGCGCCGCGGCGCTCGAACCATTGACGCTGGCCGGCACCGCGCAGCTGCCGTTCGAGTCGCCGCACATGGTCGATGCATTGCTGATGAACCGTGCCGCGGGCGCGCAGTTGCGCACCACCATCGACCTGCCGCTGCAGCACCTGCTGGAACGCGTGACCAGCCAGTACATCGAGCGTGTGCGCAATCTCGGCGTCACCAACGCCGCAGCGCTGCTGGTGGATGCGCGCAGCATGACGGCGCGCGCGGTAGTGGGTTCGGCGGATTTCCACGACGCGGACATCGCAGGGCAGGTCAACGGCGTGACCGCCAGGCGTTCGCCGGGCTCGGCGCTGAAGCCTTTCATCTACGCGCTGGCCATGGACCAGGGGCTGATCCACACACAGACGGTGCTGAAGGACGCGCCGGCCTCATTCGGCGTATATGCGCCGGAGAACTTCGACGGCCGCTTTGCAGGACCCGTGAGCGCACACGATGCATTGATCGCCTCGCGCAATGTGCCGGCTGTGGCGTTGTCCGCGCGGCTGGCGCAACCCGGCCTGTACCAGTTCCTGCGCTCCGCGGGCGTGTCGCGCATGGCCAGCGAACGCCACTACGGATTGGCGCTGGCGCTGGGTGGTGGCGAGGTGACCATGGAAGAAATGGCCGGCCTGTACGGCGTGCTGGCCAACGATGGGCGCTACTCGCCGCTGCGCTACCTGGACGACAAGCCCGCGCCTGCCACGCCGCTGCTTTCCGTGGAGGCGGCGTTCATGGTGCGCAGCATCCTCGCGGATGCACCGCGACCGGATGGCCTTGCGCGCACGGCGCAACCGGTGATGTGGAAGACCGGCACTTCGTGGGGATTCCGCGATGCCTGGACGGCGGGCATCTTCGGTTCGTACGTGCTGGTGGTGTGGGTGGGCAATTTCGATGGCAGCAGCAACCCCGCGTTCGTCGGTGTGCAGGCCGCCGCGCCGCTGTTCTTCCGCATCGCCGATGCCGTGCGGCAGACGCAGGGGCCCGCCGTGGACCGCTGGCTGCAGCCGCCGCCCGGCGTGCTGCAGGTGGAGGTGTGTGCCGCCTCCGGCGACCTGCCCAATGCCGATTGCCCGCGTCGTGGCCGCGCCTGGTTCATTCCGGGCAAGTCGCCGATCCGGCTGAGCACCGTGCATCGGCGCGTGGCGGTGGATGTGCGCAATGGCCAGCGCGCCTGCGAAGGTACGCCGCAGGCCTTCGTGCGCCACGAGGTATTCGAATTCTGGCCGTCGGACGTCCAGCGCCTGTTCACGCTGGCCGGCATGCCGCGGCGCCGGCCACCGGAAAATGACTGTGCTGGCAGGCTGGCGGGCGCGCAGGAAGTACCGCCGCTGATCACCTCACCTATGGCCGGCGCCACTTACCAGCTGCGCGCAAGCCATGGCGATGCCGACCTGCTGCAGCTCAACGCCACCGCCGATGCGGGAGTGCAGGCGTTGTACTGGTTCGCCGATGGCGGCTTCATCGGTGCCGGCCGTCCCAGCGTGGCGCTGCCCTGGCGCCCCGCGCATGCCGGCGAGATCACGGTCAGCGTGGTGGATGATCAGGGGAATTCGGCGACGCGGGCGGTGCGAGTGGCGGCAGTGCAGTAAGGGCGGCTTCCCTCATGCGGTGATGCGGGTTGACGCAGTCGATGGTGCGGCTACGCCACGATGCTCTGGGGTTGGTGCGCGTAGTGACGTGGGTAGGGGCGCGATGGAGTCAAAAAAGTGCCTTTGTCACTATAGTGGATGCGATGTCACTATAGTGACAAAGGCACTTTTCAATCACACAAAGCGCCTGGGCGTCGAGCGCCGGGCCTGATCGTCGAGCAAGGCACTCGGTCATCGAGGCGTAGCCGCACAACTTCCGGCCGCGGTGGCTACGACGAAGCGCAGGTCAGCTCTCAACCGCAACGTCACAACGCGCGACCACGCCGCTCGCCAAACCTTCTGGTTCTGAAGCTAGAACCCCACTGCACCCGCATCCGCACTGCGCACATCGCTGGCGCCCAGTCGAAGTCCATTCCGCGGGTCGATCATGATGGTCTCGGCATCGCCCTGGTTGCGGCCTTCGTCCTCGGGCACGTTCTGGTAGATGCGCCGCTGCCCGAAGCGATGACCCTTCGCGGCCAGCAACGCGATGGTGTCGGCGGAGGCGAAGTAGGGCTCGTAGCGGATGGTGTCCGGCTGCCACTGGTGATGGAAGCGCGGCGCGTCCACGGCGCGGGTCACGTTCATCTCGAAGTCGATGACATTGGTGATGACCTGCAGCACGGTGTTGATGATGGTCGGGCCGCCGGGGCTGCCGGTGATGAGGAAGGGCTTGCCGTCCTTCAGCACGATGGTCGGGCTCATCGAGGACAGTGGCCGCTTGCCCGGCGCGATGGCATTGGCCTCGCCCTGGATCAGGCCATAGTCATTGGCCACGCCCACCTTCGAGGTGAAGTCATCCATCTCGTTGTTCAGCAGGAAGCCCGCGCCGGGCACGGTGACGCCATTGCCGTACAGGCCGTTCAGCGTGTAGGTGATGGCCACTGCGTTGCCGGCGGCATCCACCACTGAAAAGTGCGTGGTCTGGCGGGATTCGGCGCGCGGCGCCGGGGCCGGCTTCAGCGCGTCACTGGAGGTGGCGCGGTTCGGGTCGAAGTCCTTCATCAGGCCGGCGATGTAGGCCTTGTCCAGCAGCTTCTCGGTGGGCACCTGCACGAAGTCGGCATCGCCCATGAACATGGCACGGTCGCGGAAGGCGCGGCGCATCACCTCGGCGAACAGGTGGATCTGCGCCGCGGAATGGAAGCCCAGGCTGCCCACATCGCGGGTTTCCAGCATCCCCAGCATCTGCAGCAGCGCCACGCCGCCGGAGCTGGGCGAGCCCATGGTGATGATGTCGTGGCCGCGGTACTTGCCGGTGATGGGCGCGCGCTCCACGGCACGGTAGGCAGCGAGGTCGGCGAGCTTGATGGTGCCGCCATTTGTGGCCATGTCCGCGGCCAGCAGCTTCGCGGTCTCGCCGGTGTAGAACTCGGCCGCGCCGCCTTTCTGCAGGCGTTGCAATGTCTTGGCGAGATCGGGCTGCTTGAAGGTCTCGCCGGCGTTGTAGGGCTTGCCATCGCGGAGGAACACGCGCCTTGACTCGGGGAAGCGCCCCAGCAGCCGCTCGCTGGACCGCAGGTCGCGCGCCAGTGCCGTCGATACCGTGAAACCCTGTTCGGCCAGGCGCCGCGCCGGTTCCAGCAGTTCGGTCCAGCTCAATTTCCCCGAGCCGTACTTCCGGTGCAGCAGTGCGAGGCCCGCCACGGTGCCCGGCACGCCGGAGGCCTTGTAGCCCACAGTCGACTGTCCCTGGATCACCTGGCCCTGCGCATCCAGGTACATGTCGCGCGAGGCCGCGGCCGGCGCGGTTTCACGGAAATCGATGGTGGTGGCGCGGCCATCGGCCAGCCTCAATGTGGCGAAGCCGCCGCCGCCCAGATTGCCGGCGCGTGGATAGGTGACGGCCAGCGCGATGCCGGTGGCCACGGCGGCATCTGCGGCATTGCCGCCGCGCTTCAGGATGTCGGTGCCGATCTGCGAGGCCAGCTGGCTGGCGGAAACCACCATGCCATGTTCGGCTTCCACTGGTGCGCGCTGCGCCAGCGCGATGTGGGGCAGCAATGCGAGGCCAATGAGCGCGAGGAAGTGGCGTCTGTGCATGGGGTATCATTCTACGTTCGCTTTGGACTTGACGGATATGACGGTTGCAGCAGACATCAATGGGGAAATCGGCCGGCGCCGCACTTTCGCCATCATTTCCCACCCGGACGCCGGCAAGACCACGCTGACCGAAAAACTGCTGCTGTTCGGCGGCGCCATCCAGCTGGCCGGCACGGTGAAGGGCCGCAAGGCCGCCCGCCACGCCACTTCAGACTGGATGCGGCTGGAGCAGCAGCGCGGCATCTCGGTGACCTCCTCGGTGATGCAGTTCCCGTTCAATGGCCGCATCGTGAACCTGCTGGACACCCCGGGCCACGAGGATTTCTCCGAGGACACCTACCGCACGCTGACCGCGGTGGATTCGGCACTGATGGTGATCGACTGCGCCAAGGGCGTGGAGGAACGCACCATCCGCCTGATGGAGGTGTGCCGCCTGCGCGCCACGCCCATCATGACCTTCATCAACAAGCTGGACCGCGAGGGACGCGCACCGCTTGATCTTCTCGACGAGATCGAGAAGGTGCTGAAGCTGGCCGTGGCGCCCGTGACCTGGCCTATCGGCATGGGCCGCGAGCTGATGGGCATCTACCACCTCACCGAGGACCGCATCTACGCCTATGAAGCCGGGCAGCAGCGCGGCACCCGCGGCGAGAACCGCGCCATCGACGGACTGACGAGCGCGGAGGCCAGCGAGTTCCTCGGTGACCGCGCCGCTGCGTTCCGGGAAGAAGTGGAGCTGGTGCGCGGCGCCGCCACGGCATTCAACGAAACCGAGTACCTGGCCGGCCGGCAGACCCCGGTGTTCTTCGGCTCGGCCATCAGCAACTTCGGCGTGGAAGAACTGCTGCGCGCATTCACCGAGCACGCGCCGGCGCCGCTGCCACGCGCCACGCGCGAGCGTTCGGTGCAGCCCGCCGAGCCGAAGCTCACCGGCTTCGTTTTCAAGATCCAGGCCAACATGGACCCCGGCCACCGCGACCGCATCGCCTTCATGCGCGTGTGTTCGGGCCGCTACACGCCGGGCATGCGCATCTTCCATCCGCGCCTCGGCAAGGAGCTGCGCGTGGCCGATGCGCTGACCTTCATGGCCGGCGAGCGCAGCGCGGTGGAGGAGGCCTGGGCCGGCGACATCATCGGCCTGCACAACCACGGCACCATCAACATCGGCGACACCTTCACCGAGGGCGAGAAGCTCAGCTTCACCGGCATCCCGAACTTCGCGCCGGAAATGTTCCGTCGCGCGGTGCTGAAGGATCCGCTGAAGATCAAGGCACTGCAGAAGGGCCTGGACCAGCTGTGCGAGGAGGGCGCGACGCAGCTGTTCCGCCCGGTGCGCAACAACGACCTGATCCTGGGCGCGGTGGGCCAGCTGCAGTTCGAGGTGGTGGCTTTCCGCCTGCAGGATGAATACAGCGTGCAGTGCGCCTTCGAGGGCATCACCGTGCATACGGCACGCTGGGTGCACGGGGATGACAGGAAGCTGGCGGAGTTCCGCACCAAGGCGCATGACCATCTGGCCATCGACCACGCCGGTGAACTGGTCTACCTCGCGCCCTCGCGCGTGAACCTCGCGCTGACGCTGGAACGCTGGCCGGAACTGCGCTTCAGCGAAACACGCGAGAGCCACATCGAGTGAGCACGGTCGCCGCGAAGGGCTTCCTGGCTTCGCGGCCGGCGCTGGCATGGGCCTTCTACGACTGGGCGAACTCGGCCTTCGCCACCACCGTGCTGGCCGGGTTCTTCCCGGCATTCTTCCGGCAGTTCTGGAGCACCGGCGCGGAATCCGTCCAGACCACTTTCCGGCTGGGCATGGCCAACGCGACGGCTGGCCTGGTCATCGCGTTCAGCGCGCCGCTGCTGGGCGCCATCGCGGACCGCGGCGGCCGTCGCAAGCGCATGCTGCTTGCGTTCACGCTGCTGGGCGCCGGCAGCACCTTCGCGCTGTTCTTCGTGGCACAGGGCCAGTGGTTTGCCGCGGCCGTCCTGTTCACCGTGGCCACGCTGGGTTTCAACGGCGGCGTGGTGTTCTGCGACGCGCTGCTGCTGGATGTGGCCGAGCAGCGTGACTACGACCGCGTTTCCGCGCTGGGCTATTCGCTGGGTTACCTCGGCGGCGGCCTGCTGTTCGCCTGCAATGTGCTGATGGTGGTCAAGCCGCAGCTGTTCGGCCTGCCGGATGCCGCCGCGGCGGTGCGCTGGTCCTTCGTCACCGTGGCGGTGTGGTGGCTGGTGTTCACCGTGCCGCTGCTGCGCCATGTGCGCGAGCAGCCGCCGCGGGAGGCGGACACCGGCAGCGCCTTCGCCGCCGGGTGGCATGAACTCGCGGCCACCGCACGGCGCGTGGTGCGCGAGCCCGCGCTGCTGTGGTTCCTGGCCGCCTACTGGCTGTACATCGATGGCGTGAACACCATCATCAAGATGGCGGTGGATTACGGCATGGCGGTGGGCCTGCAGAGTGCCGACCTGCTCAAGGCATTGCTGCTGACGCAGTTCGTGGCGTTTCCGGCGGCGTTGCTGTTCGGGCGCCTGGGCGATCGCTGGGGCGCGCGGCGCGGCGTGCTGCTGGGGCTTGTGGTGTATGTGGCGCTGACCATCTGGGCCTACTTCCTGGATTCGGCGCTGGAGTTCTACCTGATGGCCGCCACACTGGGCCTGGTGCAGGGTGGCGTGCAGAGCCTGTCGCGCTCGATGTACGGGCGAATGGTTCCCGCGGGCAAGTCGGCCGAGTATTTCGGCTTCTACAACATGGTGGGCAAGTTCGGCACCGTGCTGGGGCCGGCGCTGATGGGTGCGGTGGCGCTGGCCACCGGCAGTTCGCGTGCTTCTATCCTGGCGCTGCTGGTGCTGTTCGTCGGCGGCGGGCTGCTGTTGTGGCGCGTGCGATTGCGCTGAGTCTGCCCTTCATGGCGGCGATTGCAGGGGCGTCCGCTTCGCCGCCGCCATAGCGCAGCCGCGCATATTCCGCGGCAAACACGTCGATGTCGCCGGCTGCCTGCGGCAGTTCCCGCTGCGCGCGGCGGCGTATGGCGTCGGGGCCATCGTGGTCGGCTACCGCGATGCCGTGCCGACCCAGCAATGCCAGAAAGCCATCCCACAGACGCGCCAGCGGATCGCGGCGCGGCGGCGCTGTGCGACGCGCCAGCAGCGCCAGCAGCAGCAAGGCCCACAGCGCGCCGCCGGCGGTGAGCAGCAGCGCGAGCGCCCCGTAGTCGAGACGGCCCAGACCGAGCTTCTCCAGCAGGTCGCGCTGTTTCGCGCGGTTGAAACCCACCACCTGTTCCTGCCACCAGCCGCCGGCCGCCTCCCAGGCATCGCGCAGGCCGCGCAGCCAGCGCGCTTCACCGAACAGCGCGGCGGCATTGCCGCGGCTGGCTTCGGGCGCGTCGGTGGCGCCACGCTGCAGGCGCTGCGGTGCCACGACCCCGGTGGGATCGAAGCGCGTCCAGCCGCTGCCTTCGAGCCACACCTCGGCCCAGGCATGTGCATCGGATTGCCGTACCGTGTAGTAACCGCCCAGGGCGTTCCAGGCGCCGCCCTGGTAGCCGGTGACCACGCGCGCCGGCACGCCGGCCGCGCGCATCAAGGTCACGTAGGCCGAGGCGAAGTGGCCGCAGAAGCCCAGCTTCGTGCGGAACAGCAGGTCGTCGATGGAGTCGTAGTCCAGCAGTGGCGGCGTGAGGGAATACTCGAAGCCGCCCGCGCCGAAATATTCCAGCACGCGTGCGGCAAATTGCGCATCAGTGTCCACCGTGCCGCGCAGCTCGCGCGCCAGCGCCACGCTGCGCGCATTGCGGCCCGGCGGCAATCGCGTATCGAGGCCGCGGATGTATCCGGTGAGTTCACCGCTGCTGCGCCACTGCAGATGCGAGACCGCATCGTAGGCCAGCGGCGCGGTGATCTGGCGCCAGGCCAGCGCCTGGCCATCGGCAAGGAAGCGCATGCCCACGCCGTCGATGCTGGCCGGCATGTCGAGCGGGAACAGGTAATTGCGCCCATGTGGTTCCAGCATCACGTGGTAGCGCAGCGGCGGCGAGAGCATCTCGTCGCGCCGTGTGCGCATGGGCTGGTCGATGCCGCGGCGCCAGGTGTAGCCATCGAAATCATGCAGCACCGGGCCACGCCAGTAGCGCTGCTGCGGTGGCGGCGGCGGACCGTCGAACCGCACGCGGAAGGCGATCTCCTCGGAGATCGACAGCTCGGAGATGTTGCCGGGGCTCATCTCGTCGGACAGTCCGGTCGTGGCGCCGGCACCGCCGGGCATGGCCCACAGCGCGCCGGGCAGCCGCGGCATCAGCACGAAGCACAGCGCGGCGAATGGCACGGCGTACAACGCCGTCGATCCGGCGGTGAGGAACGCACTGCGCGCGGACACTGCTGCGCGCATGCTGCCCAGCGCCGCGATGCTGGCCAGCGCCAGCCAGCCGGTGCCCACATACAGTGGCAGGCGCGCCAGGCCCTGCCGGTCCAGCGCCGCCGCCAGCACCAGCACCAGTGCCACGATGGCCACCACCACCGCGTCACTTAGCGTGCGTGTTTCCAGCAGCTTGGCCGCGCCCATCACGATCAACAGCGCACTGCCGGCGGCGAGGCCATTCAGCGTGCGGAACGAAAACCATACCGCCAGCGCCAGCACCAGCGTGATCGCGATGCGCGGCCCGCGGCCCGGCAGCGCGAGGCGGCCCTGGATGTGCAGCCAGCGCGCCAGCAGCGTGGCCGCCGCGACGGCGATACACCACAGCGGCGCCCGATCCACGTGCAACAGGCAGCCCGCGCCGAAGGCCATCAGCAACAGTCGCGCGGGCAGGGGTTGCAGCAGGGTGTTCATGTGCGGCGTTCCGGCAAGCCATAAAGCGCCAGTCGCGCCAGGCACAGGTCGCGATGATCGTGGCCACTGCCTTCCAGCGGTTCGGCGCGAGGCAGGCGCAGTACCCAGCTCTCGCCGCGCGCGGCCGCGTCCAGGATCCAGCGCGTGAGTTGCGACAGCCGCGCCTCCACATCCTGGCCAGACAGCGCGTCGAAATCGAATTCGCGGCGGCGCGCAGCCGCGCCACGGTACTCGCGCACCAGCAGTGGTGCGCCACGCGCGTAGGCTTTCCAGGCGATCTGGCGCGGCGAATCGCCGTCGCGGAAATCGCGCAGCCAGGCCAGTTCGTCCTGGCCATGCTCCACCTGCGCGCTGCCGGTGTCGTGGCCCGGCGCCTCGGGAGTGGGCAATGCGCCCGCCGGCCGCGGATACACCAGCACGCTCGCGTCGATATCGAGCCAGGTCCAGGTGCGGAACAGACCGAAGGGGGCGGTGGAAGTCAGGCGCAGCACCGGCAGCCGGGCGCGGCCGCGCCGCTCGGCAGGCATGCGCAGGTGCAGGCTGCCTTGCTGCGCCGTTGCCGATTCACCCGGCTGTGGCGAAGGCGCGCGTTCGAAATCCACGCGCAGGTCGCCGATGGCGGTGCGCGCGGCGAGCTCGAGGCGCCATTGCGCGAATTCGCCGGCAAAGGCGGGTTCGCTGCCCACGGCGTTGAGCCAGGTGCCCGCGAGGCTGCGCTGGGTCTGCACCATCGCCACCAGTGCGAAGCCGGCGAGCCAGAAGGCAAACAGCAGCGCGAGGCCATTGCCGTAGTTCATGCCGGCGACGAAGATCACCAGCACCAGCAGACCGAATGTCCAGCCCGCCGCCGTCGGCAGTATGTAGATGCGGCGCGCGCGCAGCTGCAGCGGCAAGGCATCGCGCCCTTGGCGTGCCAGCGCCCAGGCGAGTATCCGTTTGCGCATTGTTCAGCGCGGCACCGGCACCGCTTCCACAATCGCGCGCAGCAGTGCTTCGCGCGGCGGCGGTTGCACGCCGCTGCCGCCGCACGCTTCCAGCCGGTGTCCGGCCACCGCGGGCCACACGGCCTGCACATCATCGGGCAGCACCGCCGCGCGGCCCTCGAGCAATGCCCAGGCGCGTGCCGCGCGCACCAGCCCCTGCGCGGCGCGCGGCGAAAGACCGAGCCGGATGTCCACGCGCGCGCGCGTGGCCGCGACCAGCTTCTGCACGTAGTCGAGCAGCGGCTCGGCCACATGCACACGGGCCACCTCGGCCTGCAGGGCGAGCAGGCCGGCGCCGTTCATGGCCGGCGCCGTGTGCGCCAGCATTTCGCGCCGGTCGCCCTGCGCCAGCAACGCCCGTTCATGGCGTGGATCCGGATAGCCCAGTTCGATGCGCATCAGGAACCGGTCCAGCTGCGACTCGGGCAGCTGGTAGGTGCCGAGCTGCTCCTGCGGATTCTGTGTGGCGACCACGAAGAAGGGCTCCGGCAGCGGATGCGTGATGCCGTCCACGCTGACCTGCCGCTCCTCCATGGCTTCCAGCAATGCGCTCTGCGTGCGCGGACTGGCACGATTGACTTCATCGGCCAGCAACAGCTGCGTGAACACCGGGCCCTGCCGGAAATCGAATTTCTGCGTGTTGCGGTCGAATACCGACACACCGAGGATGTCCGCCGGCAAGAGGTCGCTGGTGAACTGCACGCGCTGCCAGGCAAGGCCCAGCACCTGCGCCAGCGCGTGGGCGAGGGTGGTCTTGCCTACGCCGGGCACGTCCTCGATCAGCAGGTGGCCGCGCGCCAGCAGGCAGGCGAGGGACAGCCGCAGTGCACGGGGCTTGCCGAGGATGATGCGGTCCAGAGTGGCCAGGGCCGTGGGCAGTGCCGACATGGAGATCCAGGTGCTTGGGTCTGGTGCAGGACCCTGCACGATTTCAGCCTGCGGCGCGAGGCCTTCGTTCACCGATTTGCGCCTTGCCTGCCTTGACGCTCGGCGGAACTGTGCCGTCTACTGATGCCAGGCACTTAAATCCAATCAGGTGACCCATGTCCAACCTGACCCGGCTCGCCGCCTGCGCGGTCGCCATCCTCGCCGTGGCTGTCACCGCCACTGCGCACGCGCAGATCCCCGTGGACGACATGCGTGTCCGCCAGCTCGAGCAGGATGTTCTGCGCCTGCAGCGCATGGTTGAGGACCAGACCCGCCGCATCCAGTGGCTGGAACAGGCCGCGCGCATCGCGTCGCCCGCGACGCCGCTGCTGATTCCAGACTCATCGCTGCCCGAGAACTCATCTCCCTCGTGGCTGGTCAGCGCCAGCTGGGACCGCATCAAGACGGGCATGACGCCACAGCAGGTCATGGCCGTGCTGGGTCGCCCGACCTCCACGCGCAGTGCGGAGGACGGCAAGCTGCGCCTGATGTACTACGCGATGGAACTGGGACGGGACACGTACCTCACCGGCACCATCCGCCTGGACGACACCGGCGTGGTGGAGATCAACCGTCCGGCGCTGAAATGACGCGGCTCAGCCGCCCTTCAACTCCGCATACAGCCAGCGGATGAACTGCTCGGCGGTCTGCGCACCCTGCGGCACTTTCTCCTCGTAGGGCGCGGTCAGTTTCGCGGCCAGCACTTCTTCCACAGTGCGCCCCTGCCTGACCATAGGCGCGACCTTGTCGCGCACGGCGATCACGAGGTCGCGCTGCGCGATGAGCGCATTGCGGTCGGTCACCGGGCCATGACCCGGAATGATGCGGGTGGCCGGCCCGGCGCGATTGATGGTTTCGTTGAAGCCCGCGATCAGCCCGGCGAGCGTGCCGCCATTGCCGCGATCGATGCGCGGAAAGCCTACGCCGCGGTAGTAGTCGCCGACGGCAAGGATGTCGTGGCGCGGGAATGCGATCAGCGTGTCGCCGTCGGTGTGTGCCGCGCGGATGGGGATCAGCTGCACGGTCTCGCCATTCAGGTGGATGGTGACCGGCGCATCGTAGGTGACCACCGGCAGTGACAGCGGCGCCACCGCCGCGGCCGGTGCGCCGCCCGGTGCCGGCGCCGGCGTGGCAAGACGTGCCCGCAACTGCTCACGGCTGAAGATGGTCGCGCCGAGCCGGGCGAAGTTCTCGTTGCCGCCGGTGTGGTCGCCATGCAGGTGCGTGTTGACCAGGAAGCGGATGGGCTTGTCGGAAACCTTGCGGATGGCCGCGACCAGCTTGTCGGTCAATGGCGCGAACTGCGAATCCACCAGCAGCACGCCATCCGGTCCGGCCAGCACGCTGATCGTGCCGCCCTGGCCCTCCAGCGTGTGGAAATCCGCGGCCAGCTGCGTGGTCCTGATCTCTACAGCGCTGTAATCCACCGGCTGCTGCGCCATCGCAGCGGCGGGCAGCAATGCGAGCAGGGTCAGGTGACGTATGCGGTGGGGCATGATCGATCTCCTTGTGCTGGCGGCAGGGTCAAACCGGAGTGACGGGCCTAACCGGGAACCAGGCTGCGCACGGTCTTGATCTGTTGCGCAAGACTCTCGTTCACCCTCTCGAACTGCGCAATGCGCTCGCGTTCGGTGGCCACGATCTCGGGCGGCGCATTGCTGACGAAGTTCGGGTTCTCGAGCTTGGCCAGCGCGCGCCTGATCTCCTGCTGGTTCTTCTCCTGCTTCTTTTGCAGGCGCGCCAGTTCCACGGCTGGATCGATCAGGCCCTGCATGGGTACCAGCAGCGTGAGATTGCCGACTACGGCGCTGGCACTGGGCGGTGCCGTTTCGCCCGTGCCCAGCACCTGGAACTGTTCGACGCCGGCCAGCCGGCCCAGCAGCGCGGCGTGTCGTGTGAAGCGGGCGGCGTCATCGGCCTCTGCGCCCTGCACCAGTGGCGCGAGTCGCCGGGCCGGGCTGATGTCCATTTCGCCGCGGATCTGGCGCAGTCCGAGGATCACGCCCTTCATCCAGTCCACGTCCGCGGTGGCGCTGGTGTCAGCGGCGTAGCTCGCGGCACGTGGCCATGGCGCCAGCATGATGGTGTCGCCCGCCGTGCCCGCGGCCGGCGCGATGCGCTGCCAGATCTCCTCGGTGATGAAGGGCATGATGGGATGCAGCGCGCGCAGCAGCGCTTCGAGCACCGTGAGCAGCGTGCGGCGCGTGGCCGCGGCGGCCGCGGCGTCCTCGCCGTTCAGCACCGGCTTGGCGAGTTCGAGGTACCAGTCGCAGAACTCGTGCCAGGTGAACTCGTACAGCGCGGTGGCCGCCATGTCGAAGCGGTAGGCGGCGAAGGCCTCGTCCGTCCTCGCGATGGCCTCGCCCAGACGCGAGACGATCCAGCGATCCACCACATGCGTGGACACGGTGCCGGCCGGTGCCACCGGCTTGCCGTCGGTCATCAGCAGCACGAAGCGCGCCGCGTTCCACAGCTTGTTGCAGAAGTTGCGGTAGCCGGCGACGCGGCCCAGTTCGAAGCGGATGTCGCGGCTCTGCGTGGCCAGCGCCGCGAAGGTGAAGCGCAGCGCATCGGTGCCATGTGCCTCGATGCCATCCGGGAACTGCTTGCGCGTGGCCTTCTCGATGGCCGGGGCCAGGTGTGGCTGCATCAGGCCGGTGGTGCGCTTCTTCAGCAGCGCGTCCAGCGTGATGCCGTCGACGATATCCAGCGGGTCGATGACATTGCCCTTGGACTTGGACATCTTCTGGCCTTCGCCATCGCGCACCAGGCCATGCACGTACACCTCGCGGAACGGCACCTCGCCGCCCATGAATTTCATGCCGAACATGATCATGCGCGCGACCCAGAAGAAGATGATGTCGAAGCCGGTGACCAGCACGTTGCCGGGGTAGAACTTCGCGAGCTCGGGGGTTTTCTCCGGCCAGCCCAGCGTGGAGAAGGGCCACAGCGCGGAGGAGAACCAGGTGTCCAGCACGTCGGCGTCGCGGGTGAGGGCCACCTCGCCGCCGTGCTTCGCGCCTGCCTGCGCGGCGGCGTCGGCCGCGCTGCGTGCGACGTAGCAGTTGCCCGCCGCGTCGTACCAGGCCGGGATCTGGTGGCCCCACCACAGCTGCCGGCTGATGCACCAGTCGCGGATGTTGCGCATCCATTCGAAGTAGGTCTTCGACCAGTTCTCCGGCACGAAGCGGATGCGGCCATCCTCCACCGCGGCGATGGCGGGTCTGGCCAGCGGCTCGATCTTCACGTACCACTGGTCGGTGAGCAGCGGTTCAAGGATGGCGCCGCTGCGGTCGCCGCGCGGCACCATCAGCTTGTGTTTGTCGATGCGCTCGATGAGGCCGGCGGCCTCGAGTCCGGCCAGCACCTGCCGGCGCGCTTCCTCGCGCGGCAGCCCGCGCAGCCGCTGCGGCACGTTGTCGTTGAGCCGCGCCTCGGGCGTGAAGATGTTGAGCAGCGGCAGGTTGTGGCGCGCGCCCACCTCGTTGTCGGTGAAGTCATGCGCCGGGGTGATCTTCACCACGCCGGAGCCGAACTCGCGCTCGACGAAATCATCGGCGATCACGGGAATCAGCCGGTCGGTCAGCGGCAGGCGCACGCGCTTGCCGATCAGCGCCTGGTAGCGCTCGTCTTCCGGATGCACGGCCACGGCGGCATCGCCCAGCAATGTCTCGGGGCGCGTGGTGGCGACCGTGACGTGGCCACTGCCATCCTCCAGCGGATAGCGCAGATGCCACAGGTGGCCTTCCTCTTCGACGGACAGCACCTCCAGGTCCGACAGCGCCGTCAGCAGCACCGGATCCCAGTTCACCAGCCGCTTGCCGCGGTAGATCAGCCCTTCCTCGTACAGCCGCACGAATACTTCGGTGACGGCGTGGGACAGCCCCTCGTCCATGGTGAAGCGTTCGCGCGCCCAGTCCACCGACGCGCCCAGGCGCCGCAGCTGCTGCGCGATGGTGCCGCCGGATTCGGCCTTCCATTCCCACACGCGCTTCACGAAGGCCTCGCGGCCCAGGTCGCGACGGTTCTGGCCGGCGGCGTTCAGCTGCCGCTCCACCACCATCTGCGTCGCGATGCCGGCGTGGTCGGTGCCCACCTGCCACAGCGTGGCATCGCCCTTCATGCGGTGGTAGCGCGTGAGGCCATCCATGATGGTGTCCTGGAAGGCATGCCCCATGTGCAGCGTGCCGGTCACGTTCGGCGGCGGAATCATGATGCAGTACGGGGCTCCGTCGCCGCGGGCGGCGAAGTAGCCCGCCGCCTCCCATTGCCGGTACAGGCGCGCTTCGATTGCGCCCGGTTCGTAGACTTTTTCCATCTCGTTCATTGCTTCACTTCGACATGCTGCGGCGTCAGGCCCTGTTCGCGATACCAGCGGAAGCGCGCGCGGCCGGCATTGCGGCAGGCGGGTTCCGCATCCACCACCTCGATCACCTTGCCGAACCACAGCGCCTCGGGGCAGGGCGCCTCGCGCAGGTTGAGCAGTGTGCCGAAGGCAGCGCCGACGTGCTGGGGCAGCGTGCCGGCATGCAGCTGCACCGGTGCCTCGCAGGCGGCCGGATCCGCGGCCAGTGGTTCATGCGGCACGAAGGAGCGCTCGCCGAAACTCCACAGCAGGTCGTCGAAGCGCGCCATCTCCTCGGCGCCATCCAGCCACACCAGCACGCGCTCACCGGCGCGGAAGGCCTGTTCGGCCAGCACGCAGGCATGGCGCAGTCGCGCGCTGCCACCGGCTTCGGCCAGCGTGTGGAAGCTCACTTCAGTGTTGCGGGCGGCGCCCTCGGCTTCGCTCACTCTCGCGCTCGAAGGTGGGCTCAGCCCTTGTGTGCGCCGGCGCGGTGGATCAGGAAATCCGCCAGCAGCGGCACCGGGCGCCCGGTGCCACCCTTCTGTGCGCCCGACACCCAGGCCGTGCCCGCGATGTCCAGGTGCGCCCACTTCATGCCCTGCGTGAAGCGCGACAGGAACGCGCCGGCGGTGATGGCGCCGCCATCGCGGCCGGCGACATTGGCGAGGTCCGCGAAATTGCTGCGCAGCTGCTCGGCGTAATCCTCGGTGAGCGGCAGCTGCCAGCCGCGGTCGCTGGCGCGCGCGCCGGCGGCCACCAGTTCCTGCGCCAGCGCATCGTCGTTGCCCATGATGCCGGTGAAGTGATGGCCCAGCGCGATGATGCAGGCACCGGTGAGCGTGGCCATGTCCACCACCGCGGCCGGGTCGTAGCGCCGCGCGTAGTCCAGCGCATCGCAGAGGATCAGCCGGCCTTCCGCGTCGGTGTTGAGGATTTCCACTGTCTTGCCGGCCGCGCTGGTGGCGATGTCCCCGGGCTTGGTGGCGCGGTCGCCGGGCATGTTCTCCACGGCGGGAATCAGCCCCACCACATTGAGCTTGAGCTTCAGCAGGGCGAGCACCAGGAAAGTGCCGAGCACGCTGCCCGCGCCGCACATGTCGTACTTCATCTCGTCCATGGCGCCGGGATCTTTCAGCGAGATGCCGCCGGTGTCGAAGGTGACGCCCTTGCCGACCAGCACGATGGGCGCGGCCGAACGCGGGCCGCCCTTGTACTCCAGCACGATGAAGCGCGGCGGCTCGGCGCTGCCCTTCGACACGGCGAGCAGGCAGCCCATCTTCAGCCGCCGGATCTGCGGCTCGTCGAGCACCTTCGCCCTGATGGACTTGTGCGTCTTCGCCAGCTCCTTCGCGGCCGCGCCGAGATAGCGCGGCGTGCACACATTGCCGGGCAGGTTGCCGAGATCCCGCAGCAGTGCCTGGCCGGCGGCGATGGCCTCGCCCTGCGCGAGACCGCGCGCGGCCTGCGTGCGTTCCTGCGCCGTCAGGCCGGTGAGGCTCACGGTCTTCAGCGCGGGGCGCGGTGGCCTGGCGCCGGTCTTGAAGTCATTGATCCGGTACAGCGCGGCGCCGGCCAGATCAGTCACCGCACGGCCGATGTAGTAGGCGTTGACCGCATCGCCATCGGGCTGGTCGATGGCAAGCGCAAGATGGGCGCAGCGCGTTTTCAACACGGCCGCCAGCGCCGCCGTGACCGCCTTGCGCCAGCCACGCTGCCTGAAATCCCGCCGCTTGCCCAGGCCCACCACCAGCAGCCGCCTGGCCGAGATGCCGGCCGGTGCGGCCAGCACCTGGGTTTCGCCGGCGCGTACCGGTATGTCACCGGCAACCTTCAGGCGCTTCAGTGCGCCGCGGCTTGCCTGGTCGATCGCCAATGCCGGGCCGCTGAGCGTGTCCTCGTCGAACAGGCCGATGGCCAGGCAGTCCGCCGCCAGCTGGGTGACGCGCCGTTCAGGGGTTTCGAATCGGACCATGATGTGCAGAGCCTTGGTGGGATTGCTCGCGTCATGCGGGCGATGCGGTAGTTTATCCGAATGCGGTTGCTGGATCGGTACATCATCAGGAGCGTTCTGTCCGCCACGGCGCTCGGCCTCGTGGTGCTGCTGGTGCTGATGATGCTGTTCCTTTACGTGAATGAGCAGGGCTGGGTCGGGGTCGGGCGCTATGGCAACCTGCAGGCGGTACGCCATGTGCTGCTGAACCTGCCGGCCACGTTGCTGCCGTTCCTGCCGGTGGCGGCGCTGTTCGGTGCGCTGCTTGCGGTGGGCCAGCTGGCGCGCGGCAGCGAGCTGACGGTGATGCGTGCAGCGGGCGTGCCGGTGGCACGCATCGGCATGGCCGTGTTCGCGGCCGGCGTGTTGCTGCTGCCGGTGGCCGTGGTGGTGAGCGAGTGGCTGGCTCCGCCACTGGTGCGGCTGGCCCGCGAGACCCGTGCGCTGGAACGCGATGGCGGCATCAGCCTGACGCGGCAGGGCATCTGGCTGCGCGATGGCGCGCGCATCCTGCGCGCGGATGGCGCCGGCAGCGGTGGCGTGATGGTGCTCGAACTCGGTGACGGGCAGCTGCTGCAGGCGGTGACGCGGGCCGATGCCGTGCGCGCACTGCCCGATGGTGGCTGGGAGCTGGATGGCGTCACTGGCTCGCGCCTGGGCAACAGCGCGGTGACACGCTGGCGCGCGGCCACGCAGCCGCTGCAGCTCGCGGCTGGCGGGGATTTCCTCGCCACCATCAGCAGCGAGCCGCGCGAGATGTCGCTGGCGGCATTGGCCCGCGCGGTGGATTCACTGCGGGCCGGCGGGCTGGATGCGCGGCGCCACCGCTTCGCGTTATGGGCCGGCATCGCGCGCCTCGCGGCGATTCCGCTCGCCATGCTGCTGGCGGTGCCGCTGCTGTTCGGCGCGTTGCGCGGCGCGGAGAACGCGGCGCGCGCCACGGCGGGTCTGGTGCTGGGCCTTGCCTGGTACATCGCGCAGCGCATGGTCGAGAACGGCGCGCTGGCATTCGACCTGTCGCCGCCGCTGATGGCCTCGCTGCCCACGTTGCTGCTGGCAGGCGTAATCACGTTGCTGCTGCTGCGCCTGCCGAGGGCAGGCGCAACTTGAACCTGGCGCGCGTGGCGCCCGGGCTCAGCGCTGCTTGAAATCCTCCGGCACCAGCTGGTGCCGGCCCAGCAGCTTGTAGAAATCCGTGCGGTTGCGTTTGGCCAGGCGCGCCGCCTGGCTGACATTGCCGCCGGTGATCTGCAGGATCTGCGACAGGTAGCCGCGCGTGAATTCATCGCGCGCCTCGTCGAAGGAGGGCAGGCGGCCCGGCGCGCCGCCGAGCGACTGCTGCACCAGTTCCACCGGGATGATGGGCGTCTGCGACAGCGCCGCGGTCTGCCGCACCAGGTTCTGCAGCTGGCGCACGTTGCCGGGCCAGTCGGCGGTGGCGAGCAGTTCCAGTGCTTCGGGCGGAAAGATGCTGCGCTGGCCGGTCTCGGCGGTGCTGGCGGCCAGGAAATGCGCGATCAGCAGCGGGATGTCCTCGCGCCGGCGCCCCAGCGGCGGCATCTCGATCTGCACCACGTTCAGCCGATAGAAAAGATCTTCGCGGAAGCGGCCGTCGCCGGTGGCCTGTGCAAGATCGGTGCTGCTGGTGGAGATGACCCGGGTGTTCACCGGCCGCGGCGCGTCCGCGCCGGTGCGGCGCACCGCCTCCTCCTGCAGCGCGCGCAGCAGCTTCTGCTGCAGGCGCGCACTCAATTCACCGATTTCATCCAGCACTACCGTGCCGCCATCGGCTGCTTCCAGCGCGCCGCTGCGTTCCTTGCCGGTGCTCGCCGCCGCTCCGAACAACTCGATGTCCAGCTGCTCCTCGGGGATGCCCGCGCAGCGCACCACCACGAAGGGTTTGGCGCGCCGCGGGCTTGCCTTGTGGATGGCATGGGCCAGCACCTCCTTGCCGGTGCCGCTCTCGCCGACGATCAGCACGCGCGCATCGGTGCCGGCCACCATGTGCGCCTGCGCCAGGCGCTCTTCCATGATGGCGCTGCGCGTGATGATCTCGGCGCGCCATTCCTCGCTGGCATCGGCGAAGCCGGAGATCTTCAGCGCGCGCTGGATCTGGTCCAGCAGTTCCTGCTTGTCCACCGGCTTGGTGAGGAAGCCGAAGGCGCCCATCTGCGTGGCCTGCACGGCATCGGGAATGGTGCCGTGCGCGGTGAGCAGGATGACTTTCAGCCCCGGCCAGCGGTTCTGCAGTTCCTTCAGCAGGCCGATGCAGTCCACCGGTTCCATGCGCAGGTCCGAGATCACGAGGTCGGGGCGGAAACGGCTGGCCGCGGCCAGCGCCTGGGCGGCACCTTCCATTGCTTCCACGTCGTAGTTTTCCGCGCGCAGGCGGATGGTCAGCAGCCGCAGCAGGCCGGGGTCGTCGTCCACGACCAGGATGCGGGCCTTGCGGGAGGATGCGTTCATCGTTGGTGCTCCAGGCGGCCCATCAGGGCGTTGCAGGTGGAAAAATGTTCATGGCTTGCGCGGCTCGTTCGCCGGTGGACGGGCCGGCACGCTGCGGTCGATGTTGGCAATGGCTTCGAGCTTGGCCTTGGCCTCATCGAGCTCCTTCCGGAGGCGTGCGTTCTCGTCAGTCTCGGTTCTGAGCCGCCGGGTGAGTTCGGCCGTGGCGGGTGCGCCACGCTGGCGCTCCCGTTCCTGCTGGGCTTCGGCCACCAGACGCGCATTCTCGGTGACCGTGAGCAGCTCCTGTTCCACCCGCGCGGTTTCCACGATGGCCAGTGCCTTCTCCACCGGGGACAGCAGTTCGGGATAGGCGAGGGCTTCGCGCAGCAGGCGCAACGCGCCTTGCGGATCGCGATTGGGATGCACCGCCGCCAGCAACAGCGCATAGCGCAGCGTCGCGGGGCCCAAGCGTGCCTGCTCGTAGCCGCGCCGCGCCTCGTCCAGTATTTCGGCCTGTTCGGTGACGCTGCCCTGCACCACAGTCTGGAGCGTGCGTACGTAGGCGGCCAGCAGCTCCGCCTGCACTGTTTCGGCGGAGGCGGTGCTGGCGGCGGCCGGTGCCGGCCCCGTATCGGGCAAGGTCGAGCAACCAGCCACCAGGAGCGCGGACAGCATGCAGAGCCTAGGCAGCATGGGCCTCCGAGCGGTCCGCGCCCGAGGCAATGGTGGTAAGCGGCATGCGGATGCGGAAGTGCGCCCCCGGCCACTCACCATCGACGATTTCGATCTGGCCTCCATGCGCGTTGACGAACTCCATCACTACCGACAAGCCGATGCCGGTGCCCTTGATGTGGCCGGCCGGTGCCTTGCCAGTATAGAAGGCTTCGAAGACCTGCTTGCGTTCATCGGTGGGAATGCCGGGCCCGCTGTCGGCCATTTCCAGCACCAGGTTCGGTCCTTCCGCGCGTGCGCGCACGTGGATGGTGCCGCTGCGCGGCGTGTACTTGATGGCGTTGGACAGCAGGTTCTCCAGGATCAGCCGCATCTTGCCGCGATCGGCCTTCACCGCCAGGTCGTCGACGTTGACGTCCAGCCGCACGCGCTGCGACAGCAGCGTCAGCTGCTGGTTCTCGATGATCTGCTTGACCAGCGGACGCATCCGGAATTCGCTGAGCTCGAGGCCCACGCTGCTGGTCTGCCACGCGGAAAACGACAGCAGGTTCTCGATCATGCGCTGCAGCCTGAGGCCGTTCTCGCGCAGGATTCCGGTGACCTCGCGCTGCCCGGTGGCCAGTTCGCCCACGGCGCCATCCATCAGCAGCTCGGTGCCCTCGCGGATGTTGGCCAGCGGTGTCTTCAGCTCATGCGACATGTGGCGCAGGAAGCGGTTGCGTTCCTGTGCCAGTTCCAGCAACCGCAGGCGCAGCCATTCCAGTTGCCGGCCGAGCTTCTCGATGTCCGCCGGGCCGTGCACCTGGATCTGCCGGTGCAGCGCGCCGCTGCCCAGCTCGTTGATGGCGCGGTCGATCTGGCGCAGCGGCCGGACCACGCGCAGCGAGAACAGCAGGATCGCGCCGGCGGTCAGCGGCAGCAGCAGCAGCGAGCCCCAGAACAGCAGCTGCTGCACCTGCTGTGTGCGCAGTTGCAGGGTATCGGTCTCGGTGCCGATCTGGGCGTTGACGAACTCCGACACCTTGCCGGCGGCTTCCTGCATGCCAGCGAACCTGCCGAGCAGGGCGGTGAGGTCCGGCGGCACGGTACCTGCCGCCCGCATCTGCACGCTGACCTGTTCGCGCAGTGTGGTGAACTCGTTCAGGCTCTCGAGGATGCGCGCCGCGTTCAGCTGGCCCGCCAGACGGCGTTCCACGTTGCGCAGTTTGGCGTCCTCGTCCGCATAGCTGCTCAGCAGCCGCAGGTCGCCGAGTGCGCCGAACACCTTCACGCGCCGCTCCAGATCGGCACTGCGGGAGAACAGCTCCTGCGTCAGGCGCGTGGCTACCACGCCTTTCTCGACGATGCGCCGGCTGTCCGCGGTGAGATGCTGCATCTGCAGGCCGGCCACGACCAAGGCCGCGATCAGCGGCAGCGCAATGATCGCGAGGCCAAACAGCACCAGCGCGCTAAGCGATCGGGGGCGCAGCAGCTTCATGCCGCTGATTCTAGGGCTCTTACCAGGGTTCCCGCAGCAGCTTGCGCTCCCAGTTCAGGGAGCTGGTCACGATGCCATCCAGGTCGTCGTGCCGCGGCGCCCAGCCCAGCACCGAGCGGATGCGTTCGGCACGGGCCACCAGCGAGGGTGGATCGCCGGCCCGGCGCGGCACCTCGATCACCCGCAATGGCGCGCCGCTCACCCGCTCCACGCTCTGCAGCACTTCGCGCACGCTGTAGCCATGGCCATAGCCGCAGTTCAGCGTCTGCGAGGCGCCGCCGTCGCGCAGGTAGTCCAGTGCCTTCAGGTGGGCTTCGGCCAGGTCCACCACGTGGATGTAGTCGCGCACACCGGTGCCATCTGGCGTCGGGTAGTCGGTGCCGAAAATGCTCACCGAGTCGCGCTTGCCGACGCTGGCCTCGGCGGCCACTTTCACCAGCAGCGTCGCCTTGCGCGTGGCCTGGCCGATGCGTCCCTGCGGATCGGAACCGGCGACATTGAAGTAGCGCAGCGCCACGTAGCGCAGGCTGCTGGCGGCGGCCAGGTCGCGCAGCATCCATTCGGACATCAGCTTGGAGGTGCCGTAGGGATTGATCGGCGCCAGCTGCGCATCCTCGCCGCAGATGCCGGAGTCGGGCATGCCGTACACCGCCGCGGTGGACGAGAACACGAAGTGCTGCACGCCATGCGCGGCGCAGCTGGCCAGCAGGGCGCGTGTCTGGCAGGTGTTGTTGCCGTAGTACTTGAGCGGATCGGCGACCGATTCGGGCACGATGGTATGCGCGGCAAAGTGGATCACCGTGCGGATGCCGTGCTCCGCGAGCAGCCTGCCCACCAGCTGCGTATCGCCCACATCTCCTTCGACGAGCTTCACGCCGGGTAATGCCTGGCGAAAGCCGGTGCTGAGGTTGTCGAGTACCAGCACGGACTCGCCGCGCCCGGTCAGCTGCTGTACCGTGTGGCTGCCGATGTAACCGGCGCCGCCTGTAACCAGAATTGTCTCTGTCATCGACCAAGGCTCCTGAATTGCCGGCATATTACGCCGGACTCACGCCGCAAATCGTGCTGGAGGCGGTGGAAAGCGTGGGCCTTTCGGCTGATGGCAGGTTGCTGGCGCTGAACAGCTACGAGAACCGCGTGTATCGCCTCGGTCTCGAAGAAGGCATCTGCACTGTTGGTGATGGCGGTGCCACGCAGGTGGTGGCGAAGTTCTATCGCGCGCCACGCTGGAGCGATGCGCAGATCCGCGAGGAACATGCCTTCGCGATCGAGCTGGCCGCCGCCGAGCTGCCGGTGGCAGCACCAATTGCATTCGCCGGCGAAACGCTGCATCTGCACGCCGGCTTCCGCTTCGCGGTGTTTGAATGCCGTCCCGGCGGCGCGCCCGACCTGGATCGCGCCGGTGACCGGCAGCTGCTGGGTCGCACGCTCGGCCGCCTGCATGCCATCGGCGCGCTGCGCAGTTTCCGCCATCGCGGCACGCTCGCGGCGTGGCGCCATGGCGCGCCGGCACGCGAGTTGATACTGACGCGCGGTGTCGTGCCGGCGCCGCTGGATGTGATCTACGAGCAGGTCTCGGGGCAACTGGTCGAGGCCATCGCCGCATGCCACGAGGCAGTGGGCGCGACCCGCACGCTGCGACTGCATGGCGACTGCCATCCGGGCAACATCCTGTGGCAGGCGACCGGTCCGCTGTTCGTGGATTTCGACGACAGCCTTGCGGGCCCGGCAGTGCAGGACCTGTGGATGTTCATCGCCGGCAGCCCCGACCGCATGCGGCGTGAATGGACCGACCTGCTGGAAGGCTATGAACAGTTTGCGCACATCGATGCTGCCGAAGCCCATCTCATCGAGGCGTTGCGCGGCACGCGCATGCTGAATTACGCCGCATGGGTGGCGCAGCGCTGGTCGGATCCGGCCTTTCCGCGCGCTTTCCCCTGGTTCGGTGAACCGCGTCACTGGGAGCGGCATATAGCCGAGTTGCGCGAACAGCTGTCCGCGTTGGAAGATCCCCCGTTGTTGCGGGCCTGAAACGGTCACGCTGCCAAAGGGAAGTGGGACAGGACATGAAAAATGGTCTGGTCGCAATGCTGGCGCTGGTGCTGGCTGGCTGCGGCAGCAAAACCGAAGAGGGTGCCGCGCAACGGGCAGCCGCGGCGTCCGCGAAAGTAGCTGTCAGCGACGAGGTGGCTGCCGTGCTGGTTGCGGGTCCGGCCGTGGCCAAGGTGCGCTCCGTGATCGAGTCGCTTCCGGTGGTGGGCCGGTCCTTCAAGGTGAAGGTGGTAGTGGCCTCCGCCACTCCCGTGCCGCAGCTGCTGGTAAAGGTGGAAGGGGCGGACATGACGGTCGAACCTTCCACCGTGATGCTGGTGCTGGGCGAGCCTGCAGGAGGTGGCAGCGAGATCAGCAACAGCCACACCTTCTCCGTGACTGCCGCGCAGGAGGGATTGACCGAACTCGCCGTGCGTCTGACCACGACACCGGAAGCGCCCGAGTCGGTCTATATGATCCCGGTACTGGTATCGAAGCCGGGCCCGGCCTGAGGGCGGTCAGACAAAGCCGATCCAGCGGCCGAAGACGATGACGGACAGCCACAGCACGGTGGAGAGCAGGCCGGCCGCGCGCGCGGCCAGGATGGGTTTGCCCGTATCCCACTGACCCACGTTGCGGTACGTGACCAGGTGGAAATACAGCATGTTCAGTCCCAGCACCGCCAGCAGCACCATCTTGATCAGGAAGGGCGTGTTGTGGATGTAGTTGGTGGCGTTCGCCATGAACATCAGGCCACCGGTGACCGCCGCACCCAGGAACGCAATCCAGGTCAGCGGCAGCAGGCGGGTGGCCAGGTAGCTGATGCGCAGGTGCTGTGAGGCGAAGCCCAGCAGCCGCGCATCCACCATCAGGATGCTGCCCGCCACGGCGGCGAGAAATACCACATGCGCGGATTCAACCCAGGGAAACCAGACTTCGCCGACCGCGATGGCGGGCGGCGTATTCTGGAGCCATTCGAAAAAAGTCTGTTCCATGTAGCGGACCGCCGGTCAGTTGGATTCGATATAGGCGATGAGGCGGCCGGCAAAGATGATGCCGGCCCACAGCAGCACGCTCAGACCTGCGGCAAGTTTCTGCGCGACGGTGGATTTCTCCCCGTCGACACTCCCCGCGGCGAGTCCGAACACCAACGCGCTTGCGATCGCCGGTACTACCACCGTCGCGTAGAAGCCCAGTGAGGTGAGGGAGTGCGGCTTTGCAATGACCAGCCACACGCCGGCGACCAGCAGAATCACCAGCAACGATCCAAAAACCACGACAAATTTTCTTTGTCCGAAGACGCGCGACTTGCCGCGGTTGCCTGTTACCAGGCCCAGGGTCAGCGCGATTACCAGCGCCAGCATCGCCATTTTCGCGTAGAACGCCGGGTTGGTAATGGTGCGACCGGGCTCCGCGGTAATAAGGAGCAGGCCGGTGGCGGCCAAAACCACGAGCAGTAGCCACATGCGTCGTGCGCTGCGCGTTGCCAGCTGCTCCAGGGGTTCGGCCATGAGGCCGAAACCTGCGAAACGCAGCGACAGCAGGATGGCCAGCGTGAAAACCAGCGCCAGTGCCAGGATGTGCACCGACTGGATGGCTGGTATCGCCCAGGTGGTGGCCTGGATGGCCTGGCTGGGTCCGGTACTGGCCAGCCAGTCGCCGAATTGATGGATGTCCATTGCGAGATTTACCCCCCGATTCGGTGGCAGTATATGGGAAGCAGATTGGGGAACAGCAGTGAATAACAGGTTGCCTGACGGTTACGGAATACGTTTCCGCTTGATGTTGCTGCTGGCGGCGGCAGCAGTTCCCGCGTTCGCACATCACTCGTTCGCGGTATTTTTCGACCAGGACAAGACGGTGAGCGTCACCGGCGTGGTCGAGGAGTTCCAGTTCCGCAATCCGCACGGCCTGATCCGCCTGTCGGTGAAGAAGGCTGGCGGTGGCGAGGAAACCTGGAAGGCCGAGACCAACTCTCCCTCCATCCTCGAGCGGCGTGGCTGGACCCGCACCACCCTGAAGGTGGGCGAAACCATCACCATCGACGGCTGGCCGTCGCGCGACGGCGCGAACTACATGCGCATGCGCACGGCAACGCGGCCGGATGGCAAGCCGGTGGGCAGCGGGCTGGCGCCGGCGGAAAGCGCCGCGGAGCAGAAATGAAGCGCCTCGGCTGGGCTGCATTGCTCCTGGCCGCGGCGCATCCGTTGCTGGCCGCCCCTGCGGCGAAGGGGCCGCCGGACCTGTCGGGCTTCTGGAACCTGCTGTCCCGCATCGTCGAGCCGGATCCGGAACTGGCGAAGCACGTGCCGAAGGATGCCGTGGTGCTGCGCGATGTCGGCGCGGCGGAGTTCGGACCGATGGAGTTCGGGGGACTGAAGCCCACGCCCGCGGCGCTGGCGCAGGCCAAGGCATGGAATCCGCGCGCCGGGCTCACGGTGGGCACGGCCTGCCTGATTCCCTCGATCGTCTATGCATTGCAGGGTCCATTCCCCATGGAGATCTACCAGGGCAGAGACCTGGTGGTGATGCGCCTGGAATACATGGACATGGCGCGCGTGTTCGTCATGGGTGACAAGCCGGACTGGCCCGCGGACGCGCCGCATACCAAGGTCGGCTATTCACGGGCGCACTGGGAGGGGGACCAGCTGGTGGTGGTCACCACGCACCTGAAGCCCGCGACCATCACCAACAACGGACTGGACCACAGCGACAAGATGGTGGTCACCGAGCGCTACCGGTTGGCCGATGGCGGCAACACGTTGATCGCCAGCCAGCTGTATGAGGATCCCGAGGTGCTGGAGAACCGCGGCGTGCGCTACATCTCATGGCGCCGCGGCGGCAACGACCACGTGCACGCCTACGACTGCGATCCGTCCTTCGCCGAGGAATACGCGAAGCCCTGAGCGGTCGCTGCGGCGGGGCGCATCACCCCGCCCAGCACCAGATCGAGCAGCCGGTCGATGAAGCCACGGTCGATCGGCGCCCGGCTCACCAGCAGCCGGTGGAAGATCGGCCCCCACAGCGCGTCTGCCAGCACGTCGATGTCCGTGCCGGGCGCCAACTCGCCGCTGGCCAGCGCCCGCTGCAGCAGCTGGATCGCGGTGGCACGCCGTGGTTCGACGAAATCCATGCGCAACCGCAGGCTGGTCTTGCTGTCCTCCTGGCCCAGCGCGATCAATTCGCGCAGCAACTGCCCGGCGCGGCCGCGGTAGATGCCGGCGGCATGATGCACATGCGCGCGCAGGTCCACGATGGCCGAGGAGGACTGCCGCGGCTGTTCGAAGCGCGGCGTCAATGCCACCAGGAATGCCTCGATGGCCAGCGTGCCCTTGGTCTGCCACCACCGGTAGATGGTGGCCTTGCCGGCACCGGCGCGTGCGGCGACGCCTTCCACGGTGAAACCGGCGAAGCCGCCTTCGTTGAGGATCTGGTATGCGGCTTTCAGGATGGCATCGCGCGACGCGGCGGAGCGGGGGCGACCGGGAGCGCGGGACCTGGGTCGCTTGCGCGGTGCTGGCATCGGTGAGTCGGGCGGATGGTGCGGCGGGCAAGTATAGCCGAAGCCGTTGTCCGCCCGGCCGCGCCTACCGGCGCTTCGGCGGATACTTCGACAGCAGTTTCCTGGCGTCCTCGGAGAGCTTGCCGGACAGTTTCGGGCCGCTGCGCTCGCGCTCGTGCCAGGTGCCGCGCCACACCAGCGTGCCGGAAGCGTCGGTCAGGTCGATTACCAGCGTCCCGGCGATGAACATCACTGGCTCGGGGCCACCCGGAATGACATGGCCGCGCGCCGCCGGGCTGTCGGGAATGCGCACGGGCTCGCGCCGTTCGACGGTGGCGTAGTCCGCATTCGTCACGTGGAATGTCACGGCGAGGTCCGCACGCCCGGTTGTTTCCTGCAACCCCCTGGCCGTCAGCGCCGCGCGGATGCTGCTGCGCATGCGCTGCAGGAACAGGCGGTTGTCGATTTCCGGCTGAAAGAACCGGCTTGCGGTCTGGCCTTCACCGATCGAGAAGGTCCGCAGCGCGGTGAAATCGGCTTTCGCATCGAAACTGATGTCGTGGTCCACCTCGATGGCGGCCGCCCCGCCGGCAAGCAGCAGTGCGGTACCCAGCAGGGCGCAGCGGTACTGGTGCTTCATTTCTTTACCCGTGGATAACCAGCCAGCAGCTTCTTCGCGTACCCGGGAAGATTCTTCGCTACCTCGCCGGCGTCGCGGTCCTTGTTGCGCAGCACGCCGCGCCAGATCAGAAGACCGGAGGAGGCTGCGGTCATGTCCAGTACCAGGTTGCCTCGACGAAAGTCAGCGGCTGACCGCCGGGATTGGCTCCACCCTGGCCGTAGTTGGTGGGCCTGGGCTGTCCACCGGGACCGATGAACATGCCCTGGCCCCTGACCTGCCAGTCGATGAACAGGTCCGCTCCCTCTGTTGTTTCCCGCAGGCCGCGCGCCACCAGTGCTGCGCGGATGAGCTCGGTGGTGCGCGTGATGACGATGGGGTTCTGTGTCTCGGGCCGGTCGATGCCCATGGCCATGCCGCGCATGGCGAAGGTCTTGAACGTCGCGAAATCGACGTCGTGGTCGAAGTCCACGATGTAGTCGGCCGCGCTGCTGGTTGCGGCACACAGGGCCAGCAGCGTTGCGAGCAATACCGCACCCGGCCGGGTGCGTCGGAGCCTGAAGTGCATGGCCTCGCCGGAAGTTGCTACCGGGCGCGCAGTGTACCTTGTGCCCTGCGCACCAGCTGCAGGAACTCCGCGCGGTCGCCATCTGCATCCCGGCCCAGTGCGTCCTCGGCCTGGCTGTACACATCGTCATAGCTCAGCTGTCCGGTATGGCGGCCGCCTTGCAGCAGCTGCGCGAATCCGGCCACGGCGGTCGCGAACTGCACGTCGCGACGCACCGCCGCGGGCACCCCGGCGCGCACTGCGATGGGCTGCTCGATCAGCTGCGATTCATTGCCGTTGGGCAGCTTGTAGCGGATCTTCAGGTAGCCGTACTCGCTGGTGTTGCCGCGCGGCGCGGCGGGTTTCTGGTCCGCGCCATAGCGGCGCTGGTCGATGAGGCGTGACGCCGCATCAGCCGGCGTGATCTCGTAGATCGCGGTCACGGTATGGCCGGCACCGATGTCGCCGGCGTCGACCTTGTCGTTGTTGAAGTCCTCGCGGTTCAGCGCGCGCGTCTCGTAGCCCACCAGCCGGTACTCGGCCACGGTGGCCGGATTGAACTCCACCTGCAGCTTCACGTCCCTGGCAATGGTGAACAGCTGCGCACTGGCCTGCTGCACCAGCACCTTGCGGGCCTCGCTGATCGAATCGATGTACGCGGCCACGCCATTGCCGTTCTGCGCCAGTGTCTGCGCCATGTCGTCGCGGTAGTTGCCCTGCCCGAAGCCCAGCACCGACAGCGATACGCCGTTCTCGCGCTGCTGCTGCACGTAGTTCTGCAACTGGTTCACGTCGCGGATGCCGACGTTGAAGTCGCCGTCGGTGGCCAGCAGGATGCGGTTCACGCCACCCTTGCGGAAATTGCGCGCGGCCATCTCGTACGCCAGCTGGATGCCTGCGGCGCCCGCGGTGGAGCCACCCGGCTGCAGCGACTCCAGTGCCCGCAGGATGGTCTGCCGGTCGCGCACCGGAGTGGGCGGCAGCACCTCACCGGCGCGGCCCGCGTAAACCACGATGCCGACGGTGTCGGTGGGCTTCAGGCTGTCCAGCAGCAGCGCCACCGAGCGTTTCGCCAGCGGCAGCCGGTCCGGCGCATCCATCGAGCCGCTGACGTCCAGCAGCAGCACCAGGTTCACGTCGGGCCGCTGGCGGTCCGGCATCTGGTAGCCCTTGATGCCGATGTGGATCAGCTTGCGGTCCTTGTTCCAGGGCGAATCACTGACGGTCACGGTGGGCTTGAACGGCTGTGCGCGTGATTCGGCGGCGGGCCAGGAATAGTCGAAGTAGTTGAGCATTTCCTCGGTGCGCACCGTGTTCGGCGCCGGCAGCACGCCGTTCGTGAGCTGGCGCCGCACGAAGCTGTAGGAGGCCGTGTCCACGTCCGCGGAGAAGGTGGATTCCGGTTCGTCCACGGTGCGCTTCACCGGGTTGATCTCGAACTGCGTGAAGCGGTCGTTGGCCGGCGGTGGCACATCGAGCGGGCTGGTGAGCGATGCCTGCCTGCGGCCATCGATCAGCGTTAGCGTGCGAGTGCCGAAGGTCGGGTCCATGCCGCGCAGGCTGGCGATGGTGTTGCCAATGAAGGCCTGGCCACGATCAGCCCCAGGTGGTGGCACGGCGCCACCCACGGGACCCGCGAGCGTTGGTTCGTACGTCGAGATGTTCTGTGGCACCAGCTGGCTGAGTGCATCGGCAACATTGACGATGCCCATGCGGCGCATTTCCTCCGCGGTGATGGCGGTGACCGGATTCGCGACCGCGCTGCCTGACACGATGCGCGAGCCGCTGACCTGGACCTCTTCGAGTTCAGAGGACTGGAGGTCCGGTCTTTCCGTGCGTGGCGCAGGTGGGGCGGATGGCGCCGGCGGTACGGGCGGTTCCGGAACATCCACCAGCACCGGCTGCGTCTGTGCCGGCAGCTCCATCTGGACCATGGGTGGTACAGGCGGTTCGGTCCTGACCACTGACTGGCTGGCGCGGAGCGGTGGCTCCGGCAGCACCACGGTGTCACTGCCCTGGACTTCCGCGGGCAGCTGCACATCGAGCGCATGCGTGACGCGCTCAGCCTGCGGCGCGATCACGCGCTCGTCTTCCGGCATCAGCCAGAAAATCGACACGCCCACGATGGCCACGCAGGCCGTGGCGAAGCCGCCCATCACAAACCTCGGCATCGCCCACCGCGAAGCAGCCCGCGGGTGCCGCTGGACGTGGACGCGTTCGAACTCCGCCACTGCCGCGTGCCGCGCCTGCAAGCGCGCCTCCGGTCGTGGCGCCGGGGCATCGATCTGCTGCATCTGCCGTTCGAAGGATTGGTTGTTCATATGCCGTTCGCGACTTGTTCGCGCCTGTTCATTTGTTTGCGCATGGTGTGGATGCGCCAGGAGATGGTGGATTCGGAGACCCCGAGCACTTCGCCGGCTTCGGCGTGGCTGAGGCCCTCGGCATGGACCAGCAACGCGGTTTCGCGCATGCCGGCCCCGAGTTCGTCGAGCTGTTCGAGCAGTTGCGCCAGATGCACGGCATCCTCGGCGCGGCCGGAGCCGGCGTCCGGTTCGTCCTCCGGCAGTTCGCGGTGCAGGTGGCGGCGCTGCGCGCGTTGCCAGTCCTGCGCGCAGCTGACCACCAGCCGGTACAGCCAGCTCGTGAAGGCCGCCTGGAAGCGGTACTGGCCGATGCTCTGCGCCAGCTTGATGCAGGACTGCTGGGCGATGTCCTCGGCATCGGCCCGGTGGCCGCACCATTTCCACGCGAAGCGGTGGATGGTGTCGTAGTGCAGATCCACCAGTTCGGCGAAGGAGCCCGCGTGGCCGCCTTGCGCACGTCGTATGAGACCGGTGAGTTGTGGGTTGTCCATTGGGGCTTTTTTGGTGTTGGCTGACCCTTGGACGTGGCGGAGGGGTGAATCCTTGGAAGGAATCTTCCGCCGCGCCTGCCGGCCGCGCCAGTGGCGGGCAGGGCCGGTTGTCCGGCGCCGACCCTGCACCGAGGTCCTGCTAACCTCGCCAGCAAGATGATGTCCTGGCACAAACCCCTGATTTGCGTCGCCCCGATGATGGACTGGACCACGCGCCACTGCCGCTTCTTCCTGCGCCAGTTTTCACCGCATGCGCTGCTCTACACCGAGATGATCAATGCGCATGCCATCCTGCGCGGCGACGCGGCGCGGCTGCTGCGCCATTCGCCGGAGGAACACCCGCTGGCCATCCAGCTGGGCGGCTCCGAGCCCGCATTGCTCGCGGCTGCCGCACGCATCGCCGCGGATGCCGGCTATGTGGAAGTAAACCTCAACTGCGGTTGCCCCAGCGACCGCGTGGCAGCCGGAGCCTTCGGCGCCTGCCTGATGCAGCAGCCGCAGCTGGTGGCCGAATGCGTGGCCGCAATGAAGCAGGCGGTGCGTCTGCCGGTGACCGTGAAGTACCGCGTCGGCGTAGTGGACCGGCAGAGCCGCGGCGAGCAGGGCGCGCAGCAGGCGGCGCTGGATTTCGATGCCGCCGACGCGGAGCGGCTGGAAGCCTTCACGCGGGCCATTGTCGCGGCGGGAGTCGACGGGTTGATCGTGCATGCGCGCAAGGCGGTGCTGGGTGGACTGTCGCCGCATGAGAACCGCACGGTGCCGCCGCTGCGCATTGAAGAAGTGGCCGCGCTGCGCGCCAGGTACCCGCAGATGCCGCTGGTGATCAACGGCGGTTTCCGCACGCGCGAGGCCGTGGCAGCAGCACTGCGCCAGTTCGACGGCGTGATGATCGGACGCGAGGCCTACCACCGACCCATGCTGCTGGCAGAGCTGCATGGCCTGCTGTATCCCGATGCCGCACCGGCCGCAGCACTCGAGGCCATCCTGGCGGCGATGCGTGAATACACCCGGCGCGAAGTGGCGCAGGGCACGCCGATGACCGCCATCACCCGGCACATGCTGGGCCTGCTGGCCGGTCGCCCGGGCGCCAAGGCGCTACGTCAGGTGCTTTCTGAGGATGTCCGCCATGGGCTTGACCCCACAGAGGTTTTCGGCAACGCATTGGCTCTGGTTTCAGCCTCGGCCTGACCTTGTTTTCCATAACCCCATGCTTCAAAGTGTGACCCGGTTCACACTTTTCGGGCTGCATGGGTACGGACATCGAGCTGGCGGTGCTGTTTTCCGACGTCGTCGGGTCGACGCGCATCTACGAGGCGCTGGGCGACCAGGGGGCCCGTGAAGTCATCGCACTGTGCATCGATCTGATGCAGGCCGCCACCGAACAGCACCGCGGCACCGTCATCAAGACCATGGGCGATGAGGTGATGGCGACCTTCCCCTCGGCCGATGACTCCCTGAATGCCGCGGCCCAGATCCAGCGCAGCATTTCCTCCCACCCGGCGCTGCAGGTGGAAGGCCAGCCGGTCTCGGTGCGCATCGGCTGTCATTTCGGGCCGGTCGTGCTGGAGAGCCGCGATGTGTTCGGGGCCACCGTGCACACCGCCAACCGCATGACCAGCCAGGCCAAGTCCGGCCAGATCATGACCACCGCCGCGACCGTGGAGCAGCTCTCCCAGGAGTGGCGGGCGGCGGTGCGGCAGATCGACATCGCCACGCTGAAGGGGCAGGGCAACGAGATCACGCTCTACGAGGTGATCTGGCACACCGAGGACGTCACCAGCATGCTGCCGTCGCTTGCCATGGGCGGTGCCCAGGAGCGCAAGGCGCAGCGGCTGCGGCTGGTGCTGTCCGATCGCGAAGTGGTGATCGACGAACGCCGCCCGCAGATCGCCATCGGCCGTGCCGACGAGAACGACGTGATCGTGCGCGGCAACCTGATCTCGCGCATCCATGCCCGCGTCGAGCTGTCGCGCGGCAAGTTCCTGCTGATCGACCAGAGCACCAATGGCACCTTCGTGAACTCGCTGGATGGCGAGGAGTCCTTCGTGCGCCGTGACAGCATGCAGCTGAAAGGCGTCGGGATGATCGGCCTCGGCAAGCTGCCGGAGGCGGAATCCCCGCAGACCATCCGCTTCGTCTGCGAAGACGCCTGAAGTACCTGGTGCCTCGCAGGAGCGCGAGCTGCTGACCTGTCGCGCAGCCAGCACCGTGGCTGCGGCACCAAGCCAGATGCCGGTGTGATCGCGCCGAGCCTTCAGCCCAGCCGCTTCTCCACGCCATCCAGTTCCTCGTACAAGGCCCTGGGCGTGCGGCCGCCGTACTCGCCCAGGTAGCTGCGGATGTCCGCCACTTCCTTTTTCCAGGCATCGGGCTTCACCGACAGGATCTCGGCGAGCGCGTCCGGGACGATCTCCAGGCCGTTGGTGTTGAGGTCCTGCGGACGCGGCAGGAAGCCGATCGGCGTGTCCTGTGCGTCCGCCTTGCCGGCCACACGCTGCAGCGCCCAGGCAATCGGGCGCAGGTTGTCGCCGAAGCCCGGCCAAAGGAACTTGCCATCGGCTCCCTGGCGGAACCAGTTGACGTGGAAGATCTGCGGCGCATTGGTCAGCTTCGCGCCGACGTTCAGCCAGTGCTGGAAGTAGTCGGCGAAGTTGTAGCCGGCAAAGGGCTTCATCGCCATGGAGTCGCGGCGCACGACGCCCACCGCGCCGGTAGCGGCGGCGGTTGTCTCCGAGGCCACCGCCGCGCCGACCAGCACACCATGCTGCCAGCTGCGGGCCTGGTAGATCAGCGGCGCCAGTTCGCGCCTGCGGCCGCCGAAGATGATTGCCGAAATCGGCACGCCGCGCGGATTCTCCGCTTCCGTCGTGTAGCTGGGGTTCTGGTGCGCGCTCACGGTGAAGCGTGAATTCGGGTGCGCGGCAGGGCCATTCTTCGGGTCGTAGGGACGGCCCTGCCAGTCGATGGCAGGCTCACCCTTGCCAATGCCTTCCCACCACGGCTCGTTGTCCGCCGTCAGCGCCACGTTGGTGAACAACGTGTCCTTGCGGATGGTGTCGAAGGCGTTCTTGTTGGTCTTGGGGCTCGTGCCCGGCGCCACGCCGAAATAGCCGGATTCAGGGTTGATTGCCCACAGGCGGCCATCCGGCCCGGGTTGCATCCAGCAGATGTCATCGCCGACGGTGAACACCTTCCAGCCGGGCATCGAGGCCGGTGGAATCAGCATGGCGAGGTTGGTCTTGCCGCAGGCCGAGGGGAAGGCGCAGGCGATGTAATGCGTCTGTCCTTCCGGATTCTGCAGGCCGACGATCAGCATGTGCTCGGCCAGCCAGCCTTCCTTGCGTGCCTGGAAGCTGGCGATGCGCAGCGCATGGCATTTCTTGCCCAGCAGCGCGTTGCCACCGTAGCCCGAGCCGAAGCTCTTGATGGTGAGCTCCTCGGGGAAGTGCATGATGAAGCGGCGATCCGGGTTGAGCTCACCGACGGAGTGCAGGCCTTTCACGAAGCTGCCTTCGGCAGCGATGCGCTCCAGAGCGGCGCTGCCGGCACGGGTCATGATGGCCATGTTCAGCACCACATAGGCGCTGTCGGTGATCTCCACGCCGCAACGGGCGTAGGGGGAATCGATGGGGCCCATGCAGTAAGGCACCACATACAGCGTGCGGCCCTTCATGCAGCCTTTGAACAGGCTGTCCATTTTCGCGTGGGCTTCCGCAGGCGCCATCCAGTGGTTGTTCGGGCCGGCGTCGTCCTTCTGCGGGGTGCAGATGAAGGTCAGGTGTTCGACGCGTGCCACATCGCCGGGATGCGAGCGGGCCAGGTGGCAGTCGGGAAAGGTGGTGGGGTTTAGCGGCAGCAGTTCCTTTTTCGCGATCAGCTCGTTGCGCAGCCGCGCAGTCTCGGCCGCCGAGCCATCGAACCACTGGATCCGGTCGGGGGTGGTCAGTGCCGCCACTTCAGCGACCCATGCCGCCACTGCCGGCGAGACATCTGGAAGGGATTTGAATGTGCTCGGAGCTGTCGCCATGTGGGGCACCCTGCGGCCAACTAGAATTCGAGGAGGGCGGCAGTATACCTCCAACAAATCGTGGCGGCTGCCTAGCCAGTGATCGGGAAAAGGAATTGGCGAAACCCACACTTACTTATGTTCCGTAACGGAGAGGCAGGCGCGCGCTGATGCAGGATCTGGGCGAAATATTCGGCAGCGATGGACCGCTGGCGCGCGCGTTGCCGGGCTTCCTGGCACGCCCGGGACAGCTGCGCTTTGCGCAAGCCGTGGCGAATACCTTGCGCGAGCATCGCTGGCTGGTGGCCGAGGCCGGCACGGGTACGGGCAAGACCTTCGCGTACCTGATCCCTGCGCTGTTGTCCGCGCAGCGCGTGATCATTTCCACCGGTACGCGCACGTTGCAGGACCAGCTGTTCCATCGCGATCTGCCATTGCTCGGTCGTGCACTGGGCCGGGCCGCGACCGTGGCCCTGCTGAAGGGCCGCGCCAACTACCTGTGCCGCGAACGATTGCAGCGGCTGCCTCGCGAGTTGCCCTTCGACAGCGGGGGCAAGGAGCCGCTCGCGGCGCAGGTGCAGCGCTGGGCGCAAGCCACCAGCGAGGGGGATCTGGCCGAGTTGCCGGAACTGCCCGACGGCCATCCACTGCGCGAGCGGATCACCTCCACGCGCGACAGCTGCACGGGCGCGCGCTGCGCGGAATATGCGCGCTGCCATGTATTCGCGGCGCGGCGGCGCGCGGCGCAGGCAGAGCTGGTGGTGGTGAACCATCACCTGCTGCTCGCCGATCTCGCGCTGAAGGAAGAAGGGTGGGGCGACATCCTGCCGAGCGCGGACGCCGTGATCCTGGATGAGGCGCACCAGCTGCCGGACCTGGCCACGCAGTTCTTCGGCCAGCAGTTCGGTTCGCGTGGCATCGACCAGCTGCTGACCGACCTGCCACCAATGCTGTTGCAGAACGGCTTCGATCCGGACCGGCTCACGGCGCAGGAACAGCTGCTGCGTCGCGCCCTGCAGGAGGCACTGCGCATGGCCGCGGCTGCAGGTCCAGCCGGCCAGCGCCTGACTTGGGGCGATGCCATGCCCGGCTTTGACCGCGCTGCGCGTGCGCTGGTCACGGCACTGTGCGACCTGGCCGATGCGCTGGCGGCGCTGGGCGGTGGCGACGCGCCGGCCCAAGCCGCGCAACGCGCCGCGAATCTTGCCGGTGAACTCGATGCGTTGCTGGATGCGCGCCCGGACGAGGGTGCGCGGCTGATCGTCCCCGGTGCCCGCGCCTTCTCCTGCCAGCTGCTGCCCTTCGACATCGGCGCCAAGCTGCGCCAGATCCTGGATTTGCGGGCGCAAAGCTGGGTGTTCACTTCCGCAACGCTCGCCGTGGCCGGAGACTTCAGTCATTTCCTCACGCGACTCGGTCTCGTTGACCGCTGCGACACGCTGACCATCGACAGTCCTTTCGACTACGCGCGGCAGGCGCTGCTGTATGCACCGGCGGGACTTCCCGACCCTGCCTCGCCGCATTACCCCGATGCGGTGGTGGAGGCGGCGGCCGAGCTGGTGGAACACTCCGCTGGCGGCGCCTTCCTGCTGTTCACCAGCCATCGCGCGCTGGAGTACAGCGCCCGCGCGCTGCGCGAGCGCTGGGAGCGCAGCGGCCAGGTCTTCCGCGTGCTGGTGCAGGGCGAGTCGCCGCGCGAGCAGCTGCTGCGTGAATTCCGCGAACATGGCGACGCGGTGCTGCTGGGCACGGCAAGCTTCTGGGAAGGCGTGGATGTGCCGGGCAGCGCGCTGCGGCTGGTGGTCATCGACCGGCTGCCCTTTGCCTCGCCGGAGGATCCGCTGACACGGGCGCGGCTGGCGCGGGCGCGCGAGCAGGGCGGCAATCCTTTCATCGAATTCCAGGTGCCCGAGGCCGCGATCGTGCTCAAGCAGGGCGTCGGCCGGCTGATCCGCAGCGAACAGGATTCGGGCGTGGTGGCCATCCTCGATCCGCGTCTGACGGGCAAGGGTTACGGCAAGCAGTTGCTCGCCGGCCTGCCGCCGCTGAAGCGGACCCGCGACCTCGCCGAAGTACGCGCCATGCTGGAGCGCAGCCGTGGCGATCGCAGCAGGCGGCGCGCATGAAATTGCTGGCGCTGGATACGGCAAGCGGACAGTGCTCGGTGGCATTGCTGTTGGATGGACAGCTGCTCGGGCGTTCAACCCTTACCGCCCGCGAGCATGCGCAGCTGCTGCTGCCCATGGTCGATGCCTTGCTGGCCGAGGGCGGTGTGACTTTGCGCAGTCTCGATGGCATCGCCTTCGGCTGTGGTCCGGGTTCCTTCACCGGCGTGCGGATCGCTGCTTCGGTGACCCAGGGTCTCGCCGCAGGTGCCGGTTTGCCGGTGCTGCCGGTTTCTGACCTGCGGGCGCTGGCGGAAGGTGCGCGCGTCGCCTTCGCGGACGCGCCGGCTCGTGGCTGCCTGCTCGCCTGCATGGATGCACGCATGGGCGAGTTGTACTGGGGAGTGTTCGACGACCACGGACAGCCAGTGGGACTGGCCCGGGATGGCGAACGGCTGTCCACGCCCGCTGCCCTGCTCGAGGCATTGCCCGCGGCGCTGCCATCCGGTGCCTTGCTCAGGGCAGCAGCGGGAATGGGATTGTCGGCATATCCCTCGCTGCTCAATGCATCCGGACTGGACCCGTCGCGCTGCCATCCACAGGCCGAACCACATGCCGCCGACATCGCCCGGCTCGCGGCCAGTGACCTCGCGGCAGGCGCGACGTGGCTGGATGCGGCGCTGGCACAACCGGTTTATCTGCGCGACAAGGTGGTTCAGGCGCCGCTGCGAGACGCTGTAACAGTGCTGTCATGAAATCCCGTCGGTGACACGCCAGATCCTCAGCCGAAGACGAACAGCCGATCCGCGGGATGATCGCCTCCGGTTGCTCGCGCGCACACTGGAGCGCGTGGGTGACCACGCCAGGAACATCTGCGACTATGTGATCTACATGGTCCATGGCAAGGACGTGCGGCATACCCGGCTCGAAGACGTGGAGCGGGCCCTGCACGAGTCGGCGATGGAGCGGAGGAACTAGATGCTGGGATTCCTGCGCGGGCGGCGGCGCCTGCTCACGGCGCTGCTGGCGCTGGCCTGCTTCCTGATGTTCGGCTATGCGCTGTACACGCAGTACCACGATCATCTGGAACCCTGTCCGCTGTGCATCTTCCAGCGCATCGCGGTGGTGGGGCTGGGCGTCGCGCTGCTGATTGCGGCAGCTCTGCCGCTGCGCTGGCGTGTCGCCGGCAATGGCTCGGCGGTGCTGGTGGCGGCAGTGGGGCTGGCCGGCATGGCGGTGTCGGCCCGGCACCTCTACATCCAGGCACAGCCGCCGGGCAAGGTGCCTACCTGCGGCGCGCCGCTGGACTACATGTGGGAAGTGCTGCCCGCCACGGACGTATTGCGCAGGGTGCTGACCGGTTCGGGTGAATGCGGTCGCGTGGACTGGAGCTTGCTCGGCCTGTCGATGCCGGGCTGGGTGCTGATCGGCCTGCTGGTGCTGACCAGTGCCGGCGTACTGGCCAACTGGCGCTCCAGGCGCACCGGCTGGTCGCGTCCCTGACGCGGCTCAGGCGCGCGCGGCAAACAGCTGGCGCAGCGTCTCCAGGTACATGCTGTGCAGCGTGTGGATCTCCTCCACGCCCACCGATTCATTGACCTTGTGGATGCTGGCGTTGGTCACGCCCAGCTCCACCACCTGGGCACCCATGGTGGCGATGAAGCGGCCGTCTGAAGTGCCGCCGCCGGTGGACAGCTGCGGCCGCTGGCCGGTGACCTTTTCCACCGCGCTGCACACGCCCTCGGAAAGCGCGCCGGGCGGCGTGTAGAAGGGTTCCCCCGACACGTACCAGTCGATGGTGTAGCGCACGCCGTGCCTGTCGAGGATGCCCTCCACCGTACGGCGCAGCTGTTCCTGGGTCTGCTCGGTGTTGTAGCGGATGTTGAAGCGGGCCTTGAGCTCACCCGGGATCACGTTCGGCGCGCCGGTGCCGGCGTTGAGGTTCGACACCTGGAAGGTGGTGGGCTGGAAGTGCGCGTTGCCCTGGTCCCACACATGGGTGGTGAGTTCGGCCAGCGCTGGCGCCAGCATGTGCACGGGGTTCTGCGCCAGCTGCGGATAGGCCACGTGGCCCTGCACGCCCTGCACCGTAAGCCGGCCACTGTAGGAACCGCGACGGCCGATCTTGATGGTGTCGCCCACGCGCTGCTCGCTGGAGGGCTCGCCCACGATGCACCAGTCGATCTTCGTGCCGCGTGCCTTGAGTTCCTCGACCACGCGCTTGGTGCCATCCACCGATGGACCTTCCTCGTCGCTGGTGATCAGGAAGGCGATGATGCCCTCGTGGCGCGGGCGCTCGGCCACGAATGCCTCGGCGGCGGTCAGCATGGCGGCGAGGCCACTTTTCATGTCCGCGGCGCCGCGACCGTACAGCCTGCCGTCGCGCACCGTTGGCTTGAACGGCTCCGTGCGCCATTCCTCCAGCGGGCCGGTGGGGACCACGTCGGTATGGCCGGCGAAGCACAGCACCGGGCCGCGGTCGCCGCGGGTTGCCCAGAAATTCTCGACATTGCCGAAATCCATCCGCTCCACCGCGAAACCGGCCGCGCCGAGCCGGTCGCGCATCAGCTGCTGGCAGCCGCCGTCGATAGGCGTCACCGACGCGCGGGCGATCAGCTCCTGGGTCAGGGCCAGAGTGTCAGGGTTCTGCAAAGTCGGGGATTTCCGCAAAGGACGCCAAGGCGCGCAGTTTGAGGAAGGACAGTTGCGGCATCAAGTAGTTGGCGGCGCATTTTTTTTGGGCAGCCGAGTGCAACACGGTCACGGGTTGCTACTGGCTCACCGGCAGGTTCGGCTGACGCGCAAAGCCCGCGCCGGCCATCACCTGGTGCTAGTCCGTCGTGCGCAGCAGCTCGTTGATTGAAGTCTTCGCGCGCGTCTTCGCATCCACGCGCTTGACGATGATGGCGGCGTACAGCCCGTACTTGCCATCAGCCGAGGGCAGGTTGCCCGGCACCACCACCGAACCCGCCGGCACATGGCCGTACAGTGTCTCGCCAGTGGTGCGGTCGTAGATCTTCGTGCTCTGGCTGATGAACACGCCCATCGCGATCACCGACCCCGTGCCCACCACCACGCCCTCGACGATTTCCGAGCGCGCGCCGATGAAGCAGTCGTCCTCGATGATGGTGGGTGCGGCCTGCAGCGGTTCCAGCACGCCGCCGATGCCGACGCCGCCGGACAGGTGCACGTTGCGCCCGATCTGCGCGCAGGAGCCGACGGTGGCCCAGGTATCCACCATGGTTCCGGAATCCACGTAGGCGCCGATGTTCACGTAGGAGGGCATCAGCACCACGTTTGGTGCGATGTAGGCGCCACGCCGCGCCACCGCCGGCGGTACCACGCGCACGCCGCCGGAACGCAGCTGCGGCGCGCTCTGGTCGGAGAACTTCAGCGGCACCTTGTCGTAGTAGCGCATGCCGCCGGCTTCGATCGGCTGGTTGTCATTGGCGCGGAAGTACAGCAGCACGGCTTTCTTCAGCCACTCGTTGACCTGCCAGGCATCGCCGTGTTTTTCCGCGACGCGCGCGCGCCCCGTGTCCAGCATCCCGATGGCGTCGTCCAGTGCCTGGCGCAGCGTGCGATCGATGGTGGAGGGAGTCAGTTCGGCGCGTTTCTCGAACGCGCCGTCGATGAGCTGGCGCAGGGAATCGGTCATTGCTGGTTCCGTGACAGGATGAAGTTCTTGAGGCGTTCGGCAGCCTGCACGCATTCGGCTTCGGCTGCAACGAGCGAGATGCGCACATATCCTGCACCGGGATTGCCCGCTGGCGTGGCGCGCGCGAGATACGAGCCGGGCACCACGGTGATGTGTTGCGTGGCGAACAGGTCGGCGGTGAAGGCTTCGTCGCTGCCGGCCACGGGCAGCCACAGATAGAAGCCGCCGGCGGGGCGGGCGGCCATCGCCAGTGGCTGCAGGATGGGCAGCACCTGGTCGAACTTGCGCCGGTACAGCGCGCGATTGGCGGCGACATGCGCGTCCTCGCTCCACGCGGCGGCGCTGGCTTTCTGCGTGGGCACCGCCATCGCGCAGCCGTGGTAGGTGCGATACAGCAGGAAGGGTTTGAGCAGCGCCGCATCGCCGGCCACGAATCCGGAGCGCAGGCCCGGCAGGCTGGAGCGCTTCGACAGCGAATGGAAAGTCATGCAGCGGCGGAACGCCGTGTTGCCCATGGTCGCGGCCGCGGCCAGCAGCGATGGCGGGGGCGACTGTTCGTCATCGAACAGGTCGGCGTAGCACTCGTCCGCGGCGATGATGAAGTCGAAACGCTCGGCCAGTTGCAGCGCCCGCGCCAGGTATTCGTGGCTCATCACCGCGCCGCAGGGATTGCCGGGGGAGCACAGGAACAGCAGCTGGCAGCGCCGCCATATTTCCTCCGGCACTGCTTCCAGGTCCGGCAGGAAGCCATTGGCCGCGGTGGTGTTGAGATAGTACGGCTCGGCACCGGCGAGCAAGGCGGCGCCTTCATACACCTGATAGCCCGGGTTGGGCATCGCCACTACTGGCGCGGCGCTGCCGCGGCGCGCGTCCACCACCGCCTGCACGAATGCGAACAATGCCTCGCGCGTGCCATTCACCGGCAGCACATGGCACTCGGCATCGACGCTGCCCGCTGGCAGCGCGAAGCGCCGTTCCGCCCAGCGCGCCGCCGCCGCGCGCAGTTCGGGCAGGCCACGCGTCGCCGGGTAGCTGCCCAGTTCGGTCAGATGTGCGCGCAAGGTATCGAGCACGAAGGCCGGCGGCGCGTGGCGGGGCTCGCCAATGGACAGCGGGATGTGCGGCAGCCCGGCCGGTGGCTCAAGACCCTGCTTGAGAACCGCAAGGCGCTCGAAAGGATAGGCGGCCAGCCGCTCGAAGCCGGGATTCATGCGTCAGCGGATCAGGCCGAGCGCGTGAGCGCGATGGTCAGCTTGTTCTTCAGCTGCTCGGCGGTCGCATCGTCGAGCGGGCGTTGCGCGGTGTCGGTGACGTAGAACACGTCCTCGGCGCGCTCGCCGATGGTGCTGATGCGCGCGCCCTGCAGGTCGATGCGTTCTTCCCACAGCACCTTGCCGACATCGCACAGCAGGCCGGGCCGGTCGCCCGCCACCAGTTCCAGTGCCGAGCGGTTGTTGCGCAGGTCGCGGGTGATGATCACCCTGGTCGGTGTATTGAACATGCGCACCTGGCGCGGCGCGCGGCGCGACACGCCCATCGGGGATTCCTCCGGCCGGCGCAGCGAATTCCACAGCGACTGTTCCATGTGCGCAATGCGTTCCGGGTCGGTGATCGCCGTGCCGTTGTCCTCCAGCACGTGGTACAGGTCCAGGCTGAAGCCATTGGCCGCGGGCGTGATGCGCGCATCGACAATGGTCAGGCCCTGCTGGTCCAGCACCGCGGTGGCGCGCGCGAAGCCGTGGCGGCGGTGTGGTGCGTAGATCAGCACGGCGGTGGTACCGCGCTGGCTGTGCGGCTGCACGGCCACCAGCGGCTCGGCGGCGCCGCCCTCGCGCGAGGCGCACAGTTCGGTGAACCAGGCGATCTCCTCCGGCGAGTGGCGCAGGAAGAACGCCGGCGACAGTGGCGCCCAGATCTGCGGGATGTCGGTGGGGCTGACGTGCCGCGGCGCCAGCAGCGCACGGGCCGCTTCCTGGTTCTCCTTGATGAGCTGGTCCTCGTCGATGGGGCTTTCCAGGCCACGGCGCAGCGCGGCGCGCACGCTCTCGTAGAAGTCGTGGAACAGCGAAGCCTTCCAGGAATTCCACAACTTCGGATTGGTGCCGCGCACGTCGGCGCAGGTAAGGAGGTACAGATAGTCGAGGCGCGCCTCGTCGCCGACCAGCTTGGCGAATTCGTTGATCACGGCCGGGTCGCCGATGTCCTTCTTCTGCGCCGTGACCGACAGCGTCAGGTGCTGGCGCACCAGCCAGGCCACCAGGCGCGCGTCATAGGGCGACAGCCCCTGTTCCAGGCAGAAGGCTTCGGCATCCACGGAGCCCAGGTCCGAATGGTCGCCGCCACGCCCCTTGGCAATGTCATGGAACAGCGCGGCGAGGTAGATGACCTCCTGCTTGGGGAGCTGCTGCATGATGCTGGAGAGCTGCGGCAGCTCGTGGTCGTACTTCGGCAGCGCGAGGCGCCGCAGGTTGCTCACCACGAACAGCGTGTGCGCATCCACCGTGTACGCATGGAACAGGTCGTACTGCATGCGGCCGACGATGCGGCCGAACGCGGGGATGTAGCGGCCCAGCACGCCATAGGTGTTCATGCGGCGCAGCTGGTGCGTGACCCCGGCCGGGGCCCGCAGGATGTCCAGGAACAAGCGGTGGTGGCGCGGGTTCTGGCGGAATTCCTCGTCGATCAGCCACAGGCTGCGCGCCACCGCGCGCATGGTGTTGGCGCTCACTCCCTGCAACTGCGGGTGCTGCTCCAGCAGCATGAAGATTTCCAGCAGCGCGGCCGGGTGGCGCGCGAATACCTCGTTGCCGGTGATCTCCAGGTAGCCGTTGCGGATCTGGAAGCGCGCGTTCAGGGTCTGCGGCACCGTGTCGCCCGGCAGGATGGCGTCGCGGAAGGCCTGCAGCAGCAGTTCGGACAGGAAGCTGACATCCAGCACCGTGCGGTAGTAGCGCTGCATAAGCTGCTCCACCGCCAGTGTGTAGCTCGCATCCTCGTAGCCGAAGGTCTTGGCAAGCCGGATCTGGTGGTCGAACAGCAGGCGGTCCTCGTGCCTGCCGGTCAGCACATGCAGGCCGAAGCGCACCTTCCACAGGAAGGCCTGCGCGGCCTTCAGCTTGCGCAGCTCGGCGGGCGTGAGGAAGCCCTTTTCCACCAGTTCATCCAGGCTTTGCGCACCGAAGTGGCGCTTGGCCACCCAGCCGATGGTCTGCAGGTCGCGCAGGCCGCCGGGGCCGTTCTTGACGTTGGGTTCGAGGTTGTAGGCGGTGTCGTTGGACCTGAGGTGCCGGATGCGCTGCTCCTCGAGCTTGGCCTCGAAGAAGCGGTCGGAGGGCCACACCTTTTCCGGCGCGAGCGCGGCGCGCATCTGTTCGAACAGCGAGGGATCGCCCGCCAGCAGCCGCGCTTCCAGCAGCGTGGTCATGGTGCTGACGTCGGCGGTGCTCTCTTCGGCGCATTCGGCGGCGGTGCGCACGCTGTGCCCGACTTCAAGGCCGATGTCCCACAGGAAGGTGATCAGCTGTTCAAGCTGCGCGCGTTCGGCCGCGGCGAGCGGCGCGCCGGCCGGGGTCAGCACCAGGATGTCGACGTCGGATTGCGGATGCAGTTCGCCGCGACCGTAACCGCCCACTGCCGCCAGCGTCAGCTTGGCCGCGAGTTCCGGCTGCAGCAGGTGCGCCCACATCGCGCGCAGCAGCGTGTCGATGAACAGCGCGCGCGCGCGCACCAGCACTTCGACGTTTTCCTCGGCCACGAAGCGCTCGCGCAGTTCGTCCTGGGAACTCTGGATCAGCGCGCGGCACACCTCGCGCGAGTACTGGCCCACGGTCAGCTGCTGGGCCACCTGGTCGAGGAACGGCCAGCTCGGCATCTCCACGCCGATCAGCGTGTCGTCTTCCTCCATCGACGCCTGCTGGATCGAGACCATCAGGCGACCACGATGGTACGGGGCTGGCCGCCGTGCGCCGCGGCGCCGCCGTGGGAGAAATTCGCGGCCTGGCTGGCGCGCTCGGCGGCGCCGAGAGTCAGCACCTCGTAGCCATTGCCCGTCACCAGCACCGTGTGCTCCCACTGCGCGGACAGCGAGTGATCCTTGGTGACCACCGTCCAGCCATCCTTCAGCAGCTGCACCTGGCGCTTGCCGGCGTTGACCATGGGCTCGATGGTGAAGGTCATGCCCTCGCGCAGCAGCGTGCCGGTGTTGGGCTGGCCGTAGTGCAGCACCTGTGGATCCTCGTGGTAGATGCGGCCGATGCCGTGCCCGCAGTATTCGCGCACCACCGAGAAGCCCTCGGTTTCCGCCAATGTCTGGATGGCATGGCCGATATCCCCGAGTCGCGTGCCGGGGCGTACCAGCTCGATGGCGGCCCACATGGCCGCGCGCGTTACACGCACCAGGCGCTCGGCCAGCACCGGCGGCTTGCCCACGCAGTACATGCGGCTGGTGTCGCCGTGGTAGCCGCCCTGGATCACCGTGACATCGATGTTGATGATGTCGCCGTTCTTCAGCTTCTTGTCATTCGGAATGCCGTGGCACACCACGTGGTTGACCGAGCTGCAGATCGTCTTCGGAAAACCGTGGTAACCCACATTGGCGGGGATGGCTTTTTGCACCTGCACGATGTGGTCGTGGCACAGCGCGTCCAGATCCTCGGTGCTGACCCCGGCCTGCACATGCGGCTCGATCATGTCCAGCACGTCGGCGGCCAGGCGACCGGCAAGGCGCATTTTTTCCTGTTCTTCCGGGGACTTGATGGTGATCGGCATGTGCGCTTCCGGGGGAGCTTGAGGCAGCGCCGCAGCGTTGTTCAGGCGGGAAACTCATGGTATAAAGCGCGGCCTTTTTTGGCAAACCAATCCCTGCGCGAATCGTCACTGGTGGCCGGGTGTTCCTGGGTCGGCGCAAGCCTCCCGGAATTGCCGCCAGGGATTCGCTACAGGTCCCCAACCCGAACGCAGAAGGATAAAGCAATGGCCAGCGTGTCCATGAGACAGATGCTGGAAGCGGGTGTTCATTTCGGACATCAGACCCGCTTCTGGAACCCCCGGATGGAGCAGTACATCTTCGGGGAGCGCAACCGTATCCACATCATCAACCTGGAGAAGACGCAGCCACTGTTCGTGGAAGCGATCAACTTCGCCAGGAGCGTGGTCGGCGATGGTGGCACGGTGCTGTTCGTTGGCACCAAGCGCTCGGCGCGCGACGCGATCTCGAAGGAAGCGGCCCGCTGCGGCATGCCCTACGTGAACCAGCGCTGGCCGGGCGGCATGCTCACCAATTTCAAGACCATCCGGCAGTCGATCAAGCGCCTGATGGACCTCACCGAACTGCAGGACTCCGGCGCGCTGGACAAGCGCGGCAAGAAGGAAGCCCTGCAGCTGCGCCGCGAGATGGCCAAGCTCGAGAAGAGCCTAGGCGGCATCAAGCACATGGCATCGCTGCCGGACGTGCTGTTCGTCGTCGACGTGGGCCATGAGCGCATCGCGCTGAACGAGGCGAACAAGCTGGGCATCCCGGTGATCGCCATCGTCGACACCAACTGCTCGCCGGAGGGCGTGGATTACGTGGTGCCGGGCAACGACGATGCCATGCGTGCCATCAGCCTGTATGCCGCGTCGGTGGCCGACTCGATCATCGAGGGCAAGGCCCAGGTGCCACAGGTCGCCGTGGGCGAGGACGACTTCGTCGAACTCGACGAGAGCGGTGCGCCGCGCAGGAACACCGGGCGTCCGGCCCGTGCCCCGCGCTCCCAGCCCGCCGTGCGCCGCAAGCCCACGGGTGCCGCGGCTGCGGCCGCGGTCGAGGCCGCAGCTGGTGTTGCTGTCGGTGTTGCAGCCGCCACCGCCGCTCCGGCCGAAGTTTCCGAAGCCGAGCTGGATGAGCCGGCCGTTGGTGGCGTGAAGGAAGGTGGCAAGGAGCAGATTCCGACCGCCCGGCGCCGTCCGGCTCCGGGCGCTGGCGGCGCCCGCCGGGGGCCCCGCTGATGGCAGCAGTCACCGCTGAGCTGGTCCGCCAGCTGCGCGAGCGCACCGGCGCGGGAATGATGGAGTGCAAGAAGGCCCTGGTCGAAACAGACGGGGATCTGGACACTGCCGCTGAACTGATGCGCAAGCAGGGCCTCGCCAAGGCCGACAAGAAGGCCTCCCGCATCGCCGCCGAGGGCGTGATCGCCTCCGCCACCAGCACCGACGGCAAGTCCGGCGTGCTGGTGGAGATCAACTGCGAGACCGACTTCGTGGCGCGCGGCGATGATTTCACCGCCTTCGCGAAAGACGTGGCCGCGCTGGCGCTGTCCGGCAGGCCCGCCAGCGTCGAGGCGCTGTCGGGTCTTGCGATGGCTTCCGGCGAGACGGTGGACGAGCGGCGCCGCGCGCTGATCGCCAAGATCGGCGAGAACATCTCCGTACGCCGTTTCGAGCGCATCGACAGCACCGGCCTGCTGGGCACCTACCTGCACGGCACGCGCATCGGCACGCTGGTGGCCATCGAGGGCGGCGACGTCCAGCTCGCCAGGGACCTGGCCATGCACGTGGCGGCCAGCAACCCGGCCTACCTCGCCGCGGCAGACGTGCCGGACGCGGCCAAGGCCAAGGAGCGCGACATCCGTGTCGAGATGCTCAAGAACGACGAGAAGAACAAGGGCAAGCCCGACGCCATCCTGGTGAAGATCGTCGAGGGCGGCATGAACAAGTGGCTGTCCGAGATCACGCTGCTGGGCCAGCCCTTCGTCAAGGACGACAAGCTGTCCGTGGAGAAGCTGCTGTCTGCCGCCAAGGCGAAGATCCTGCGCTACGCGCGCCTGGAAGTCGGCGCCGGCATAGAGAAGAAGCAGGACGACTTCGTCGCCGAGGTGATGAGTCAGGCGGGCCTGAAGAAGGACGACGAGAAGGACAAGGGTCCGAAGTAGGTCCCGGCAAGAGAAGTCCCCGCTCCGGCGGGGATTTTTTTGGCCGCAGGGAGCGGCGCAAGCAAACGAGGGAAGAGGCAATGAGCGCAGTCCGGTACAAACGCGTCCTGGTCAAGTTGTCGGGTGAGGCATTGCTCGGAGAGGCCGATTACGGCATCGATCCGGCCATGCTCAAGCGCGTCGCCAGCGAGCTGGTGGAGGTTGCCGCGCAGGGCGTGCAGGTGGCGGTGGTGGTCGGTGGCGGCAACATCTTCCGCGGCGCCGGCCTGGCGCGCGCCGGCATGGACCGCGTCACCGCCGACCAGATGGGCATGCTGGCCACGGTGATGAATTCGCTGGCCATGCAGGACGCCATCGAGTCCATGGGCGCGCATGCGCGCGTGATGAGCGCCATCCGCATCAACGAGGTATGCGAGGACTTCATCCGCCGGCGCGCCACGCGCCACCTGGAAAAGGGCCGCATCGTCATCTTCGCGGCCGGCACCGGCAAACCGTTCTTCACCACCGATACGGCCGCTTCGCTGCGCGCGGTGGAGATCGGCGCCGAGCTGCTGATGAAGGCCACCAAGGTCAACGGCGTGTACTCGGACGATCCGGTCAAGAACCCCGCGGCATCGCGCTACGACCGGCTCTCCTTCGACCGCGTGCTCGACGACCGCCTGGCGGTGATGGACGCGACGGCCATCGTCCTGTGCCGCGACAATGGCATCCCCTTGCGGGTGTTCAACCTGAACAACGCCGGTGACCTGCAGCGGGTTGTACGCGGCGAGAATGTCGGTACGCTGGTCACCAACGACTGAACACGGAAAACAGACATGCTCAACGACATCAAGGCTGAAGCCAGCCAGCGCATGCAGAAATGCATCCAGAGTTTCCAGATGGATCTGAGGAAGCTGCGCACCGGTCGCGCGCATCCGAGCCTGATCGAGGGCCTGAAGGTCGACGCCTACGGCTCCGACACCCCGTTGAACCAGCTCGCCAACATCTCGGTGGAGGAGGGGCGCACGCTGGTGGTGACGCCGTGGGACCGCACCATGGTCGGCCCCATCGAGAAGGCCATCCACAAGTCCGACCTGCACCTGACCCCCAACACCGCCGGCACGGTGATCCGCATCCCGCTGCCGCCGCTGACCGAGGAGCGCCGTCGCGACATCCTGAAGGTGGTGCGCGGCGATGCCGAGAACGCCAAGGTCAGCGTGCGCAACGTGCGCCGCGACGCCATCGCCGACGTGAAGGAAGCACTGAAGGAAAAGCTGATCTCGCAGGATGACGAGCGGCGCGGTGCTGACGAGATCCAGAAGCTGACCGACAAGGCCGTGGCCGACATCGACCAGCTGCTGGCGGCCAAGGAAAAAGAAATCATGCAGGTCTGACGCGGACCGCTGCATGACGCCACCGCGTCACATCGCGATCATCATGGATGGCAATGGCCGTTGGGCGCAGGCCCGTGGCCTGCCGCGCCAGGCCGGCCACAGGGAAGGCGTCGAGCCGGTGCGGATGAGCATCCGTGAATGCATGAAGCGGCGTGTCGAGGCGCTGACCCTGTTCGCCTTCAGCAGCGAGAACTGGGGCAGGCCCAGTGAAGAAGTGGGCGCGCTGATGGGGTTGTTCGTCGAGGCGCTGGATCGCGAGGTCGACGAATTGCACGCCAATGGCGTGCGGCTCACCTTCATCGGCGACCGCCAGGGCTTTCCCGTGCGGCTGCAGGCGCGCATGGCGGCGGCCGAGCAGCGCACCGCCGGCAACACGGCGCTGCGCGTGCAGGTCGCGGTGGGATATGGCGGGCGCTGGGACATCCTCAATGCCGTGCGGCAGCTGGCCGCGGCCTGCGCCGGCGGTGCATTGCGGCCCAATGACATCACCGTCGAGATGCTGGGCGATGCCCTGCAGCTGGCCGGCTTGCCGGACCCGGATCTGTTCATCCGCACCGGTGGCGAGAAGCGCATCAGCAACTTCCTGCTGTGGAACCTGGCCTACACCGAACTTTATTTCTGCGATCAGCTGTGGCCGGATTTCGATGCCGCGGGTTTCGAAACGGCGATCGCCTTCTTCGCCGCGCGGCAACGTCGCTATGGCCTGACCGGCGCGCAGGCGGGTGGTGCGGCGTGATCCGCGAGCGCGTCATCTCGGCACTGTGGGTGGCACTGCTGCTGGTGGCGGCGGTGCTGTGGTTGCCGCAGTTCTGGTCGGCTGCCGCGTTGTCGCTGGTATTGCTGGCCGCGGCCTGGGAATGGTCCGGGTTCGTGGCCCCGGGCCGCGTGGCGTTGCGGCTGCTGTTCGTGGCTGGTGCCATCGGGCTGTGCCTGCTGTGGTGGGCGATATCCGGCGACCAGGCGGGCCTGCAGGCGTTGCTGTGGGCGGCATGCGCGTTCTGGTGCGTGGCGCTGCTGTGGGTGTTCGCGAGCCCGGGTCGCGTGGGGCGGGGGCGGGTCACGCTCAGCGGCTTGCTGGCGTTGTCATTCGCATGGCTCGCTGTGGTGCGCATGCGCACTGGCTGGGAGCATGGCGGGCAGATGGTGATGTATGCCCTGCTGATCGTGTGGCTGGCAGACAGCGGTGCCTATTTCGCCGGTCGCGCCTTCGGGCAACGCAAGCTGGCACCGCTGGTCTCGCCAGGCAAGACCTGGGCAGGTTTGTGGGGCGGTTTTGTCGCCTGCGCGTTGCTCGCGCTTGCTGTCGCGTGGCTCAAGCAGCTGCCGCTGCTGCCGCTGCTGGCCGTTACCCTCGTCGCCGGGCTGTTTTCCGTGGTGGGCGATCTCACCGAAAGCCTGTGCAAGCGCTTCGCCGGCGTGAAGGACAGCGGCAGCCTGATCCCGGGACATGGCGGAGTGCTGGATCGTTTCGACAGCCTGCTGGCGGCCGTGCCACCGCTGCTGCTCGCCGCCGTGCTGTTTCCGGAACTGCACGCATGATCGGAGTCGCCATTCTCGGTTCCACCGGCAGCATCGGCGTCTCCACGCTGGATGTACTGCGGCGCCATGCCGGCCGCTTCCGCGTGGTCGGGCTGGCGGCGCATCGCAATGTCGAGCTGCTGGCGGCGCAGGCGCTGGAATTCCAGCCGGAGCATGTGGCCATCGCCGATGCCGCGCTGGCTGCACCACTGCGCGCGCGTCTGGCGGCGGCGGGCCTGGCGACCCGCGTGCTGGCCGGCCCGGAATCCCTTGCCAGCATCGCAACGCTGCCGGAGGCGGGCTATGTGATGGCGGCGATCGTGGGCGCTGCGGGGTTGCCCTCCACGCTGGCAGCCGCCGCAGCGGGCAAGCGGCTGCTGATCGCCAACAAGGAAGCGCTGGTGATGGCCGGACCGCTGGTGCTGGCCGCGGCCGAACGCGCCGGCAGCACCATCATTCCCATCGACAGCGAGCACAACGCGATCTTCCAGTGCCTGCCAGCGGGAGCGCCGCTGGGTCAGGCCCCGCGCGGCGTGCGCCGCATCCTCCTGACGGCCTCTGGTGGGCCGTTCAGGGACTGGTCAGCCGCGGCCCTGGAGAATGCGACCCCGCAGCAGGCCTGTGCCCATCCCACCTGGAACATGGGCCGCAAGATCTCGGTGGATTCGGCCACGCTGATGAACAAGGGGCTGGAGCTGATCGAGGCAAGCCTGTTGTTCGGCCTGCCGGCCGAGCGCATCGAGGTCGTGATCCACAGGCAGAGCGTGGTGCATTCACTGGTCGAATACGTGGACGGTTCGGTGCTGGCACAACTGGGGTCGCCGGACATGCGCACACCGATCGCGCAGGCGCTGGGCTGGCCGGAGCGTCTGGCTGCCGGTGTACACTTCCTCGACCTGCTGCAGGTCGCGAGGCTGGATTTCGAAGCTCCGGATCCGCAGCGGTTCCCCTGTCTCCGGCTCGCCATGGAGGCCGCGCGAAGCGGGCGCGAAATGCCAGCCGTGCTGAACGCGGCGAATGAGGAGGCCGTGGCGGCTTTCCTTGCGGGGCGACTGGGTTTTGGCGGCATCGCCGAGGTGTGTGCGGAGGTCATGAATATTTGGAAAGGTGACACGGGTGCCGAGGATCTGTCGGCTATCCTCCACGCCGACATCAATGCCCGCCGGCTGGCTGGCGAAGTAATCGACCGTTCCAGGCCATTGCGGAGTGCCCACTCTTGAATCTGTCCTGGCAGCATCTGCTTGCCTTCCTGTTTGCCGTGGGCCTGCTGGTCACGGTGCACGAATACGGCCACTACTGGGTCGCGCGGCGGCTTGGCTTCAAGGTGCTGCGTTTCTCCGTCGGCTTCGGCAAGGCGCTGTGGTCGCGCACCGGTGGTGCCGACCGTACCGAATACGTGCTGGCGGCGATTCCGCTGGGTGGCTACGTGAAGCTGCTGGACGAGCGCGAAGGCCCTGTCGATCCAGCCGAGCTGCACCGCGCCTTCACGCGCCGGCCGCACTGGCAGCGGATCCTGGTGCTGCTGGCGGGGCCGGCCTTCAACATCATCTTCGCCATCCTGCTGCTGGCGGTGCTGTTCTGGGTCAATGGCGCCAATGAAATGCGGCCCGTGGTGGGCACGGTGCTGGCCGATACGCCGGCGGCGCGCGCCGGTCTCGCCAATGGCGAGGAGATTCTCGCCATGGACGGCAAGCCGGTGGCCGGACAGTCGGATGTGGTCATCGGTCTGCTGGACCACATGAGTGGCGATGGCCGCACCGAACTCACGCTGCGCGGCGCCGATGGCACCACGCGCAATGCGGTGCTTGAAGTGGCCGACGCGGCGCAACGCCGCAAGCTGACCGAACCGGAGAATCTGCTCAATGGCCTGGGTTTCGGCTTCTGGTCTCCGCCGGTGCCACCGCGGCTCGGCGCAGTGGAAGCCGATGGACCGGCGGCGCGCGCCGGCCTCGCGCTGGGCGACGTGGTGCTGTCAGTCAACGGCACCGCGGTGCCGGATTTCGTGGCATTGAGCCAGCGCATCGCGGCGGCTCCCGGAGAAGAGCTGGTACTGACCATACGTCGTGGCGCCGAGGAACGTTCGCTGCGCGTGACCACTGCCGTCAAGGAAGAGAATGGGCGTCGCAAGGGCTATCTGGGCATAGGCTCGGCACGCGTGCCCGTGCCGGATTCCATGCGCAGCCATCGCGAGGTCGGGCCCTTCGAAGCGCTGGCGCTGGGCGCGAACGAGTCCTGGCGCATGACCGTGCTGCAGGCCAAGGTGTTCGGCCGGATGCTGATGGGGCAGGTGTCGCTGAAGAATCTCAGTGGTCCGCTCACCATCGCCGAGTACGCCGGCGATTCGGCGCGCTCGGGGGTCGCCACCTTCGCGTCCTTCCTGGTGCTGATCAGCCTGAGCCTCGGCTTCCTGAATCTGCTGCCCGTGCCCATCCTCGACGGCGGGCAGATCGTCTACCAGGTGGTGGAGTGGATCAAGGGCAGTCCGCTGTCGGAACGCGCGCAACTGCTGGGTCAGCAGGTGGGCATTGGCCTGTTGGTGCTGATGATGGGTGTGGCGCTGTTCAATGACATCTCGCGGCAATTTGGTTGATGAGGCGATGAAGATCCGCAAAATCCTGTGGGCCGCGCTGGCCCTGATGGCGTCGCAGTGGGCGCTGGCGCAGACCCCGACCGATGCAGCGGCGGTCAGTCGCTTCACCGTGGCTGACATCCGCGTGCTGGGCCTGGCGCGTGTGTCCGAAGGTTCGGTGTTCAACTACCTGCCGGTGAACATCGGCGACGAGATGAACCCCACCAAGATACGCGAGGCCACGCGCGCGCTGTACTCGACCGGGTTCTTCCGCACCGTCGACCTGCGCCGCGACGGCAACGTGCTGGTGATCGTGGTGGGCGAGCGGCCCTCGATCGAGAGCTTCGAGATCAAGGGCAACAAGGACATCAAGACCGAGGACCTGACCAAGAGCCTGCGCAACGTGGGCCTGGCGCAGGGCAAGACCTTCGACCGTTCGGTGCTGGAGGACGTCAAGGGCTATCTGACCGACCAGTACTACAGCCGCGGCAAGTACGGCGTCGTTGTCGATACCAATGTCACCGAGCTGGCGGGCAACCGCGTGAATGTGCTGGTCGACATCGACGAGGGGGATCGCGCCACGATCCGCCAGATCAGCATCATCGGCAATACCAGATTCGACGAGAGCGACATCCTGGAGGCCTTCGAGCTGAAGACTCCGCGCTGGTACCGCTTCTTCAAGGACAGCGACCGCTATTCCCGCGAGGCGCTGCAGGGCGACCTGGAGAAGCTGAAGACCTACTATCAGGACCGCGGCTACGCCAACTTCGACATCGAGTCTGCGCAGGTGCAGATCTCCGACGAGAAGAACGACATGTTCATCACGATCAGCGTGCACGAGGGCGAGATCTACAGGTTCACCGACGCAAAAATTGCCGGCAACACCATCGTGCCGGTGGAACAGGTGCAGCGGTTCGTGAATCTGATGGTGCGCAAGGGCGAGATCTATTCGCAGCAAGCCGTCTCGAATGTGCAGAAGGCCATCGAGAATACCCTTGGCGAGGAGGGTTACGCCTTCGCCAAGGTGGACCCGGTGCCGAAGCTGGACGACGAGAACAAGCAGGTCACGATGACCTTCCTGGTCGAGCCCGGCAAGCGCGTATACGTGCGGCACATCAGCTTCGAGGGCGCCGAGGGCGATGGCGTGCGCACCCAGGACGTGGTGCTGCGCAGGGAGATGCGCCAGCTGGAGGGAGCCTGGGTGTCCAACCGCCTGCTGGAGCGGTCCAAGCAGCGCATCCAGGGGCTGCCCTACATCGAGGAGGTCAACTACGAGAAGGAGAAGGTGGACGGCACGGATGACCTCGTTGACGTCAAGTACACGATCAAGGAGGGGCCCAGCGCCACGCTGACCGGCGGCATCGGCTATTCGGAGGCCGAGTCCTTCATGATCCAGGGCAGCTATGCCGATGCCAACTTCCTGGGCACCGGCAAGCGCGTGTCGTTCGATGTGAACACCGGCCGCTACTCGCGCGCCGCCAGTTTCTCGCACAGCAACCAGTACGTGGGCATCGAGAACATCTCGCGCACCATCGCGTTGCGTTACTCCGACGTTTCACAGTTCGTATCGGCATCGTCGGATTTCTCCTCCAAGAACCTCGGTGCGGCCATCGAGTTCGGTTATCCGATCACCGAGGTGAGCGGGTTGCGCTTCGGCGTCAGTGCGACGCGCTCGGAGCTGCTGACCACTTCCTCCGGCAGCGCGCAGCAGGCGCAGACCTGGGTGCAGCAGAACGGCAAGCCCTACAGTCGCAGCGCGGTGGACAGCTACGGCAATGTGTACGAATTCTTCGGCAGCAAATACACCTCCTGGGAGCTCACCACCGGCTGGTCGCGCCAGACCTACAACCGCGGCCTGTTCCCCAATGCCGGCCAGCGCCAGGTGTTGTCGCTGTCCAGCACCTTTCCGGGCACCTCGATCGAGTACTGGGTGGGCGAGTACCAGTTTTCGCAATTCGTGCCGATCTGGCGCGGCTTCATCGGCAACCTCAGTGCGAACGTGGCCTACGGCAAGGCGTTCGGCAACACTTCCACGCTGCCGCCGTACCGGTTGTTTTTTGGCGGCGGCCCGGACACGGTGCGCGGCTTCCAGGAGAGCCGGCTCGGTCCCAAGGACAACTACGGCAACCCCTACGGTGGCAACCTGATGACGGTCGCGCGCGCCCAGCTGCTGCTGCCGATGCCGGCGAAGTTCCAGACCAGCGCCCGGGTCAGCCTGTTCTACGACGTCGGCAACGTGTTCTCCACCGAAGGTACGGAATTCCTGGGCCGGAACGGCCAGACGCCGGTCACCTACGACTTCAAGTTGCGCAACCTGCGCCGCTCGGCCGGCGTTTCTGTAGAATGGCTCGTGCCGTTGGGTCTGTTCCGGTTCAGTTACGGCATCCCACTGAATGCATCCAAGGGCAATGCCGTCCTGTGGCCCGACGAGCGCGAAAAGTTCCAGTTCTCGATCGGTCAGGCGTTCTAGCTTAAGTAATGAGGTTGATCGTGAAGCGCAGTGCCATTGTCCTGTTGTCCGCCGTCCTGTTGTCCGGCTTCGCCGCCGCGGCCTCGTCCGCTGAGCTGAAGATCGGCGTGGTGAACATCCAGAAGCTGGCGGGCGAGTCGCCGCAGGGCAAGGCTGCCAGGGAGGCATTGCAGGCCGAGTTCGGCCCCAAGCAGAAGGAAATCGAAACCCAGTACGCCGCTCTGCAGGCGCGCGAAACCAAGCTGCAGAAAGATGCGGCCACCATGACCGAAGTGCAGAAGGCCGCCGCCGAAAAGGAGCTGCAGAACAGCGCGCGCGAATGGCAGCTGAAGCGCTCCAGCTTCGAGGAGGCGGTGAACGATGCCCAGCAGGACGCGAATGGCAAGGTTGGCCGGCTGCTGGATGACGAGGTGAAAGCCTACGCACGGGCCAATGGCTTCGACCTGATCCTCCCCGAGGCGCTGTACGCCGCCCCGGCGCTGGACGTGACCGAGGCCATCCTGCAGGCCATGTCGCGCAAGGCCGCCGCGTCTGCGCCTGCACCGGCCGCCAGCAAGCCGGCTACTGCACCCGCACCAGCGAAGTAACCGCCGGCAGCCGGCCGCGCCGATGCCGGACAGCGTTCCTCCCCTGCCGGTAGGCGAACTCGCGGTGCGCTTCGGGTGCGTGCTGCGAGGTGACCCGCAGCGTCGCGTGGCGGCAGCGGCTCCGCTGGCCGGTGGCGCTGATTCCATCGGCTTTCTTGCAAATCCCGCGCTGCTTGAGTCATTGCGCACCACGCGGCTTGGTGCCGTGATCCTGCCGCCCGCCCAGGCCGCCGACTGTCCGGCTGCAACGGCGGCGCTGCTGCATCCGAATCCCCACGCGGTGTTCGCAAGGGTGGCGGCAATACTGCATCCGGTGGCGCCGCCGCAGCCAGGCATCCATCCCACCGCCTGCGTGCATGAGCAGGCACAGGTGGCAGCCAGCGCCGAAGTGGGTCCGTTCGCGTTGATCGAGGCCGGTGCCGTGGTTGGCGCGCGTTGCCGCGTGGGCGCCCATGCCACCCTCGGTGCGGGGGCGGCGCTGGGTGCGGACTCCCGTCTCGCCGAACGCGTCACCGTGCTGGCAGGTTGCCGCATCGGCGCGCGTTGCCTGCTGCATCCCGGCGTGGTGGTCGGTGCGGATGGCTTCGGCAATGCACGCGATGGCGTGGCATGGGTGAAGGTGCCGCAGCTGGGCACGGTGCGCATCGGCGACGACGTGGAGATTGGTGCCAACACCACCATCGACCGTGGCGCGCTGGAGGACACCGTCATCAGTGACGGCGTGCGGCTCGACAACCTGATCCAGGTGGCGCACAACGTCACCATCGGTGCGCACACCGCCATCGCCGCCTGCGTGGCCATCGCCGGCAGCACGCACATCGGCCAGCGCTGCATGATCGGCGGTGGTGCCGGCTTCAGTGGGCAGCTCACCGTTGGCGATGATATCGTCATCGGCGGGTTCGCCCAGGTGACGCACTCGCTCACCACGCCGGGTTTCTATTCGAGCGCGATGCCGGTGGAGCAAATGGGTACATGGCGCCGGTTGCTCGGCCGCTTCAAGCGGCTCGATGCGCTCAATGCGCGGGTGCGCAGGCTGGAAGCGGCGACGAAGGTGCGCGAGACAGGACAGGAAGACGATGACGACTGAAAAACCGTTTCTGGACATCTACGACATCCTCAAGCGCCTGCCGCACCGCTATCCCTTCCTGCTGGTGGATCGCGTGCTGGAATGCACGCCGGGCGAAAGCATCCGCGCCATCAAGAACGTGACGGTCAACGAGCCGTTCTTCCCCGGGCACTTTCCGCACCGGCCGGTGATGCCCGGCGTGATGGTGCTGGAGGCGCTGGCGCAGGCGGCGGGCATCCTGGCCTACACCACGCTCGGCAAGGTGCCGAACGAGAAGACCCGCTTCTACTTCGCCGGCATCGACGATTGCCGCTTCCGCCGCCCGGTGGAACCCGGCGATCAGCTGGTGCTGACCGCGAAGATCCTGCGCAACATCAAGGGAGTGTGGAAACTGGACACGGCGGCCTACGTCGGCGAAGCCGAGGCCGCGCATGCGCAGATGATGCTGTTCGCGGACGCAGAAAACGCCACGCCGCTGGACCAGATCTGAGCGGCGGGCGGGCAGTTCCTTGAGCATCGATCCGCGCGCCGTCGTCTCGCCGCGGGCGCAGGTGGCGCCCGATGCGCAAATCGGGCCGTTCGCCGTCATCGGACCCGACGTCACCATCGGTGCCGGCTGCTGGATCGGTCCGCACTCGGTCATCAACGGCCCCACCGTCATGGGCGAGGGCAATCGCGTCTACCAGTTCGCCTCCATCGGCGAAGCCCCGCAGGACATGAAGTACAAGGGCGAGCCGACGCGCCTGACCATCGGTGCGCGCAATACCTTCCGTGAATACGTCACCGTGAACCGTGGCACGGCCACCGGCATCGGCGAGACGCGCATCGGCGACGACAACCTGGTGCTGGCCTACTCGCATGTCGCGCACGACTGCGTGCTGGGCAACCACATCATCCTCTCCAATGTGGTGCAGCTGGCCGGGCATGTGGAGATCGGCGACTGGACGATATTCTCCGGCTACTCGGGTGCGCACCAGTTCAGCCGCATCGGTGCGCATGCCTTCATCGGCAACAACACCTCGGTGATCCGCGACATCCCACCCTATGTGCTGGCCACCGGCCATCCGGCCGAGCCGCGTTCGATCAATGTCGAGGGCCTGAAACGGCGCGGTTTCGACGAGGCGCAGCTGCGCGCCATCCGCAACGCCTACCGGGTGCTGTACCGGAGCGACCTGAAGCTGGAAGTGGCCACCCGCCGGATCGAGGAGCAGGCCCGCAAGCACGAAGTGCTGGGCATCTTCGCGGAGTTCCTGCGCGGTTCCACGCGCGGGCTCGCCCGCTAGGGCGGCCCGGGTCAACCATGGGCAGGACGCTCAACATCGCGCTGGTGGCGGGCGAAGCGTCCGGCGACCTGCTGGGTGGGGCGCTGATCGAGGCCCTGCGCGAATTGCTGCCCGACGCGCGCTTCGTTGGCCTTGCCGGGAAGCAGATGCGCGCCGCGGGCTGCGAGCCGCTGGGTTCTCCCGACGAGCTGGCCGTCATGGGCCTGGTGGAGCCGCTGGCGCACCTGCCGCGGCTGCTGTCATTGCGCAGCCGCTTGCGGCGTGAATTGCTGGCGCGGCGTGTCGACCTGTTCGTCGGCGTGGACGCGCCGGCATTCAACCTTGGCCTCGCGCGCTGGCTGCGCGATCGCGGCGTGCCCACTGTGCAGTACGTCAGCCCGCAGGTGTGGGCCTGGCGCAGTGGCCGGGTCAAATCCATCGCGCGCGCCGTCGATGCCGTGCTGTGCCTGCTGCCATTCGAGCCGCAGTGCTATGCGGGGCAACCGGTGCGCGCGGAGTTCATCGGGCATCCACTGGCGGATCGCATTCCACTGCAATCGCAGCGCGCCGATGCCCGCCGGCAGCTGGGACTGGCCGAACACGAGCTGGTGGTGGCCGTGCTGCCGGGCAGCCGTGAAGGCGAGCTGCGGCGGCTCGGTGCGGATTTCGCCGCCGCCACGGTGTTGCTGCAACAGCGGCTGGGTCGGCCACTGCGCTTCCTCGCGCCGATGGTGTCGCCGGCGCTGGCCGGCGCGTTCGACTCGCAGCTGCGTGCGGCGGGTGCCGATGTGCGGTTGCTGGAGGGCAGGGCCGACCAGGTGCTGGCCGCGGCCGATGCCGGCCTCATCGCCTCCGGCACCGCCACGCTGCAGGCGATGCTGCATGGCCTGCCCATGGTGGTGGCCTATCGCCTGGCGCCGCTGACGGCATTCATCGTGCGCGACCTCGGCCTCGTGCGACTGCGGCACTTCTCCCTGCCCAACCTGCTGGCGGGCGAACGGGTGGTGCCGGAATTCTTCCAGGGCGAGGTGCGTCCGCAGGCACTGGCCGAGGCGCTGCACGCGGCACTGATCGACCAGTCGCGGCGCACGGCCTTGCAGGTGCGCTTCCGCGCCATCCACGAGCGGCTGCGCCGTGGTGCCGCGGCGCGCGCGGCGCAGGTGCTCGTGGAAGTGCTGGAAGCCCGCGGCGTGGCGGCCTAGTCCAGCAGCCGCTCCGCCTTCAGTTCGTACTGCAGCACCCGCTCGCGCCCGGCAGGCAGCCTGAAGCGCCATACCAGTTCGCCGCGCTCCCGCCGCACCCTGAGGTTCGAGCGCACCACGACAGTCGAGGACCTGCCCGGCTCGGTGGCCGGCCGCCGCACCTCGACAATGACGGCGGCATCCTTGCGGTTCACGAAAGCGGTGCCCTGCCTCGATCCGCAGTAACCTGCCGCCGCCCAGGTAATCCCGGTCATCGTTCTGGAGCGTGAATTCGGCCATGAGGTCCATGGCGCGCGCGATGAAGATTTCCGCCGGCAAACCCACGGGCTTGTCGTCGATCCCGGCCTCGCCCGCGAACACCATGCCGCCCTGGCCGGCCTGGAACACGCGCACCTGTCCGGCAGGCAGCGGCTCGCCAAGCCCGGCGGCGCGCGTGTTCTGCCATTTGAGGACCACGTGAGCCGCATCTTCGGGGTAGGGGCGGGTTGCCTCGAGATAGGGGAGCACCACGTCGTAGAAGCGCTGCACCTTGACGCGCCGCTTGTCCAGGAAGGCGGCCTGCTTGGTCTGCCGCGCATTCAGGTCGGTGGGCCAGGGAAGTCGGTACAGCTGGTAATCCCCGAGCTGCTCGCGACTCACGATACGCGAGCCGGTGACCTGTATTTCCTGGAGTTCTTCACCTTGAATGCTTAAGAGGGCGCTGGCGCCCCCCGTCACGACGTCCCAGGCACCCATGCCAGCCGGCAGGCCATTCGTGGATCTGCCCAACGGGTAGCAGTCGCGCAGCAACGCGATCTCATCGTTGACGGCGCTTTCCTCATCCTCGCGTGCCAGGTCCATCGCGGTAACCGGCAGTCCGCTCTCCTCGTCGATCTGGTCTGGCGCGAGCCATGGGGTGACCGGCGGCCGGCTGCCGTCATCGTCAGCGGGAATCAGGTTCAACCGGCCGGCGACTACCTGCACCTGTGCCTGGCGAAATCCCGAATTGGTTTCGTTGCGCAGCGTGATCCAGCCGGCGAGATCCATGCGCGATGAGGCCTTGTTCAGCTGTGCAACGTAGTCCGCGCTCCAGGAGAAACCTCGCGCGAGGTAGCTCAACGTGACAGTGCGCATGCCCGCGTTGCCGCCACCGAGGCGCACCGACAGCGTGGGCGTGGGGGTGAGTTCGCCGGGCACTTCCGCGAACTCCAGCCGTTCCGGCAATCCCGAGCAGAACAGCGCCTCATTGCCCTGCACGGTACGCAACACAACGCCCTGGTCTGCCGATTCGATGGTCGCTTCGAGCCGGGTGACCACCCCGCTGCGCGGGGCGGTGCGCACGATGGTGACCACCTTGCCTACCGAACGCTTCAGCAGCGAAGCGGGCGTCAGCCGGTCGTGGCGGAAATCCGCCTCGGCTAACGGTCGGCCCGCGCCGCTGATGACGGCGGACCGCGGCAGCAACGAATCCACCACGCCCTGGAACACCAGTGTTACGGGCTCAGCCGGCATCTCCACGTGGCGTGTCTCGGTGACCAAGGCGATGCCGTCGCGGTAGATGGTCACCGACACCGATTCGGGGTGCGTCGAATGGATGCTCACCTCGGCCAGCGCGCTGCCGGCGGCGAGGCAGCCGACTGCGAGCAGCAGCAATCGGCCCACCGGGCCTACCACCACTGCGCGATGGTGAGGCGCAGCTCGGTCTCGCCATTGGCCGCCACCGGCACGTCCCAGGCGTAGCCATCGGCGGCCGTGCGGCGTCCGCGGATCGACTCTTCCAGCACCTCGTTGAAGCGCCACAGGTCCAGCTGCCGGACCGTAACGGTGACCGGCGTGGCGCGTGCATTGCGCACCAGGTATTTCACCGTGTACTCGGTGCGGCGCGCGTTCACGCGACGCGTGGCTTCGAGCGTCGGCTGCACGGTGACATCGAATGCGTCGCCGATCTTCAGCGCCAGTTCCGAGCCCGCGCTGGTGTGGCCGACGCGATCCTCGCCCACGAACTGCGGCTGGCCCTGCGCATCGCGTGCATACACCCGCACCACGCCGCTGGGCAGTTGTTCGCCCAGCCCGGCGGCCTGCGAATTGGTGAAGCGGATGCGCACCTCGGCGGACACCGGCTCGTCGGGCATCTCGAAGCCGTAGAAGGATTGCTCATAGCCCTTGCTGGCCTTGACCCGCGCCGCGTCGAGGAAGCTGACCTGCTTGGTCTGGTTGTTGGCCAGCGTGGTGGCCTGCGCGATGGGGTAGACGTAGTAATCCGCCAGGCGCGGCCGGGTCGTGGCCTCGGTGCCGGCGGCACGACGCGTGTTGGGCGGCGGCCGGCGCGCATTGTTGAAGCGCTGCCACCACTGTTCCTCGTTGCCCACGATGTTGATGTCGCCAGCCACCAGTTGCACGCGCGCATTCTCGAAGCTGGTGCCGGAATTGTTGGTGAGGGTGATCCAGCCCTGCAGCGAGGTCTCGCCGGCGGGCTCGTCGAACACGGCCACGTAGTCCGAAGCCCATGACAGCCCGCGCGACAGGTAGGACAGGCGCACATCGGAATTCACGGCGCGGCCGGCCTCCGCCAGCACCGAGAGGGTGGGGCTGGCGCGCAGGTTCTCCGGCACCTTGTCGAAGATCACGCGCGCCGGGATGCCGTCATCGCGCAACACCTCGATGCGCTCGCCGATGCGCAGCACCACGCCGCCCACCGTGGACAGCACCTCGGCGGTCTCGGTGGTTTCCGCGCCCGTGCCGGGATTGGTGCGCACGATGCGCACGCTCTGGCCCACGGCCTTTTCCATCAGCTTGGCGGGCGTCAGGAGGTCGTAGTCGAAGTTCTGTTCGATCAGCTCGAGGCCAGTCGCGCCGAAGCTCACCGTCTGCGGCACGATGCGCGCGGAGACACCCTTGAACTCGATGCGATGGCGACCCGCCGGCAGGTTGAGGGGGCGCACGTGCTCGATCAGCGCGAGATCGCGGTTGTACACCGTCAGCGACAGCTGCTTGTCCGGGCTCGCGGGCGTTGCGGGCGTCTGTGCCTGCGCGGCGAGAAAGAGGCCAGACAACGCCAGTCCCGTCAACTGGATTGCACGCATGTTGTATCCCTCCCTGGGCAGGCCTTGCGCAGGCTTGTGTCTGGCGCGCCGGCCAGCTTGCCAGAACAGACGCACCCGACAAAGGTATCCTTTGCGCCCATGGTGGTGGAGCATCTGGCGGGAGTGGATGAAGCGGGTCGCGGCCCATTGTTCGGGCCCGTGTATGCCGCCGCGGTGATCCTCGATCCGGCCCGCCCCGTCGACGGCCTGAATGACTCCAAGCTGCTCGCGCCGGAGCGCCGCGCCGAACTCGCGCTGCTCATCCGCGCGCAGGCCATTGCCTGGCAGGTGGCGTGGGCGGACGTGGAGGAAATCGATTCCCTGAATATCCTTGGCGCAACGCTGCTGGCCATGCGCCGGGCCGTGCTCGGTCTGGCTGTGCGGCCCTGCCGGGTGCAGGTGGACGGCGACCGCCTGCCATTCCTGTCCGACTGCTGCGGGCACACCGAGGCCGTGATCGGAGGCGACGCGCAGATAGCGGCCATCAGCGCGGCCTCCATCCTCGCCAAGGAGGCGCGCGATGCACTGTGCCGCAAGCTGGACCTGGCCTACCCCGGCTACGAAATCTCCAGCCACAAGGGTTACAGCACGCCCGTGCACCTGGCGCAGCTGCGCCGGCTGGGGCCCTCGCGGCAACACCGGCTGAGCTTTGCGCCGGTGCGCGAGGCGTTGGGGATCGTCGCATCATGAGCTCGCCGCAATTCGTCCACCTGAGGGTGCATACCGAGTACTCGCTGGTCGACAGCGTGGTGCGCGTGGATGAACTGATGGCCGCCGCCACGGCCGCGGCGCTGCCGGCGGTGGCGCTCACCGATGAGTGCAACCTGTTCGCGATGGTCAAGTTCTATCGCGCCGCGCTCGCGGCCGGCATCAAGCCGGTGATCGGTGTGGACCTGCTGCTGCGGGAAACCGGTGACCGGCAGGAACCCTCGCGGCTGACGCTGCTGTGCCAGGACGAGACCGGCTACCTGAACCTCGCGCGGCTGCTGTCGCGCGCCTACCTGGAAGGCGAGCGGCAGGCCACGCCGCTGATCGAGCGTGACTGGCTCACCGCCGACACGCTTGCCGGCATGATCGGGCTGTCCGGCGGCTGGGAGGGCGACGTGGGCCGCGCGCTGCTGACCGGCCGGCCGCAGCTGGCGCGGCGCCTGCTGAACCAGTGGCAGGCCTTGCTGCCGGACCGCTACTACGTGGAATTGCAGCGGCTGGGCCGTGCCACCGACGCGGAGTACGTGAACGCCGCGGTGCAGCTGGCCGCCGAGTGCGACATGCCCGTGGTGGCCACCAACGACGTGCGCTTCCTGTCGGCCACCGACTACGACGCGCACGAGGCGCGGGTCTGCATCCGCGAGCGGGCGCTGCTGGCGGACCCGTCGCGCAAGCGCCGCTACACGCGTGAGCAGTACCTGCGTACACCGGCCGAAATGGCTGCGCTGTTCGCCGACCTTCCGGCCGCGCTCGCCAACAGCGTGCAGATCGCGCGCCGCTGCAGCCTGCCGCTGAAGCTGGGTACCAGCAAGCTGCCCATCTTCCCGACACCGGATGGCAGCGCGGCCGAGGACTACATCCGCATCACGGCCGCGGCCGGGCTCGCGGCGCGCATGCACGAGAAGCTGGGTGCGGGGGCGGCCGTGCCGGCTGACTACAGCGCAAGGCTGGAGCGCGAACTGGGCGTCATCGTGACGATGGGCTTCGCGGGCTACTTCCTGATCGTCGCCGACTTCATCCGCTGGGCACGCGAGAACGGCGTGCCGGTGGGGCCGGGACGCGGCTCGGGCGCCGGATCGCTGGTGGCCTGGGTGCTGCGCATCACCGACCTGGATCCGCTCGAGCATGAACTGCTGTTCGAGCGCTTCCTGAATCCCGAACGCGTGTCCATGCCGGACTTCGACGTGGACTTCTGCATGGATGGCCGCGACCGGGTGATCGCCTATGTGGCAGATCGCTACGGCCGCGAACGTGTGTCGCAGATCATCACCTACGGCACCATGGCCGCGAAGGCGGTGGTGCGCGACGTGGCGCGGGTGCTGGGGCATCCCTTCGGCATGGGTGATCGCATCGCCAAGCTCATCCCCAATGAGCTGGGCATCACGCTGGCGCAGGCACTGGAGAAAGAGCCCGAACTCGCACGCCTGAACCGCGACGATGAGGAAGTGCATGCGCTGCTGGAACTGGCTCTCGCGCTGGAGGGCCTGACGCGCAACGCCGGCACGCACGCCGGCGGCGTGGTGATCGCGCCGTCCGTGCTCACCGACTTCACGCCGCTGTACAAGGAAGCCGGCAGCGACAGCGTGGTGACGCAGTTCGACAAGGACGATGTCGAGGCGGCGGGGCTGGTCAAGTTCGACTTCCTCGGCCTGCGCACGCTGACCATCATCGACCGCGCGGTGGCGCTGATCAACGCGTTGCCGGAGCACGCCGGCGCGCCGCTGGACATGAACCGCGTGCCCATGGACGACGCGGCCACCTACCAGCTGCTGAAGACCGGCCACACCACGGCGGTGTTCCAGCTGGAATCGCGCGGCATGAAGGATTTGATCCGCCGCCTGAAGCCGGACCGCTTCGAGGATGTGGTGGCGCTGGTGGCGCTGTTCCGTCCCGGTCCGCTGGAGTCCGGCATGGTGCAGGACTTCATCGATCGCAAGCACGCCACGGTGGCCACCGCCATCGACTACCTGCATCCCTCGCTCAAGCCCGTGCTGCAGCCCACCTATGGCGTCATCCTGTACCAGGAGCAGGTGATGCAGATCGCGCAGGTGCTGTCCGGCTACACGCTGGGCGGCGCGGACCTGCTGCGCCGGGCCATGGGCAAGAAGAAGGCCGAGGAAATGGCCAAGCAGCGCAGCGTGTTCGTCGATGGCGCGGTGGCGCGCGGCGTGGACGCGCGGCAGGCAGGCTACATCTTCGACCTGATCGAGAAATTCGCCGGCTACGGTTTCAACAAGTCGCACTCGGCCGCCTACGCCGTGCTCACTTACCAGACCGCCTGGCTCAAGCAGCATCATCCAGCCGCGTTCATGGTGGCGGTGATGTCGGCCGACATCGCCGACACCGACAAGGTTGCCTCGCTGATGTACGAATGCGAGCGCATGGAACTGGCCGTGCTGCCGCCGGACGTCAATGCCTCGGTATTCGATTTCACCGTGGCGGGCGAGCGGCAGATCCGCTACGGACTGGGTGCGGTGCGCGGCGTGGGCCAGCAGGCCGTGGAGGCGCTGGTGGAGGAACGCGGCCGCAACGGGCCGTACACCAGCCTTGCGGAACTGTGCCGCCGCATCGACCTGACGCGCGTGAACCGCCGCGTGCTGGAAGCGTTGCTCAAGGCGGGCGCGCTGGACGGTCTCGGCGCCAACCGCGCCACGCTGATGGCGGGACTCGACTCCGCCGTGCAGGGCGGCGAGCAGGCCACGCGCGCCAGTGCGGCCGGCCAGGACGACCTGTTCGGTGGTGGTGGCGCGGCGATGATCGAGGTGCAGCCGGCGGCCATGCCCGAATGGCCGGAGCGCGTGCGGCTGGCCGGCGAGCGCGAAGTGCTGGGGCGCTTCCTCAGCGGCCATCCCATCGAGAGCTTCGAGAAGGAACTGCAGCGGCTGGTGTCCGCGCGCCTCGGCGACCTGGCCGCCGAACCGCCGCCCAGCGGCGAGGCGCCACGCTGGAACGGTGGCCGGCAGATCACCGTGGCCGGATTGATCGACGAGCTGCGCAAGCGCAATGGCCGCAGCAGCTTCATGCTGGATGACCGCAGCGGCCGCATGGAGGTGACGCTGTTCGAGGAGCAGGCCATCCAGTACCGCGAGCTGCTCACCAAGGATGCGCTGGTGCTGGTGGAAGGCAGCCTGCGCTTCGATGACTTCAGCAATGCCTGGCGCATCGCCGGCAAGCGCGTGGTGGCGCTCTCTGCCGTGCGCGAGCAGCGCGCGCGGCGCCTGATCCTGCGCTGGCCGCGCGATCCGCAGGTCGACCCGCCGCGTTTCACGGCACGCCTGAAGGAACTGCTGGCCACCGCAGCCGGTGGCGATTGCGACGTGCTGATCCGTTACGAGACCGACGCGGCGCGTTGCGTGCTGGGGCTGGACCGCGCCTGGGCGGTGCGGCCCACCTCGCAGCTGATGGAAGGGCTGGAGTCGCTGCTCGGCCCGGACGCACTGCGGCTGCAGTACGACCCGGGCTCCGCCAATTAGCGCCGCCGCAGGCGCGGCGCAGGATCAGAATTCTGCGCGGAGAGTGACCCCCCAGGTGCGCGGCTCACCCGGAATGCCAACCACCAGGCCAGTGTTGCCACCGGTCGCGGCGTTCAGTTCCTGGAAGTACTGCTTGTCCAGTGCGTTCCTCACCCAGGCATACAGGTCCCAGTTGCCACCGCTGCGGAATCCCAGCCGCAAGTTCACCAGGCCATGGCCGCCCACGTCCGTGTATCGCGAGCGTGACGGGTTCGACGACCAGTTGCTGCGGGCATTGCCGTCATAGCCGAAGTAGCCCTCGCCGGCGCGGCCCAGGAAATTCGTGCTGTGCCGGTACTGGAAACCCCAGGCGCCGGACCACTTCGACACGCCGGGCAGCGACTGGCCGGATACATCGCAGAACGCCGGGCTCGTGCTGCCCGGCACACCGGGCTGCCCGGCCAGCGCCGGATCGGTGGTGGTAGTGGCGCCGCCCGCGAGTTCCGGCGGGCATGGCGCGCCGGTGAACCGCTGGTACACCGCGTCGGTGTAGGCGCCGTTCACGTAGCCACTCCAGTGCTCGTCCAGCCGCAACGAGAAATCCGCCTCGGCGCCCTGGATCCTCACCTTCTGTGCATTGGCGAGATAGCCGCGGATCACGGACACCTGGCCGTTGTTCACCGTGGCCTGGAAATCCCTGACCGTGGTGCGGTAGGCCGCGAGGTTCAACGTGACGCGCCGTTCCAGCAACTGCGTCTTGATGCCGGCCTCGTAGCTGCCTACTTTTTCCGGACGTACCCGTTCAGTGCCGAGCAGGGGCAGGCCGGTGGTGGTGTCGGTGGGCACGCCATTGAGCGTGATGCCGCCGGTCTTGAAGCTGCGCGCATGGCTGGCGTACACCAGCACGTCAGGTGTCAGCTCAAGGGACAGTTTCAGGTCACCGGACACATTCCAGTCGCTGAACTTCGCCACGTACGACTGTGGCGCCAGCACGTCACGCTGCGCGCGGTGGCGCGCCCCGGGGCTGGTGCCAGTGCCGGTGTAGAACGGATCCTGCGGTGAGGTCGGCAGCAGCTCGCCGGCGCCGTTGGTCACCACCGAGACGTACGAGCCGGTCTTGTCGTCGTAGTTCAGGCGCAGACCCGGTTCGATGCGCAGGCCGTCGACCACGCGCCAGGAAACCTGCCCGAACAGCGCGGCACTGGTATTGCGGAAGTCGATGTCGTTGCGCGAGGCCAGGCCGTTCAGCACCGATGGATCGGCGGCCAATGCACTCGTGGGATTGATCAGCCAGCGACTGGCCGCCGGGCCCTGTACCTGCAGGCCGTCGGTGTGCACGGTCTGCCGGTAGCCGAACAGGCCCACCACGTAGTCGATGCGCTCGCCGGTGTGGTCGTAGCGGAATTCCTGCGTGTACTGGTCCTGGTGCGAGGGATTCTCCGACTTGGTGGTGATCGGCAGTCCCGTGAAGTCGCGGTCATTGCGCGGCAGCCAGTCCCAGTAACGCCAGGCGGACACCGAAGTGAAGCTGCCGCTGCCCAGGTTCCATACCGCGCGCAGCGCCGTGCCACCCAGTTCGCTGCGGGCGGTGAGCTCGGCGTCGAAATCGGTCAGGCGATCGTAGGGATTGGTGCTGGGTGGCGCATAGGGTTGTATGCCGGCCTGCTCCGGATCGATGTCCTGCAGCGCCGCGAGCTGCCAGTACTGCCTGTTGGCCGCGCGCTGCGTGGCGCCCACGCGCACGAACAGCGCTGCGCAGCACTCGGCGTTCTGCTTGTTGTAGTCGCCGGCGAGGGTGACCTCCAGCGCATCCGTGGCCCGCCACAGCAGCTGGGCGCGGATGCCGACGTTGTCCAGTTCGTTGGCCTTGTTGCGGCTGGCAGTGTCGAACAGCGTGCCATGGCGGCTGGTGGTGGAGGCCGCGAGGCGGGCGGCCACGGCATCGCCCAGCGGCCCCGACACCGCGGCCTTTGCCTGGTAGAAGCCGAGGTTGCCGGTGGTGAGTTCGGCGCTGCTCACGGGATCGAAAGTGGGCTTGCGCGTGGTGATGTTGATGGCGCCGGCCGTGGTGTTCTTGCCATACAACGTGCCCTGCGGTCCGCGCAGTACCTCGATCCGCTCCACGTCCAGGAAGTCCAGCGTCGAGGCGGCTGCGCGGCTGTAGTACACATCGTCCACGTACAGGCCCACGCCCTGTTCGATGCCGTCATTGGTCAGGCCGAATGGCGCGCCCAGGCCGCGGATGTTGGCGGCGGAGTTGCGCGGGTTGCTGGAATAGAACTGCAGCGTGGGTGCCAGCTGCTGCAGCCGCGCCACGTTGAAGCTGCCGGTTTCATCCAGCAATGCCCCGTCCACCACCGTGATGGGCAGCGGTACGTCCTGAAGTTGCTCGTTGCGGCGTCGCGCCGTGACGGTGACTGCTTCGAGTTCCTGATCCGCGGCGAGCTGCGGCGCTGTACTGGGAGGGGCCACCTCCGCGGCATGCAAATCGATTGCGGGCAGCAAGGCCGCGATAAAAGCTGCCAGCGGCAAATGTTTCAAATCCATGCTCAGAGCTCCGGCGGTGATGATTAGTGGCTATCTGACAGTGGCCGGAGCGATGGGCCGGGATCAATTTCCGTTCGGAATGTGCACAGCTCCAAATGACTGGTTATCAACATGGCCGCGACTTATGCGGTCGCAGCAACAATTGATAGGTTGAGCCGTTGCGGTGGATGCCTGATCCTGCGCGCCACATGCAAAACCCTCGCGCCGATACTGCGGACGAAGAAGTCGAGCGCGATCACGCAGAACTCGGCCTTCCGCCCGTCGAAGAAGAAATCACCAACCCGGGCAAGACGCCGCTGATGCAGGTGGTGACGTACCTCGTCATGAGCTTGCTGCTGGCGCTGGTGGCGTACTTCCTCTACCAGCTGTTCATCGGCCGGCATGAGCGCAGTGGCATGGAGATCCTGCGGCAGACTTTCCACGATCCAATGTTCTGGTCGGCGGTGGGCGTGGGGTTCGTGGCGCAGGTGATCGATGGCGCGCTGGGCATGGCCTATGGCGTCACCTCCAGCAGCTTCCTGCTCGCCGTGGGTGCCCCACCCGCCATGGCCAGTGGCGCGACGCATCTGGCCGAAGTGTTCACGACCGGCATTTCCGGCGTCTCGCACCTGCGCATGGGCAACGTGAACAAGAAACTGTTCCTGAGCCTGGTACTGCCTGGAGTGACCGGTGGCCTGGTCGGCACCTACGTGCTGAGCAGCATCGATGGTTCGGTGCTCAAGCCGTGGATCAGCGGCTACCTTCTGCTGATGGGCCTGTACGTGCTCAGCAAGGCATTCCGCCGCATCCTGCTGGTGCGCACCGACGTGCGTCCCGCGACGGTGGTGCCACTGGCGCTGTTCGGCGGCTTCATGGACACCACCGGGGGCGGTGGCTGGGGCCCCATCGTCACTACCTCGCTGGTCGGCGCAGGCCACGACCCGCGTACCACCATCGGATCGGTGAACTTCGCCGAGTTCTTCCTGACGGTCGGCGTGGCGGCCGCGTTCTTTTCCATCCTGGACGACAGCGTGTGGCTGACAGTGGGTGGCCTGGTGCTGGGGGGCATGTTCGCGGCGCCCTTTGCCGCATACATCACGCGCCATATCAAGACGCGCTTCCTGCTGGTGCTGGTGGGCGTACTGATCAGCCTCATCAGCGTGTACAACCTGTACAGCACGCTCGCCAGGTAGGGTTGTCCGCCCGGGCGGCCGTGGCGAAGTGCCCCGCCCCGGCTCGCGACCGGGCACCGCCTTGGCCTCGGGTATACTCCCCGCCCCATATGGCCCTGAGTTTCCTGGATTTCGAACAACCCATCGCCGAGCTGGAGGCGAAGATCGAGGAGTTGGGCCATGTGGGCTCCGACTCCAAGGTCAATATCGCCGAAGAAGTTGCGCGACTGCAGAAGAAAGTCCGCCAGCTCACCAACAACATCTTCGCCTCGCTGACTCCCTGGCAGATCACCCAGCTGGCGCGCCATCCGCTGCGCCCCTACACCCTCGATTACCTGCGCATGATCTGCGATGAGTTCACCGAGCTGCATGGCGACCGCATGTTCGGTGACGACATGGCGATCGTGGGTGGCCTGGCGCGCATCGAGGGCCGGCCGCTGATGATCATCGGCCACCAGAAGGGTCGCGACACCAAGGAGCGCGTGCGGCGCAACCATGGCATGCCCAAGCCCGAGGGGTATCGCAAGGCGCTGCGCCTGCTGAAGACCGCCGAGCGTTTCGGCCTGCCGGTAGTGACGCTGATCGACACCATGGGCGCCTACCCGGGCGTGTCCAGCGAGGAGCGCGGCCAGAGCGAGGCCATCGCACGCAACCTGTTCGAGATGTCGCAGCTCGAGGTGCCCATCGTCAGCGTGGTGATCGGCGAAGGCGGCTCGGGCGGCGCGCTCGCCATCGGCGTATGCGACCGGCTGCTGATGCTGCAGTACTCGGTGTATTCGGTGATCTCGCCCGAGGGCTGTGCCTCCATCCTGTGGAAGAGCGCGGACAAGAAGGAAGCCGCCGCCGATGCGATGGGACTTACCGCCGAGCGCCTGCAGTCGCTGAAACTGGTCGATGCCGTGCTGCCCGAACCGCTGGGCGGCGCGCATCGCGACCACGAGGCCACGGCCGCCACCGTCAAGGCCGCGGTGCTGCATCACCTGGATGCGCTGTCGCAGTTCTCCACGCCCGGGTTGCTGGCCCATCGCGCCCAGCGCCTGGCCTCCTTCGGCCAGTTCTCGGAGGGCAGGGCCTGAGGGGCGGCCCCGCTGTTTCCGCCGGCGCACTGACGCCGGCCGCAATACTCGCGCGGCTGCGTCTCCTCGCCGGTACCCAGCAGTCGCTGCGCTGTGCCGTGGCCTGGTCCGGCGGTGTCGACTCCACCGTGCTGCTGCATCTTTTGTGGCGGGCACGACGCCTGCCAGGCTCGCGCCTGACACTTCGCGCGCTGCATGTGGACCATGGCCTGCAACCCGCCGCCGCGGATTTCCGCCGTTTCTGCCTGCGCACCGCGCGGCAGTGGCAGCTGCCACTGCGGGTGCTGAAAGCCCAGGTGCGGAGCGGCAAGGGCGACTCCGTGGAGCAGGCCGCGCGCGAGGCGCGGCGCGCGGTGCTGGGTGCGGCACTGGCGCCGGGAGAGCTGCTGCTGACTGCCCAGCATGCCGACGATCAGCTCGAGACCTTGCTGCTGGCAGTGCTGCGCGGCGCAGGCCCGGCAGGGCTTGCCGGCATGCCCACGGCGATGCCGCTGGCCGGCTCGCATCTGTTGCGGCCGCTGCTGGACCGCGAACGCGCAGAGCTTCTGGCCTATGCCCATGCCGCGCGGCTCAGCTGGATCGACGACCCCACCAACGACGAACCGCGTTTCGACCGCAACTACCTGCGCGCGCGCGTGTTGCCGGTGCTGCGCAGGCGGTGGCCTGCCTTGTCACGCACGGCGGGACGCAGCGCGCGCCATTGCGCGGCGGCGGCACTGGCATTGCAGTGCGCAGCGGCGCGCGACCTGGAACTGGCCGCGGACGGCGCGGACCTGGAGGTGGCGGTGCTGCGGCGCTGGAGCGCGGCGCGGCGCGCCGGGGCGCTGCGCGCGTGGATCCAGTCGGCCGGTGGCCGCGCACCCAACGAGCGCCATCTGCGCGAGATCGAGGCGATGCTTGTGGCGCGCGCGGACGCTCATCCGGAACTGCGCCTGCCTGACTTGACACTGCGCCGGCAGGGCGGCCGCCTGCGCATCGAACCCGGCGCTGCGCGCCACCGCTGATCACACCGTCGCATGACGGTTTTTTTCTGGCGGGCCGCAGGTCGTTTCGCTAGACTGTCGGCCCGTCGTAGCTGCCCGCGCGCAGCGCCCTTCAACCAACGGCGGTACTTCCCATGACACGTTTCGTATTCGTCACTGGTGGCGTGGTTTCCTCATTGGGCAAGGGCATCGCCGCGGCGTCGCTGGGCGCCATCCTGGAATCGCGCGGCCTGAAGATTTCCATGGTGAAGCTCGACCCGTACATCAACGTGGATCCGGGCACCATGAGCCCGTTCCAGCACGGCGAGGTGTTCGTCACCAGCGACGGCACGGAAACCGACCTCGACCTCGGCCACTACGAGCGCTTCGTGCGCACCACCACCGGCCGGCACAGCAATTTCACCACCGGCCGCATCTACCAGCGCGTGATCGAGCGCGAGCGTCGCGGCGACTACCTCGGCGGCACCGTGCAGGTGATCCCGCACATCACCGACGAGATCAAGCGCAGCATCAAGCTCGGTGCCGGCGATGCCGACGTGTGCATGGTGGAGATCGGCGGCACGGTGGGCGACATCGAGTCGTTGCCCTTCCTCGAGGCCATCCGCCAGATGGGCGTGGAACTGGGTCGCGACCACTGCCTTTACATGCACCTGACGCTGGTGCCGGTGGTGTCCGGCTCGGAGATCAAGACCAAGCCCACCCAGCACTCGGTGAAGGAACTGCGCGGCATCGGCATCCAGCCGGACATCCTGCTGTGCCGCGCCAGGGATGCCCTCCCGGAAGAACAGCGCCGCAAGATCGCGCTGTTCACCAATGTGGAAGAGCGCGCGGTGTTCAGCGCCGTGGATGCCGACGACATCTACAAGATCCCCATGCTGCTGCACGAGCAGGGCCTGGACGACATCGTGGTCAAGCGCCTGGGCATCAATGCGCCGTCGGCCGATCTCTCCGCCTGGCAGCAGGTGGTGCAGGCCAAGGCGCATCCGGACAGCACCGTGGACATCGCCATGGTCGGCAAGTACGTGCAGATGCGCGACTCCTACATCTCACTGAACGAGGCGCTGACCCACGGCGGCATCAAGACGCGTACGCGGGTGAACGTGCATTTCGTCGAATCCACGGATATCGAGCAGTCCGGCACCGGCTGCCTCGACGGCATGGATGCCATCCTGGTGCCGGGCGGCTTCGGCGAGCGCGGCATCGAGGGCAAGATCCAGGCCGTGCGCTACGCGCGGGAACGCAAGATCCCGTATCTCGGCATCTGTCTTGGCATGCAGGTGGCGGCCATCGAGTTCGGCCGCCATGTGCTGGGCTTGTCCGGTGCGCACAGCACCGAGTTCGATCGCACCACGGCGCATCCGGTGATCGCCATGATCACCGAGTGGCAGGACGCGGCCCGCGGCGCGCAGCAGCGCAGCGAGAAATCCGACATCGGCGGCACCATGCGCCTGGGGGCGCAGGACGTGGAGATGGGCGAGGGCACGCTGGCCGGCGCGCTGTACGGCGCGGAGGTGATCCGCGAGCGCCACCGCCACCGCTATGAATTCAACAACAACTACCTCGAGCAGTACCGCAAGGCGGGGCTGAAATTCTCCGGCTTCTCGCACGATGGCCTGGTGGAGATCCTGGAACTGCCGGAGCATCCGTGGTTCGTGGCCACGCAGTTCCATCCCGAGTTCACTTCCAATCCGCGCGATGGCCATCCACTGTTCACGGGCTTCATCAGGGCCGCGCGCGCGGCCCGGGCGGCGCAGCTGCCGGCGGCCGCCAGCGCATGAAGACGGTTGGCGGCGAGCTGGCGCTCCCCGCGGGCAACTCCTGTCCATGAAACTCGCCGGCGCGGAGATCGGCAACAGCAAGCCGTTGTTCCTCATCGCCGGCCCCTGCGTCATCGAGAGCCAGACGCTGGTCGAGGAAGTGGCCGGCCGGCTGCAACAGATCTGCATGAAGCTGCAGCTGCCGCTGGTGTTCAAGGCATCCTTCGACAAGGCCAACCGCTCCTCCGTGAAGGGCTTTCGCGGTCCGGGGCTCGCGGGCGGGTTGAAGATCCTGGAAGGCGTGCGCGCCAGGTTCGGCCTGCCGGTGCTGACCGATGTCCACGAGGACACGCCGGTGGCCGAAGTGGCCGCCGTGGTCGATGTGCTGCAGACGCCTGCCTTCCTGTGCCGCCAGACCGGTTTCATCCAGAACGTGGCGCGCGCCGGCAAGCCGGTCAACATCAAGAAAGGCCAGTTCCTGTCGCCGTGGGAGATGGGCAATGTGGTGGAGAAGGCGCGGGCCACCGGCAATGCCGCGCTGATGGTCTGCGAGCGCGGCGTGTCCTTCGGCTACAACAATCTCGTGTCCGACATGCGCGCGCTGCCGGTACTGCGACGGACCGGCTGTCCGGTGGTGTTCGATGCCACGCATTCGGTGCAACAGCCCGGCGCATTGGGCAGCGCCTCCGGCGGGCAGCGCGAATTCGTGCCGGTGCTGGCGCGTGCCGCGGTGGCCGCCGGTGTGGCCGGCATCTTCCTGGAAACCCATCCCGATCCGGACAATGCCCTGTCCGACGGACCCAATGCCTGGCCGCTGGCGCGCATGGAAGCCTTGCTCGCCGGCCTCATCGAAATTGATCGCATCGTCAAAACCAAGCCCTTCGAGGAAGACCTGCAATGAGTCGTATCGTCGATGTACTGGGCCGCGAGATAATCGATTCGCGCGGCAATCCCACCGTTGAAGCCGAGGTCCGGCTGGATTCCGGCGTGGTCGGACATGCTGCCGTGCCCTCCGGCGCCTCCACCGGCAGCCGCGAGGCTGTGGAACTGCGCGACGGCGACAAGCAGCGTTACCTGGGCAAGGGCGTGCTGAAGGCGGTGGCCAATGTGAACGGCGTGCTGAAGGAGGCGGTGAAAGGCCTCGACCCGCGCGACCAGGCGGGCATCGACGCGCAGATGATCGGCCTCGATGGCACGGACAACAAAGGCAAGCTGGGTGCCAACGCATTGCTGGCGGTATCGCTGGCGGTGGCACAGGCCGCGGCTGCCGATGCGAAGCTGCCGTTGTTCCGGCATCTGGCCACGCTGGGCACGAAGCAGGATCGCGCGCCGCAGATGCCGGTGCCGATGATGAACATCATCAATGGCGGCGCGCACGCGGACAATTCCCTCGACGTGCAGGAATTCATGATCCTGCCGGTGGGTGCGCCCAGCCTCGCCGAGGCGGTGCGCTACGGCGCGGAGATCTTCCACACGCTGAAGAAGATCCTGCATGACAAGGGCCTGAACACCGCGGTGGGTGATGAGGGCGGCTTCGCGCCTGACTTCGGCTCGAACGAGGAAGCGCTGGCGGTGATCCTGCAGGCCATCGACAGGGCCGGTTACAAGGTCGGCAAGGACATCTACCTCGGCCTCGACGTGGCCTCCAGCGAGTTCCACAAGGACGGCAAGTACCTGCTGGCGGGCGAAGGCCGCAGCTTCGACTCCGCGGGCTTCGCCGACTACCTCGCCGGGCTGGTCGCCAGGTACCCCATCATCACCATCGAGGACGGCATGGCCGAGGGCGACTGGTCCGGCTGGAAGCTGCTCACCGACAAGCTGGGCAACAAGGTGCAGCTGGTGGGCGATGACCTGTTCGTCACCAACACGAAGATCCTGCAGGAGGGCATCGACAGGAAGATCGCCAACTCCATCCTGATCAAGGTGAACCAGATCGGCACGCTGACCGAGACGCTGCAGGCCATCGAGATGGCCGAGGCCGCACGTTACACATCCATCGTCTCGCACCGTTCGGGGGAAACCGAGGACCACACCATCGCCGACATCGCCGTGGCCACCGCCTCCACGCAGATCAAGACCGGTTCGATGAGCCGTTCGGACCGCGTGGCCAAGTACAACCAGCTGCTGCGCATCGAGGCATTGCTGGCGGGCAAGGTGGGGTACGCGGGCCGGGAGGCGTTCCCATTCCCGCTGTAACGTTATAGGCTTCGCGGCCATGAAGTGGTTCAACGCCGCGTTGGCTGTGCTGGTGCTGGTACTGCAGTACCGGATCTGGCTGTCGCCGCATGGCGCGCGCGAGGTGCTGCAGCTGGGCAATGCCGTCGACGTGCAGCGCGCCGAGAACCAGAAGCTGCATGGGCGCAACGAGCAGCTGGCCGCCGAGGTGCGCGACCTGACCCACGGCTATGCGGCACTGGAAGAGCGCGCCCGCTCCGAGCTTGGCCTCATCGGCAGCCCCGAGACCTACTACCAGGTCGTGCCGCAAGCCCCCCGTCCCGCGGGTGAGGCCACCCTGCCTGTTGCCGCCACGCCGGCGGCGCTGGCTGCCTCGCGCTAATCCGGCGCGTGCAGTACTGGCTGGTCATGCCGGCGGCTGGCAGTGGACGCCGTTTCGGCGGCGCCATGCCCAAGCAATACCAGCTGCTGGCGGGTCGCCGCGTGATCGAACATGCGCTGGCGCCATTCCTGTCCGACCAACGCTGCCGCGGCGTGGTGGTGGCGGTGGACGCCGGCGACAGCATTTTCCATGACCTGCCCCTGGCTGCGGATGCGCGGCTGCGGCGCGTGGCCGGCGGTGCGCGCCGCTGCGATTCGGTACACAACGCGCTGGCAGCGATCCACGATGCAGATGAAGCCTGGGTGCTGGTGCACGATGCCGCGCGTCCCTGCGTGACGCGCGCGGAGGTCGACGCACTGCTGGCCGGTTGCATGCACGATGCGGTGGGTGGCCTGCTCGCGGTGCCAGTGGCCGACACGCTGAAGCGCGCCGATGAGTCGCAGCGCGTGCTGAAGAGCCCGCCGCGAGAAGGCCTGTGGCGCGCGCTGACGCCGCAGATGTTCCGCCTCGGGCCGCTGCGCCGCGCATTGCAGGCGGCCCGGGAAGCAGGGCGTGAACCCACGGATGAAGCGCAGGCGCTGGAGTGGCTGGGTGAATCCCCGCGGCTGGTTACCGGCAATGCCGGCAACCTCAAGATCACCACCAGCGCGGATCTGGCATTGGCCGGCGCGCTGCTGACACAGGGGGCGGCGATGAATTTCCGTACCGGCAGTGGTTTCGACGTGCATGCCTTCGGTCCCGGCGATGCCGTGATGCTGGGGGGCGTCAGCATTCCGCACCGGCAGGGCGTGCTGGCGCACTCCGATGGCGACGTGCTGCTGCATGCACTGACGGATGCATTGCTGGGCGCGGCGGGCCTCGGCGACATCGGGCAGCACTTCCCGGACTCCGACCCGCAGTGGCGCGGCGCCGCCAGCACGCAGTTCGTGCGCCATGCGGTGGGACTGCTTGCCGGCAATGGCTGGCGCGTGGTGAATGCCGACCTGACGCTGCTGGCCGAGGCGCCGCGCATCGCCGCGCACCGGGATGCCATCCGCGCCAGCATCGCCGCGGCGCTGGGTGCTGCGGTGGAGTCCGTGAACCTCAAGGCGACCACCACCGAGAAGCTGGGTTTCGTCGGTCGCGCCGAGGGACTGGCGGCGCAGGCCGTGGTGCTGATCGCGACAAACCATTAAAAGCGGGGCATCGATGACACGGGGCAAGCACAGGTTGCGTTTCCTCAGCCCGGCGCTGCTGCTGCTGGTCGCGCTGTTCCCGTACGCCGGTGCGGCTACTGCCCACCACTCCGCCGCCATGTTCGACGACCAGCACCGCATCTCGCTCAGCGGCACGGTGCGTGTGTTCCAGTGGACCAACCCGCACTGCTATGTGCAGCTGCTGGTGAAGAACAGCAAGGGGGTGGAAGAGGAATGGAGCCTGGAGATGGCCGGCCCCATGTATCTCTACAACCTCGGTTTCCGGCCGTCGACGCTCAAGCCGGGTGACAGGCTCACCGTGAAGATCGCGCCGCTGCGCAACGGCAGCAAAGGCGGCCTGCTGGTGGAAGCCGTCACCGCGCAGGGCAGGAAGCTCGGGATCAACAAGCTGTGAAGCCACATGGCGCACTGCTGTGCCTGGTGTTGCCGGCGCTGGCCGCGACGCTGTCCTGCTGTGCGGATGCGCCGCAGGATCCGGGCTACGCGCAGTTCCGGCAGCTGCCCGACTGGCGCGGCTACTGGGTGTCGGCCGTCAATGACATCGATATCTCGGGCTACCCGGTGGCCGGCACCGCCGGGTTCAACCTGCAGCTGATCGGCTTCCAGCCCGGTGTACCGTGGAAGGAAGGGCATGTGGCCGCGGCGCAGGCCGGGATGGCGCGGCTGTTCCCCAAGGGCGATGACCAGCGCAAGGGTACCGGCTGGGGTTACCCGCTGATGATGGAACTGGTGCCGCCCACGCAGTTCCTCATCACGCCCGAAGAGACGCTGATCATCAACAGCTACCGCGATACGCGCCATGTCCATACCGACGGCCGCGCACATCCACCGGAAGAAGATCGCTGGCCGACGCCCTGGGGCGATTCCATCGGCCACTGGGAGGGCGACACGCTGGTCATCGACACCGTGTCGGTGCAGCAGCCCAATGTCATCCTGATCAGCAACTTCCTTGACGGCGTCGCCGATCCACCGCGCTTCGGCATGCCGCCGCTGAGTGACAAGGCGCATTACGTCGAGCGCCTGCGCAGGACCGGCGCGGACAGCATGGAACTCACCATGACCATCGAGGATCCGCAGACGCTGGCCAGGCCCTGGGTGGTGAAGCTTGCGTACAAGCGGGCTGCCGGCATGGACCGCATGTTCCACGAAGCCTTCCAGAACGACCGCAGCGTGCCCGACGGCAGCTCGGCGACCATCGCGCCAGCCGGCAAGTAACGGCGGCTCAGCGCCGCGGCGACCTGCCCCCCAGCAACACCAGCAGCGCGCCGGAACCGCCATCCACTTCGCGTGCGCTGGCGAAAGCCAGCACCGCGCCCACGCGCCGCAAATACGCGTTGACCACCTGCTTGAGCACCGGTCCACGGTTGCCCGAGCGCAGGCCCTTGCCATGCACCACGCGCACTACATGCACGCTTTCGTGCAGGCATTCGGCCAGGAATTCGCGCAATGCGGTCTCGGCGTGCGCCGCAGTGAGCCCGTGCAGGTCCAGTTCCGCCTCCACGCGGTACTGTCCGCTGCGCAGGCGCCGGAACACCTGTTCGCTGGTGCCCGGACGACGGAACAGCAATGCGTCACCGGTTTCCTGCACCGGATCCAGCGGCGACAGCGCCCCCATGCTTTCGCGCAGCACCGCGTGGTGCTCGGCGCGGGCAAAGCGCGCGCGTGCCCGCGGCTTGCGTGGCGCGCCGATGTGGCGGTTGCCGGCATTCAGACGACGCACGCCACGCATCGCGTGACGGAACAGCGCCCGTTCATCCTCGTCCATCGATTCACTTCCCGCTGGTACCCGTGCTTCTAGTATATTTGCGCGCGCAGCGCCGGCCATGCCGGCGCACCGCGCCTCCACAATGCACATACTGGTCAGCAACGACGACGGTTACCTTGCCGAAGGCATCGTCAAGCTCAACGCCGCGCTCAGCCAGCTCGCCCGCACCACCATCATGGCGCCGGACCGCAATCGCAGCGGCGCCAGCAATTCGCTGACACTGGACGTGCCGCTGCGGGTGTTCCGCGCCGCGCCGGAGGTGCACTACGTGCAGGGCGGCACGCCCACCGACTGTGTGCACCTGGCCATCTCCGGCTACTTCGATTCCGATTTCGACCTGGTGTGCAGCGGCATCAACGATGGCGCGAACCTCGGCGATGACGCGCTGTACTCGGGCACCATCGCCGCGGCCATCGAAGGCCGTTTCCTCGGGCTGCCGGCCGTGGCGTTCTCGCTGTGCATGGAGCCGGACAGCGAGCGCAATTTCGCTACGGCCGCGAAAGTGGCCGGCACGCTGGTGGGGCACCTGCTGCAGCGGCCGCTGGAACGCGGCATGACGCTGAACGTGAATGTGCCGGACCTGCCGTACAGCCGGATCAAGGGCATCCGTGCCACGCGGCTCGGCGGCCGGCATCGTTCCAAACCCATCGTCCCGGTGCAGGATCCGAAAGGAAAGCGCATGTACTGGATCGGGCCTTCAGGCGCCGGGCAGGACGCAGGCGAGGGCACCGACTTCGATGCCGTGGCCAATGGCTATGTGTCGGTCACACCTTTGCAGATCGATCTCACGCGCCACCAGGCGCTGCCGCAGCTCGCCGAATGGCTGAAGCCCCTGGCATGAAGCGCGCGTGAGCATCGGCGGACACAGCGGCATCGGCATGACTTCGGCGCGTACCCGCGACCGGCTGGTGCAGCGCCTGCGCGACCAGGGCATACACGACCTGCGCGTGCTGGAGCGCATCCGCAACCTGCCGCGGCACATCTTCGTCGACGAGGCGCTGGCTTCGCGCGCCTACGAGGACACGGCGTTGCCCATCGGCTGGGGCCAGACGATCTCGCAGCCCTACATCGTCGCGCGCATGACGCAGGCGCTGATTGCCGGCGGACTGCCGGCCAAGGTGCTCGAGGTGGGGGCGGGCTGCGGCTATCAGACCGCGGTGCTGGCGCCGTTCGCGGAGAAGATCTTCGCCATCGAACGGGTGGAACCGCTGGTGCCGCGCACGCAGCAGCGCCTCAAGGAACTCAAGGTGCGCAATGTGAAGCTCAAGTACGGCGATGGCATGAAGGGCTGGCCGACGCAGGCTCCGTTCGACGGCATCATCGTCGCCGCCGCGCCGCTGGCCATACCCGAGGCGCTGGTGCGGCAGCTGGCCGTGGGCGGACGGCTGGTCGTGCCAGTGGGACCGGAAGGCCAGCAGCAGCTGCTGCGCATCACCCGCAGGGAGCAGGGCGTGAAACAGGAAGTCCTGGAAAAGGTGGCCTTCGTGCCATTGCTGGCCGGGGTCACGGGTGGCGGCTGACTGTGCGCTGATGCCCGGTCCCGTATTTCGAGACCTGCCGAATCGAAACGGCCATGCTCGAAACATACGATTTGGTCAAGGGACTTGCGGCTGCCGCGGACCGCGGTTTAGAGTCCGGGCTGTAGCCGATCAGCGACATCCTTTCGCTGGCGGGCCCAGCGGAGGAAGACACGGAAGAGCAAGGTCAGGGAAGGGTTTGGAAAATACTTAAAACGGGTCGATACAAAAACAGAACAAGCGCTTTCCACACTTCGAGTCTGTCAGCTCCGAATAGTGGTCGAACTGCTCCCGAATCAGCCTTCCGTGTCTTCCTCCGGTGAGCCTGCCCACCGCCCGCCAGTAACCTGGCGGGCGGTTTTGCTTTCAGGGGCTGATGGCCCGCAAAGCGGCGACCTATTTCGGGGTCGCGCCGTGCGGTGAGGCGGCAGGTGCCGCGGCCGCAGCGTCCGGCTTCACGATGTCCACCAGTTCCACGTCGAACACCAGCGTCGCGCCTGGCCGCATCGGTGGCTGCACCTGGTCGCCATAGGCGATCTCGGACGGGCACGCCAGCTGCGCCTTGCCGCCGACCTTCAGCAGCTGCACGCCCTCGGTCCAGCACGGGATGACCGCGTTCAACGGGAACTCGGCCGGCTCCTCGCCGTGCTTGCGCGAGCTGTCGAATTCCTTGCCGTCGGTGAACTTGCCGACGTAATGCACCTTCACGGTGTCGGTGGCCTGCGGCTGCGCGCCGGTGCCTTCCTGCGTGATCTTGTACACCAGGCCGCTGGCAGTCTTCTTGGCACCCGACTCGGCGGCTGCCTTGGTCATGTAGGCCGCGCCTTCGTCCTTGTTGCGCTTTACGCTCAATTCGGCGCGCTTGCCCTGCAGTTCCTGCAGCTTGGGGATCATGTCCTGGATCGCCTTGTCGTCCAGCGTGGCCTTGTCGCGGATGGAATCCACGAAGCCGGCCTTCATCATCTCCAGTTCCTGGTCGGTGAGCTCGAAGGAAGCCAGCGGAACCTGCTTGGCGACGAGTACGCCCAGGGCGTACACAACCTTGTCTTCGTCGGTCTTGGGCGTGGGCGCCGGGGCCTGCGAACAACCGATGAGGGTGGCGGTGGCGGCGGCGAGAATCACGGGTCGGAGGCGCATGCGTGGGAACCCCATCTGGTGTTGTAAAAAGGGGCGCTAGTCTAGCCCAGCGGGCGCCGCCGGGGGCCGCCTCCTAAGGAAAGAGTAACGCGGCGACGGCACGGTCTTCCTGTGCCAGCACGTTGTAGGTGCGGCAGGCAGCGCCCAGGTCCATCGCCTCCAGCGCGATCTGGCGCGCCGCGAATGTCCCACGCACCGCCTTCATGCGCTCCGCCGGCAGCGCCGCGCTGCCCAGCAGCACGATGCGCGGTTGCAGCGCCCACACCGGGGCCAGCGACTCGGGGGCAAGCTCCGCGATGCCCGCAATCCATTCCTGCTGCAGAAACCCCGGCGCCACGATGCAGGGTGCGCCCAGGCGGTGTTCGTTGATACGGATCTCGCCGGCCTCGTAGCGGCCGATCAGGTTCATGCGCGCCTGGCGCTGCTCGTGCAGTTTCATGGAATCGTTACGATACGCGATATGTCCCTGTTGATTGCGATGCCGGGCCCGCCGTTGCCGGAGTACGAAAGCGCGGCGGTGCGCGCGGCTTTGCCCGCGTTGCCGGCGCTGTCGGCGCTGCTGTTGCGGGCCAGGCGCCTGCCTGGTGCCGCCCATTGGCGTGCGGGCCTGCTGCTGGATTGTGGCGCGCCCGCGGCCGCCAGCACGATCGCGACAGCAGCGGTCGCGGCCCGCGCGGTGCCGGCGCTGGCGGCGGATGCGTCCATCTGCGTGGCCGAGCCACTGCACGTGGTGGCAGGCATCAGCCGCGTGCACCTGCCGCCGGATGGACGCCTGCAGCTGGATGCCGGCGAACTCTCGCAGTGGGCCGATGCATTCAACCGTGAATTCGGCGAGCCGCAGCTGCAGCTGCACGTCGTGGCCGGTGGCTGGTTGCTGGCCGCGCCGTTTGCGCAAGGCGCGCGCGATCCGGCACCGGTGGCATTGCTGGGTGAGCCGCTGGTGCGCGCCGCCGCGCGCGACGATGCCGAGCGCGCCTTGCGCCGGCTGGGCGCGGAGGTGGAGATGTGGCTGGCCGCGCATGCGCTGAACCGCGCGCGCGAGGCGCGCCAGCTGCCGCCGGTCAACAGCCTGTGGTTCTGGGGAGGTGCGCGCGCGACGGCGTTGCCCGCATTGGCACGGCCGCCGCAGGCACTGTGCGTGGCGGGCGAACCGGATGCCTGGCTTGCGGGACTGGCAGCGCATTGCGCGCTGCCATTGCAGCGCGTTGCCGCCTGGCAGGATCTGCCACCGGGAAGTGCAACATTGCTGGCCTTGCCGCATCTGGAAGGTTCGTGGCGCGACTGGGCGGAGCTGGATGCGCGATGGTTCGAGCCCGCCACGCAGTTGCTGCGCGCGGGTGGCCTGGATGCGCTGCGGCTGCAGATCGGCGGCAGCGCCTGGCAGCTGCCGTATCACTCGCCGCTGCGCTTGCTGCGGCGCCGGCGTGCCTGGCACCAGCAGGTGCTGGCATGAGCCTCGCGCCACGACGCCTGCGCTCGCGCGCAGTGGCCGACCATGCGCTGCCGGAGGACCTGCCGCCGCTGCTGCGGCGGATCTACAGTGCGCGCCGCGTGGCCCGCGCCGCCGAGCTCGCGACCGACCTCAGTGCGTTGCTGCCGGTGGGTTCGCTGGAAAATGTGCGCGAGGCCGCTGAACTGTTGCTGCGCCACGCGCAGGGGCGCGTGCTGATCGTCGGGGATTTCGACGTCGACGGCGCCACCAGCACCGCGCTGATGATGCACGCACTGGGCGCATGGGGTTTCGCGGCAGTGGACTTCCTGGTGCCGGACCGCTTCCGGCATGGCTACGGACTGACACCCGGTCTGGTCGAGGTGGCACGCGACCGGCGGCCGACGCTGATCGTCACTGTCGACAACGGCGTATCCAGCATCGACGGCGTGGCGGCCGCGCGGGCGCTGGGCGCGGAGGTGCTGGTCACCGACCATCACCTGCCGGGCGAACAGCTTCCCGGGGCCACCGTGATGGTGAATCCCAATCTCGCCGGCAGCGCCTTCGGCAGTCGTGCGCTGGCCGGTGTGGGGGTGGCGTTCTATGTGCTGGCCGCATTGCAGAAGCTGATGCAGCAGCGCGGGCTGCTGCCGCCCGCGGCGCGACCGGTGTCCAGCTGGCTGGATCTGGTGGCACTGGGCACGGTCGCGGACCTGGTGCCGCTGGATGCCAACAATCGCGTGCTGGTGGCGCAGGGCATCCGGCGCATGCGCGCCGGCCAGTGCACGCCGGGTGTCGCAGCGCTGCTGGCGGTTGCACAGCGCGATGCCTCCAGCGTGAGCGCCGCCGACCTGGGCTTTGCCGTCGGCCCGCGCCTGAATGCGGCCGGCCGGCTCGACGACATGAGCATCGGCATCCGCTGTCTTCTTGCCAGCGGCGATGAAGCGCGCCTGCTCGCCGCCCGGCTCGACGAACTGAACCGGCAGCGCCGCCAGATCGAAGGCGACATGCAGAAGCAGGCTGAAGCGGCGGTGAAACACCTCGACACCTGGATCGCGGGGGACCGGCACGCCGGCCTCACCCTGTTCGACACGGCCTGGCACCAGGGTGTGGTGGGCCTGGTGGCCAGCCGCATCAAGGACCGCGTCGGCCGGCCGGTGGTGGCCTTCGCGCCGGCGGGGGAGGCCGCGCCGGCTGCGGACGGCGAACTGCGTGGGTCCGCGCGCTCCATCGCCGGCGTGCATGTACGCGACGTGCTGGAGTTGGTGTCGTCGCGGCATCCCGGCCTGATCCTGCGCTTCGGCGGCCATGCCATGGCGGCGGGGCTCACCATCCGGCACGCCGACCTGGATGGTTTCGCGCGCGCCTTCGATGCCGCGGTGGCGCAGCACCTGGCATTTGTCGAGCCGGATGACGTGGTGTGGACCGATGGTGAACTCGCGGAGGCGGAAATCTCGCTGGCCACGGCGCAGCTGCTGCGCGATGCGGGGCCGTGGGGTCAGGCCTTTCCCGAACCCTCCTTCCACGGCGAGTTCGACGTCGACGCGGCGCGCGTGGTGGGCGAGAAGCATGTGAAGTACTGGCTGCGTCCGGCCGGATCGCGCGCGCGTTTCGATGCCATCGCCTTCAACCTGCTGGATGGCGAGCGTTTCACCATGCCGCCACAGGGCCGGTTGAAGGTGGCCTATCGGCTGGACATCAATCACTGGCAGGGCGAGCGGCGGCTGCAGCTGCTGATCGAGCATGTGGAATCGCAGGTCCATTCGCCGGAGTAGCCCGTATAATTTCGCCCCTTTCCGCAACAGGACAGCCAGCCCACCGCCATGCCCGTAGAGACCGGACTCATCAGGAAGAACCTCAAGGACCTTGCCGAGCGCGCGAGCTCGCTCCGGGGGTTTCTTTGACTACGACGCCAAGAAGGAGCGTCTGGAAGAAGTGGTCGGCGAGCTGGAACAGCAGGATGTGTGGAACAACCCCGAGCGTGCCCAGGAACTGGGCCGCGAGCGGGCACGGCTGAGCGCGGACCTGGAGCAGCTGGATACCGCGGGCTCGGCGCTGTCCAACGCCAGCGAGCTGCTGGAACTGGCCGAGGCCGAGGATGATGCGGCCGCCGTCGCCGACATCGAGAAGGAAATCCCGCAGCTTGAATCGCGCGTGCGCCAGCTGGAGTTCCGCCGCATGTTCCGCGGCGAGATGGATGCGCACAGCGCCTACCTCGATATCCAGGCCGGCGCCGGCGGCACCGAGGCGCAGGACTGGGCGCAGATGCTGATGCGCATGTACCTGCGCTGGGGCGCGCGGCGCGGTTTCGCCACCGAGGTGATGGATTCGCAGGCCGGTGAAGTCGCCGGCATCAAGAGCTGCACCATTTCCTTCGACGGCGAATACGCCTATGGCTGGCTGCGCACCGAGACCGGCGTGCACCGGCTGGTGCGCAAGAGCCCGTTCGATTCCGGCAACCGCCGCCACACCTCGTTTGCCTCGGTGTTCATCTCGCCGCAGATCGACGACGACATCAACATCGAGCTCAACCCGGCCGACATCGAGATGGATGTGTACCGCTCCAGCGGCGCCGGTGGCCAGCATGTGAACAAGACCGAATCGGCGGTGCGGTTGCGGCACATGCCCTCCGGCATTGTGGTGGCCTGCCAGAGCGAGCGCAGCCAGCACAAGAACCGTTCCACCGCGATGAAGATGCTGAAGGCCAAGCTGTACGAGCTGGAAGTGAACAAGCGCAACGCCGCCGCGAAGGTGCTGGAGGATTCCAAGTCGGACGTGAGCTGGGGCAACCAGATCCGCTCCTACGTGCTTGACCAGTCGCGCATCAAGGACCTGCGCACCAATGTGGAGGTGGGCGCCACCGACAAGGTGCTGGACGGTGACCTGGATCCATTCATGGAAGCGAGCCTGAAGGCGGGGTTGTAGGCGATGAGCGGGAACAAGGGCCAGGGTGGCGGCGGACCTGTGGAAGAACCACCACAGGACGAGAACAAGTTGATCGCCGAGCGCCGCGCGAAGCTCGCGGCACTGCGCGAGCAGGCCAGCGCCACCGGGACCAGTGCCTTTCCGAATGATTTCCGGCGTGATGCCCACGCTGGTGAACTGCAGTCACGGCATGCCGCGGCCACTGCCGAGGAGCTGGAAGCGCAGGCCATTCCCGTCGCCGTGGCCGGTCGCATGCTGGCCAAGCGCGTGATGGGCAAGGCCAGCTTCGCGACCATCGCCGACCCCACCGGCCGCATCCAGCTGTTCCTGCAGGCGGCGTCGCTGCCGGATGCCTACGATGCCTTCAAGGGCTGGGACGTGGGCGACACCATCGCGGCAGTGGGCACGCTGTTCCGCACCCGCACCGGCGAACTGTCGGTGAAGGCCAGTTCGCTGCGCCTGCTGGTGAAATCGCTGCGGCCGCTGCCGGACAAGTGGCATGGCCTGGCGGACGTGGACACGCGCTATCGCCAGCGCTACGTGGACCTGATCGTCAACGAGGATTCGCGCAAGGTGTTCGAGGCGCGCACGCGGATCATTCGCGCGTTGCGCGCGGTGCTCGATGCGAAGGGTTTCATGGAAGTCGAGACTCCGATGATGCAGCCCATCCCGGGCGGCGCCGCGGCGCGTCCCTTCATCACGCACCACAACGCGCTGGACATGCAGATGTACCTGCGCATCGCGCCGGAGCTGTACCTGAAGCGCCTGGTGGTGGGCGGCTTCGAGAAGGTCTACGAGATCAACCGCAATTTCCGCAACGAGGGGCTGTCCACGCGGCACAACCCCGAGTTCACCATGATGGAGCTGTACTGGGCCTACGCCGATTACCGCGACCTGATGGATCTCACCGAGGAGCTGGTGATCGCGCTGGTGGACGTGGTGCGGCCGGGTGCGCGCGCCATGACCTACCAGGGGCGCGAGTACAACCTCGCGCGCCCCTTCGCGCGTGTGTCGATGGCCGATGCCATCCTGGACGCCAACGACGGCCTGGACGCCGCGCGGCTGCGCGACGTGGAATACCTGCGAGCCTGGTGCACCAGGATCGGCGCGAAGTTCGACAAGGGCGATGGTGCCGGCAAGCTGCAGGTGGCCATCTTCGATCACACGGTCGAGCACACGCTGATGGATCCGACCTTCATCCACGCCTACCCGGCCGAGGTGTCGCCGCTGTCGCGCGCCAGCGATGCCGATCCCTTCCTCACCGACCGTTTCGAGTTCTTCATGTCAGGCCGCGAACTGGCCAATGGCTTCTCGGAGCTGAACGATGCCGAGGACCAGGCGGCGCGCTTCCATGCGCAGGTGGCGCGCAAGGACGCCGGCGATGACGAGGCCATGTTCTACGACGGCGACTACATCCGCGCGCTGGAATACGGCATGCCGCCCACCGCGGGTCTTGGCATCGGCGTGGACCGCCTGGTGATGTTCCTCACCGACCAGGCCGCCATCCGCGACGTGCTGCTGTTCCCGCAGGTGCGGCCAGAAGCCTGAACGTGGACAGCGCGCTGCCGATCGGCGTCTTCGATTCCGGCATCGGCGGCCTGACCGTACTCAAGGCGCTGCTGGAGCGCCTGCCCGGTGAAAGCTTTCTCTACCTGGGCGACACCGCGCGGTTGCCCTATGGCACCAAGACCGCCGCCACCGTGGAGCGCTATGCATTGCAGGCCGTGCAGGAACTGGTGCGGCGGGGCGTGAAGGCCGTGGTCATCGCCTGCAACACGGCATCCAGCGCGGCGCTGCCCGCACTCACCGCGGCGCATCCGGAATTGCCGGTGGTGGGAGTGATTGAGCCGGGCGCCGCGGCGGCCGTGGCTGCGACCACCAGCGGGCGCATCGCCGTGCTCGCCACCGAGGGCACGGTGCGCGGCGGCGCCTACCAGCGCGAGATCCTCAAGCGCCTGCCCGCCGCTCAGGTCGTGGCGGTACCCGCCACGCTGTTCGTCGCGCTGGCCGAGGAGGGCTGGGTGCAGGGCGAGGTGGCAGAGGCGGCGGCACGGCGCTATCTCGCGCCATTGTTCGGGGCTGGCGCGCAGCAGCCCGACACGCTGGTGCTGGGCTGCACGCATTTTCCGCCGCTGGCCGATGCCATCCGCGGCGTGGTTGGTCCCGCGGTGCAGGTGGTGGATTCGGCGTTCACCTCCGCGGGCGTGCTGGCACGCCTGCTGGAGGCGCGTGGTGTCCGCAGCAGCGCCGCTGCCGCAGGCAACGTGGGTTTCCTGGTGACCGATGGCGAGGAGCGCTTCGCGCGCGTCGGACCGGTATTCCTCGGACGGCCCATCGACCAGGCAGCGGTGGTGCGCGTCGATCTTTGAATCCGGCGGCGCGCCTAACCCTCACCGCGCTGGAACCGTACCAGTCGGCGCCGGTCGCGCTTGTCGGGCCGGGAATCAGGCCGCGGTCGGCTGAGGTCGGCCAGGCGCTGCGCTTCGCGATGCCGTGTGCGCCGCTCGACGCTGGCTGGCTGCTCGCTGTAGTGCTGCTGTGCCTCGGTGGCCGGACCGCGCCGGTCGGGCAGGCCCAGTACCGTGAATTCCGCCAGCACCCCGCCCAGCATCAGGCCGATGCCATCGCCCACCTGCACGGCATGCGCGGGCTTCACCCTGTCGCCATTCAGGTGCACCTTGCCGCCGCTGACCGCCTGCGCGGCCAGCGTGCGGGTCTTGAAGAAGCGCGTGAACCACAACCAGCGGTCCAGGCGATGGCGCGCGGCGGATGAAGCTTCGTTCAACTGCGCATTCCTACAAGGCATGGCGATAAGCTGCGCAGCATGCCATCCGTTCTCTCCAGGCGCATGGTCGCGCTGCGCCTCGCGGGCTGCCTGGCCTGCTGCCTGCTGGGACTGGCGGGCGCCGCCGAGGAAAAGCAGCCGGCCGGCGAGCCCGCGAAACCCGAAGCCACGGCCACACCGCCGCCGGCCAGCCCGCGCGTGGTGACTGAAGAAGGTCAGGTCATCGCAGCCGAGGAAGTCGAGGAGCCGGACTTGGCCGAGCTGCCGCTGTCCAACGCCGCACGCGTGCGCCTGGATGTGGCGCGCGATGCCGTGGTGCAGATCCGTGGTTTCCTCGGCAATGCGCAGACCAGCGCCTTCCACGGCAGCGGCTTTGCGGTGGGGCCGGACGGGTTCATCGTCACCAACTACCACGTGGTGTCCGAGGCGGTGCTGCATCCGCAGCGCTTCCGCCTGGAGTACGTCACCTCCGACAACCGCAGCGGCCGGCTGCGCGTGTATGCCATCGACATCCGCAACGACCTTGCCGTCGTGAAGGCCGACATCGACCTCATGCTGCCGGCGCTGCGGTTGCGGAGGGACATTCCGCGGCAGGGCGCGCGCGCCTATTCCATCGGCTTCCCGCTGAACCTGGGCCTGACCATCACCGAGGGCGTGGCCAACGGGCTGGTGGATACCGGCTTCGACCAGCGCATCCACTACACCGGTGCCATCAATGGCGGCATGTCGGGTGGACCGGCGCTGGATGCCGGCGGCGGCGTGTTCGGCGTCAACGTGTCGGTGGTCACCGGGCGGCAGCTGGTGGGTTTCGTGGTGCCGGCGCGGCATATCGAACCGCTGCTGCAGCGGGCCCGCGCGCCGCTCGACCAGTTGAGTGCGCAGCAGGTGCGCAACATGGTGGCGCAGCAGGCGCTGGTGCATGAAGCGGCGGTGCTGGAGGCCGGGCCGCCCCGGCAGGCGACCCAGACGGTGTTCGGCTTCACGCTGCCGACGCGGCTGGCGGCGGCCTTCGAATGCAGCACCACCGGCGCCAGCGAGGCGCCGCAGGGCGTGCAGCAGGAATCCATCGGCTGCTTCGCGCGTGCCGGCGTACTGCTGCAGCTGGACCTGGAAGTCGGGCGCGTGGATTTCCAGCACCGCGTGCTGCGGACGCAGGGCCTGCATGCCTTGCAGTTCGCGCAGCGGCTGAATGCCATGGCCGCCGACCGCCGGCGCAATGCTCTGGCGCAGCATGTGGCGCCATTCGCCTGTCGCGATGCGCTGGTGTCGCTGGATGGCTTCGATGCGCGCGTCAGCACCTGCGTGCGCCAGTACCGGTTGTTCACCGGGCTGTACGACATCGCCGTCACCGTCACCAGCATCCACAGCATGGAGCGCGCGGTGGTCAGCCAGCTCGACCTGCGCGGCGTGGGGTTCGAGCCCGGCATGCAGTTCGTGCGGCGCTTCCTGGGGGCCATGCAATGGAAGCCGTGATGCTGCTGGAAGTGCTGGACGACCACCGGCATGTGCAGCTGCGCCAGCATGTGCGCGGCGCCGGCGGGCAGTGCCGCATCGGACGAAGCGTCGGCTGCGACCTCACTGTCCATGATCCTTTCATGGCAGCGGAACACGTGGTGCTCACGCTGAAGGAGGACGGCCGCGTGCATGTGCAGGACCTGGGTTCCCGCAACGGCACGCTGCTGGACGACCAGCCCATCGATCCGGGTTTCGGCCGGCTGATGGCGGGCGGCGAGCTGCTCATCGGTCGTACCCGGGTAAGGGTGCGCACCGCCGATGCCAAGCTGGAACCCGAACGGCCGCTGCGCCGTGACCTGCTGCTGCGCCATCGCACGCAGCTGGCCATGGCCGGCATGGTGCTGTGCCTGGGCTTCGCGGCTCTGCTGCAGTGGATGTATGCGCCCGCGCAGCTGGCGCAGCGTGTACTGATCGCCGAACTTGCGGCGGTGGCCGCACTGGCGGTGTGGGTGGGCACCTGGGCGCTGGTGTCGCGGCTTACCGTGGGTGCATGGCGGGTGCGCATCCACCTGGCCATTGCGGCGTTCTGCCTCGGACTATGGGCATGGGGCTACGGGCTGTATTCAGTGGGCGCCTTCGCGCTGCAATGGCGCGGGCTCGCGCCATTGATGATCGCGCTGGCGGCGGTGGTGGCGTTCACTGCCGCGTGGCTGCATCTGCGCAATGCCACGCACCTGCGGCAGCTGGCCGCGGTGCTGCTGGCCATTGGCGCGCCGCTGCTGTGCGGCGGCATATGGTGGGTGCTCGACCTGCAGCTGGATCCGCGCACGGTGAACCGGGTGGAGCAGGGGCCGCGGGTATATCCGCCCGCGCTGCGCATCGCGCCCAGCGTGGACCTCAACGACTACCTTGCGGATGTGGCGGAACTGAAGCGCGATGCCAGCCGCAACCGCCAGCAGTCGCTATTGGTTAACCCCATCCTCGATTCGGAGGATTGACGCGGGCCAGTTACTGCGGCAACGGGTAGGGCAGCGGCATCTGCATGGCCTGCAGGCGCGGTGAGGCAGGCTGTTGCGGATCGGCCGCGGCCTCATCCGGAGGTACGGTGCCGGGCAGGGTGGTGACGGCCAGGAATTCCTGCCCGCCTTCCTCGATGGCCTCGGACAGCACCACCTGCGCACGCCGTCCATCCCACAGGGCAATGCGCTCTCCCGGCAGCAGCATCACCGGGCTGTCGGTATGGAACAGCTGCATGCGGCGCTTGACCTGGCCGCGGTAATGCGCGCGGGCAATGATCTCCTGTCCGGTGTAGCAGCCCTTCTCGAAGGAGATGGCGTCCAGCGCGTCCAGGTTCAGCATCTGCGCGACGAATTCGCCGGCGGTGGGGGCGAGCACTTCGGGCTGGCCGGCCTCGATGTCCTCGACGCGCCAGGTTGCGCGGCTGGCCGCGTGCCCCTGGGGCGGCGGCTCGCTGCGCGGCGCGACGATCAGCTGGCGGAAGCCTTCGGCATCCAGCGCCAGGTGCAGGCGCGTGGTGGCGGCGGCTTCGGCATCCGGGCCGCTCAGTCCATAGACGCGCCATGCCGTGCCGGCATCCTCGATCTTCACCTTCGAACGCAGCACGAAGCGCGCCAGCAACGCACGCACATCCGGCGCAATCTCCGCCGGCAGCACCACCAGGATCTGGTCGCTGCCGAGATGGAACAGGCGCAGCAGTGCGAGGCAGCGGCCCTGCGCGTTGTGCAGGCCGGCCAGCAATGCACCGCGCGCGGCGAGCTGCCCGACATCCTGCGAGAGCTGGCCCTGCAGGAAAGTCGCAGCATCCGCTCCGCGCACAGTCAGCGCGGTCAGGTCTTCGAGTGGAGTTATTGCGAGATCGGGCATCTGGCTTTCCGAATTCTGGCACAATCCGTGCCCATGCAGCCTTTGGCGGAAAAAACCGACGCTGCCGCGCGGCGGGACCTCAACACCATCAAGGACGCGGTCCCGGAGCCCAGGGTTCCCGAGATCGACGGGCCAGCGGGTCCGGACCCGGTCCGCTATGGCGATTGGGAGCGGCGCGGCCGCTGCATCGATTTCTGAAGAGTCATCATGGCCCAGCGACCGCTGTCCCCGCATGTGTTCATCTACCGCTTCGCCTACACCATGGCGACGTCGATCTTCCATCGCGCCACGGGCGTGGCGCTGAGCCTGTCGCTGCTGCTGCTGGTCGGCTTCGTCGTGGCGCTGGCCGCCGGGCCCGGCAGCTACGCCAGCTACATGAGCCTCGCCGCGAGCTGGCCGGTGCAGCTGCTGCTGGCAGTGCTGCTGCTGTGCTTCAGCTTCCATTTCGCCAATGGCATCCGGCACCTGCTGTGGGATGCCGGCATCGGGCTGGAACGCAAGGCCGCGCGTTTCTCGGCGAAGCTGGTGACGGTGCTGGCCGTACTGGCCACCGTCGCGCTGCTGGCGCTGTTCTACCGGCATGGAGCCGCGCCATGAGCGACGCCGCACAGGCGCTGTCGCAAGCGCTCGGCCGGGGATCGGCGCACGAGGGCGCGCATCACTGGCGCGCGCAGCGACTGAGCGCGCTGGCGCTGGTGCTGCTCGCGCCCTGGTTCGCGATCTCGCTGGCGCTGCTGCCTGACTACAGCTACGCGGAGCTGTACCTGTGGGCCTCGAGCCTGTGGCACGCCGCGCTGCTGGCACTGCTGGTGGGCGCGGCCTGCTGGCATTCGATGCTCGGCGTGCAGGTGGTCATCGAAGACTACGTGCGCGGCTGGCTGCGTCCCGCGGCGTTGGTGCTGTCGGGTTTCCTGCACGTGCTGCTCGCCGTACTGGGCGTGCTCGCCATCGTGCGCATCGCGCTCGGAAGCTGAAAGGTCATGGCTGCGTATTCATTCATCGAGCACACGCATGATGTCATCGTGATCGGCGCCGGCGGCGCCGGCCTGCGCGCGACGCTGGGTCTCGCCGAAGCCGGGCTCACCACCGCCTGCATCACCAAGGTATTCCCCACCCGCAGCCACACCGTGGCCGCGCAGGGCGGCATCAGTGCTTCGCTCGCCAACATGGGCGAGGATGACTGGCGCTGGCACATGTACGACACCGTGAAGGGCTCGGACTGGCTGGGCGACCAGGACGCCATCGAGTTCATGTGCAAGGAAGCCCCGCAGGCGGTGATCGAGCTGGAGCATTACGGCGTGCCGTTCTCGCGCACGCCCGAAGGGCGCATCTACCAGCGGCCCTTCGGCGGCATGACCACGCACTACGGCAAGGGCATCGCGCAGCGCACCTGCGCGGCCGCCGACCGCACCGGCCACGCCATGCTGCACACGCTGTACCAGCAGTCGCTGAAGCACCAGGCCGAGTTCTACGTCGAGTTCTTCGCCATCGACCTGATGTTCGAGCGCGGCGCCTGCCGCGGCGTGGTGGCGCTCGATCTTGCCACCGGCCAGCTGCATCGCTTCCGTGCGCACATGACCATCCTCGCCACCGGCGGGTATGGCCGCGCGTATTTTTCCTGCACTTCCGCGCACACCTGCACCGGCGACGGCGGCGGCATGGTGCTGCGCGCCGGCCTGCCGCTGCAGGACATGGAATTCGTGCAGTTCCATCCCACCGGCATCTACGGTTCGGGCTGCCTGATCACCGAGGGTGCGCGCGGCGAGGGTGGCTATGTGACCAATTCGCGCGGCGAACGCTTCATGGAGCGCTATGCGCCGAACGCCAGGGACCTGGCTTCGCGCGACGTGGTCAGCCGCGCCATGACCATGGAGATCCGCGAGGGCCGTGGCGTGGGCGAGCACCAGGACCACATCCACCTGCACCTGGAGCACCTGGGTCCGGAAGTGATCCACGAGCGCCTGCCCGGCATTTCCGAGACCGCGAAGATCTTCGCCGGCGTGGATGTGACGCGTGAGCCCATCCCCGTGCTGCCCACCGTGCACTACAACATGGGCGGCATCCCCTGCAATTACCACGGCGAGGTGGTGAACGGCGCCGGGGACAACCCCGATACCGTGGTGCCCGGCCTGATGGCGGTGGGCGAGGCTGCCTGCGTGTCGGTGCATGGTGCGAACCGCCTGGGTTCGAACTCGCTGCTGGATCTGGTGGTGTTCGGCCGCGAGGCCGCGCGCCACTGCGCCACCATCGTGAAGCCGCGCACCGTGCATGCGCCGCTGCCGCCCGATGCCGCGGACTTCGCGGTGGCAAGGCTGGACAAGCTGCGCAACGCAAAGGGCGAGCGCCCCACCGCGGCGATCCGCCTGGAAATGCAGCGGACCATGCAGCGCGATGCGGCGGTGTTCCGTACCGCGCAGTCGCTGCAGGAAGGCACGGTGAAACTGGCCGCCACCTTCGAGAGCTTCGGGCAGGTGGGCGTCACCGACCGCAGCCTGATCTGGAACACCGACCTGATCGAGACCATGGAGCTGGAAAACCTGCTGCTGCAGGCCACCGCCACCATTGTCTCCGCCGAGAACCGCCACGAGAGCCGCGGCGCGCATGCGCGCGAGGACTTCCCGAACCGCGATGACGCCAACTGGCTGAAGCACTCGCTGAGCTGGGTGGACTCCAGCGGCAACACCAATATCTCGTATCGCCGCGTGCACATGAACACGCTCACCCGCGACGTGGAAACCGTGCCGTTGAAGGCGCGCACCTACTAGGAACCTGCCGCAATGGTCCAGCTCACGCTTCCGCCGGAGTCGCGCATCAGCAAGAACGGCCGGCAGTTCAAGGCGCCGGCGGGTACGAAGCAGCCGCGCACCTTCCGCGTGTACCGCTTCGACCCGGACAGCGGCGAGCGGCCGCGCGTGGACAGCTACGAGATCGACATGGCCAGCTGCGGCCCGATGGTCCTGGACGCGCTGATCAAGATCAAGAACGAGGTCGACCCGACGCTGGCCTTCCGCCGTTCCTGTCGCGAGGGCATCTGCGGCAGCTGCGCCATGAACATCGATGGCGTCAACACACTGGCCTGCATCAAGGCCTGCGAGGACGTGAAGAGCAGCGAGGTGCGCATCTATCCGCTGCCGCACATGCCGGTGGTGAAGGACCTGGTACCGGACCTGACCCAGTTCTACGCGCAGTACGCGGCGGTGAAGCCCTGGCTGACCACGCGTTCGCCGGCGCCCACCGACCGCGAGCGCCACCAGTCCAAGGAGGACCAGGAGAAGATCGACCGCCCGTCGGCCTGCATCCTGTGCGCCTGCTGCTCCACCTCCTGTCCCAGCTACTGGTGGAATTCCGATCGTTACCTCGGACCCGCCGCGCTGCTGGCGGCGTACCGCTGGATCATCGACAGCCGCGACGACGCCACCGGCGAGCGGCTGGATTTCCTGGAAGACCCGTTCCGGCTGTACCGCTGCCACACCATCATGAATTGCACCGAGGCCTGTCCCAAGGACCTCAACCCCGCGCGCGCGATCGCCGACATCAAGCGCATGATCGACCAGCGGCGCAACTGACATGCAGGGCGAGGAGGGCCGCCTCGCCTGGCGCTGCCGTCGCGGCATGAAGGAACTGGACCTGGTGCTGACGCGCTATCTGCGCGAGCGCTGGCCGGTCGCCACCAGCGTGGAGCGCAATCAGTTCGAGCGTATCCTCGAGCTGCCGGATCCGGAGCTTGCGGCATACCTGATGGGGCGCGAGAGCGCCCCCGACCTTGCGATGCAGGCGATGCTGGACCTGCTGCGCGGCGCCGGCGCCACGACATCCACAAACGGGGGCAGGCCATGAGACTCACGCGAATGCTGATGCGCGCCACGGCACTGGCCTTGCTGCTGGCACCGGTGGTGGAGGCGCAGGAACTGACCATCACCAATGCCCGCATCGTGGTGGGCAATGGACAGGTGATCGACAACGGCTCCATCGTGGTGCGCGGCGGGCGCATCGCAGCGGTGGCGGCAGGCAAGCCGGCGCAGACCGCGGGCCGCGTGATCGACGCCAGGGGCATGAGCGCGATGCCGGGCTTCATCGATGCGCATCGGCATCTCACATTCCGTCCCGACCCCGCCACCGAGATGCGGAAGCTGCTCGAGGCGGGTTTCACCACCATCCTTTCCGGTGGTGGCGCGCCCGAACAGCAGGTGATGGTGCGCGACCAGATCGAGAAGGGCCAGCTCAACGGGCCGCGCATCATTCCTTCGGGCAACACGTTGTTCCTGGCCAGTTCGACTCCCGACGCCGCGCGCAACGAGATCCGCAAGCTGGCGCAACTGGGCGTGCGCTACACCGGCGAGATGCTGCTGACGCCGGTGCCGGGGCCGAGCCCCAATGAACTCGCCATCCTGGCGGCGGCGCTGGACGAGGGCGCGAAGGCGGGGGTGAAGGTGCAGGTCCACGCGGTGAGCACCGCGGCCATGATGGCCGCCGTCGATGCCGGCATCCGCCTGCTGGTGCACATGCCGAACAAGGACTGGGTGACGAAGGAGCAGGCGGAGAAGCTCGCATCCACCAACACGCGCATCCTGTCGGCGGCCGGTACCTGGGCACCGGTGTTCGGCGTGTTTGCGAATTCGAATGACAACAAGCCGCGCACCCGCGATGGCCGCGCCTGGCCGGACAACATCACCGACGGCGTCGGTGGCGGCAAGGAAGTCGGCTACGCCGGCGTCAACCAGCGCACCGTGCTGGACGGCAATGCCGTCCTCGGCATCGGCATGGACACCACCTACGAGCCGCGCGAGGGCCTGGCAGTGGAGCTGCGCTCGCTGGATGGCGTGCTGTCGATGCGCGACATCGTGCAGGTCTTCGGCCCCAATTCGGCCGCGTACCTGGACATGTCCGACCAGATCGGCACGCTGGAGGCCGGCAAGCTGGCCGACATCGTGCTGCTGGATGGCGACCCGCTGGAGGGCTACTGGAACTGGCTGAAGGCCAGGGTGGTGGTGAAGGCCGGCAAGGTCGTGGTCGAGCCTGCGCGGCGGTGAAAATCCCGAGGAACTCGTAGTAAGCTCCGGCCAAACCGGGGGGCACATGAGTTACAAGACCGCTGTCGCGTCGCTGTCGTCCTACGAGAAGGGCACCATCGAGCTCAATGACGACCTGCGTCATTACGCCTTCTCCAACATCTTCGAGGTGTGCAACAAGTCCAGGCCCTATGAGCGGGTGATGGTGGTGTCGAACCTCGAGTACGCCGCCGAAGCCGTGCGCGCCGAGGGCACTTCGCCCTGGTACACCGCGCCGCATGACGAGTTCGCCATCGTGATGGACGGTGAAATCGAGTTCACCTTCTTCCAGCTGACCGACGCGGAAAAGCCCACGCACAAGGCCGGTGCCATCCGCCTGCAGGCCGACCCGAAGGGCAAGCGCATGGGGCGCGTGATCGCGCGCCGTGGCCACGAAGTGCTGCTGCCGACTGGCTCCGCCTACCAGCTGAAGGCCGCCAAACCTTCGGTGGCGCTGATCCAGACCTCGATGGGTCCGGAGAGTGTCGAGAAGTGGTCCCAGATCTGCGTGCTGAAGTAACCGCGTCTTCCACACGCGAATTGCGCGAGGAAACACCATGAATGCCGTGAGAATCGAGAACGTCCAGGTCACACCTTCCGAGCCGGATCCGGTGCTGGGCTACCGCAAATACCAGTTCGGCAGCTTCACCTTCGAGCGCGATGCCTACTTCGTGCACGTGCGCTGGCCCAAGGGCATGCACACCATCGAAGTGGACCGCTTCCTGCGCGCCATGGTGCGCGACATCGGCTGGGGCTTCTTCTACGGCTGGATCTTCTTCGACGATGTGTTCGGCACGCAGAACCACTACGGCACGGTGGACATCTTCGCCGGCACCTACAGCAAGGGCCACCGGGATACCAAGGTGGATTTCCTCGAGACCTTCAACACCGCCGATGTCGCCGCGGCCTTCGAGACCATCTCGGTGAACTGGATCAACGAGGGCTACGATCCGCTGCGCGCGCCGCTGGAAACCGGCTCGCCGCTTGGACCGAAGACGAAGGAGGCCAGTGGCCCGCTGATCCGCGGTTTCAAGCCTGCCAGCCGCATGATGGGCCTGCCCGGCGATGTGTCGCCGCGCTCGGATGCCAGCGGCCACCCGATCAACCGCGCCTTCGCGGATCTCAAGTTCGACAAGCCGGTGATCGAGCCGGAGCCCGGCTTCGAGGGCCAGATCCACGCCTTCAACCTGTACGACCACATCGCGCGCGCCGATGTCACCTGGAACCCCTCGTTCACCTCCATCACGCGCGCCTGCATCTGCTGCGTGACCAGCGAGGAGCACATGCTGCCGGTGATCCACGGCAATGACCGCAACGAGTGGTTCATCCAGCTCACCGACGAGATCCACTGGAACATCCAGGACAAGAACACCGGCAACCCGCGCGGCCGCATCGTGATGAAGTCCGGAGATGTCTGCGCCATGCCGGCCGACATCCGCCACCAGGGCTTCGCGCCCAAGCGCTCCATGCTGATGGTGCTGGAGAACGGCACGCCGGGCCTGCAGGAGAAGTACGCCAAAGGCGAGCTGGAGCCGTTCCCGATCACGGCCAAGCGCTGGTAACCGCGCAGCTTCTGCAATCCACGGACCCGGTAGTACGCGAGTACTGCCGGGTTTTTCGTCAGGAGTCCGAAGTGAACAAGCCCCAGTTCCAGACCCAGCTATTCATCGACAATGAATTCGTCGATGCAGTGGATGGCGGCACCATCGAGGTGCTGAACCCGTTCGACAACTCATTGCTGGCGAAAGTGGCCGAGGCGCGGCAGCCGGACATCGACCGCGCCGTGGCCGCCGCGCGCAAGGCATTTCCGGCGTGGTCGGCAGTGTCGCCGTCGGATCGCGGCGTGCTGATCGGCCGGCTTGCCGATGCCATAGAGAAGGATCGCGACAACCTCTCGCTGATCGAGACGCTGGACACCGGCCATCCGATCCGCGACACGCGCAACCTCGACGTGATGCGCACGGTGGCCACCTTCCGCTACTTCGCCGGCATGCCGGACAAGAACGAGGGCACGGTGATTCCCGTCGACACCGGCTTCCTGAACTACGTGACCCGCGTGCCGGTAGGAGTGGTCGGCCAGGTGGTGCCGTGGAATTTCCCGCTGATGTTCACCAGCTGGAAGCTCGGGCCCGCGCTGGCCGCGGGCAATTGCGTGGTGATGAAGCAGGCCGAACTCACGCCGCTGTCGACGCTGCGCGTGGCGGAGCTGGCGCGCGAGGTGGGTTTCCCGCCCGGCGTGATCAACGTGGTGCCGGGCTACGGGAACATTGCCGGCCAGTACCTTGCCGAGCACAGGAGCGTGGACAAGATCTCCTTCACCGGCTCCACCGCCACCGGCCGGCGCATCGTGCAGGCCTCGGCCGGCAACCTGAAGCGCGTGCAGCTGGAGCTGGGCGGCAAGGGCGCGAACATCGTGTTCGATGATGCGGACATCACCAATGCGGTGAATGGTTCGGCATTCGCCATCTTCCACAACCAGGGGCAGGCCTGCATCGCCGGCTCGCGGCTGCTGCTGCACGAGAAGATCGCCGACCGCTTCCTGGAACATTTCCTGAAGCTTGCCGCGTCGATCCGCCTCGGCAATCCGCTGGACCCGGCCACCGAGATGGGGCCGCTGACCTCGAAGCTGCACCAGGAGCGCGTGCTGAAGTTCTGCGAGGTGGCGAAGACCGAAGGTGGCGAGATCCTGCTGGGCGGCAAGCCGCCGGCCGCGCCCGAACTGCAGGCCGGCTGCTTCGTGCAGCCCACGGTGGTGCGCGCGAAGCTCACCGACCGGGTGTGCCAGGAAGAAGTGTTCGGACCCTTCGTCACCGTGTCCACGTTCAAGGACGATGCCGAAGTGCTGGCCATGGCCAACAACACCGTCTACGGCCTGGGCGGCGGCCTGTGGACCAGCAACCTGCAGCGTGCCCATGTGATGGCGCGGCACATGGAAGCCGGCATGGTGTGGATCAACTGCTACAAGCGCTTCCATCCCGGCTCGCCATTCGGCGGCATCAAGGATTCGGGCTACGGTCGCGAGATGGGTCATTTCGCCATGCATGAATACACCGAGCCGAAGTCGGTGTGGGTAAACGTGGACGCGAAGCTGCCGGTGTTCTACCCGCGCTGAGCGGCCACCGGTCCTGACGCGGATTTCCGGAAGTAGAGAGGGGAACGACATGCGCGAGTTCGACGAGAAGAGCATCACCGCCGCCGTGCTGGCACGCATGGACCAGTGCGAGGATCCGCGTTTCAGACAGGTGATGACCTCGCTGGTGACGCATCTGCACGATTTCGTGCGCGAGGTGAAGCTCACCGACGCCGAGTGGTTCGGTGCCATCCAGTTCCTCACCGATGTGGGCAAGACCTGCACCGACAAACGCCAGGAATTCATCCTGCTGTCGGACACGCTGGGCGTGTCCATCCTGGTGATCACGCTGAATCATCCCGCTGCGGATGGCACCAGCGATTCCACGGTGCAGGGTCCGTACTACTGGGAGGGCGCGCCTGAGTTGCCCAATGGCGCGAACCTCGCGGTGGGCGTGAAGGGTGAGCCCGCGTTCTACTCCGGCCGCGTGCTCGGCAGCGACGGCACGCCCATCGCCGGCGCACTGCTGGATGTCTGGTCCGGCGATGGCGAGGGCACCTACGACATGCAGATGGAAGGCGACGTGGGCATGAAGGCGCGCGGCCGCATCCGCACGGATGCGCAAGGGCGCTACAGCTTCCGCTCCATCAAGCCCGAGTACTATCCGGTGCCCACCGATGGCCCGGTGGGCGTGATGCTGACGAAGATGGGACGGCACCCCATGCGCCCCGGGCACATCCACATGATCGTGTCGGCGCCGGGCCATCACGCCATCACCACGCATCTGTTCGCCGCTGGCAGCCAGTACATCGATTCCGACGCGGTGTTCGGCGTGAAGGAATCGCTGGTGACGTCCTTCGCGAAACACCCGGCGGGCACGGCACCGGATGGCACGCAGATGGATTCGCCTTACTACACCGTGGACTACGATTTCCGGCTGCGCCGGGCGTAACGGGAACCGGTCGCCTTGCCCGGGCTAAGGTGCGGCAACCACCCGCCAGATCGTGTTGCCGACGTCATCGGCAACCAGCAGCGCGCTGGCGGTAACTGCCACGCCCACTGGCCGGCCCCAGGCATCGCCCTTGTCACTGACGAAGCCAGTCAGCAGCGGTAGAGGTTTGCCCGCCGGTTTGCCGGCCGCAAAGGGCACGAAGACCACCTGGTAGCCGGCCCCGGGCTTGCGGTTCCACGAACCGTGTTCGCCGACGAACATGCCACTGCGATACGGCGATGGCAGCGTCGCATTCGCCACCGCGAGGCCGAGCGCGGCCACATGCCCGCCGAGGGCATAGTCCGGTGCGATCGCGCGCGCAACCAGTGCGGGGTCCTGCGGCTTCACGCGCTCGTCCACATGCTGCCCGAAGTAGCTGTACGGCCAGCCGTAGAAGGCACCGTCCCGCACCGAAGTGAGGTAGTCGGGTACCAGGTCGTTGCCCAGCTCATCGCGCTCGTTCACCACCGTCCACAGCACGCCGGTTTCCGGTTCCCAGGCCATGCCGTTGGGATTGCGCAGGCCGGTGGCATACAGGCGCTTGGCGCCGCTCTGCAGGTCGATCTGCCAGATGGCGGCGCGGCCTTCCTCTTGATCAAGGCCGTTCTCGCCGATGTTGCTGTTGGAACCGACCGTGGCGTACAGGAAGCGGCCATCGGGGCTTGCGAGGATGTTCTTGGTCCAGTGGTGATTGAGGCCGCCGGGCAGGTCAGTGATGCGGCGGCCCGCGCCGGCCACGGAGGTCTGGCCCTTGCGATAGTCGAAAGCGACCACGGCATCGCAGTTTGCGACGTAAAGGGTCGAGCCGACCAGCGCCATGCCGAATGGCGAGTCGAGCTGCGTGGCGAACACGTGGCGCGTTTCGGCGCTGCCGTCGCCATCCGCATCACGCAGCAGGATGATGCGATCGGGACTGGGAACGCCGGCACCGGCCTTGGCCATGACGGATTTCATCAGCCTTGCCCTGAGCCCGCCGCCCGACCCGGGCTTGGGGGGCGCGTTGGATTCGGCCACCAGCACATCGCCGTTGGGCAGCACGTACAGCCAGCGGGGATGCGACAGGTCGCTGGCGAAAGCGCTCACTGCGAGTCCCGCGGCGGCCACGGGCTTGCTGCCCGGAGTCCAGCCCCTGGCATCGGCCACCTGCACGGTCGGAATCAGCTTGCTGCCTGCGGGAGAGGGCAAAGTCGGGGAGGGGCCGACACTGGAGGCGGGGGAATTCACCGGACCCTGCGACATGGAGGTCTGGCATGCCGCCAGCGTTACCGCAAAGCACAGAGCGGCGGCGCCACAAAGGAGATTTGCATTCGGCATGTCCACGCTCCTTGCTTCCGATCCGCGACCCGATTGTCGTTGCCACGGCGCATAGCGGAATCCGCTGAAGCCATCCACAAGGTGTCGGACGCCCCTTACAGCGTGGTTGCCGCAGATATCCGCATTCCGCAGGGCCCTGCCGGCAAGTATCAGCGGAGCATGAAAGCCTTGCTGATCCGGCTGTGGCGACGCCCGCGGCCCCGACTGCGCGCTGCGCCTGAACTCCTCGCGCTGCCGTTGCTGCCTTCCCCGCGCCTGCGCATTGCCGCACGCCTGTTCCTGGCCGTGATCCTGCTGTACGCAACGGAGTTGGCGGTCACGGGACATCCTGTGGCTGCGTCCTGGGCGCTGCTGCTTGCGGCTGCAGTCGCGGCGCGCCGGACCCGCGAGGCGGACAAGCCGCAGTGCCTGGTGCTCGCCGCGGATGGCCGATTGTTCCTGCGTTGGCGGCAGCAACGCATGGACGAGGTGCAACTGCGACCAGCAAGCCTGCGTCTCGGTGCCCACATTTTGCTGGTGCTGCGTGGCCCCCGACGTACATACCGCCTGCTGCTCGGCCCCGACAACCTGCCGCCGCACCTGCTGGCAGCCTTCAGGCGAAGGCTGCCGGAAACGGGCGATGCGGGGACTGCGCTACACTGAGTCCCCCGTCGCAGGCAGCACATCCCGATCTACTTGAACCGCTTCACTTTCAACCCGTTATCGCAAGCCTGGGGCGAACTTTTGGCCCCTCCCGGGGTCCATGCTGTGGGCATGCCGGGTGACCCTCACGCGGGGAAGTCCGGAGTGCGCGGATGAGTCCGGATACCGGTGATCTCGCGCTGGTCCAGCGGGTGCAGAAGGGCGACAAGTCGGCCTTCGACCTTCTGGTCCGCAAATACCAGCACAAGGTGGTGAAGCTGGTATCGCGATATCTCCGTAACCCGGCGGATGCCGAGGACGTGGCACAGGAGGCGTTCATCAAGGCGTATCGGGCACTGCCGCAGTTTCGCGGCGACAGCGCCTTCTACACCTGGCTGTACCGGATCGCGATCAATACGGCGAAGAACGCATTGTTGTCCCGCGACCGCAACCCGGTCGAATTCGACCTGGACATGCAGAACGTCGAGGAGTCGAGCGCGATGCAGGCACGGCTGGCGGATCCGGAAACCCCGGAGAGCCTGCTGGCCACCGAGGAGATTCGCGCCACGGTGAATCGGGCAATCGAGGCCCTGCCCGAGGACCTGCGCACGGCCATCGTGCTGCGCGAGCTGGAGGGCCTGAGTTACGAGGACATCGCAGCAGCGATGGACTGTCCGGTCGGCACGGTGCGCTCGCGGATCTACCGCGCCCGCGAGGCCATCGACCGGAGTCTGGCGGATGTATTTGAAGGCGGCCTGGGCCGCGCCGAGGAGTCGGGATGAACGAGCAGGAACAGATCAGTCAGTTGTCGGCCTTGTTCGACGGCGAACTGCCCACGCAGCAGGCGGAGATGGCGATCCGCCGCGCGGTGAAGGACCCCTCGATGCGCGAGCACTGGCGGCGTTATGCGCTGATCGGCGCCTGCCTGCGCGGCGAACCTCTGGCTGGTGCGGACCGCCACGATGACCTGGCCGAACGGGTGCGCGCAGGCCTGGCCGCGGAAGCCGACATCATCGCTCCGGCAGCACCGGGCCTGGCCCGTGCCGGCGACAACGGACGTGGTGCCAATCGTTTGTTCGGTCGCGGTGCCGTGGGCGGTGCCATCGCCGCGACGGTCGCGGTGGTGTCCATCTTCGTGGTGCGCAACATGGGTCCTGCCACCGGCGAGTCTGGTTTGTTTGCCGACAACGGGAACCCGCCGCCCGGCACGCCGGTAGTCGCAGTCACCGACACCGCGGCAGTACCCGCGGTCGTGGGCGCGCCGCCCAGCTACACGACGCCCGGGGCTACTACCCAGGGTGCGAACCGGCTTGTCGACCAGCAGCTGCTCGCCCACTACGTCGTTGCGCACAGCGAACAGGCTGCCTCTGCTTTCGGGTTCAGCTACGATCTGACCCAGGGGGCCGAGGACATGACCGAAGAAGAGATCAGGGCGCGCCGCTGAACGCGCCATATCCGAAGATGCTGGAACGGAAGATCTACCTGCGATCCTGGCGTGTAGCCCTGCTGCTCATCGCGGCACTGGCTGCCATGCCGGCACCTGCCGCAGCCCCGGGCACGGATGGCGCCATCGGCTGGATCAATCGCATGAACGTTGCGCTGACCCAGCGCAATTTCGATGGCGTACTGGTGCGCAGGATCGGCACCAGGAGCGAAATGCTGCTGATAGTCCATCGCGTGCAGGATGGGCGCATGAGCGAGCGCCTGACCGTGATCCCCACCGACGGCTCCGGCCCGGGCGACGAGTTCGTGCGCAACGGCAACGAGTCGATCGAATACTACCCGCGCCGGCAGACCGTGATCGTGCAGGAGCGCAATCGCAGCTACGGCTTTCTGCGCGCGTTCAACCGCCTCGGCCAGCAGTCGGCGCGCGAATACGTGATCTCGGACCGTGGCACCGAGACCGTCGAGGGGCGGGTCGCGCAGCACGTGTCGCTCGAACCGCGCGATGCGCTGCGCTACGGCTACCAGTTCTGGCTCGACCCGAATACCGCGCTGCCACTGAAGACCCAGATCGTGGCGCGTTCCGGCGACGTGCTGGAGGAGATTTCCTTCAAGAGGTTTTCGCTGCCGGCCAAGGTCGAGGACGAGCGGCTGAAACCGGAAATCGATGCCAGCAAGTTCCATTGGTGGAACCGCAAGATGCCGGCGTACCGGGCCGAGCTCACGAAGAAGTTCGTGCCGCGCGCCGAGCTGCTGCCGGCGGGGTTCCGGCCGGTCAAGTTCATTTCCGACGCGCAGGAAGCGGCCGAGCAGGCCAGGGCGCCAGGTCCGCGTGCGCGTTACCTCATCTCCGATGGCATCGCATGGGTTTCGGTGTTCATCGAGTTGCCTGAACAGAAAGCGGCGTCGAAGGACGTCCCCGGTGCCAGCGGCGCCGCGCCGGGTGCGGGCAAGGGCAAGGGCAAGAGCGTCTCCGGATCGAAGGACCTTACCGGGGTCTGGGGCGCGTATACCGTGCACGTGACCATCGTGGACGGTCACCAGATCACCGTGGTTGGCGAAGTACCGCCGGCCACCGCCAAGGTCATCGCCGGAGCCCTGCGGCCTGAATAGCAGCGCACGCCTGGTGCTGCTGACCCGCCCCGAGTGCGGATTGTGCGAGGAATTCGCACAGGAACTGGCGCAACTGGCCCGCGAATTGCCGCTGCCTGCCTGCGAGGAGGTCGATGTGGACAGCGATCCGGAACTCGCGCGCCGCCATGGCCTCGACATCCCCGTGCTGCTGCTCGACGGCGTGAAGATCTGCCAGCACCGCCTCGATCAGGCAGAACTGTGGCGGCTGCTGCGGCCGAGATCCGGCGGCTGAACAGGACATCTTCGGGAGCACCATGAGCCGTCACGCCGACCGGGCCATCATCGTCACCGGTGCCGCCGGCGCCATCGGCTACGCCACCAGCGCTGTCCTGGCCCGCGAGGGCGCCAGCGTGCTGCTGGTGGACATCAATGCCGCGAAGCTTGCCGAATGCACTCGTGCGCTGCGCGCGCAGGGCCATCGTGTCGAACAGTGCGTGGCGGATTGCGGCGAGGAAGCCGACGTCAGGCGCTACGTCCAGGTCGGTGTGGATGCCTTCGGCAGCATCGACGGTTTCTTCAACAACGCCGGCGTGGAGGGCAAGCTCGCGCCCACCCACGAGTACGAGGTCGCCGAGTTCGACCGCCTGCTGCGCGTCGACCTGCGCGGCGTGTTCCTGGGGTTGCGCTATGTGCTGCCGCACATGGTGAGGCGCGGGTCCGGTTCCGTGGTCAACATGGCCTCCATCGGCAGCGAACGGGGCCTCGCCGGAGCCTGCGCCTACAACGCGGCCAAGCACGGCGTGGTGGGGCTGACGCGCACCGCCGCCAGCGAGGTGGCGCAAAAAGGTGTGCGCGTGAATTGCGTGATGCCCGGAGTCATCGAGACACCGCTGCTGCTGGAAGTCGTCGAACAGCTGTTCCATGGCGATGTGCAGAAGGGCCTCGACAGGCTCGGCAAGGTCGCCACGCTGAACCGCTGCGGCAGGCCGGAGGAAGTCGCCAACGTGGTCTCGTTCCTGCTTTCCGACGAGGCCAGCTACGTGAATGGCGCCAAGTGGGAAATCGACGGCGGCGCGCTGGCCACCATCCGCAACGACCTGGACTGATCCGGTCTTCAGTCCGGACGCCTTCGGCTACGGCGGGGCGAGCCCACGACAGCCGTAGGGTATGATTGCCGCCCCGTTGCCTTGACGCGATTGCTCCCCCGGCCGCGCACGCGGCGGTGACCGGGTGCGCACTCCAAAATGACAGACAAAAGTTCAATAGAATCAAGGCAAATACGCAATTTTTCCATCATCGCCCATGTGGATCATGGCAAGTCCACGCTGGCCGACCGGCTGATCCAGATCTGCGGTGGCCTGGCCGAGCGCGAGATGCAGTCCCAGGTGCTGGACAACATGGCGCTGGAGCGCGAGCGCGGCATCACCATCAAGGCGCAGAGCGTCACCCTTTTCTATGACTCACGTGACGGCCAGCGCTACCAGCTGAACCTGATCGATACGCCGGGCCACGTGGACTTCTCCTATGAGGTGTCACGCAGCCTCGCCGCCTGCGAGGGCGCGCTGCTGGTGGTGGACGCCGCGCAGGGTGTGGAGGCACAGAGCGTTGCCAACTGCTACACCGCCCTCGAGCAGGGGCTCGAAGTGGTGCCGGTGCTCAACAAGATCGACCTGCCTTCGGCGGACCCTGACAAGGTGATCAAGGAGATCGAGGAGATCATCGGCATCGATGCGCAGGATGCGATCCGCGTGTCGGCCAAGACCGGCGAGAACGTGCCGGAGCTGATCGAGACATTGATCCGCCGCGTGCCCATGCCCAAAGGCGATCCGCAGGGCGCGCTGCAGGCGCTGATCATCGACTCCTGGTTCGACAACTACGTGGGCGTGGTGTCGCTGGTGCGCGTGGTCAATGGCACGCTGCGCGTGGGCGAGAAGATGAAGGTGATGTCCACCGGCCGCAGCCACCTGATCGACAAGCTCGGGCGCTTCACGCCCAAGTCGGTGTCGCTGCCGCTGCTGGCGGCGGGCGAGGTGGGCTTCGTCGTTGCCGGCATCAAGGAGATCGACGGCGCGCCGGTGGGCGACACCATCACCACCGAGGTGCGCGGCAGCGAGACGCCGTTGCCGGGTTTCAAGCAGGTACAGCCGCGCGTGTTCGCCGGCGTGTTCCCGGTGAACACCGAGGACTACGAGAACTTCCGCGACGCGCTGGCCAAGCTGCGCCTGAACGACTCGGCGCTGCATTACGAGCCGGAAGTCTCCACCGCGCTGGGCTTCGGCTTCCGCATCGGCTTCCTCGGCCTGCTGCACATGGACATCGTGCAGGAGCGGCTGGAGCGCGAATACAACCTGGAGCTGATCACCAGCGCGCCCACGGTGGTCTACGAAGTGGCGAAGACCGACGGCGCCACCGAGTTCGTCGACAACCCTTCGCGCCTGCCACCCACCGACCGCATCCAGGACCTGCGCGAGCCGGTCATCCTGGCCAACATCCTGGTGCCGCCGGAGTACGTGGGCGGCGTGCTGCAGCTGTGCCAGGAGAAGCGCGGCGTGCAGAAGAAGATGCTGTACCTGGGCACCCAGGTGTCGCTGCAGTACCAGCTGCCGCTGGCCGAGGTGGTGCTGGATTTCTTCGACCGCCTGAAGAGCACCTCGCGTGGTTACGCCTCCTTCGACTATGAATTCAGCCATTTCCAGTCGGCGCCGCTGGTGAAGCTCGATATCCTGATCAACGGCGACAAGGTGGACGCGCTGGCGCTGATCGTGCACAAGGATTCGGCCTACCAGCGTGGCCGCGAGCTGGTGGACAAGATGCAGGAGCTGATCCCGCGGCAGATGTTCGAGGTGGCCGTGCAGGCTACCATCGGCGCCCACGTGATCGCGCGCGCCACCGTCAAGGCGCTGCGCAAGAACGTGCTGGCCAAGTGCTATGGCGGCGACCTGTCGCGCAAGCGCAAACTGCTGGAGAAGCAGAAGGAAGGCAAGAAGCGCATGAAACAGGTCGGTTCGGTGGAGATCCCGCAGGAAGCCTTCCTCGCGGTGTTGAAAGTCGGCAAGAAGTAGCGCGAGGGGCCCGAAGTGCTGGATCAGATCCTGCTCGTATTGTCATGGTTGCTGCTGCCGGTGCTGGCAGTGGTGGTGGTGGATGACTGGTTCCTGCGGCCGCAGCGGCGTCTCGCCGCGCTGCCTGGCGAGGCGCAGGATCCAGCGCTGCTCGGGCTGGCCTACAACGCGGTGCTGCCGCTGCTGATCGCGGCGGCCTGGCGGCTGATCCGTTCCGAGGAACTGGATTTCGCGTTCCTGCTGGTGGTGATCTCGGCGGTGGGTGGCGTGGTCTGGGCACTGGATGCCTGGGTGCTGCGGCCGCGCCGCGACCGCGCGGCGCGCGCGCTGGGCAAGGACCCGCTGGCGGTGACTGAGCCGGGCGTCGTCGACTACTCGCGCAGCATGGTGCCGGTGGTGGTGTTCGTGCTGGTGCTGCGGTCCTTCCTGTTCGAGCCGTTCCGCATCCCCTCGGACTCGATGATGCCGACGTTGCAGGACGGGGATTTCATCCTGGTGAACAAGTTCTCCTACGGCCTGCGCCTGCCCGTGCTGAACACCAAGCTCATCGGCGTCGGCGAGCCGAAGCGCGGCGACGTGGTGGTGTTCCGCTATCCGCCCAACCCGCGCATCAACTACATCAAGCGCGTGGTCGGCCTGCCCGGTGACCGCGTCAAGGTGGTGTCCGACCGCGTCTACGTCAACGACGAACCACTGGAAGAGAAGCTGCTGCAGCGCTACCAGGACGGGTGCTACGAGAACATGCGCCTGAACGAGGTGCGCACCGGCGAGCATGTGCACCACACGCTGTCCTGCCTGACCACGGGCTTTCTCCCGGGTCCGTCGCTGCCTGGCTGCAACCGGCGCATCGAGCGCAGCTATTCCTGCGTGGAAGCCGAACCACCGCTGGCAAGCGGCGAAAGCGATCGCGGCGACTACGAGGAGGTGACCGTGCCGGCTGGCAACTACCTGATGATCGGTGATAATCGCGACAACAGCGAAGACGGCCGCTACTGGGGCTTCGTGCCGGAGGAAAACCTGGTCGGCAGCGCGCGTCGGGTGTGGTTCAATTTCGACTGGAAACGCCGTCCGAAGATCACCTGGAGCCGGATAGGCACGAAGATCGAATGAGCATCAGCCAGGGGAGGCGTCCTATGCGCAGTCGTCAAACGGGCATTACGTTCATCGGCTGGGTGGTGCTGCTGGTACCGCTGGCCATCGTGCTGTTCGCGGGCATCAAGGTGTCCACGATCTACATGAACCACTACAAGGTCGCGAAGGTGCTGGACCAGACGGCCAGGAATATCGGTGATGCCGGCACCGTTTCGCCGGCGACCGTGCGCAACGAGATCGAGCGGCGTTTCGACATCGAAGGCATCGAGACTCCTGCGCTGGACGACATCGTCGTGGAGCGCGATGGCGATGACTGGGTGATCGTCGCCGAGTACAGCCGGGAGACCTCGCTGTTCGGCAACCTCAACCTGCTGATGCGCTTCAACAAGCGTGCGGTGGTCCAGTAAACCGGCCGCAGGGCGGGCGGGTCGCCATGGCTGCGCCGCAGGTCAATGATGGTGCGCGTGACCAGGCGCTGGCTGCATGGCTTTCAGCCCTGCTGGGCAGGGAGCCGCTGCGCCTGGACCTGTGCCGCGCGGCACTGACCCATCGCAGCTTCCACCACGACAACAACGAGCGGCTGGAATTCCTCGGCGATGCCGTGCTCGGCATGGTGATGGCGGAGGAATTGTTCCGGCGTTTTCCCGCCGCCAGCGAAGGCACGCTGAGCCGGCTGCGGGCGCGCCTGGTGAGCACCGGGCCGCTGGCCGGGGTCGGCGCGGCCATCGGCATCGGATCGATGCTGCGCCTGGGCAGCGGCGAGCTGCGCTCCGGCGGATTCCGCCGCGAATCCATATTGGCCGATGCCACCGAGGCATTGTTCAGCGCCATCTACCTGCAGGACGGCCTCGACGCCGCGCGCGCGCTGATCCTGCAGCTGTACGCGCGGCAGCTGGATGAATTGCAGCCCGAGGCCGAGCTGAAGGATGCGAAGACGCGCCTGCAGGAGCTGCTGCAGGGGCGGGGCGAGGCGTTGCCCGTGTATGTGCTGGAAGGCGTGGCCGGCGAACCGCATGAACAGGTGTTCTCCGTGTGGTGCGAGGTACGCCTCGGTGCCGGCGGGGAATTGAAGGCACAGGGCGCGGGGTCGAGCCGCCGCCGCGCCGAGCAGGAGGCTGCGGCCGGCGCGCTCGGGCAATTGCAGCAGCGGTGGCAGGCATGAGCGCGCACCGCTGCGGGTTCGCCGCGCTGATCGGCCGGCCGAACGTCGGCAAGTCCACGCTGCTCAATGCGCTGACCGGCCACAAGATCTCCATCGTCAGTCCCAAGCCGCAGACCACCAGGCACCGCGTGCTGGGGCTGGTGAACCTGCCGGAAGCGCAGATCGCCTTCGTCGACACCCCCGGGCTGCATCGACAGGAGGGACGTGCGCTGAACCGCGCGATGAACCGCACCGCCGCGGCGGCGGCGCTGGACGCCGACCTCATCCTGTTCGTGGTCGAAGCGCTGCGCTTCGGTGACGAGGACGAGCTCGCGCTGCAGCGGGCCCGCGAGGCCAACCGTCCCATCGTGGCCGTGGTCAACAAGGTGGATACCGCCAGGCCGCGCGACAAGCTGCTGCCGTACATCGCGCAGCTGACCGCGCGGCACGCCTTCGCCGACATCGTGCCCGTATCCGCGCTGGATGCCGGCGACATGCGCCGGCTGGTGGAACTGATCGCGCGGCATCTGCCCGAATCCCCGCCGCTGTTTCCCGCCGAACAGCTCACCGACCGCAGCGAGAACTTCCGCATCGCCGAGGTGATCCGCGAGAAGCTCACGCTGGAGCTGAACGAGGAGCTGCCCTATGGCATTGCCGTGGAAGTGGAAGGCACCGGCGAGGAGGAGGACGGGCAGCTGGTGGTGTCCGCGGTGATCTGGGTGGATCGCTCCGGGCAGAAGCCCATCGTGATCGGCGCGAAAGGCGAGCGCCTGAAGCGCGTCGGCGGCTCTGCGCGCCGCGAATTGAACCAGCTGCTGGGGCGGCGCCTGCACCTGAACCTGTGGGTAAAGGTGCGCGAGGACTGGGCCGACAGCGCCCATGCGCTGCGGCAGCTGGGCCTGGAGTAGCCCTTGCAGCGGGTCGAGCATGCCCCCGCGTTCGTGTTGCACCAGCGGCCATGGGGCGATTCCGGTCGCGTGATCGAGCTGTTCGCGCGCGAGCATGGCCGGCTGTCGGTGTTCGCGCAGGGCGTGCGCGGCAGCAAGGCGCGGCTGGCCGCGGTGCTGCAACCCTTCGTGCCGCTGCTGGTGTCCTGGGCCGGACGCGGCGAGGCACCGCGGCTCACCGGCGCTGAATCCGACCCTGCGCAGGCGATGCACGCGGCCATGCCGCACGAGCGGGTGATGCCCGCGTGGTACCTGTCGGAACTGGTGCTGCAGCTGACCGCGCGACATGATCCGCAACCGGAACTTTTCGTGCATTACGCCGCCGCGCTGGCCGCGCTGCGGCAGCACCAGAGCCTGGAGCGCACGCTGCGCCTGTTCGAGAAGCGGCTGCTGGATGTGCTGGGTTACGGCGTGGCCGGCCTCGACGAATCGCAATTCGACGATACGGAGCAGCTCGCGAAGTTGCGGCCGGTGTTGCGGGCCGGCGTGGCGCGCTGCCTGGAGGGGCGTCCCCTGCGGACGCGGACAGTGGCCATGTCGCTGCGGGAACTGGCCCGCCCGCGCGGCGCGGACGGAGCATGAGGATGGCGGGACCGAATCAGATCGCACTCGGGGTGAACGTCGACCATGTGGCCACGGTGCGCAACGCGCGCCGTGCGCGCCACCCCGACCCGGTGCATGCAGCCTTGCTGGCCGAGCAGGCCGGCGCCGACAGCATCACCATGCATCTGCGCGAGGACCGGCGGCACATCCTCGACCGCGATCCGTTTGCCTTCGTGACGCTGATGCAGACGCGGCTGAACCTGGAGATGGCGGTGACGCCGGAGATGCTGAGCATCGCGCAGCGCCTGCGGCCCTCGGACTGCTGCCTGGTGCCGGAACGGCGCAGTGAGGTGACCACCGAAGGCGGGCTGGATGTGGTGGGGCAGCAGGTGGCGCTGCAGGATGCAGTGGCGGACCTCGCGGCCGCCGGCATCCGCGTGTCGCTGTTCATCGATCCCGATGTGGCGCAGATCAAGGCGGCGCGCGCAGTCGGCGCGCCGGTGGTGGAGCTGCATACCGGCGCCTATGCCGAGGCGCGTGGCGCCGGCCAGGCGCGCGAACTGGAACGGCTGCGCGGCGCCGCGCGGCAGGCGGCCCAGCTGGGTCTCGCCGTGCACGCCGGGCACGGCCTCGACTATCACAACGTGCAGCCCGTGGCGGCCATCCCCGAGATCGTGGAGCTGAACATCGGTTTTGCCATCGTCGGCCGCGCGCTGTTCACGGGCCTGGCCGAGGCCGTGCGCGAGATGAAGGCGCTGATGCTCGCGGCACGCCGCTGAGCCGGGCATGACGGCCGCATGAACTACCTGGTCTTCGACATCGAGACCATCCCGGACGTGGATTTCGGGCGCCGCCTGCTCGGGGTCGATGGCCTGAAAGACGCGGACGTCGCCAGCGCCATGTTCGCGCTGCGGCGCGCGCGCAGCGGCAACGATTTCCTGCCCTTGCCGCAGCACCGCGTGGTGGCCATCTCCTGTGCCCTGCGGCGCGGGGATTCGCTGAAGCTGTGGAGTCTTGGCGATGCGGCCAGTGGTGAGGCGGAACTGCTGGAGCGGTTCTTCGAAGGCGTCGAGCGCTACACGCCGGATCTGGTGTCCTGGAACGGCGGGGGCTTCGACCTGCCGGTGCTGCACTATCGCTGCCTGCTGCATGGCGTGCGCGCGGCGCGCTACTGGGAGAACGGCGAGGAGGACAGCAGCTTCCGCTACAACAATTACCTGTCGCGCTTCCACTGGCGGCACCTGGATCTGATGGACGCGATCGCCGGTTTCCAGCCGCGCGGCGCGGCGTCATTGGCAGACATGGCTGCGCTGCTGGGCCTGCCCGGCAAGCTCGGGTTCTCAGGCAGCCAGGTGTGGGGTGCATGGCAGGCCGGCAACATCGATGGCATCCGCCGCTACTGCGAAACCGACGTGCTGAACACCTATCTCGTGCTGCTCGCCTTCGAGCGCATGCGCGGCCGGCTGGAACCCGCCGGCCATGCCGCCGAAGTGCAACGCGTGCGCGAGCTGCTGGCGGCATCCGGCGAACCCCACCACCGCGAGTTCCTGCAGCAATGGCCCGCGCGCGCGCCGCAGTGAGCGCGGCGGCCACCGGCCGCGTCGACGCGCTGAACAGCCAGGGCTGGGGCGTGGTGCGCGCTGGGGCCGAGGGCGGCAAGACCGTGTTCGTTGCCGGTGCATTGCCGGGCGAACTGGTGGAATACCGTGTCCGCCGCCGCGAACGGCATCACGACGAAGCCGAACTGCTGGCGGTGCTGGAGCCGGCCGCCGATCGCATCGAACCGGGTTGCGCGCACTACGGCCTGTGTGGCGGCTGCTCGTTGCAGCATCTGGCGCCAGCGGCGCAACTCATGGTGAAGGAGCGTGAACTGCGCGAGGCACTGCGGCGCATCGGCAAGGTCGAGCCGCAGCAGTGGCTGGCGCCGCTGGCCGGGGAGCCATGGGGATACCGGCGCCGCGCGCGTCTCGGTGCGCGTTTCGTGCACGCCAAGGGCCGTTCGCTGGTGGGCTTCCGCGAGAAGATGAGCAGCTATGTGGCCGACGTGGAGCGCTGCGAGGTGCTGGTTCCCGCCGTCGGCGCAATGGTCGGCGAGCTCGGCCGGCTGGTCACCGCGCTGTCCATCCCCGAGCGCATTCCCCAGATCGAAGTGGCAGTGGGTGACAACGCGACGGTGCTGGTGGTGCGCGTGTTGTCGCCGCCGACACCGGCGGATCGCGACAGGCTGCTGGCCTTCGAGCAGCAGCATGGCGTGCGCATCCTGCTGCAGGCTGGCCGGCCGGACCAGCTCGAACCGCTGGCCGGCGACCAGCCCGAGCTGTGGTACGAGCTGCCCGCGTACCACCTGAAACTCGCCTTCGAGCCGGCCGACTTCATCCAGGTCAACGGGCCCATGAACCGCCTGCTGATCGACCGGGTGCTGCAGCTGCTGGAGCTCACGCCTGCGTCCCGTGTGCTGGACCTGTTCTGCGGGCTGGGCAATTTCACGCTGCCGCTGGCGCGCCACGCCGCGCGCGTGGTGGGCATCGAGGGCGAAGCGGGCCTGATCGCGCGGGCGCGCGCCAATGCCGCGCAACGGGCTGCAGAACGCGGAATTCCACGTCGCGAACCTGGCTGGCGAGGCGGCGGTGGAGCGCTGCCTGCAGCTCGCCGGACCAGGCGGCTATTCCCATGTGCTGGTGGATCCGCCGCGCACCGGGGCACTGGACGTGCTGCCGGCGCTGGCGCGGCTTGCGCCGCGACGGCTGGTCTATGTGTCCTGCCACCCCGGCAGTCTCGCGCGCGACCTCGGGATTCTGGTAACGCAGCACGGTTTCTCGCTGCAATCCGCCGGTATTGTCGATATGTTTCCGCACACCAGCCACGTGGAGTCCATCGCCGTGCTCGATGGACCGCAGAATCGAGGGAGCGCATGAGTCTTGGTCCGCTGATGGTCGATGTCGCAGGCCTGAGCCTGACTCCCGAGGACCGCGACGTATTGCGCCATCCGCTGGTGGGCAGCGTGATCCTGTTCACGCGCAACTACCAGGATCCCGGGCAGCTGGCGGCGCTGGTGGCGGAGATCCGCGCCCTGCGTGCGCCACCGCTGCTGGTGGCGGTGGACCACGAAGGCGGTCGCGTGCAGCGCTTCCGCAGCGGCTTCTCGGTGCTGCCGCCGGCGCGGCGCATCGGCCAGGAATACGACCTGGATGCGAAGCAGGGCCTGGCCATGGCGCGGCAGCTGGCCTGGCTGATGGCCATCGAATTGCGCGTGCTGGGCATCGATTATTCCTTCGCGCCCTGCGTGGACCTGGACTATGGCGTCTCCGAGATCATCGGCGACCGTGCCTACCACGCCGATCCGGAGATCGTGGCGAGGCTTGCGATGGCCACCATGCAGGGCATGCGCGATGCCGGCATGGCCGCCACCGCCAAGCACTTCCCGGGGCATGGCGCGGTGGTGGCGGATTCGCACCTGGCATTGCCGGTGGACCGGCGCGAGCTGGCGGACCTCACGCCAGACCTGACTCCCTACCGCCGCCTGATTCCCAATGACCTGGCCGCGGTGATGATGGGCCACGTGCTGTTTCCGGCCGTGGACAGCGTGCCGGCCAGTTTCTCGCGCCGCTGGGTCGGGGACATCCTGCGCGGCGAACTGGATTTCCGCGGCGTGATATTCGCCGACGACCTGACCATGGAAGGCGCCAGCGCCATGGGCGATGTGGTGGCGCGCGCCGAAGCCGCGCTGGCCGCGGGCTGCGATGTGCTGCCGGTGTGCAATCGCCGCGCCAGCGTCATTGCGCTGCTGGATGGATTGAAATCGCAGCCGGGACCGGCCAGCCAGATGCGCGTGCTGCGCATGCGCGGCAAGGAAGCTCCGCAGCGCGAGGCGCTGCTGGCATCCCAGCAATACGCACAGGGCCGCGAGTGCCTGCTGCGTTGTACCCGGCCGCCGGAACTCACCCTGACCTGAAGGTCGGAACACAGGCCATGCAGCAACTGGACGCCATCTTCCTGCGACGCATTCTGGATTCAGCCCCCGAGGGCATTGCCATCTGCGATGCGGTGGCCCCGGATCAGCCGGTGCTGTACATCAATGCCGCGCTGGAGCAGATGACCGGCTATGCCGCGGCCGAGCTCGTTGGCACGAACCTCAGGATGCTGCAGGGCGAGGACCGCGACCAGGAAGGCATCCGCCGGCTGCGGGAGGCGGTGGCACGCGGCGAGCCCTGCCGCGTGGTGCTGCGCAATTACCGCAAGAACGGCGAGCTGCTGTGGAACGAGTTGACCTTGCAGCCCATGCGCGACGCCGGCGGTGCGCTGACCCATTTCGTGGCCTATTACCGTGATGCCTCGGGTCGCCTCAAGCAGGCCGACAAGGTGCCCGAGGGCGTGCCGACCTGGTTGCGCGAGGACCGCGTCACCGGCCTGTCCTCGCGCGCCTGGTTCAACGAGCTCATGGCGCGCGAGTGGCGCATCGCGCGCCGCGACGACACGCCGCTGACACTGGCATTGTTCGATATCGACGCGCTGGCCAGCTACAACGCCACGTTCGGGCGTCCCGCTGGGGATGCCTGCCTGCGGCGCGTCGGCCGGCATATCGCCGGGGTGTTCCGTCGCGGCACCGATGTGGTGGGAGTGTGGAGCGAGGGCTGCATCGGCGTGCTGGCGGTGCATCGCGACGGCGCCGGCGTGCAGGGCGTGGTGGACCATGCCACGCTGACCGTGCGGCGCGTGGCCGAGATGCACATCCACCATCCGCGCGCGCCACTGCAGAAGGTGGTGACCGTCACCGCCGGCCTTGCCACGGTGACACCCTCACGCACCGAAGAGGAACCCGCGCGCCTGATCGAGCGGGCCGAGAATGCGCTGCGCGAAGCCAAGCGCGACATGCGTGGGGCGCTGAACCAGGCGCCGGACTGAGGCGCCTCAGGCGGCGGGCGCGGCGGTCACGATGGCCAGCACCCCTACTGCGGCACTGTCGAAGTAGTGGACCTGGTCGCGCCGTATGTCCTTGCGCAGCTCATCGATGCGGAAGCGGCGGCCACCATCCTCGATGGTCAGTTCCATGCCCAGGTGCAGTTTCTCGTTGCGCTGGAGCAGCACCTTGCCGGTGATGCTGCCGGCAAGGCCCAGCTGCGCCGCGGACACGCCACGCCCCGAGTTGTAGGGAGTCGGCGCCTGCGTCCAGGCGGCATGGGCCAGCACCCTGAAGCCGCTGGTCCTGGCGCGCAGCCGGTTGGCGGCGGTGCCGAGTTTGCCGGTGGGCACCAGCGTCGCCTCGACGCCATCGTCGCTCACCACGGCAGCCGCAGTGTTGTCCGGCAAAGCACCGGCGTCACTGCCGGTGCGGAACACGATGATCTCGACGGTGTACTGAGCGGGCGATTGCTGCGGCATCGCGGTGGCTGCGCAAAGAGCCAGCAGGATGCCCGCCAACAATTGCCGTGCCGTGCCGGGGAAAGATTTCATGTGCGCCATTCTAGGCAGGCACGCGGGCAGCTGTCATGACGCGGTCGTCACGCCCGGTCGGTGCCCGGCGACAGCTGGCCGAGCAGCGTGCTGGCCAGCGCATGCCGCGCGGCCGGCTCGGCCCCACGTGCGACGCGCAGTTTCAGCGAACCTTCCAGGCGGAAGTCGCGGTCGCGCTGGATCAGGCGGATCACCACTGAAGGGTCGACGTGGTTGTCCGCCTCGAACACCACGTGGCTGGCCTGCGCGCCCACATCCAGCCGGCGGATGCCGATGGCGCGGCAGCGCAGGGTCAGGCGCGCCACATGGAACAGGTTCTGCGCCGGCTCCGGCAATGCGCCGAAGCGATCGCCCACCTCGGTCTGCAGCTCGTCCAGCGCCGCCGCATCGGTGGCGGCCGCAATGCGCTTGTACAGCGCCAGCCGTGTCTGCACATCGCTGACGTAGTCGGCGGGCAGCAGCGCCGGCACATGCAGGTTCACCTCGGTGGGGGCCGCCAGCGGGCGCGCGTTACCGGGATCCTCGCCGGCCCGCAGCGCGCGCACCGTGGCTTCCAGCATGTCCAGGTACATGGTCAGGCCCACTTCGGTGAGTTCGCCGCTCTGCTGCTCGCCGAGGAATTCGCCGGCGCCGCGGATCTCCAGGTCGTGGGTGGCGAGCACGAACCCGGCCCCCAGTTCCTCCAGGGATTCGATCGCCTCCAGGCGCCGCTGCGCGTCCTGCGTGAGCGCCTTGCGCGATGGCACGATCAGGTGCGCGAAGGCGCGGTGATGCGAACGACCGACGCGGCCGCGCAGCTGGTGCAGCTGTGCGAGGCCGAGCTTGTCGGCGTTGTTGATCATGATGGTGTTGGCGGTGGGCACGTCGATGCCGCTTTCGATAATGGTCGTGCACAGCAGGAGATCGAAACGCCGGTGGTAGAAGTCCACCATCAGCTGTTCCAGGTCGCGCTCGCGCATCTGGCCATGGCCGATGCGCAAGGACGCTTCGGGCACGATGCGCTTCAGGTCCTCGCCGATCTTCGCGATGCTCTGCACCTCGTTGTGCACGAAGTAGATCTGGCCGCCGCGGCGCAGCTCGCGCAGGGCGGCTTCGCGTATCGCGGGCGCATGCCATTCGCCCACCGTGGTGCGGATGGCGACGCGGCCCGCCGGCGGGGTGGTGATCAGCGACAGCTCGCGCAGGCCGCCCAGGGCCATGTTCAGCGTGCGCGGGATGGGCGTCGCGGTCAGCGTCAGCACATGCACCTGCGCGCGCAGCGCCTTCAGCTTCTCCTTGTCGCGCACGCCGAAGCGGTGCTCCTCGTCGACGATGATCAGGCCCAGCTCCCTGAAGCGCGCATCGGCATGCAGCAGCCGGTGCGTGGCGATCAGGATGTCGATCCGGCCTTCCGCCAGCTCCGACAGGATTGCAGTCGATTCCTTCGCCGCGCGGAACCGCGACAGCGACTCGATGCGCACCGGCAGGTCGGCGAAACGGTCGCGGAAGTTGGCGGCATGCTGTTCGGCCAGCAGCGTGGTGGGCACCAGCACCGCCACCTGCCTGCCAGCCTGCACGGCCACGAAGGCCGCACGCATGGCCACCTCGGTCTTGCCGAAGCCCACGTCGCCGCAGACCACCCGGTCCATGGGCCGCTTGCCCGCCATGTCCTGCAGTACCGCGGCGATGGCGTCGCGCTGGTCGGCGGTTTCCTCGAAGGGAAAGGCGGCGGCGAAGGCCCGATAGTCGGCCTCGTCGGCTTTCAGCACCGTGCCCTCGCGCGCCTGGCGCTGCGCGTACAGGTCCAGAAGCTCCGCGGCCACGTCGCGCAATTGTTCGCTGGCGCGCTTGCGTGCCCTGGCCCACTGGTCGGTGCCGAGCTTGTGCAGTGGCGCGGCGTCCGGCGCCGCGCCGGTGTAGCGGCTGACCAGCTGCAACGCATTCACCGGCACGTAGATGCGGTCGCCACCGGCGTATTCGATGACCAGGAATTCGCTGTCCTGCTCGGCCACCTGCATGGCCATGAGGCCCACGTAGCGGCCCACGCCGTACTGCTCGTGCACCACCGGCGCGCCCGGTGCGAGCGCGGTGAGGTCGCGCAGTATCGCCGCCGGATCAAGCGCAGCATGGCGGCGGCGGCGTTCCTGCTGGGCGCGGTGCCCGAACAGTTCGCCATCGGCCAGCAGCAGCAGCGGCGGGTCGGTGCAGGCGAGGCCACCCACGTCGGTGGCCGTGGTCAAGGCCACCGGTGCCGCCGAATCGAGGAAGGCCTGCCAGCCATCGACGCTCTCGAAGGCGATGCCCGCGCCGCGCAGCAGCTCCTGCAGCAGTTCGCGCCGTCCCGGTGAATCCGCGCCGAGCAGCGTGCGGCCGGGGTGCTGTTGCAGCAGCCCTGCCAGCGGTGCCAGTGGCACTTCGGCGCGCGCATCCAGCTGCAGTGCCGGCGGCGGCCGGATGGCGGGTTCGCCGCCCGCTGCGCCGAACTGCACGCGCGGCGCCTGGCCGATGCGCTCCAGCAGCTCACCTGGCGTGAAGTACAGCTCGGCCGGTGCCAGCAGTGGATGCTCGATGTCATGCCCGAGGTCATCGTGGCGTGCAGCGATGCCTTGCCAGATCGCCTCCAGGTGCCCCGGCAATGCCTCATCCACGGCCAGCACCGCGCCGCGCGGCAGATAGTCGAACAGGCTCGCGGTGTGCTCGAAGAACAGCGGCAGGTAGAACTCGATGCCCGCCGGGGCGGCATTGGCCTTCAGGCCGCGGTAGATCGGCGAGCGGGTGGGATCGCCCTCGAAGCGCGTGCGATAGCGGCGGCGGAACTCGCGGCAGCTTTCCTCGTCCAGCGGGAATTCACGAGCAGGCAGCAGCTTGAGGCGGGGCAATGACTCCAGCGAGCGCTGCGTGTCCGGATCGAAATGGCGGATGCTGTCGATGGCGTCGTCGAACAGGTCGATGCGCAGTGGCTGCGCGTAACCCATCGGAAACACATCGAACAGCGAGCCGCGCAGCGCGAACTCGCCCGGCGCGCCCACCTGTGCCACCAGGCTGTAGCCGGCGCGGGCGAGCTGCTCGCTGACGCGCGCCATCGAGAAGCGCTCGCCCACCGCGAGCTGGAAGCTGCGGCCGGCGATGTAATCCACCGGTGGCAGCCGCTGCAGCAGCGTTTCGGCCGCGACCAGCAGCAGGCCATGTTCCAGCGTGGGCAGTCTCGCCAGCGTGGCCACGCGTTCGGACACCAGGTCGGGCAGCGGCGAGAACTGGTCATAGGGCAACACTTCCCAGTCCGGCAGTTGCGCCACCGGCAGGTCCTTGCCCGCGAAGAAATCCAGTTCACGGCGCAGCCGGTCCAGGTCACGGGCGCTGTCGGCCACCACTACCCACAGCCGCCGGTCGCGCCGCGCGGCAGAGGCCAGCGTCAGTGCGCGGGCACTGCCCCGCAGCAGCGGCCAATGGCGCAGGGCCGTGGCGGAATCGGGGGAGGCGGGAACAGGAATGGCGCGCATCGGGGCGCGCAGCATAACGGCGCGAGGCCGCGCGTGCAGCCAGCGCTGCGGTGGTTTACTTCGCGGGTTCGGCGGGGGCGGCCGCGTCCGGCGCGGCGACCACCGGCGGCGCGCCCGGGATGACGGCGTGGATCACCCGGTCACTCTCGAAGTACACGCTCAGGCCGCTGTAGTCCCAGCGGGTGATGGGTGGTTTGCCGACGGCGGCATGCCGTTCGCGCGGCGCGCCGAATTTCGCCTCGACCTGGGCCATGGTGCTGCCACGTGCGGGCACTTCCATGTCCGGCGGCTTCACCTGCACCTGGTCACCCACCACCAGCGTCTCCGCGTACAGCGGCGTCGCCACCAGCGCCAACAGCAATGCGAGGTGCGTTTTCATGGCCGGAATATAGCAGCGCCGTGCCATGCGAGGGTCCATCCGGACCTGGGCCGCACGCCGATTCCGTGAATTGCGTCGCCAAACCCGTGCTTAAATGCCTGCCTTCGCATGTTTCACCCGCTGCCAGTCTACGTCGGGCTTCGTTACGCGCGCGCCCGCGCGCACCGCTACTTCGTGTCCTTCATCACCTGGGTGTCGCTGCTTGGCGTCTGCGTGGGCGTGACCGCATTGATCGTGATCCTGTCGGTGATGAACGGCTTCGGCTCCGAGCTGCGTGAACGGCTGCTGGCGTTGTCGGCACCGGTGCGCGTGTCGGCGGAGCACGCGTTGAATCCGGACTGGGAGGCGGTGCGGCGCGATGTGGCGGGGTGGTTGCCCGCGCTGAAGGTGGAGCGCTACGCCGAACTGCCGGTGCTGGCCGTGCATCAGCCGGAGATGTTGCCGCTGCAATTGCGCGGTGCGGATACCGCCACGCGCGCGGCACTGGCGGGAATGCTGCGGGATGGGGAACTGGGCGCCATGGAGCGCGGCGAGGGCCTGGTGCTGGGCATTGCCGCCGCCGAGACATTGCGCGTGGCCGTCGGGGATGCCATCACCTTGCTGGTGCCCGTCATCGTCGCCGGTGAAGTACCCGAACCGCGGCTGCGCGAGTTCACGGTGGTGGGCCTGTTCGAAGCCGGCATCCCCGATCATGACGCGCGGCTGGTGTACGCCAGCCTGCCGGTGCTGGCGGAACTGGGCGTGGCGCGCAGTGGTTCGGAGGGACTGGCCATCGAGTTCGGCGATGCCTTGATGGCACCGGCGATCGCAGCATCCCTGCAGCCGCAGCTGCAGGCGCGCTGGCCCGGCCTCACCGCCAGTGACTGGACGCAGGAGCACGCGAGCTACTTCCGCGCCATCCGCATCGAGAAGACCATGATCGCGCTGATCCTGCTGCTGATCGTGGCGGTGGCCGCCTTCAACATCGTGGCCATGCTGGTGATGGTGGTCACCGACAAGCGCACCGACATCGCCATCCTGCGCACCCTGGGTGCCAGTCCCCGCACGGTGGCTGGCGTGTTCCTCACCCAGGGCGTGGTCATCGGCTGGATGGGCGTGGCGGCCGGGGTCGCGCTGGGCATCGCCATCGCCACCCATGTCGCGCCGATACTCGCCGCGCTGAACCGCTGGTTCGGCGTCTCGCTGTTCGATGCGGACGTGTACTACTTCACCGATGTGCCCTCGGAGCTGCATCGGCTGGACGTGCTGCTGGTGGCGGGCAGCGCGCTGGTGGTGACGCTGCTCGCCACCATCTATCCGGCGCTGCGGGCCGCGCGCGTGTCGCCCGCCGAAGCGCTGCGCTACGAGTAGGCCATGGCATTGCGCGACACCTACGAATGGCTGATCGGCATGCGCTACCTGCGCTCCGGGCACCGCCGTGGCTTCCTGTCGTTCATCACCGGCATCAGCATCGCCGGCCTCGCGCTGGGTGTGGCCGTGCTGCTGATCGTGATGTCGGTGATGAATGGCTTCGAGAAGGAACTGCGCTCGCGCATCCTCAATGTGACATCCCACGCCACGCTGGAAGGCAATCCCGGTCCGCTCGCCGACTGGCGGCTGGCCCGGCAGCAGGCGCTCGCCATGCCAGGCGTGGTCGCGGCAGTACCTTACGTCGGGTCGCGTGCCATGGTGACGGCGGGCGAGCGCCTCGGCGGCGCGGAACTGCGCGGCGTCGATCCCGAACAGGAACGCGCGCTCGGTGGACTCGCCAGCGTGATGCGCGCGGGCCGCATCGAGGATCTCGAGGCAGGCAAGTGGCGCGTGATCCTGGGAAGGCAGCTCGCCGCCGATCTCGGTGTGGGCGTGGGCGGCAGGATCGTGATCGTGGTGCCGAAGGGCGTGGTGACGGCGATGGGACTGGATGCGCCCAAGCGCGCCTTCACCGTCAGCGGCATTTTCGAATCCGGCATGTATGAATATGACGCGGCCCTGGCACTGCTGCACATCCGCGACGCGGCACGCCTGCTGCAGATGGGCGATGCCATGACCGGGGTGCGGCTGCAGCTGGCCGATGCGCTGGCCGATCCGGGGGCGGCCGACCGCACGGTGCGGCAACTGGGCGAGCAGCTGGGCGGCAGTTATCTGGTCAGCGACTGGACGCGCGTGCACGCCAACCTGTTCCGCTCCATCCAGATGACCAAGTCAATGCTGTTCGTGATCCTGTCGATGATCGTGGCCATCGCGGCCTTCAACATCGTCGCCACGCTGGTGATGGTGGTGAAGGAGAAGGAGGGCGATATCGCCATCCTGCGCACGCTGGGCGCCGGGCCCGTCAACATCCTGCGCGTGTTCGGCGTGCAGGGGGCGTGCATCGGCTTCGCGGGTGTGGCGGCGGGCATCGGCCTCGGCACGCTGGTGGCGCTGAACATCGAGTGGCTGGTGCATGGACTGGAGAGGCTCACCGGCATGCGGTTCCTGGATGCAAAGGTGTATTTCATGAGCGATCTGCCGGCCGAGGTGCAGCTGCACGACATCTGGAAGGTGGCGCTGGTGTCGCTGCTGCTGTGCCTGCTGGCGACGCTGTATCCGGCCTGGCGCGGCGCGCGCGTGCAGCCGGCGGAGGCATTGCGACATGAGTGAAGCGAACCAGGTGCCGGTATTGCGCGCGCGCGGCATCGCGCGCGGCTTCCGCGAGGGTGGCGGGCTGCTGCAGGTGCTCAGCGGCCTCGATCTGGCGGTGGCGGTGGGCGAGCGTGTTGCGATTGTCGGGGCATCAGGCTCGGGCAAGACCACCCTGCTGCAGCTGCTCGGCGGCCTCGACCGGCCGGATGCCGGCAGTGTCGAGGTGGCTGGCCAGGACATCCACGCCTTGTCCGAGCGGGCGCGCTGCGAGCTGCGCAACCACCAGCTGGGTTTCGTGTACCAGTTCCATCACCTGCTGCCGGAATTCTCGGCACTGGAGAACGTCGCCATGCCGCTGCTGGTGCGGCGCGTGAGCGCGGCCGAGGCGCAGCGGCAGGCGCGCGCAGTGCTCGAGCGGGTGGGCCTGGGTGCGCGGCTCACGCATCGCCCGCACCAGCTGTCCGGTGGTGAACGGCAGCGCGCGGCGGTGGCGCGCGCGCTCGTGACCGGGCCGGCGCTGGTGCTGGCCGACGAACCCACCGGCAACTTGGACGGTGCCAATGCCGAGCAGGTGTTCGAGCTGATGCTGGAACTGAATCGCGAGAGGAGTACCAGCCTCGTGGTGGTCACGCACGAGCTCAGGCTGGCGGCACGCATGGAGCGCGTGCTGGTGCTGCAGGACGGACGACTCGTCCCGCAGTGAAATCTACGGCCCGGTCTTCTTGACGCGCGCGGCCGCGCGCCGCGCCTCCCAGCGTTTCTTCAGGTTGATACGCCACAGCAGTTCCAGCAGCTTGGTGCCGCCGTAGCCCAGCACCACCGCGCACACCAGGCAGCCGAGCAGGAAGGGCTTCCACACCACGCCGAGGCCGGTCTGCAGCCAGTTCTCGTCGAAGTGGAAATTGCCGGGCCTGTGGTTCAGCAGCAGCGCACCCACGCGATACGCGAAGTAGTAGATGGGCACCGCGGTGAATGGATTGAACACCAGCAGCGTGCCCACCATGGTGGGCACGTTCAGGTGCCAGATCATCGCGGCCACCAGCCCGATGATCAGGTGCGCCGGCACCGGGATGAAGCAGATGGCGATGGCGGCGCCGAAGGCGGTGGTGATGGCGCGGCGGTTCACGCCCCACAGGCGCTGGTCGGCGAGCTTCGGGCCCAGCACGCGGAAGTACCAGCTGCCGCGCAATTTCTCGGCGATGGGACGAAATTTGACGAACAAATGGCGCGGCATGCAGGGCGAGACTTTAGCAGGCCGTTGTTTTGCGCAAGAGAGAGAGAACATGTCGCGCGCCCTGCTGCTGGCGCTGGGGCTTGCCGTGCTGGTGCCGGGGCGCGCGCTGCTGCTGGCGCGCGGGCTGCTCGCGCCGCTGCCCGGCGCTGCGGACACCCTGCTGGTGCAGGCCTGTGTCCGCTCCATCCCGCAGCTTGCGGAATCCGGCTGGCGCTTCGATGCACGCGTGCAGTTCCCGCGGCACGCCGGCTGGCCGGCGCGGCAGTTGCGCATGCAGCTGCCTGCAACGATGCCCGGCCCGCTGGTCGGGGAGTGCTGGCAGTACGCCGCGCGCCTGAGCCAGCCGCAGGATGCCGCCGGGCGTCGCGCGCTGCTGCGCGAACACCTCAGTGGCTATGCGCGCGTGGAGCCCGGGCCACTGAACCAGCGGCTTGCCGCCGTTGGCAACGGCCTCACAGCGCTGCGCGGGCGGCTCGCGCGGCGCGTCGCCGACCAGGTGCAGGATCCATCGGCCGCGGCATTGCTGGCCGCGCTCGCGGTCGGCGCCACGGGCGAGGTGTCGACGCGGCAGTGGCAGGTGTTCAACGCCACCGGCATCACCCACCTGGTGGCGATTTCCGGCCTGCACGTGACCTTCCTCGCACTGCTGGCCATGCTGGCCGCGCGGCGTGCCTGGCGATGGTGCGCGCCGCGGCGCTGGCTGCCGCGCCGTTCGCTGTTCGCGGCACTGGTGGGTGTGGCCTGCGCATTGCTGTACGCGCAGCTGGCGGGTTTCGCGGTGCCGGCGCAGCGCACCGTGGTGATGCTGGCGGCGTTGCTGGCCATGCGCGAATGCGCGCGATGCATGCGGCCGGCATGGAGCGTGGCTGTGGCATTGCTGGCGGTGCTGCTGTACGACCCGCTGGCCGCACTGGCCGCGGGTTTCTGGCTGTCCTTTGGCGCGGTGGCCGCACTGCTGCTGCTGGCGGGCGCAAGGTTGCAGGCCGCGGCGCCGGCACCGGCGGCCGTGGGCCTGCAATGGCTGGTAGGCATGGCCCTGCTGCCGCTGACGGTGGCGATCTTCGGCGCCTTTTCGGCGGCCGGCATGCTGGTGAACCTGCTCGCCATTCCGGTATTCACGGTGCTGCTGGTGCCGCCGGTGCTCATTGCCTCGGTGTGCCTGCTGCTGCCCGGAAATGTGGTGGCGTATTGCGGCGGGTTGTTGCTGCAGCTGGCCGGCGCGGTGGCCACGGCGCTGTGGCCCGGCCTGTGCTGGTTTGCCGATCTGCCGGGATCGCTGTGGCATGCAAGGCCGGCGCTGAGCTGGTACCTGCTCGCCATGCCGGTGGTGGTGCTGGTGCTGCTGCCGGTGGCGTGGCGGAGGCGTCTTGCGGCACTGGCATTGCTGATGTCGGTGTTCCTGCTGCAGGCGCCCCGGCCGGCCACCGGCACGCTGTGGATCGATGCGCAGGGGCAAGGTGGCGCGGCCACGATGCTGCTGCGGACGCGCACCCACCTGCTGCTGCTCGGAAGCGGCGAGGTATATGGCGGCGCCGGCCGACGCTTCGCGCGCCAGGTGCTGCCGCGCCTGCGCGCCGCGGGTTACTCGCGCCTCGACCTGTGGTTGCCCGGCAATCTCACGCGCGACACGCAGGCGGCCTTGCACCAGGCCGTCGCCGTACTGCCCGTGGCGCGCGTGGTGCTTGCGCCCACGCGCGCCGCGCCACCGGAGCTGCATGGCTGCAGTGCTGCGCACTGGCGCTGGGATGACATCGAGTTCGAACTGCGGGCCAGCGATGACGGACGCGAATGCGTGCTTGCGGCAACAGCCGGTGGCCAGCGCGTGGAGTTCGACAAGGCTGGTGCCGTGCGTGGCACGCTTGGCGCGGATGGCAGGGCGCAACTGATGTTCTCCGCCGGCGGTCTTGCGCGGCGCTCACCCCTTCTTCGGCTATGATGCCGGCCCATGTGGGAAATCGTGCTTGCCGGCGGGTGGTTCATGTGGCCGATCATCCTCAGCGCGATCATCGCGCTGGGGATCGTGGGCGAGCGGCTCTGGACTTTGCAGCAGAAACGCGTGGCGCCGGCCGATCTCACGCGCCGCATCTGGGCGCTGGTGGAAGCCGGGCAGGTCAGCGACAAGGTGATCGCCGCGCTGGACGCCAATTCACCGCTGGGCAAGCTGCTGGCCACCGGCCTTGCCAACCGCCACCGGCCGCGCGCGGTGATGATGGAACGCATCGAAGACACCGGCCGGCACGTGGCGCATGACCTGGACCGCTTCCTCAACACGCTGGGCACCATCGCCGGCGTCGCGCCGCTGCTGGGCCTGCTCGGCACCGTCACCGGCATCATCCGCGCCTTCGGCGCCATCCATGAAGGCGGACTGGGCGATCCGCGCCTGCTGTCCGGCGGCATCTCCGAGGCGCTGATCTGCACGGCCGCGGGCCTGGGTGTGGCCATTCCCTCGTACGTGGCGTTCCGCTACCTGCGCGGCAAGGTGGAAGGCATCGTGGTGCGCATCGAGAAGGACGTGGTGCGCTTCGCCGACGCGCTGAACGACCGCACCGAGCGCGCCCGCGAGGACGAGGCTTGAACCTGCGCCCGCGCCGCGGCAGCGACGACATCGAGATCAACCTGATCTCGCTGATCGACGTGCTGATGGTGCTGCTGATCTTCTTCATGCTGTGCTCCACTTTCGTGGACGAGGGCCGCATGAACCTGCAGCTGCCCACCGCCAGCGAGGAGGCCCATGGCACCAGCGGCGCCGAGCCCATCGTGGTGACGGTGACCCAGCAGGGCGGATATCGCGTCAACGAGCGCGAACTGGCCAACGCCGGCCGCGATACCTTGCGGCGCGCCGTGGAACAGGTGGCCGGCAAGGCGCGCGACGGACGCATCGTGCTGCGCGCCGACGGGCGCGCCACGCACCAGGCCGTGGTCACGGCGATGGACGTGCTGGGCCGCATGGGCTTCACGCAGCTGAACATCGCCACCATCCAGCCCACCGAAGGGCAGTAGCGTGTCGCTGCCGCCGGTGGCGGAGGCCCGCGCCGTCTACGGCCGCCTGTTGCGGTATGCGCGTCCCCACCGCCGGCAGCTTTTGATCGGTGCCCTCGGCATGGCGCTGTACGCCTCGACCGACGCCGGCACCGCCTGGTTCGTGAAGCGCTTCCTGAAGAATGTGTTCGTGCAGCCGGACCCGCGCGCCATATGGCTGGTGCCGCTGGGCGTGCTGCTGCTGTTCTTCCTGCGCGGCGCCGGCGACTACCTCGCCAGCAGTTATCCGGCGCGGGTGGGTCGCAGCATCGTCAAGGCCATCCGGCGCGACCTGTTCGACCAGTACCTGCACCTGCCGGCGGCGCGCTACGACCGCGAGTCCAGCGCCCGCATGCTGTCACGGCTCACCTATGACGCCGAGCAGGTGGCCGAGGCGGCCACCGGTGCGATGGTGGTGCTGGTGCGCGATTCGCTCACCATCCTCGGCCTGATCGGCTACATGTTCTGGATGTCGTGGCAGTTCACGCTGCTGGCGCTGGTGGTGGCGCCGCTGATCGGCTGGGTGCTGTCACGGCTGAACCAGCGCTTCCGCCGCTACAGCGCGCGCATCCAGCAGTCCATGGGTGACGTCACGCGCATCGCCAAGGAGGCGCTGGAAGGGCAGCGCGCCATCAAGACCGGCGGCGCGGAGGGCGCGCAGCTGCAGCGCTTCGAGGCGGTCAACGAGCAGAACCGGCGCATGCAGGAGCGCTGGTTGCGCGCGCGCGCGGCCGCCAATCCGGTGGTGCAGCTGACCGGCGCGCTGGGCCTTGCCGCCGTGCTCGCCGTGGCGCTCGGGCAGGTGGTGGCGCGGGGCGTGACGGTGGATGAGTTCGCCGGCTACATCACGGCCATGTTGCTGGTGATGTCGCCGCTGAAGCGGCTGGTCAATGTCGGCGGACCGCTGGCCGCGGGCATTGCCGCCGGGCAGGGCATCTTCGCGGTGCTGGACGAACCGCGCGAATCTGCCGGCGGCGACCGGCAGCTGGCGCGCGCGCACGGCACAGTCGAATACCGCAACGTGGCCTTCCACTACGGTGATGCCACGGGGCCGGTGCTGCGCGACATCAGCTTCACGGTGGCACCGGGCCACACCGTGGCCATCGTCGGCCGTTCCGGCTCCGGCAAGTCCACGCTGGCCGGCCTGTTGCCGCGCCTGTACGAATACGCCGCGGGGCAGATCCTGCTCGATGGCGTGGAGGTGCGCGAGTATCCGCGCGCCGCGCTGCGCCGGCAGATCGCCTATGTCGGGCAGGAGCCGCTGCTGCTGGAGGACACCATCCGCAACAACATCACCTTCGGCATGCAGGACGTGGACGAGGCCGCCATCCTCGCCGCCGCGCGCGCCGCGCATGTGCTGGAGTTCGCGCAGGCGCTGCCGCAGGGGCTTGATGCACCGGTAGGTGATCGCGGTGGCCTGTTGTCCGGCGGCCAGCGGCAGCGCATTGCCATCGCGCGCGCGCTGCTGCGCAATGCGCCGGTGCTGGTGCTGGATGAGGCGACCTCCGCGCTGGATGCCGAATCCGAACGGCATGTGCAGGACGCACTGGATGAACTGCGCCGTGGCCGCGCCACGCTCGTCATCGCGCATCGCCTGGCGACGGTGGAAGCGGCGGACCAGATCATCGTGCTGCAGGATGGGCGCATCGTCGAAACCGGCCGGCACGAGCAATTGCTGGCGCTTGGCGGTGTCTACAGCCAGCTGCATCGACTGCAGTTCGATGCCTGAGTTCGCGGGCTTGCGCAGCTGGCTGGTGCGCCGCTGGTATGCCGGCGCGCCGCCGTTGTCGCTGCAGCCCCTGTCCTGGCTGTATGGAATGCTGGTGCGCATCCGCCGCGCGCTGTACTCGTCGGGCTGGCTGGCGCGGCACCATCCCGGCGTGCCGGTGGTCGTGGTCGGCAATATCACTGCCGGTGGCACGGGCAAGACGCCGCTGGTGCTGTGGCTGGCGGAGCGGTTGCGCGCGGCGGGCCAGCGGCCCGGTGTGGTGTTGCGCGGTTATGGCGGTGCCGAGCGCGGGCCACGCCTGGTCGGTGCCGGCGATACACCGGCGCAGGTCGGGGATGAAGCGGTGCTGATCGCACGCCGCGCCGGCGTGCCGGTGGCGGTGGGCGCGGACCGCGTCGCCGCGGCCAGGTTGCTGGTGGCACAGGGCTGCACGCTGGTGCTGGCCGACGATGGCCTGCAGCACCTGGCCCTGCAGTGCGACCTCGCCATCGCGGTGGTGGATGGCGCACGTGGTTTCGGCAATGGGGCGCTGCTGCCCGCGGGTCCGCTGCGCGAACCGGCCGCCATGCTCGGTGAAATTGATCTGGTGGTGATCCACGGCGCCGATGCCACCGGCATTGCGCAGGGGCGCGAGGCCCTGCACATGTCGCTGCAGCCCGCGCCGCTGCGCGCGCTGCTCGCGGACCGGGAGGAAGCTCTCGCCACGCTGCGCGACCAGCCGGTGCACGCCGTGGCCGGCATCGGCAACCCGCAGCGCTTCTTCGAACTGCTGCGCAGCCTGGGTGCGCGGCCAGTGGAGCACGCGTTTGCGGACCATCATCCCTGGCGCGCGGCGGACCTGGCCTTTGACGATGCCACCCGCATCGTCATGACCGAGAAGGATGCCGTAAGATGCGGCGCGTTCGCGGCGGAGCGCATGTGGTATCTGCCAGTCAATGCGAGCCTGCCGCCCGCCGATGCGGCGCGCCTGCTGCGCGCCGTGCTGGCGAAAGTTGCCGGGGAGGATGGACATGCTTGATGCAAGACTGCTGGAAATCCTGGCCTGCCCGCTGTGCAAGAGTCCGCTGCGGCATGCACGCGAGGCCGCGGTGCTGGTGTGCCGCGCTGACCGCCTCGCCTTTCCCATCGTCGATGGCGTGCCGGTGATGCTCGAGGGCGAGGCACGCGCACTGGCCAGCGACGACCCGTTGCTGGATCGCTGAGGCCGCCATGTTCCGCGTCGTCATACCGGCACGGTTCGGCTCCACGCGCCTGCCCGGCAAGCCCATGCTGCCACTGGCCGGCAAGCCCATGCTGCAGTGGGTGTACGAGGCCGGCGTCGCCTCCGGCGCGGCGGAAGTCATCGTCGCCACCGACGATGAACGCATCCTCACGCTGGCGCGCGAGTTCGGCGCGCCGGCGCGCATGACCTCGCTGACGCATCCCTCCGGCACGGATCGCATCGCCGAAGTCGCCGTGGCGGCGGGCTGGGGCGAGAACGATATCGTGGTGAACCTGCAGGGCGATGAGCCGATGATGCCGCCGCAACTCGTCGGGCAGGTCGCCGGGTTGCTGGAGCAGCATGCCGGCGCCGCCATCGCGACGCTGGCCACGCGCATCGCGAGCGTGGCGCAGCTGCTCGACCCGGGCATCGTGAAGGTGGTGGCCGATCCGCAGGGCCGCGCGCTGTATTTCAGCCGCGCGCCCATTCCCTGGAACCGCGACACCGCGCCGGCCAGTATCGTCAGCCAGCGCAGTTTCGCCGGCGCGCGCCGTCACATCGGCCTGTATGCATACCGCGTGGCGGCGCTGCGGCGCATGTCGATGCTGCAACCCGGCCAGCTGGAACAGATCGAGCGGCTCGAACAGCTGCGCGCGCTGGAGAATGGCCTCGAGGTGCGGGTCGGCGATGCGGTGGCCTACCCGGGGCCATCGGTGGACAGCCAGGAGGACCTGGCACGCGTGGCCGTGCTGATGAACCGCGCCGAGGCCGGTACCACGTGAACTTCCTCGGCTTCGATTTCTCCCAGCTCAATGTCGGGGACGTCACTCATTCGATGCAGCTGGCGCTGGGTCCGGTATTCCTTCTGAACGGCATCGGCGTGTTGCTGGCGATGATGACGGCGCGGCTGGCGCGCATCGTGGATCGTGCGCGCGGGCTGGAAGCGCGCCTGCCGGTGGCCGGCGACACCGAAGCCGCGGACATCCACCACACCCTCGCCATGACCAGCCGGCGCGGGCGGCTGGTGAATCGCGCCATCACTCTGGCCACGGTGGCTGCGCTGCTGGTGGCTGCCATCGTGGCGCTGCTGTTCGCCACGGCGTTCATGACCTTCCCCATCGGGCCGGTGGTGGCGCTGCTGTTCGTCATCTGCATGGTGGCGCTGGTGGGTTCGCTGTGGTGCTTCCTGCTGGAAGTGCGCATCGCCACGGTGGCGCTGCGCTTCGGACCCAGGCACTAGTCCCGCCGCGTAGCCGCGCTGCCGTGGTGCATCTGCTCTGATCTGGGGCGGGGCGGCAGCAGCGCACTGCCCCTGACAGTGTGCAAGGGCTTTCGCGCACTGCTTCGCGGATGGCACGGCCCTTGCTTTATCGTGACCATGGCATCCGAAGCACTTCTCCATCCCGAAGCCGGGGTCTCCCACGGGAGCTCCGTATCCCTGCCGGACCTGCCGGCTCCCACCGTCGTCGAACTGGGCATGCTGAACCAGTCCCTCGCCTTCCACGTGCGCAAGGCGCAACTGGCGCTGCAGCGGCGCGGCCTGCGCGGCATCTCCGCCATGCATGTGGGGCCGGCTGAATACGGCACGCTGGTGCTGTGCGAGCAGAACCCGGGCATGGCGCAGTTCCAGATCGCCGCCGCGCTGGACATCGACAAGGCCAGCGTGGTCGCGGTGGTGGATCGCCTGGAGGAACTGGGCTGGCTGCTGCGCCGGCGCAGCAACCACGATCGCCGCCGCTATGGCCTGTATCTCACCGCCGAGGGCCTGCGCCAGGTGCAGGTGCTGCGTGCGCAGGCCGGGGAAGCAGAATCCTTCGCGCGCGAGATTTTCTCGCCGGATGAACTGAACCAGCTGCTGGGATTGCTGGCGCGCCTGGGCTGAGCCGCGGGGTACACTGCGCGCCGATGCGCAGCGCCCAGCAGATGCCATGACCGCAACCACGGGCACCGACCCGGTGGCGGCGAACCATGACGGTCCGGTGGTCCGGTTGCCGGTGCGCCGCTGGCGGGCCGGCGCCTGGCTCGCAACGCTCGACAGCATCGCCGCCGAAACTCCCGTTTCGCTGACCTACAACTCCATCCCGCACGTGGTGATGATGGCGACGCCGCGCGACCTTGAGGACATGGGCGTGGGCTTCACCGTCAGCGAGGCGCTGGCGGAGTACGGCGAGATCCGCGAGGTGGCGGTGGACCGCGCCTCCGGCGAATACGAACTGCGTCTGTCTGTGACCGGTGCGCGCCTGGGTGAGGTGCTGCAGCGGCGTCGCAATCTCACCGGCCGCACCGGCTGCGGTGTCTGCGGCGCCGAGACCATTGCCGATGCCATCCGCCGGCCGGCACCGGTGGCAAGCGGTGGCGAGACCACCCGCGAGCAGCTGGTGCAGGCACTGCGCCGGCTGCGCGAACTGCAGCCGCTGGGGGCCGAGGTCGGCAGCCTGCACGCCGCGGCCTGGGTGCAGTGGCACGGCGAGGTACGGCAGGTGCGCGAGGACGTGGGCCGCCACAATGCGCTGGATAAACTGATCGGCGCGAAGCTGCGCGCCGGCGAGTCGTTCAGCGATGGTTACGCGCTGGTCACCAGTCGCGCCAGTTACGAGATGGTGCAGAAGGCCGCGACGCTGGGCATCCGCATGCTGGTGGCCGTTTCCGCACCCACCGCGCTGGGCGTGCAGCTGGCCGCGGAGTGCGGCCTCACGCTGGTCGGCTTTGCGCGCGAGGAGCAGCAGGTCCTCTACACCCATCCCGAACGGCTGCGCTGATGCCGTTCCGCATCGCCATCGAAACCGTCTGGCGGTTCACGCAGGAGCGCGACTCGCGTTCCATGCTGGTGATGCTGGACTTCCTCAACGAGATCCGCGCCACCGGCAAGATCACCCGCGCGGCCGAGCGCGCCGAGGTGTCGTACCGGCACGCCTGGAACCTGATCGAGAAATGGTCGGAGTTCTTCGGCACGCCGCTGGTGGACCGGCGCCAGGGCCGCGGCACCGCGCTGACCAATTTCGGCGAGCGGCTGGTGTGGGCGGGCCAGCGCATGCAGGCGCGGCTCGGCCCGCAGCTGCAGAACCTGGAGCAGGAGCTGGAGAGCGAGATCAACGCGCTGCTGCCCGAGGGCGGCGCGGCGGTACGCATCCACGCGAGCCACGGCTTCGCGGTGTCGGCGCTGCGTGATCTTCTGTCCGGCGAATCCGGCCTGCGCGTGGATTTCCGCTACGTCGGCAACGTGAATGCGCCACGCTCGCTGGCGCATGGCGAATGCGAACTCGCCGGCATGCATGTGCCGCAGGGCAGCCTGCGCGCGCACAGCATCGCCGTGTGGCGCGACGCGCTGCCGGCCGCCGACTATCGCGTGATCCGCTTCGTGAAGCGCGAGATGGGCCTGATCGTGCGCAAGGGCAACCCGCGCGGCATCGCCTCACTGCAGGACCTGCTGCGTGCCGAGCTGCGCTTCGTCAATCGCGACCCGGAGTCGGGCACTCGCGTGCTGTTCGACGACCTGCTGGCGCAGGCCGGCATCGATGGGGCGCGCATCCAGGGTTACCAGCAGTTCGAGTTCACGCATGCCGCGGTGGCGGCCTATGTGGCCAGCGGCATGGCCGATGCCAGCTTCGGGGTGGAAGCGGCGGCGCGGCAGTTCGACCTGGATTTCGTGCCGCTGCTCACCGAGGACTATGTCTTCGTCTGCCACCGCTACAGCCTCGACAAGCCGGCGGTGCGCCGCATCCTCGAAGTGATGCGCGGCGAGGCCTTCCGCAGCGCCATCCGCGTGTTGCCGGGCTATGCCGTGACGGACTCCGGCGAGGTGCGCACCATTCCGGAGGAATTCGGCGCCGCGGATTGAGCCCGGCTGGACCTCAGGCCCCCGCCGGAGCGGGCCGGGCATAATCCCGCGGCATATGAATCCGCGCTCATATGAAAGCCGGGTCATATTCTTGCCGGAGCGGACAAAGTCCAGAATAAACAGTCTTTTGCCAGCGCCGAGGTCGTTCTGTCACTCCCCGCTTTTGACGAGAAACAGGCCCAGTCCGTGGATGCGCTCATCGCGCGCTTCGCCGGCCTGCAGGGGCCGCTGTTGCCGCTGCTGCATGCGGTGCAGGACGAGCTTGGCTTCATTCCGCGCGCAGCGGTGGCACGCATCGCCGAGGGGCTGAATCTCTCGCGTGCCGAGGTGCACGGCGTGGTCAGCTTCTACCACTACTTCCGCGAGCATCCGCCGGGCCGGCATGTGCTGCGGCTGTGCCGCGCCGAGGCCTGCCAGGCGGTGGGCTGCGAGGCCACCGAGGCGCATGCGAAGCGCACGCTGGGCATCGACTACGAAGGCACGACGGCCGATGGCCAGTTCACGCTGGAACCCGCGTACTGCCTCGGCAACTGCGCCGCGGGCCCGTCACTGATGATCGACGACAAATTATTCGGCCGGGTGACCCCGGCGCGTCTGGATGAGCTGCTGGCAGCACGCAAGGTGCGGCAGTGAGCGTGAAGGTCTACGTTTCGCGGGACGCGGCCGCGCTGGCGCTGGGCGCGGATGAAACGGCCGCTGCCCTGGTGGCCGCCGCGCAAGCCGCTGGCACCGCCATGCAGCTGGTGCGTGTGGGCTCGCGCGGCATGGTCTGGCTGGAGCCGCTGGTCGAAGTCGAGGTCGCCGGCAAGCGGATCGGCTACGGTCCGGTGGCGGCCGCGGATGTGCCGGCACTGGTTGGCGCGGGCCTGTTCAGCGGTGCCGACCACAAACTCCGGCTCGGCGTCGTGGACGAATTGCCCTACATCGCGAAGCAGGAACGCCTGACCTTCGCGCGCGTTGGCCTCATCGACCCGGTGGATGTGGACCAGTACCTGGCCCATGGCGGCTACGCCGGCCTCAAGCGCGCGCTGACACTGACCGGCGCGCAGGTGGTGCAGGAAGTCACCGACTCGGGCCTGCGCGGCCGTGGCGGCGCGGCGTTTCCCACCGGCATCAAGTGGAAGACCGTGCTGGACCAGCCGGCCGGCCAGAAGTACGTGGTCTGCAATGCCGACGAGGGCGATTCGGGAACGTTCTCCGACCGCATGCTGATGGAGGGGGATCCCTTCACGCTGATCGAGGGCATGACCATCGCCGGCATCGCGGTGGGCGCCACGCAGGGCTACATCTACCTGCGCGCCGAATACCCGCATGCGGCGGCGGCGCTGAACGAGGCCATCGCGGTGGCGAAGCAGCGCGGCTACCTGGGCCGTGACGTGCTGGGCAGCGGCAAGGCCTTCGAGCTGGAAGTGCGCATGGGCGCCGGCGCATATATATGCGGCGAGGAAACCTCGCTGCTGGAGTCGCTGGAGGGCAAGCGCGCCGAGGTGCGCTTCCGTCCGCCGCTGCCGGCCATCAAGGGCCTGTTCGGCCAGCCCACCATCATCAACAACGTGATCTCGCTGGCGAGCCTGCCGGTGATCATCGAGAAGGGCGCGCAGTTCTACAGGGACTTCGGGCTGGGCCGTTCGCGCGGCACGCTGCCCATCCAGCTGGCCGGGAACATCCGGCACGGTGGCCTGGTCGAAAAGGCCTTCGGCGTGACCCTGCGCGAGCTGCTGTACGACTTCGGCGGCGGCTCGGCCTCCGGCCGGCCGATCCGCGCGGTGCAGGTGGGCGGCCCGCTGGGTGCATACATCCCGGAGAAGGATTTCGACGTGCAGCTGGACTACGAGGCCTTTACCGCCATCGGCGCGCTGGTCGGCCATGGCGGCATCGTCGCCTTCGACGACACCGTCGACATGGCGAAGATGGCCCGCTACGCGATGGAATTCTGCGCCATCGAATCCTGCGGCAAGTGCACGCCCTGCCGCATCGGCTCCACCCGCGGCGTGGAGGTGATGGACCGCATCATGAAAGGCGGCCCGGAGCGTGCGGCAGACCTCAGACTGCTCGAGGACCTGTGCGACACGATGCAGTATGGTTCGCTGTGCGGACTGGGTGGCATGACGCCCTTTCCGGTGACAAGCGCGCTGAAGCATTTCCCCGAAGACTTTGTCCGTAACCGCTGAACGCGGAGAACCACCATGTACTCACTGGACTACCACGATCACGGCACTCCGCCCACCGACGGCACGCCGGTCACGCTGACCATCGATGGCGCCGAAGTCACCGTGCCGGCCGGCACCTCGGTGATGCGCGCGGCCGCCGCGGCCGGCGGCGCCATTCCCAAGCTGTGCGCCACGGATACGCTGCAGGCCTTCGGCTCGTGCCGCGTGTGCCTGGTGGAGATCGAAGGGCAGCGCGGCTACCCGGCCTCGTGCACCACGCTGGTGGCGCCGGGCATGAAGGTGAAGACCGACAGCGAGCGGTTGCAGAAGCTGCGCCAGGGCGTGGTCGAGCTGTACATGTCCGACCATCCCGACACCGACGTGGCGGGCGAGCGCAGCGAGCTGCGCCAGGTGGCGAAGAAGCTGGGCCTCACCACCACCACGCGCTACGGCAAGGATGGCCACACCCATCTCGAGGCCTGCAAGGATGAAAGCAATCCGTATTTCAGTTTCGATCCGGCGGCCTGCATCGTGTGTTCGCGCTGCGTGCGCGCCTGCAATGAAGTGCAGGGCACTTTCGCGCTGACGGTGGAGGGCCGCGGCTTCGAGTCGAAGATCGTCGCCAGCCAGGACGATGGCTTCAAGGAATCCGAGTGCGTGTCCTGCGGCGCCTGCGTGGAATCCTGCCCCACCGGCGCGCTCACCGAGAAGTCGATGGCCAGGGTGGGCCAGCCCATCGAGGAGGTGAAGACCACCTGCGCCTACTGCGGCGTGGGCTGCTCCTTCGTCGCCGAAATGAAGGGCGAGGAAGTGGTGCGCATGGTGCCGGACCGCGACGGCGGCGCGAACCGCGGCCATGCCTGCGTGAAGGGCCGCTTCGCCTACGGCTACGCCACGCATGAGGACCGCATCGTAAGGCCGATGATCCGCGCGAAGATCACCGATCCGTGGCGCGAGGTCAGCTGGGAAGAGGCCTTTACGCACGCGGCGTCCGAGTTCCGGCGCATCCAGGCCAGGTACGGCCGGTTCTCGGTGGGCGGCATCACTTCCAGCCGCTGCACCAACGAGGAAGCCTTCCTGGTGCAGAAGCTGGTGCGCGCCGCGCTGGGCACCAACAACGTGGACACCTGTGCGCGCGTCTGCCATTCGCCCACCGGCTATGGCCTGAAGAGCACCATCGGCGAATCCGCCGGCACGCAGAACTTCGATTCGGTGATGCAGTCGGACGTCATCATCGTGGTGGGCGCCAACCCCACCGACGGCCATCCGGTGTTCGGCTCACGCATGAAGCGCAGGCTGCGCGAGGGCGCGAAGCTCATCGTCGCAGATCCACGCGAGATCGACCTGGTGCGCTCGCCGCATATCCAGGCCGACTACCACCTGCAGCTGCGTCCCGGCACCAACGTGGCGCTGTTCAATTCCATCGCGCATGTGATCGTCACCGAGGGACTGGTGAACGAGAAGTTCGTGGCCGAGCGCTGCGAGCCGGCACCGTTCCAGAAGTGGCGGGATTTCGTGGCGCAGCCGAAGAATTCCCCCGAGGCCATGGAAGCCGTCACCGGCGTGCCGGCCCGCCATGTGCGCCAGGCCGCGCGGTTGTACGCCACCGGCGGCAACGGCGCCATCTACTACGGCCTCGGCGTCACCGAGCACAGCCAGGGCAGCACCATGGTGATGTGCATCGCCAACCTTGCCATGGCCACCGGCAATCTCGGCCGCGAGGGCGTGGGCGTGAACCCGCTGCGCGGCCAGAACAATGTGCAGGGCTCCTGCGACATGGGTTCGTTCCCGCACGAGCTGGCCGGCTACCGCCACATCTCGGACGCAACCACGCGCGGGCAGTTCGACAGGGAGTGGGGCGTCACGCTGGACGCGGAACCGGGCCTGCGCATCCCCAACATGATCGAAGCCGCCGTCGACGGCAGCTTCAAGGCGCTGTACATCGAAGGCGAGGACCCGGCGCAGTCCGATCCGAACACGCAGCATGTCACCGCGGGCCTCGCGGCGATGGAATGCGTGATCGTGCAGGACCTGTTCCTGAACGAATCCGCCAAGTACGCGCACATCTTCTTCCCCGGTTCCTCCTTCCTCGAGAAGGACGGCACCTTCACCAATGCCGAGCGCCGCATCCAGCGCGTCCGCAAGGTGATGGAGCCGCTGGCGGGCCTTGCCGACTGGGAAGTGACCGTGCAGTTCGCCAAGGCGCTGGGCTACGAGATGAACTATTCGCACCCGTCGGAGATCATGGACGAGATCGCGCGGCTGATGCCCACCTTCACCAGCGTGTCGTACGACAAGCTGGACGAGGAGGGCAGCATCCAGTGGCCCTGCAACGAGCAGGCGCCGCATGGCACACCCACCATGCACATCGGCGAATTCGTGCGCGGCAAGGGCCGCTTCTTCGTCACCGAGTACGTGCCCACCGACGAGAAGGTCAACGCCAGGTTCCCGCTGATCCTGACCACCGGGCGCATCCTGTCGCAGTACAACGTGGGCGCGCAGACGCGCCGCACACCGAACGTGGAGTGGCACGACGAGGACCGGCTCGACATCCATCCGCATGACGCCGAAGACCGCGGCATCAGGGATGGCGACTGGGTGGGCATCGCCAGCCGCGCCGGCACCACGGTGCTGCGCGCCGTGGTCAGCGACAAGGTGCAGCCGGGCGTGGTCTACACCACCTTCCACTTCCCCTGGTCCGGTGCCAATGTGATCACCACCGAGAACTCCGACTGGGCCACCAACTGCCCCGAATACAAGGTGACCGCCGTGCAGGTCACCAAGGTGCAGCAGCCTTCGGAGTGGCAGAAGCGTTTCGCCGAGCAGGACCGCCAGCAGCAGCAACTGCTGCAGAGTGCGCGGGCCACCGCGCGTGGCTGAGGCATGAACATCGAGCACCTGGTCGGCATGGCCAACGACATCGGCAACTTCTTCGACGCCGAGTACGGCACGCAGGAGTCGCCGGCGAGCATCGCGCTGCATATCTCGCGCTACTGGGATCCGCGCATGCGCGCGCAGATCATCGCGCACGTGACCCAGGGTGGAGAGGGCCTGTCGCCCACCGCGCTGGCGGCCGTCAGGACGCTGCCGGCACCGCCGGTACGCTGAGCAGCTGCGGGATGGAACGGAGCATCACGAGGCGGACCGTGCTTGGCTCGGTAGGCGCGGCGACGATGTTTCCGCAATGGGCAGGCGCCGTGCATTCGCGGGCGCCGGACGCGCCGCAGCTGTTGCTGCAGATCAAGCTCGGCATCGGCGAACCACGCTCCGGCAGGGATGGGTGGCGTCGCGCACAGGTGCGGGCCGGCCTCGCCACGGGCAGCCTGCTGCAGGCTTCGGTACGGCAGGGACAACTCGAATGGCTGGTCGATCCGGCCAGCGGCGCCGTGCAGGTGGTCGCCGGGATGTTGCTGGTACGCAGGGATGGCGCGCTGATCCGGCTGCGTGATCGCAGCGCGCATGCACAGGCAGCGGCCTTCGGGTATCCGGGCGTATGCACCGCGCCGGAGCTGTTCGATGCCGCCGGCATTGCGCTGCCGGCGCCCGGACCACTGGCCGGCCTGCTGGACGCCTCCGGCCTCGGCCGCGGCCTGGTCCGGCTGCGCGTTTTCGCACAGGGCTGATCTCCCGGACACATGCCGATCTTCAACCGCACATCGCCGCGGCGTTGGCGCCGCGTGTTGCCCGCCGCGCTCTCCATGGCGGTGCTGCTGGCTGCACCGGTGGCGGCGCCGGCACAGTGGCTGGACTACAAGACGCCGGGCGTGCCGCGCCTCGCCAGTGGCGCGCCGGACCTTGCGGCGCAGGCGCCTCGCCAGGATGGCAGGCCGGATTTCTCCGGCATGTGGTTCGCCAATGTGCCCTCGCGGGACGCTTGCCGCACCGGCGACTGCATCCAGGAGGAACGCATGGCCATGGAGCAGATGAACATGGGCCGCAAGCTCCAGGGCGGCCTGCCGTACACCGAATGGTCGAAGGAACAGATGAAGGTGCGCGGCGCCAACGGTGGCCGCGAGGATCCGCACACCTACTGCAAGCCGCCGAATTTCCCGCGCGCCTGGACGCTGCCGCAGTACCTGAAGATCGTGCAGACGCCGAAGCTCATGGTGATCCTGCACGAGTTCAATGCGGCCTACCGCGAGATCTACATGGATGGCCGGCCGCTGCCCAGCGACCCCAACCCCACGTGGAACGGCTATTCCGTCGGACACTGGGAAGGCGATGTGCTGGTGATCGAAACCAGCGGCATCCGCGACGACATGTGGCTGGATGTGCAGGGGAGCCCGATCACCGAATCCGCGAAAGTCACCGAGAGGCTGAAGCGGCTGAACTTCGGCCTCATGCAGGTGCAGATCACCGTGGATGATCCGAAGGCCTACACAAAACCCTGGACGGTGACCATCGAGATGGCGGCGCAGGTGGATACGCCGATGATCGAGGAGATCTGCATGGACAACGAGCGCGACGTGGAGATGTACCGGTGAACCGCGCGCTGCTCGCGGGCCTTGCGCTCACGCTGGCCGCCACCGCATCGGCCCATCACTCGCAGTCGGAGTTCGACTTCCGCCAGGGCGTCACCGTGGAAGGGCAGGTGGTGAAGCTGGACTGGAGAAGCCCGCATGCGCGCCTGTACGTGGACATGGTGAACGCCAAGGGCGAGACCGAGCATTGGGATTTCGAACTGCCGAGCCCCACCACGCTGATGCGGCGTGGCTGGAAGCGGGATTCGCTGAAGCCCGGCGAGAAGGTGACGGTGGCCGGGGCGCGGGCCCGCAATTTCCCGACCATCGGCTATGCGCGTTCGATCCGCGACGCCAGCGGCAAGCCGCTGTTCACCGGTTTCACGGAAATCTACGAACCGGAAAAAGCGCCAACCGGATCCGTCCCGGCGCCGGCGGCAAAGCCCACCGACGCGCCCGGATCAAAGTCGCCGTGACGAGCATTCCTGAACCGGCGTTTGCCGGGCAGGAGCGCTGATCCGCCGACCCGTGAGAGTGGCCTGGAGCCGTCGACCAGGCATGCTGCGAGCCAGGGCATCGCGGCCGCGGACTTCTGCCGGTGGGGCGCGTCGCCGGCTGGATTGCACTAGAATGCGCGCCCCGGGCCCAGCGGCCCGGCAGTTTCCAGGGAGTAACGAATCTTGAGCCAGCCAATCAACCTAGCCGTCGAAGGCGGCATCGCCGTCATCACCGTGGACAGTCCGCCGGTGAACGCCATTTCCACCGCCATCCGCCGCGGCCTGCTGTCGATCACGCGCGAGCTCGCGGTGCGCCGCGATGTGCAGGCCGTGCTGCTGATCTGCGCCGGACGCACCTTCATCGCCGGCGCGGATATCAAGGAATTCGGCGCGCCGATGCTGCCGCCCGAGCTGCGCAATGTACTGACCGAATTCGAAGCACTGCCGTACCCCATCGTGGTGGCGCTGCATGGCACGGCGCTGGGCGGTGGCGTGGAGGTGGCGCTGGCCGGCCACTATCGCATTGCCGACAAGGGCGCAAAGCTGGGCTTTCCGGAGATCACGCTGGGCGTGGTGCCGGGTGCCGTGGGCACGCAGCGCCTGCCGCGCCTGATCGGTGCGGAGAAGGCACTGGGCATGTTCCTTGATGGCAAGCCGGTTGGTGCGGAGGAGGCGAAGGCGCTGGGGCTGATCGACGAGATCGCCGAGGGCGACCTGCGCACGGCCGCCATCGCTTATGCGAAGCAGCTCATTGCCGCCGGCAAGGGGCCGCGCCGCGTACGCGACAACAGCGTGACGCCGCTTGCCGAAGCACAGCTCGCCGCCATCCGTGCGCAGGCGAACAAGGTGCACAAGGGCGTGATCACCCCGGAGCTGGATATCGCGGCGGTGCGCGCCTCGTGGGAGCTGCCCTTCGAGCAGGGCCTGGCTGTGGAGCGCGCCATCAGCGACGGTTCGCTGCAGACGCCGGAATCGCGCGCCATGCGGCATCTGTTCTTCGCCGAGCGCGCCGTGGCCGACGTGCCCGGCATCACCGAGGCCGACAAGCCGCGCAACATCGCCAGCGTGGGCATCATCGGCTCGGGCACCATGGGCGGCGGCATCGCCATGGCCTTCGCCAATGTGGACATCCCCGTGGTGCTGCTGGACGTGGACCAGGGCAACCTGGACCGCGGCATGGGCGTGATCCGCAAGAACTACGAGGCCAGCGTGAAGCGTGGCCGCATGACGCCGGCCGATGTGGAGAAGCGCATGGGGCTGATCAAGCCCAGCACGCGCTACGAGGATTTCGCGAACGTGGACCTCGCCATCGAGGCCGTGTTCGAGGACATGAACCTCAAGAAGAAGATCTTCGCCGCGCTGGACCGCGTGATGAAGCCCGGCGCCATCCTTTCCACCAACACCTCGACGCTGGACATCAACCAGATTGCCGCGGCCACCAAGCGTCCCGGCGACGTGGTGGGCCTGCACTTCTTCAGCCCCGCCAATGTGACGCGGCTGCTGGAGATCGTGCGCACCGACAGCATCTCGCGCGACGTGCTGGCGACCGCGCTGGCGGTGGCGAAGAAGGTGAAGAAGATCGGCGTGGTGTCGAAGGTGGCCTATGGCTTCATCGGCAATCGCATGATGGATCCGTACGCCCGCGAGGCCGAACGCCTGACGCTGGAAGGCGCACTGCCCGCCGACGTGGATGGCGCGCTCGAGGACTTCGGCATGGGCATGGGCATCCTCGCGGTGTTCGACATGGCCGGCGTGGACGTGGGCGTGAAGGCACGCCGCGCCAACCCGGACCGCGTGCCCAAGGACGATCCGACCTTCTACCGCGCCTCGCAGGTGCTGTTCGACAAGGACTGGCTGGGCCAGAAGAACGGCAAGGGCTACTACCGCTACGAGGCCGGCTCGCGCGAGCGCCTGCCGCATGAGGAAGCATTGCAGCTGCTGGCCGCGGAAGGCGGCAAGCTCGGCATCGCCCGCGGCGTGCCCATCACGCGCCAGGAGATCACCGAGCGCTGCATCTACGCGATGATCAACGAAGGCGCGAAGATCCTGGAAGAGGGCGTGGCATTGCGTCCCGGTGACATCGACGTGGTGTACACATCCGGTTACGCCTTCCCGCGCCGTCGCGGCGGGCCGATGTTCTACGCCGACGAGATCGGGCTGGACACCGTGCTGGCCGGGCTCAACAAGTACGCGAAGATCGGCAACCCGAAGGACTGGCAGCCCTCCGCGCTGCTGAAGCAGCTGGCGGAATCCGGCAGCACCTTCGCGGCCTGGGCGGAAAGCCGCAAGGCCTAGTCCGCTGCGGCAGCCGCGGCTTCGACGAGCCGCGGCGTGCCGGTGGCATCCAGCCACAGGAAGGCCACCTGTCCGTAGCGCAGCGCGATCCGCTGCGCGCAGGGCAACGACAGGCCCAGTGCCAGCAAGGCCGGCTCCGCCGGCCACAGACCGCGCGGATCCTCGTTGCGGCCTTCAAGAACTTCATGACCGGATTGCAGCAGCTCCGCGCGCAGCGCGCGTTGCGCCTGGCGATTGCGGAACGGTGGGTGCCTGCGGCCACCGGGATTGAACGCAGTCAGCAGCGCGGCCTGATGCACATGGCTCGCGCGCAGCAGGCTGGCAAGCCCTGGTTCGACCACATCCACATGCAGCAGCAGTGCGCCTTGCGGCACATGCACGCGATAGCGGGTGCGTCGAAACGCCGATTCCAGTTCCCTGCGCATGGCTTATGCTAGCCGCCGCTTCGATGCCGCACGCGGGGAATCATGGAACAGCGACCGCCATTGCCGCCATTCACCGCCGAGTCCGCCGCGAAGAAAGTGCGTGCGGCCGAGGATGCGTGGAATTCGCGCGACCCCGACCGCGTGGTCGGTGTCTATACCGAAGACACGATCTGGCGCAATCGCGCGGAGTTCCCGCGCGGCCGCGCCCAGGTGCATGCCTTCCTGACGCGCAAGTGGGCGCGCGAGCTCGACTACCGGCTCATCAAGGAGCTGTGGGCCTTCACCGGCAACTGCATCGCAGTGCGCTTCGCCTACGAATGGCATGACGATTCCGGCCAGTGGTTCCGCAGCTACGGCAACGAGAACTGGGAGTTCAATGCCGATGGCTACATGCAGCGGCGCTTCGCCAGCATCAATGATCTGCCGATCCGCGAGTCCGAACGGAAGTTCCACTGGCCGCCGGGTCGCAGGCCGGACGATCATCCCTCGCTGAGCGACCTGGGGCTCTGACTTCGTTCAGCCCCTGGCGGTCGTGCGCAGCGCGGCGGCCTGCTGGGCGAGTTTGCGGATGGTGAGCCAGTCACCGGACTGCATCAGCGCCGCGGGCGCCACCCATGATCCGCCCACGCACATCACATTGGGCAGCGCGAGGTACTCGGGCGCGTTGTCCTGGTGCACGCCGCCGGTGGGGCAGAAGCCCACGTCCGGAAACACCGAATGCAGCGCACGCAGCATGCCGGTGCCGCCGGCCTGCTGCGCCGGGAACAGCTTGCAGTAACGGAAGCCCGCCTCGCGCGCGCGCATCAGCTCGCTGGCCGTCATCACGCCGGGCAGGAAGGGAAAGTCCGCGGTCTGGCTGGCTTCGATCAGGGCGGGCGTGAGGCCGGGTGAAACCCCGAACTGCGCGCCGGCGCGCGCCACTTCCGCGAACTGCGCCGGCGCGGACAGTGTGCCGACGCCAACGATGGCTTCTGGCACTGCGCGGCGCATGGCCTCCACCGCGGCAAGGCCGACGGAGGTCCGCAACGTGACTTCCAGCACCGGCAGGCCACCGGCGACCAGCGCATCCGCCAGCGGCACCGCATGCGCGAGGTCATGGATCACGAGCACCGGCACCACCGGCGCGCGCTTCAGGATCTCCAGCATGGTCAGGCTCATGGATTGCAGGTCCTCGCGCCGGATTCGGCGTCGGTGGCGTGGGCGCGGAAACTCGCGAACAGTTCACGGCCGCTACCGTAGCTGGCAGCCGTCGTACGCGCGGCGGCGGGACGCGCGGCGAATTCGCCCGCGTCCACCAGCGCTTCGAGCGTGCCGTTGCGCGCGTCCAGGCGGATGACATCGCCGTCGCGCACCCTGGCCAGCGGACCGCCGCAGATGCTCTCCGGCGAGACATGGATGGCGGCCGGCACCGTGCCGGAGGCACCGGACATGCGCCCGTCGGTGACCAGCGCCACATGATGGCCCTGGCCCTGCAGCACCGACAGCGCCGGAGTGAGCTTGTGCAGCTCCGGCATGCCATTGGCGCGCGGGCCCTGCTCGCGCAGCACCACCACGACATCGCGCGTGAGCTTGCCGGCCTTGAAGGCATCGACCACCTGCGCCTGGTCGGTGAACACCATGGCCGGCGCCTCGACCACATGATGCTGCGGCTGCACCGCCGACACCTTGATGACCGCGCGCCCGAGATTGCCGCGCAGCAGCTTCAGGCCGCCATCGACGCTGAACGGACTGGCCGCGCCGCGCAGTACATCGGTGTCACGGCTCTGCGCCGGCGCGTCACGCCACGCCAGCTTGCCGTCATCGACGAATGGTTCGCGCGCATAGGCCGCAAGGCCGGTGCCGAACACAGTGGCCACGTCCTCGTGCAGCAACCCGGCCGCGAGCAGCTCGCGGATCAGGAAGCCCACGCCACCGGCCGCATGGAAGTGGTTCACGTCCGCCTTGCCGTTGGGATAGATGCGCGCCAGCAGCGGCACCACCGCCGAGAGGTCGTGGAAGTCATCCCAGTTGATGGCCATGCCCGCGGCATGCGCCATGGCCACGAGGTGAATGGTGTGGTTGGTGGAACCGCCAGTGGCCAAAAGCCCCACGATGGCGTTGACGATGCTGCGCTCGTCGATGACCTGCGCAAAGGGATGGTAGCCACCGGCCGGCTCGCTCATCGCGGCCACGCGCCGCGTGGCGGCGATGGTCAGCAGGTCCCGCAGCGGCGTGTTCGGCGGCACGAAGGCGGCGCCGGGCAGGTGCAGCCCCATCACCTCCATCAGCATCTGGTTGCTGTTGGCGGTGCCATAGAAGGTGCAGGTGCCCACATCGTGGTAGCTGGCCGCCTCGGCCACCAGCAGTTCATCGCGCGTTGCCTGCCCCTGCGCATACAGGTTGCGGATGCGCGATTTCTCCGGATTGGGCAGGCCCGAGGACATGGGCCCGCCCGGCACGAACACGATGGGCAGGTGGCCGAAGGCACTGGCACCGATGAACAGGCCCGGCACGATCTTGTCGCAGATGCCCAGCAGCAGCGCCGCATCGAACATGTTGTGCGACAGCGCGACGCCGGTGGCCATCGCAATGACATCGCGGCTGAACAGCGAGAGTTCCATGCCTGCGGTGCCCTGGGTCACGCCATCGCACATGGCCGGCACGCCGCCGGCGAACTGCGCCACGGCGCCGGCCTCGCGTGCCGCCGCGCGGATCAGGCCGGGATAGCGCTCGTATGGCTGGTGCGCGGACAGCATGTCGTTGTACGCCGAGACGATGGCGATGTTGGGCCAGGGTTTGGTACGCAGCGCGTCCTTGTCGGGACCAGCCGCGGCGAAACCATGCGCGAGATTGGCGCAGCCATGGCGCGCACGTTCGGTGCCGCCGTGATGAGCCGCGCGCATGCGTTCCAGGTAGTCGCCGCGCGCATCCCGGCTGCGTTCGACGATGCGTTGGGTGACCTCAACAACTGTAGGATGCACCGGCACAGCGGCTATGCTCATGGCCAGCACACTAGGCAAGCGGCCGGCGATTGTCCATCGCCACGGCCGCGTCGGAGAATGACTACATGACCACACTGCAGAGCTTCGATCTGGTCCTGTTCGGCGGCACCGGCGACCTCGCCATGCGCAAGCTGCTGCCAGCGCTGTACCGGCGCTTCGTCGCGAAGCAGTTTGCCGCCGACGCGCGCGTGATCGGCGTGGCGCGCGCCCGGCTCACGCGCGAGGCTTACCTCGCGCAGGTGGAAAAGAGCTGCCGCGACCACGCCAGCGACGGGTTCGATGCGGCGCAGTGGGCGGCATTCTCGCAGCAGCTGCACTACGTCAGCGCCGATGGCGCGAAGCCGGACAGCTTTGGCGAGCTGCGCGACAGCCTCAAGGGCCGCGATGCCGTGCAGCGGATCTTCTTCCTGTCCACCGCGCCGACCTTGTTCGCCGGCATCTGCGATGCGGTGGGCCGCTTCGGCCTCGCCACACCCGGCTCGCGCGTGGTGCTGGAGAAGCCGCTGGGGCAGGACCTGGCCTCGGCCAGCGTGATCAACCGCCATGTCGGCGCCATCTTCAGCGAGCCGCAGATCTTCCGCATCGACCACTACCTGGGCAAGGAGGCGGTGCAGAACCTGCTGGCGCTGCGCTTCGGCAATGCGCTGTTCGAGCCTCTGTGGCGGCGCGGTCGCATCCGCCACGTGCAGATCACCGTGGCCGAGACGCTGGGGGTGGAGATGCGCGGGCCCTTCTACGACCAGACCGGTGCGCTGCGCGACATGGTGCAGAACCACCTGCTGCAGCTGCTGTGCATCATCGCCATGGAACCGCCGGCCACCGGCGATGCCGACGCCATGCGCGACGAGAAGCTCAAGGTACTGCGCGCGCTGCGGCCCATCGCCGGCGAGCAGGTGCAGGTGAAAACGGTGCTCGGCCAGTACAAGGCCGGCGCGGCCGGTGGCAAGCCCGTGCCCGGCTACCTGGAAGAGGCGGGCGTGCCCGCGGACAGCACCACCGAAACCTTCGTGGCGCTGAAGGCCGAGATCGACAACTGGCGCTGGGCGGGCGTGCCCTTCTACCTGCGCACCGGCAAACGCCTGCAGGAGAAGCTCAGCGAGATCGTCATCACCTTCGATGATGTGCCGCATTCGATCTTCGACGCCGCGGCGCGCAGTTCCTCGCGCAACAAGTTGACCATCGCGCTGTCGCCCAGCGACAACATCACGCTGTCAATCCTCGCCAAGTATCCGGGCGAGACCATGCGCCTGAAGCCGGTGGACCTGTCGCTGGATTTCGCGCACAGCTTCAAGGCGCCGCAGCTGGATGCCTATGAACGCCTGCTCACCGACATCATCAAGGGCAACCTCACGCTGTTCATGCGCAGCGATGAGCTGGATGCCGCGTGGCGCTGGATCGATCCCATCCGCGAGGGCTGGCAACGGCACGATGACGCGCCCCGGCAGTACACGGCCGGCAGCTGGGGGCCGGCGGCCGCCAGCTCGCTGATCAGCCGCGATGGCTTCAACTGGAACGGCGAGGCGTGATCCTGCAGCGCTTCGACAGCGCGCCGGCCGCGGCCGCCGCGATGGCGGAGCAGATCGCGATGGCATTGCGGCTGGGCATCGCATGGCGCGAGCGCGGCAGTCTCGCGGTGGCGGGGGGGCGCACGCCGGTGCCGCTGTTCCAAGCGCTGCGCGACGCCGAACTGGACTGGGGCCGGGCCGGCATCACGCTCACCGATGAACGCTGGGTACCGGAGGATCATCCGGGCAGCAACGCGGCGCTGGTGCGCAGGGAATTGCTGGCCGGCCGTGCCGGTGCCGCGCGGTTCGTGCCGCTGTACGACGGTTCGGCCAGCGCGGCGGACGCCACCGCGGCGGTGTGGCGCAACCTCAGGCCACTGGCGCGGCCTTTCGATGCCGTGGTGCTGGGCATGGGCGAGGACGGGCACTTCGCCTCGCTGTTTCCCGGCGAACCGGAACTCGATGCCGCGCTGGATCCAGCAGCCGCGCCGGCCTGCGTCGCGATGCGCGCGCCGGTGGAACCCCGTGAGCGCATCTCGCTGAACCTCGCCGCGCTGCTGCAGGCGCGAAGGCTGTTCCTGCTGGTGACCGGCGCGGCCAAGCGCGAGCTGCTGGTGGCAGCCGCGCACGGCGACGCGCAACCGCCATACCCGGTGGCCACGCTGCTGGCGCAGCGCAGTCCCGCGCCCGAGGTGTACTGGGCGCCGTAGCCGGTCTACAGGCCGAGCCGGCCACCAAACCCGGCCAGTGTCGCGATGCCCAGTGCCGCGAACAGCGCCGCCGCGATCACATGCACCAGCCGCATCGGAATGCGATTGGCGAAGCGCTGCCCGAGGAACACCGCGGGGACGTCGGCGATCAGCATGCCGAGCGTGGTGCCGGCGATCACCAGCACCACCGAGGAGAACTGCGTGGCCATGGCCACCGTGGCGATCTGCGTCTTGTCGCCCATCTCGGCGAGGAAGAAGGTGACGAAGGTGGCGCCGAATACGCCGAGCCTTGCGGCAGTGCGCGCTTCCTCGTCTTCGATCTTGTCCGGTATCAGCGTCCACACCGCCATGGCGAGGAACAGCAGCCCGACGCTCCAGCGCAGCATCATGGGCGTGAGCAGCGTGGCGAGCCACGCACCCAGGCCACCGGCAAGTCCGTGGTTCAGCAGCGTCGCGGCGAGGATGCCGAGGATGATGGGCAGCCGCCGGCGAAAGCGCGCCGCGAGCAGGAACGCCAGCAACTGCGTCTTGTCGCCCATCTCGGCGAGCGCAACGATGCCGGCGGAGGTGAGAAGTGAATTCAAGCGGCAGCCCTGGGTGCAAAGGGCCCCATGCTACACTCGCGCCGCCCGCGGCCGGCCGCCGCGATCACGGCAGAAATCTCCGGGGGAAAGCATGATGCCGCCGATGAAGCTGCTGGCCAGCGCATTTGTCACCGTTGCATCCCTGTTCGCCTGTGCCGCGTCCGCGGCCGAAGCCCGCTGCGATCGCAGCCGCGATTGCCTGGCGCGCACCATGGACAGCTACCTGCAGGCGCTGCTGAAGCACGATCCGCGCCAGCTCGCCACCACCCGCAACATCAAGTACACCGAGAACGGCGTGCGCCTGGCGCTGGGTGACGGCCTGTGGCAGACGGCCGCTGCCGCACCGACTTACCGGCTCGACATCATCGACGAGGAAGAAGGCCAGGTGGGCCTGCTTGGCCGCATCAACGAGAACGGCAACAACAACTGGTACGGCGTGCGCCTGAAAGTGGAGCCGGACCGCAGGGTGTCGCAGATCGAGGTGTTGATCGGCCGCAGCATCACCGGTGGAGGTGGTGGTAACGCCGGCGGCGCACCGCCCGGCCAGAACACCGCGCCGCATCCGCTGATGGCCGAGGTGATTCCCGCCGGCAAGCGCCTGTCGCGCGCGGAGCTGGCCCGCATCAGCGACGCGTATTTCACGGGCCTCGATACCGAAGAGAACTCGAAGGGCATTGCGTTCTCGCCGCAATGCCAGCGCCGCGAAAACGGCACCGTCACCGCGAACAATCCGGATGCCAGGCCGGGCACCATGGCTTCGTGGGACTGCAAAAAGCAGTTCGACACCGGCTTCTCCACCATCGTCACCGACATCCGCGAGCGGCGCTTCGAGGTGGTGGACCGGACCAGGGGCCTCGCCTTCGGCTGGGGCTACTTCGACCACAACGGCACGGTGAAGACCTTCACCAACACGCCCGACCCGAAGCAGGTGAGCGAGGTGGCCAGCAGCTTCCGCCAGCCGTTTTCGTTCTACCTCGCCGAGGCCTTCAAGATCGTGGATGGCCAGATCCGGCAGATCGAGGCCGTGCTGACCACCGTGCCGTACCAGATGGAATCCGGTTGGTGAGGAGCTGCGCATGAGAAGCGGGAACGCTCAACCCGGGCCCAGCTCGGGCATCGCGCCGGCCGCGCCACGCGCAGTGAGCGGCAACACGGCGGCGAAGTAGCAGGGCAGAGGACTTACTTGCCGGGCGCCTTCGCGCGCGGGTCCTTCTCGCCGAGCCCCGGGTAGAACAGCGCGCGATTGGGCTGGGATTCGTTGAATACCTTTCGCTCCTTGAACAGCCACTTGCCGTTCACGCGCACCAGCTGGTCCTCGTAGTGCCCGAAGTACAGCAGCTGCACATCCTTCTGCGGCGTGTTGTTGGTCAGCGCGAACCAGTAGGCGATGGTCTTCGCGGTGTTGCCGTTCACGTCGATCACGTGGTTGATGATCTGGTGGCGCGTGCGCGGCCGCGAGGTCGCCCCGGCCGGGACCTCCACCTTGCGCGCGCCGCCGAAGTTGGACATGGCCTTGCGGATGGCGGCCTTGCCGCGCTCCACGCCGTTGACCCATTCGAGCACGCCATCCTCCGCCCAGGTGGACATCACGGTCTCGATGTCGCCGGCGTCCACCGCCACCATGTAGCGGTTGGAGAGGTTCTCGATCTCGGCGCGGTCGTCCGCGTAGCCGGCCAGCGCCGTGCCGGTGATGGTCGCCGACAGCGCGGCAAACGCGATGATCCACTTCTTCATGACTGGCCCTCGCTGACGGTATGGATGAAGTCGAGTACGGGCGCGGACAGCGACGTATCGGCAGTGCCGATGGCGTAGATCTCCGAGATATGCGAATGGCCGGGCAGGCGCAAGGCGCCCACCGGCCGGCCGGCGCGCTGGCGCGCACGCACCAGCGCCTGCGCGTCGGCGATGAAATCGGCGCGATCCAGCTCGGCCCAGGTAACCAGCAGCGGCACGCTGGTGGTGGTGAGGCCGGGCAACGAGGACAGCGCGCCATAGCGTGCGCGGTCGTTGCCGTAATAGATGCTCCATGGCGAGTCGGGCGCGCCACCGGATTTGTCGTAGATGCCGGAGGTGAGGATGGCGCCGCTCACCGGCGCATCCGGCCGTGACACGATGTAGTCGGCCACGTGGGCGGCACCGGCCGAATGCCCCCACAGGAACAGCTGCGCCGGGTTGCCGCCACAATCCCGGGCCAGCGCGCGGATCTGCGCCGTGACGCGCTCCAGGTCTTCCACTCCCGCCGGATAGACGAACTCCGGTGCCAGCCGGTAGCTGATCGTCACGCCCACCAGGCCCGCGCGGGCCGCCCAGATACCGACGTTGTCATGGAAGGGCTGGTCCGGCAGCTGCTTGGCGCCACCGCGAAAACCGCCGCCGTGGATGAATACGACGATGGGACGCGCCGCGGCGCGGTCGACGTCGCGGGCCACGAAGATGTCCAGCACATGCCGCTCGTGCGGGCCGTAGCGCAGGTTGCGCGTGATGAGCACCTGCGTGGGCGGATTCACCGGATGCAGCGTGCGGTACAGCTGCGAGGTGCGGGTCACCTCGATCTGCGAGCCGATGGCGCGGATCTCCGCGGCGATGTCCGGATAGGGAGGAGGCGTGTCCATCAGCCGAGGGGCAGTTCGTCCGCGCCGGCCCACACGCCATGTACTTGTGGACTGACCCGGAATGGCAACAGCACCCGGGCGATGTCGCCATCGGCCAGGCGCTGGGCATCGGCGATCACGAGTTCGGCGCGCTGTTCGGCGAGGTTGTCGGCCAGGCCCACGATGTAGCCATCCCCTTCGGTCGAGCCTTTGCGCGGCACAAAGGAAACTTCCTGCAGGTTGTGCGTGGAACCGGCGAAGTACCTGTCCAGCTTGCCGGTGGCGAAATCGAAGCGGCCGTAGCTGTTGGTGACCGAGGCCGGCGCGCCGGCGCCGCTGCGGGCGCGGTCGTATGGGCGGTCGGGATCGCTGAACCCGGTCCAGGTGTAGCGCGTTGGCAGCGACAGCACGCGCGGGTCCACCTTGCCCAGGTCCGACACCTGGTTGGGCCAGAGGATCTCCTCGGTCCAGCCGTCATTCTTCGAGTTCAGGTCCAGCGTGATCTTGCGGATGAAGGCGCGTGCCTTGGCGGGATTGAACGGTGTGCCATCCACCGGCGGGAAGAACGGGAAGAAGTTCGAATCCCAGAACGAGGCGTAGAGCGTGATCCTGCCGTCCTTCTCGTCCTGGGCATTCAGCGTGTGCATCATGCAGCGCAGGGGCCCCTTGAACCAGCGCATGTCCTTCGCCTCGCCATTGCGCGGCAGCACGCCGATGTACGAGGGTTTGCTGTCGTCCCAGCCCCAGTGCACCTTGCCGGACTGCAGGCGCTCCCTGCTGGTCACGTAGCCGCCGAAGGGGATCAGGATGTGCTTCTGCGTGAGCGCCATGTCGTGGATGACGCTTACGTAGGGCACCTTGGTGCGCACCTCGCGCGTGACATTGCCCTTGCGGTCGTGCGTGTAGATCCACAGGTCGTCGCTGGCAAGGCCGGTGGCCTCGTAGCCGAATGAGACCATCTCGCCGGACACCGGGTCGAGCTTGGGATGCGCGGTGAAGGTCTGGCTCTTCCACTTGCCGTTGAAATCCCACGGGCCGATGGTGGCCAGCGTGTTCGGGTCGAGCTGGTGCGGCAGGCCGTCTTCCTTCAACGCGAACAGCTTGCCGCCGTGGACCACGGGCGCGGTATTGGCCACGGTGCGCAGGTTCGGGCGCGTGGGGTCGCTGACGGAGGGGTCATCGGTGTAGGGGTTGCGGTAGTAGCCGTACAGCTGGCGCTTTGCCTTGCGCAACTGCCTGAGCCGATGGGTCTCGACCCACTTGCCGCGGAAACCGACCTTGCCGCCCTTGATGCGGAACATGCTGGCGTAGCCATCGGCGTTGAGGATGGCGTCGTCGGCGAACTTCGGCGGGTAGTACCACTCGTAGCCCACGCGGTAGAAGGCGCCGTTCATGTCGGCGGGAATCTTTCCCACCACTTCGCAATCGTCGATGCTGGCATCAAAACGCAGCGGCACTGCGCGACGCGCGGCTGCCACCGGCGGCGCACCCGGCGTGGCCGCCGCGGCGGGACCGGCCTGCTGTGCGCCGGCGGTGCCGGCCACCGCGGCCACAGCCAGCGTGCCGGCCGAGCCGGCGATGAAGCCGCGGCGGTCTATTTTTTCCACGGCGACTCCATGTAGTACGGCACGCCGATGAATACCGCCTGCACGCCGGTGATCCGGTCGTCATTGACCTTGAACATCTCCAGGAACGCCCAGGTGTGCGGCTCGCGGTATACCGAGCGGATCTTCTCGCCGTCGGTGGTGGTGTATTCGTCCAGCACGCCCTTGTGGTCGATGAAGCCGCGCGCCAGCACCACCTGGCGCTCCTCGTCCACCAGCAGGTGCTCGCGGCGCACCCGGTCGTTGAAGCGGTAGTAGCCGCGCCTGAAGCCCTTCTCGATCTCCGTGTACAGGCGGCCGTTCTCGATACGCGTGGCCTCCGGCGTGAAGCGAGTGCCGCGGATCTCGCCGGTGTTGTTCTGCAGGGTGTCGAAGTAGCCGGTGGCACGCGCCATCAGGCGCGCGCGCGGCAGGCGCTTGTCCGCGGGCACGATGGCGGTGAGGTTGGCGTCGGGCTTGTAGGTCTCGATCTCGCCGATGGGGGTCGGCGGGCCGCTGAGGTTGCGCTTCGTGGAGAGCATGTGCTCGATCTCGGCGATGCGGCCGTTCTCGACCTTCAGCCGGATGGCGAGGAAGCCCGGCGTGTCCATCTGCAGGATGGCCGTGAAGATGGCGATCTGGCCGGTCTGCGGATCCGAAAAAGTGGTTGCCGGGCCGGCCTCGCGCGTGATCGTGTCCCAGCTCGCATCGGGAAAGGACGGCATCATCACGCCGTTCTCGGAGAAGCGCACCTTGCCGGCCAGCGGCAGCGCCCGTGCATCGTGCTTCACGTAGGCCGCCCGGTACTGGTCGGCGATCCGTTCCAGGCAGCTCTTGTCGCAGGAGGTGGCTGCCCGCGCGGCGGGCGCGATGAACAGCAGCGCGCTCACTGTGGCGCTCAAGGCCCATGCTGTTCGCCTCATGGCGTATCCCCTTGGCGCGCGTATGGATATGGAGTTGGGCGAGCCGCGCGCGACGATAACAAGGGGCGCAGCGGAATGCCACGTCGTCGGGTCGATGCGGTGCGAGCGCCGGTGCAGGAACCCCGTTGCATCAACGGGGTTCCTGCCGGGTTGGTGGAGGTGGCGGGAGTCGAACCCGCGTCCGCAAGTCCTACATTTCAGGCTCTACGTACGTAGCTGTCTCTTTGGGTTCTCACCTCACGCTACCCGAGCAGCAGGGAAGACGCTTGGCCAGCTGACGGTGTCTCTTAACTACATATCCCGTAGCACGGTACGTAGCGATCCTGTGAGCGCGTCCCCCGGTTCCGTGGCACAGGCACCAGCGGGTCGGAGGTTAGGCGGGATTAAGCCGCCAGAGCGTAGTTGTCGTCGTTGGCAACTAAAGTTTGCACAAGAGTT
>Ga0164241_10000133_pt1 | contig 178289 bp, 163 predicted proteins | sample OricomyardsoilBY_FD_108780 | JGI IMG/M metagenome (GOLD analysis project Ga0164241, IMG submission 108780) | Backyard soil microbial communities from Emeryville, California, USA - Original compost - Back yard soil (BY) | ecosystem: Environmental > Terrestrial > Soil > Unclassified | place... | reverse complement strand
TCCGCCAGGCCGCGCCCGGCTTCATACGGGTTGATGGCCGAACGCCCCGCGGTTCGCATTGGCAGGCCCACGAAATCCGGCCCTTCGTCGCCCGACCTTTGTTTTGAATCCCTTGAGCGCGCGGCCGATCCGATCGAGTCGGCCGATGCGCTGGTGATCGGCGGCGCCGGCATGGGCGTCGCGTCCGCTCTGCCCGACTTCAGGGGACCGGGCGGCTTCCGGCGTGCCTAGCCGCACTCGGACAACGGGGTCTCGCATTCCACGAAATCGCGAGTTCTCGAATCTTCGAAACGGACCTGGTGTTCGCCTGGAGCCTTGATCGCCGGGTGCTGACAGCGCCCTCCCTCGGGCCCTGGTCGCGCGGCCCGGGTTCGGCAGCAAACATGCGAGTCCCCGTGCCACGGCCTGGGCTTGCAGGAAAACTACTACATCGCATCCGTCGTTGATTTGACAGCCTGCGCCATCCCAACGCCGTTCAATGAAGTGCCGAAACATTCCTGGAGAAACCCATGTTCGCGAAGACTCTGCTGGCCGGTGTGGGTGCGCTGACCTGCCTCGGCAGCGCCTGCCCGAGCTTTGCCGCCGCCGATGTGTGGGTGCGTGTTGCTCCGCCGGCACCGCGGGTCGAGGTGGTGCCCGCGCCGCGACACGGCTATCAATGGGTGCGCGGCCACTGGCAATGGCAGCACAAGCACTATGTCTGGCACAACGGCACGTGGGTGCGCGAGCGCCGCGGCTACGTGTACAACCAGCCGACCTGGGTGGAACGTGATGGTCGCTGGCACATGGCGGCTGGCAACTGGGCGCGCCATGACAGCGACCACGATGGCGTGCGCAACGGCGCCGACCGCCGCCCGGACGATCCCACGCGACGCTGACGAGACGCGGGTCTGCGGCTTGCGGGGAGACGCCGGCCCGGGTTGCGCGCGCGCCGCGTTGAGGACGGAGCGGCGGCCGTCTGCGTGCTGGTTGACGCTACAGTTGGAAAGCGGCGCCGAGCTGAAACTTGGCAGCCGTCATCCGCGGCCTGTATGACACTGGCCTTCCATTGCGGTGAAGTGGAAACCAGCGCGCGTCTCGCCGACGGGCCGACTGCCGGCCCCGGGCAAGCAGCAAGAGTCCTGAGGGAGGGCTATCGTGAACCGGAACCTTGGCGCACCCGCGCTCGTCGCCTGTGTTTTGATGGCCTGCGGCCAGTTGCTGTTCACGCCATGTCAGGCGGCGAAGCCGAAGCCGCACACGACCCCATCGGCGCACCCGTCCAAACCCGGCAATGCGCCATCGACGCGGATCGTCGACGCCAAGACCGGTTTCACCTACGCCGTCGAGCCGGCGCCCGCCTGGATCGTGCCCGCGCCGGAGACGCCGAACCTGCCGGTCGCCGGCGCGGCCATGCACTACCGCGTGATCGACGAACAAGTGCGGGTGGACGAGCAATCGATTGCGGAATACAGCCACGTGGTGCGGGTGGTCGATGAGCCGGCAGGACTTCAGGCGGCCTCCCAGATCGAACTCGATTTCGATCCCAGCTACCAGACGATGACGCTGCACCATCTGGATGTCGTGCGTGACGGCCAGCATTTGGATCGGCTGGACCGCAATCGCATCCACTTGCTGCAACGTGAAACCCAACTCGAACGGCGCATGTACGACGGCCGGGTGACTTTGTCGATCGTCGTCGACGACGTGCGCAGCGGTGACCAGATCGATTTTGCCTACACGGTGGGCGGTGCCAACCCGGTCTTCGGCGGCAAGTTCGTCCACACCACATTGCTGAGTTCGTTCCGTGGGCCGGTGGCGACCTATCAGGTTCGGCTGCTGGCCCCGGCGGGCCGGCGCATCCAGGTGCGCCAGGGCCCCGTCGATGCCACAGTTGAGAGCAAGGTCGACGGCGCCTGGCGGGAAACCGTATTCCGGCGCGAGTCCGTCCCCCAGACAGGCATTGAGCCCGGCGCGCCGTACACGGCGCTGTTCGCACAGCAACTGCAGTTCAGCGAATTTGCCGACTGGGCCGAGGTGGCAGATTGGGGCCGAACACTTTTCACAGCGCACGCGTCGAATGCTCGCGTGCAGCACAAGGCCGCCGAGATCAAGGCAAACACGCCGGACCGCAAGGGTCAGGTGCTGCAAGCGCTCGACTTCGTGCAGAAGGACATTCACTATTTCGGCACCGAAGCCGGCGTGGGCAGCCACCGGCCGGCACCACCGGATCAGGTCATCGAACAACGCTTCGGTGACTGCAAGGACAAGGTTGCGCTGCTGACGGCGCTGCTGAAGGAACTCGGGGTGACGGCGACGCCAACGCTGGTATCAACGCAGTATCGTCGGCGCATCGATCCGGCCGCACCAACGCCGGAAGTCTTCAACCACGTCATTGCGCGTGTCGAACTCGACGACAAGACCTTCTGGCTCGATGCGACCCGCAGCCACCAGACCGGCCCGCTGGATTCGCGCCAGGCCACCGGCTTCGGCAGCGGTCTGCCCCTGGTTGCGGGCACCACCGCACTGGCCGCCTTGCCCACAGCGTTCGACACCCTGCAGGCCAGCATCAGCGACCACATCACGATCGACAAATTCACTGCCAACCCCAAGCTCGTTTCCCGCATCACCTACCGCGGAGATCTGGCCGAATTCCTTCGCGAGGCCTTGTCCACGCGCGGTCTGCAGGAGTTGGCACCGGAACTTGCCGCGCCTTATCTGAAGATCTACCCGAGCATCAGCTCCACCTCGCCGCTGCGCGTGGAGCCTGCCGCCGATGACGATGCGATCACCTTCGTGCAGGAATTCGAGGTGCCTGAATTCTGGCGTTTTCCGCAGGAGCGGGCGTTGGTGGCAGGCTTTCTTCACTGGGGTGCGCTGCAGGCGCTGAGCGTGCCCAAGATGCAGACGCGCAAGGACGATCTGGCGTTCGCAATTCCCGGCATCTACAGGCACGACATCCGCATCGACTTTCCCGAAGACGTGTACCGCGATGGCGCCAGCCGGCACTTCGACGACGGCCTGGACCAGGTGTCGGTGCAGGTCAAGCTGGATGGCGGCAAGCGCAGCATCAAATCGGAGTCGCAAGTGCGTTTCGGCACCGATCAGATCGACGCCGCAAACTGGCCCGCCTACGTGGAAAAGATGAACAAGATCGTGCAGCGGCTGGCCGGCACGGTCGGCATTTCGGCGGTCCCGCTGGACCGGCTGCCGGAGCTCAATGCCGCACTGAAGGACAAGGATCAAGACCTGCAGGCGCACAAGACGAAGGCAGTCACTGAGGTGCAGAAGACCGCCTGGTTGAAGTCCATCGTACTCAGCGCGCAACTCGACGGCGGCCGGCTGCCGCCGCCGCTGCAGGCCCAGGCGCTGAATGCGCGCGGCATCCAGTACGACAACCTGGGCCAGCCCGAGAAGGCCAGGGCCGACTTCGTACGCGCGCTCAGTCTGGCACCCGACTCGACGGAGATTGAGAACGCGGCCGCGATGAATGCAATTCAGACGCGAGATCTGGCGCGCGCGATCGAGCTCACGACCCGGGTCCTGAAGACCAGTCCCGGTGACAGCGACGCGCTGAATGCGCGCGCCCTTGCGCACTATTTCAACGCCGAACTCGGCGCTGCCGAAGCCGACTTCACCGAACTGCTCAAGTCGTCCGGCGTGGTTCGCCGCGGCTACCCGATCATCTGGCTGTGCTTGACGATGCGGCAGGGCGGACACGACGCGTCGACACTGGCCACGGCTTACCCGAAGGAGCAACTGCCCACGGACTGGCCCCGACCCGTCGTCGACCTGATGCTCGGTCAGTCCACGGTCGAAGCGGTGGTGAAGGCTGCGCGCGGCCAGAAAAATCCGCGCGAATCGCTGAGCGAGGCATATTTCTACGTCGGCGAGAAATACCGCGCCGAGGGCGATCTGGCGCGCGCTACCGACTACTGGCAAAAGTCGCTGGACCAGGGCGTCGTCGAGTTCATCGAGAACGCGGGCTCACGTCTGCGGCTGGCTGCGTCGACCAAAAACTGAATCGGCACGGCCGCAGCGATCACGCCACCTCGAAAATGCGGCACACCCGGACGATCCTCACGGGTACGCTGGCGCAGCGGCGCGTCGGACTCCCAGCCGAACGTGGTTTTGCCACGTTGCCTGACGCCGGGGGCGGGGGAGACGCAGTCACTCCCTGAGGACGCTCAGAAGTACAGAAACTTCAGCGCCTCTTTCAGCCTGTCGCCCGTGCTGCGCATGCGGTCCCAGCGCTCCATCGCCACGTCGCCCTGGCGAAATTCGCGGAACAGCTCGTTCGGCTGCAGCGAGTTCATCACCGCGTCGACGTTGTCGGGTGTGCGGGCGCCGAAGCCGAAGCGCTCGCGCAGCGTCTTCATGCGGCTGGCCATCGATTCGCGCGCTGCTTCGGGTGCGTCGGCCACCTGCACCGGGTTTCTCGGCGTGACGAGGATCAGCACCGAGGTCTGGATATCGCTCGTCTTCTTGTTCGAGAACAGGTATTGCACCAGCGGCACGGACTGCAGGCCCGGCACGCCGTCGCGCGTGATGGCGGACGACTTTTCGCTGAGGCCGCTGAGCACCAGCGTCTGGCCGATGTTCATCACGACGTTGGCGTTGGCCGTGGTCTCGCCGATCTCGACCTGATAGGCCACCCGGTTGTTCTCGGCGGCGGCGTTGAGCGATGTGCGCTGGGCCTCGACCTTGAGCTGCACGCGGTTGTGCGGCAGGAAGGTCGGCGTGACGGCGAGCTTGATGCCGAAACGTTTGTCCAGCGGGACGATGGTGGTGCCACCCTGGGTGCTGGTCGACACGACGCCGGCACTGAGGTTGGTGCCGGAGAAGAAGTCGGACGGCTTGCCCTCGATCGCCGCCAGCGTCGGTCGCGCCAGCACCTCGTTGACCGAGCTGTTGGCGTTGGCGATGTTGAGCGAATACGACAGCGCCGGAATGCTCACCGCGCGCGTGATGGCGGTGCTGAGGGTGCTGGCCGCCCCGCTCGCGGTGTTCGCGCTGCTGCTCCACGAATAGGCCGGCAGGTTGCCGCTCAGCGAACCGAGTTGCAGCGTCAGCGCGTTGAGCAGGTTGACGCCCTTGGAGGTGGAGACGATCTCCTGCGTCGACAGCAGCACCACGTCGACCAGCAGCATGCGCGGGCCCTCGGACTCGGCTTCAGCCGGCGCCGCGGGCGCGGGCGCTGCCGGCGCCGGCGTCGGCGCCGCCGGTGCGGGAGCGGCCGTGCTGTCCGGGCTCGCCGCGCTGGCCGGCGGCAGCGCAGGCTCGGCCGTCGTGTTCGTCGCGGGACGGGGCTGGACGGGCACCGTGAACGCCTGCGCCAGCAGTTCGGGGCGGGCGTCGGCTGCGGCCGTCGAGAACGAGACCGGGTGCAGCAGGCCGTTGCCGGCGTCGGCCCGCGCGCCCTGGCGGCGGTAGAAGTCCTTCCACTGGGCCAGGCGACGATCGACGCGAACGATGTCGTCGCCATCGTCGTCGGCACGCGCCAGCGCCTCGCGCATCGCGTCGGCGTGGGCGAAGTCGGCGCACGAGGCATACACCGCGATGCTCGAGCGGATGAAGCTGCGCGGCGGCGCGCCGGCGGTCTTCTGGTACTCGTCGGCCATCGCGCAGGCCGTCTTCGGGTCGCCCGTCAGGTAGGACGACACCATCAGTCCGAACACCGAGACGCGGCTGCCGGGCGTCAGCAGCAGCACGTTGGAGAACTCCACCTTGGCGTGCTCGAACTGCTTGAGATCCATGTAGGCCAGGCCCAGGAACTCGTTGGCGATCCAGTTGCCGGGGTCCAGGCGCAGCGCCTGCTGGTAGCCCTGAATCGCCAGTTCGGTCTTCTGCGTATCACCCTGGCGCGCCTCCAGGTGGTAGACGAAGCCGTTGAGGAAATGCAGGTATGAATTGCGTGCGTCGAGCTGCAAGGCCTCGTTGACGGCGACCTGCGCTCCCGCGAGGTTCATGCTCTTGAGAAAGCCGATCGCCTGCGTCACCTTGGCCAGCATCTCCGAGTCGTGCATGCCGGGCGGCAGCAAGGCCACCTTGTCGATCATCTGCGCGAACGAAGGCTCGGGTGCCAGCGCGCGCGCAGGCTGCGCCAGGCACAGCAGCCCGGCCAGCGCAAGAACGGCGGGGGCGGCGCGCCGCGTGCGGCGCAGGTTCGTGCTCATCTGCGGTGGCCTTTGCTTTCGAATGCAGCGCGGTTCAGGGGCTGCCATTGCGACCTTCGTCCTCGCCGTGGTTGATCCAGTGATCCAGCGCGTCGGCATAGTTGGTCCTGCCGAACGCGTTCTGCAGATCGGGGTAGCGGTTCAGGTAGCTGCGGGCGTCGAAGCCAGGGCTGCCCTGGCGGCCCTCGGCGATGCCGTGGTCCAGCCAGTGCTGCACCGCGCACTGGAAGTTGCCAGCGCCGCAGTAGGCCATGAGGTCGGGGTAGTGCTTCAGATACCACGCGGCCGAGAACGTGAAGCTGCCCTGGCGGCCTTCGTTGAAGCCGTTGTCGCGCCAGTGGGTTGCCAGATCGACCTTCGCCCGCACGACGTCCTGCGCGTGGTCGTAATAGAAGTCCCAATCGAACACCGATGCCGCAAAACGCGGATCGGGCCCTTTGTGGTGCTTCTTTTTCTTCTTGCCGAGCTTCTTGAACGCATTGCCGGCGTCGTTGAACGCGTTCATCGCGGCATTCGACGTCTTGTTGGCCGCCTCGCGCGCCTGGTCCTTGGCGGCGTTGTACTCGCGTTGCGCCTGTGCCGCGGCGGCGGCGGCAGCGGCGGCGGCCGCGTTGTGGATCTGGTTGAGCTGCGCGGTCGCGGCCTTGGCCGAATAGCCGCTGAGGTTCTTGTACTCGCCGGCCACCTTGTTGAGCGCCGCTTCGAGCTGCGCGCCGACGCAGCCGGCGATCGAGTTCGGGTCGACGTTGACGCCGCCCTGCCCTTCGAACACGTCGGCGATGTTGGTGCTGGCCTGGATCGCCACCGTCGTCTTGATCTCGAACGGGTTCACGCAGTTGGCGGGCACGTTGATCGACAGCGACGCGCCGTTGAGGATCACCTCGACGACCTGGCCGCCGAAGTTGCCCTTCAGGCTGATGAACTGGTTGTCCTTGTCGACATCGACCTTGGCCACCATCTTCTGGATCGTGACCTTGCCCAGCGGGCCCAGCTTGAGGCTGATGTCCTGCACCGCCTTGCCATGCAGGCCCGAGCCGCCCGCTGACGCATCGATCGAGCCCATCTTCTGGCCCAGGATGACGGCATCGGCACTCGCCTGCATCAGCGGCCCGCCTTGAACGGTCGGCCCGTACAGCAGCACGTTGAAGACCTTGGGGTCGGTGGGAAACGGTTTGCTGCTGTCGCCGAAGCGATAGGTCGGCGCCGGATGCGGATTGCGCACCTGGAACACCGACAGCGGCGTCGTGACGGCGAGCAACGCTTTCTTGTACGACTCGATGTTGCGGATGAAGCCGCCGCCGTACTTCGCCAGCCGCGGGTCGGGTGTCGCCATCGCGAACATCACCTGGGCTTCGTCGGCGAGCGTGAAACTGGGCGGCGTGGCCATGCGGAACTGGAAGTCCAGCAGGTCCATCGCGCCGGCCGGGTCGAGCGGCGTCTGGAACTGCACGAGCAGCGTCTTGCCGTTCGCGCCCTTGAAGGTGGCGTTGCCCTTGTAGCCGAAGGTGAGCGCGTTGTTGATGAAGAAGGTGGCGTCCGTCAGGTTCATCGGCGGCGTCGTCAGCGGCACGACGGCGTTCGGCGCAAGCTGGAATTCGATGTAGGCCTCGGGTTTCAACGCATCGGCGCCCGCCTTGGCCATCGTGTCGCCGTGATGCATCGCGTCGGCCAGCCCGGCGCCGGCGCCGGCACCGCTGGCGAGGTCGGTGGGTATCGGCATCACCACCGCAGCGCGCATCGTCAGTTGGTCGGCCTTGACGCCCAGGGCTTCCATCGTCAGCTTCATCGCGCCGCGCAGGTTCGCGCGCGCCGCGAGCTGCACGCCGCTGGCGAATTCCAGCGACGAGACGTTGAAGTAGTGCTCGCGCACGACCTTCTGCAGGTCGGGCGGCATCTGCGCCAGATCGAGCGTGTAGTCGGTCGTCGAGATCGAGATGATCGGCGACTGCAGCGACGTGCCTCCGAGGATCTTCTGCACGTTGTCCTTGAGCAGATGGGGCATCGTCATCGATTCGTCGATGACCAGCAGAAAGGTCTGCTGCGCCTGGCCGCTGGTGAAGAAGTAGAGCTGCGTGGCGCCGGACTTCGTCATGTAGCAACCGCTGAGGCCACCACCGCAGGGGGTCTTCTTCAAGGCGCCGACCATCTGGTGCACGTCGGCCTTCATGCCGCTGATCGGCAGGCCGCCCAGCATCTTCTTCAGGCTGGGCGTGATCTCCGGCATGCCCTGCGCCTGAGCGGCCATCGGCGCCGCGAGCAGGCCCAGGACAAGAGCTGCGCCGAGCAGTATTTTTTTCATGATCACCGGATCCGGGTTCGTCACGGGTAGCAGGTGCCGCAGGCTGGGCACCGCTGTCGAAGGCGGCTTCAGCGGCCTGCGTCGACGCCGATGCAGACCGAGCTGGCCGCCCATGCATCGCATTTCGCCACGGACGTGGGCCGGGCGAACGCCGGAAAAGCGGCAGAAAACGCCGCGCCTCGCCTGGGTGGCACTTCTCGAAATCGGCAGGAACTGCGAGCCTCGGGGAGGCTGGCCCTGCGCAGCATCACGGCGTGGCGCCGTGATGGGCGCTGGTCACATGACGCCGAAGGTGCGGAACGCCTCGACCGTGCTCATGCCGCGCTCGATCGCGGCGCGCACCTTGTTTTCGGTGCCGGCCTTTTCGAGCGCCTTCGTCACCGCCTCACGCTCGGCGTGGCGCGGTATCACGAGCACGCCGTCGAGATCACCGAACACGATGTCGCCCGGCGCAATGCGCACGCCATTGATTTCCACCGGCACGCGGTAGTCGACGACCTTGCCGCGCGGCCCCTGGTCCTGCGCATAACCGCCGTAGGAAAACACCGGCAGGCCCGCCTGCAGCACCTCGGGCGTGTCACGCGAATATCCGTCGAGCACGGCGCCGGCGGCCTTCAGGTGCATCGCGCGCGTCGTCATCAAGCCGCCCCAGAGCGCAAACTGCGGTGCGCAGCCGGTGGCGACGTAGACCTCGTGCGGCTTCAGGTCGTCCAGCGCCTGGAACAGCAGCCCGAACGGCTGGCGGCTGAGCGGCAACTGGCCCGCAGCCTCGCTGGCGGCAAAACAGTTGGCTTCCAGCACCGGCATCGCGCGGCCGCAGATCAGCATCGTGCTGGCCAGCGGGCGGATCGCCGGGCTCAGGAACTGCTTCAGCAGCCCCATGGTGTCGAGGATGTCGCCCACCACGGCAGGGAAGAGCCGCTCGCGCATCAGCGCGAAGAGCTCCGCATCGTCTGCCCACATATCGTGTTGTCCTTCAGCCCATCACATGCGCCGGCAGCCACGTGGCGAGCTGCGGGAACACGCACAGCAGCACGATCGCCAGCACCATGCACATCATGAACGGGAATGCGCCCTTGAGGATGGTGGCCAGCGACACATCGGGCGTGATGCCGTTGATGACGAACAGGTTCAGGCCCACCGGCGGCGTGATGAGGCCGAGCTCCATGTTGATGGTGAGCACGACACCGAACCAGATCGGGTCGAAACCGGCGGCGGTGATCACCGGCATCAGGATCGGCGTCGTCATCAGGATCAACGCCGCCGGCGGCAGGAAGCAGCCGCCGACCAGCAGCAGCACGTTGATCATCAGCAGCACCAGCCAGCGGTTGACGTGCATGTCGGCGATCGACTGCGCCACCGCCTGCGTGACCTGCAGCGACGACATCATGTAGCCGAACAGGATCGAGGTGCCGATGATCAGCATCAACATGCCCGACTCGCGCAGGCCGTCGCGCAGGATGGCCCACAGCGCCCGCGGCCGCCACACGCGGTACAGCAACATCACCATCAGCAGGCACAGCGCGGCGCCGACGCCGGCGGCCTCGGACGGCGTGGCGATGCCGCCGTACAGCGCGTAGATGACGCCGATGATCACGGCAATGAGAGGCAGCAGGCGCGGCAGCAGTTCGAGCTTCTCGCGCATCGAATAGCGGCGGTCGCGGTCGATGAGACGGGTGCCGCGTTTCCAGCTCAGCAGCAGCGCCCAGCCCATGAACATCAGCGTCAGCAGCAACCCCGGAATGATGCCGGCGATGAACAGGCGGCCGATCGAGGTTTCCGAGGCGATGCCGTAGAGGATCATCGTGATGCTGGGCGGGATCAGGATGCCCAGCGTGCCGCCGGCGGCGATGGCGCCGGTGGCCAGGTCGGCATCGTAGCCGCGGCGGCGCATCTCGGGAATGCCCATCTTGCCGATCGCCGCGCAGGTGGCGGGCGACGAACCGGTGAGCGCCGCGAACAGCGCGCAGGCGCCGATGTTGGAAATCACGAGCGAGCCCGGCACCCGGTGCAGCCAGCGCGCCAGCGCTTCGTAGAGATCGCTGCCGGCGCGCGACGAGGCCACCGCCGCACCCATGATGATGAACATCGGCAGCGAGACGAGCGTGAAGTCGTTGAGGCCGGCGAACACGGTCTCTGGCACGAAGTGCACGCTGTTCCAGCTATCGAAGATGACCATGAAGAACAGCGCCACGCTGCCCAGGCCGAAGGCGATCGGCAGGCCCGTGGCCAGCACGATGGTGGTGACCAGGAAGATCAGCAGGCCGGTGACGAGCGGACTCATTGCACAGCCCCGCGCGCGTTGCGCTCGGGAATGTGCGCTTGGGGGCGGCTCGGTGCGCTCATGTCAGCGGCTCCAGCGATTCGGCGAACGCCGCCTGCCGCCGCGTCCAGACGAGGAACATGTCGGCGATGATCTGCAGGCACAACAACGCCAGCCCCACCGGCACCGTGAGGTAGGGAATCCACAGGCGCGCGCGCCAGATCGACGACGTGGTCTGCTCGGTGACCCAGGTGTCGTACCACCAGGGCACCGAGGCGTAGAGGAAGAAGGCGCAGAACACCAGCGACACCACGTTGCCGGTGACGTACAGCCGACGTTTGGCCGCGCTCGACAGCAGCAGCGGCAAGGCATCGACACGCACATGGCCTTGCGTCAGCAGGATGTAGGGCGCGCCGAGGAAGGTGGCCGCGATGAGCGCGAAGGTCACGAACTCGGTCTGCCAGATCGACGATTCACCGAGCACCGCGCGCACGAAGACCATCTGGCAGACGACACCCACCGAAAGCAGGATCAGCCCTGCCGATGCCACCCCCAGAGCCGTGGAGACGGCCTGCACGGCCGCCACCCACGCGGGCAGCGGCCGCGCGGGGGCAGGCTCACTGGACACTCAGGGCCTTCTCGATGAGTTCCTTGCCGCCGGGCACCTTCTCGGCGAAGGTCTTGTACGAGGTCTTCTGCGCCACCGCGCGCCAAGCGGCGAAGTCTTCCGGCGTCAGCGTCACGACCTGCACGTTGTTCTTCTTGAACACGTCGACCATCTTGTCGTCGAGCTTCTTCGATTCGGCGGCGAAATACGCTTCGGCCTTTTTCGACGCCGCCATCAGCGCCGCCTTCTGCGCGTCGTTGAGCTTGTCCCAGCTACGCATCGACATCAGCACCGGCTCGTACATGAACCACAGCGCGTTGTCGCCGGGCGCGGTGACGCACTTGAGCTGCTCGTACAGGCGGAACGACACGAAGCTGCCGGTGGAGGTGTCGGTGGCCTGCGCGACGCCCTGCTGGAGCGCGTTGTAGACCTCGTTCGACGGAATGGACACGATGGACGCGCCGGCGCCGGCCCACATCTCGGCGAAGGTCGAGCCCGCCGAACGCACCTTCAGCCCAGCGGCATCGGCGGGCATGCGGATGCACTTGTCCTTGGAACCGAACGCGCCGGCCAGCCAGGCGTCGGCCAGCACCTTGATGCCGGCCTTTTCGATGATGGCGCGGATGTCCTTCATGAACGGCGACGCGTTGACCTTCAACGCGTGTTCATGGCTTCTCACGAGCCCCGGCATCAAGGTGGCGCCGAATTGCGGGTGAAAGCCCGAGGCGTAGTCAAGCGGGAACGAGGCCATGTCGATCTGGCCGTTGAGCATCGCCTTCCATTGCTCGTTGGCTTTCACGAGGCTGGAGCCGGGATAGACCTTGATCGTCAGCCCGACGTTGGCGGCCGCGGTTTCGCGCGCGATCATCTGCACCATCTCGTCGCGCACATCGCCCTTGCCGCCCGGAAACTGGTGCGACGCCTTCAGCGTGAGGGTGTCGGCGAGCGCAAAGCCCAGTGGCAGCGCAGCAAGCAGCGGCACCAGTGCCGCACGGACCCATTGACGTTTGTTCATCGTGTCTTCCTCGAGTTGCCGCAGGGCCGCCACAGCGGCGTTGCCCCGCGATGAATTCGGCATCACTGCCGATGTGCGTCGACTCTACCCAACGAATCGGCGCCCGCTTTTGGGTGGATACCATGACGCCGAACGCATCGGCGCAGGGTCAACGGGTCAGCGCGCGCCGAACGCGGCATCGACAAACAGCTTCTGGTGTTCGCGCGGCTGGCAGCGCCAGTACTGCGGCGGCGCCGTCACCTGCGCTCCCAGACGCGCAGCGGCATGCCAGGGCCAGCGCGGCTCATACAACATTGCGCGCGCCAGCGCCACGGCATCGGCGCGGCCTTCGGCGATGATCGCCTCGGCCTGTTCGGGCTGCGTGATCAGCCCCACCGCGATCGTCGGCAGACCCACTTCGTCCTTCAGTCGTTGCGCGAATCCAACCTGGTAGCCCGGCGCGACGGGAATCTGCTGCAGCGGCGACACCCCGCCACTGGAGACATGCAACGCCGCGCAGCCACGCGCCTTGAGCGCCTGCGCGAAGGCCAGCGTGCCGGCCATGTCCCAGCCGCCGGCCACCCAGTCGGTGGCCGAGACGCGCACCCACACCGGCCGCTGCGACGGGAACGCGTTGCGCACGGCATCGAACACCTCGAGCGGAAAGCGCATGCGGTTCTCAAGGCTGCCGCCGTAGGCGTCGCGGCGTTGGTTGGCCAGCGGCGACAGGAACTGGTGCAGCAGATAACCGTGGGCAGCATGCACTTCCAGCGCGTCCAGGCCCAGCCTGGCCGCGCGCCGCGCGCTGGCGGCAAAGTCGTCACGCACCTTCTGCAGGCCTTGCGCGTCCAGCGCCAGCGGCGCGGCTTCGCCCGTCGCATGCGGCAGCGCCGACGGCGCCAGCGCCCGCCAGCCGTCGGGCTCGTCGGGCTGGATCTGGCCACCGCCCTGCCACGGCGCGCGGCTCGATGCCTTGCGCCCCGCGTGCGCCAGTTGCATCGCGAGCTTGATCGGCGAATGGCCGCGCACGGCCGCCAGCACGCGCGCCAGGCCGGCTTCGTTGGCATCGTCATAGAGCCCCAGGTCGGCCGCCGAGATGCGGCCTTCGGCCGACACCGCGGTGGCTTCGAGCACCAGCAGCGCGGCCCCCGACAGCGCCAGGTGGCCCAGATGCATCAGATGCCAGTCAGCGGCCGTGCCGCCCTGCGCCGAGTACTGGCACATCGGTGCGACGACGATGCGGTTGGCCAGGTGCAGCGCGCCGATCTGCAGCGGCTCGAACAGGCGGCTCATCGCGCGCCCTCGCGCGGCGTCGTGTTGATCATCAAGGCCTCGTCGTCGTCGATGGAGATCGCCGCCGCCAGCACCTCGGCCCGCAGCGGCTGCGGCTGCCCGAGCCAGAGCGCGTGCTGCAGATGGTCGGCACGCGGCGCCAGCGTGTTCGGATGCAGCAGGATGTCCAGGCCGCGACGGTTCAGGGCCAGCCACGGCACCACGCCGTCGAACAGCGCGGGCGCGAAGGCCACCATGTACATCGGCCGCGTGTGCGGGCCCGGCGGCGCGTCGTGCCAGCGTCCGAGCTGCAGGGCCCAGCGCCCGGCGATGCGTTCGCGCAGCTCGGCCGCCAGCGCACGCTGCGCGGCGCCGTCGAAATAGATGTGCGCGTGCCAGCTTCGAACCGCGGGCGTGTCGTCGTCGATGTGCATGGGCTCATCGTAGCGGCATGGAACAATCGCCGTCGTCATGGAACACGACGCCAACGATGAACTGCCGCTGACGAGCGGCCACGCGGTGCGCGAGGCGCTGCGCGCGCGGCGCGAGATTGCCCTCATCGACGTGCGCAGCGAACACGACTTTGCGCAGGCGCACGCACTGTTCGCGGCGCAGATGTCGTGCGAGCGCATCGTCGCCGACGCCCCGTGGCGGCTGCCGCGGCGCGACGTGTGCGTCGTCGTCTGCGACGACGGCCACGGGCTTGCCGAGGCGGCGGCGCGGCAGTTCCGCGCGCTGGGCTACAGCGCCGTGTCGCTGCTCGAAGGCGGGCTCGATGGCTGGCGCGACGGCGGTGGCGAGGTCTTCCGCGACGTCAACGTGCCGAGCAAGGCCTTCGGCGAACTGGTCGAGCACGAGCGCCACACGCCCTCGCTGAGCGCGCGCGACGTCAAGGCCTTGCTCGACGCACACGCCGATGTCGTGGTGCTGGACGCGCGGCGCTTCGACGAATACCAGACGATGAACATCCCCGGCAGCATCAGCGTGCCCGGCGCCGAACTCGCCTTGCAGGCACGCGCCCTGGCCCCCAACCCGGCGACGCGTGTCATCGTCAACTGCGCCGGCCGCACACGCAGCATCATCGGCACGCAGTCGCTCGTCAACGCCGGCATCGCAAACCCCGTCTGCGCGCTGCGCAACGGCACGATGGGCTGGACGCTGGCCGGCTTCGCGCTTGAGCACGGTCAGGCGCGACGCGGCGGTGAACCGGCGCCGGCGCTGCTTGACACAGCGCGCGCCCGGGCGCAGGCCCTGGCGCTGCGCGCCGGTGCACAGAGGCTGCCGGCCGATGCGGCGGGCGAAGCCGCGCCGCCCGGGCGCACCGTCTACCGTTACGACGTGCGCACGCCCGAGCAGTTCGCGGCCGGCCACCTGCCTGCTTTCGGCAGCGCACCCGGCGGCCAGCTCGTGCAGGAGACCGACGTCTTCGCGCCGGTGCGCGGCGCCCGCATCGTGCTCGTCGACGGCGACGGCGTGCGCGCACCGATGACGGCGCACTGGCTGGCGCAGATGGGCTGGGACGTGGCGTGGCTGGCCGACGTGCCGGTCTCTCGCTTCACCGCCACCGGCGCCTGGCCGCCGCCGGGCGTGGCCGGCAAGACCGGGCGTTACCGCCGCCCCTACGAAGGCAGTGACAGTCCGCAGGCGGCGATGCAGGCTTATCTGGACTGGGAACTGGGCCTCGTCGAGCAGCTTGCGCGCGACGCCACGCACGGCTTCAAGGTCTTGTGACGCGCGGCTGAACGCGCGTTCAAGCCGCAGCCGCTTCGACGATTACGGCCGTTTCGGTAGCTTCGGCGGCTGCAGTGGCTGGCACGTTTTGCGTGCAACCATGCCAGATGCTCTGGCCACCGCTGAACACCCGCATCTCGCCGCGTTCAAACGCCACCCAGGCTTCGCCCAGCGTCAGCGGTTCGGTGGCCATCAGCACCGCACGGTCGCTGCCGGCGTGCGTCAGCGCGAGATCGATTTCGGCGTCGCGGTCGACCAGGCGAACGCGGCCGAACGGGGCCCGGCGCTGCAACCAGTGCAACCGTGTCGATGCATGGGCGCAGATGGCGCGGCCGTCGCACAGCAAGAAGTTGAAGACGCCGTGGCGCGCGATCTCGCCCGCCAGTTCGGCCACCACCGGCGCCAGCGCCTGCCACGTGGGCGCCGGCTCGCTGGCGAAGCGGTGTTGCAGTTGCTGCATCAGCCAGCAGAACGCACGTTCGCTGTCGGTCGCACCCACCGGCGCGAAGGCGGCGTCGAGCGCGGGATGGAAATTCTTCAGGTCGCCGTTGTGGCAGAAGGTCCAGCTCCGGCCACGCCACTCGCGGCGAAACGGGTGGCAGTTGACCGCCGCCACCGCGCCCTGCGTGGCCCGCCGCACGTGCGCCACGATGTGCCGCGCAGGAATCGGGTGGCGGCACAGATGGCGCGCCAGCGCCGAGTCGCTGGCGCGGCCGGCGTCGACGAAGCGCCGGCAGCCGCCCTCGTCGTCGTGAAACGCCACACCCCAGCCGTCGACGTGATCGGCGGTGGCGCCGCCGCGTGCGACGAAGCCGCTGAGCGGAAAACACACCGAAGTGGGCATGGCGCTGTCGAGCGCGAACAACTGGCACATGAACGGTTGTCGGCGCCGCGGGCAGCCGCGCGAGGGCTGCAATGCACCCGGGTGTGACGGATGGCGCAGCGGCCGGGGACCGCTGAGCTGGCCGCCGGTGCGGCCCGCCCTGGGAAATCCTGCGTCGCGACGCTCAGCGCCTGCGGCGCAACGCCGCCGCACCGGCGAGCGCCAGTCCGACCAGCGCCAGCGACGACGGTTCGGGGACGGTCGTGTCACGCACCTCGATGTTGCTGGCCGCCAGTTCGCCGTTGTCGCCGACTTCGCCGATGTACAGGAACAGGCCCGAGGTGGCCAGCGCCGACGTCAGGTTGAAGCTGAGCAGGCCGTTGTCGCCGAGGCTGAGAAAGCCGAACGCGCCGGGAATCGCGGTGGTCGACTCGCCGTCGAACGCACCCAGCGTGGCCATGCTGTCGTCCACTGCCAGGCCGCTGGCGTCGGTGCCGAACAGCTTCGGGTCGCTGGGTGCACGCTGGGCGCCCGGCGTGAAGAAGGTGCCGGCGACAAAATCGAACACCGAAAAGCCCACCAGGGCCTGCGCGCAGGCTGCGTCGGCGCAATCGGTGCTCGACAGCTTGATGGCATCAAGGTCGAAGCCCGAGAACTGGCCGGGCGCCCCACCCAGGCCCGCGCTGTTGTCGCGGATCGTGATCGACAGGATGTTGGCCAGGCCCAGCGCCGACAGGTCGGCCTTATAGACCGCGGTGGCGGCCAGCGTGCCACCGGTGATGCCGCTCAGATGATCGAAGGTGACGGGCACGGCCTGACTCGCCGCGGCGCCGGCGCAGAGCGCGACACCCAACGCGGTCCGTTGCAATCGCTTCATGAAGTTCACCTCTCGTAACGAGTGAGTTGAGACGTCCACAAGGCATGCAATGGGCGCGCCGATGCGTATCCCTAACTTCCGCAAGGCCTTGTCGCACCGGCACATTTGGCCTGCATCGCGGGGCGCCCGGCACACTCTCGCGGCGCGGGCGGCCAGCTTCTGTCATCGGCGCCGACACCCGCTTTTGCGGGTGTCGTTCAGACCGCGGCGCGGGTGGCGTTCAGGGTCAACAGCGTGCCGCGGGCGTGGCGCGCACGGCTGTAGAGCTGCAGGTAGTCGCTGGCCGGCCCAGCCCACGATAGCGTCTGCGACATCGCCTGCCGCATCAGCCGGCCCCACAGCGTGCGGTCGCGGCGCGTCTGGCACGCCCGCAGCACGCAGCGCTCGAACGCGGCAGGCGTCGCGGCGTCGAACACCAAGCCGGTGGCAGCGCTGCCGCTGTCGAGGTCGACCACGGTGTCGGCCAGGCCGCCGACGCTGCGCACCACAGGCAGCGTGCCGTAGCGCAGGCCGTACATCTGCGTCAGCCCGCAGGGCTCGAAGCGGGATGGCACGGCGATCACGTCGGCGCCGGCGATGAGTCGGTGCGCACGGCCCTCGTCGTAGCCGACGTGCGTGTGCACGCGGCCCGGATGGGCCTGCTGCGCGATGCTGAAGGCAGACTCCAGCGCCGCCTCGCCGCTACCCTGGATGGCGAACTGCACACCCTGCTTCACCAGCGCCGGCAGCGCCGCCAGCACCAGGTCCACGCCCTTTTGCGTCGTCAGCCGGCTGACCACCGTCAGCAGCAGTGCGTCGTCGTCGGCCTCGAGGCCGAGCTCGGCCTGCAGCGCGCGCCGGCACGCCAGCTTGCCGGCCGGGCGTTCGGCGTCGTAGCGCTCGCTGATGGCGGCGTCGGTGGCCGGATTCCATACATCGACGTCGATGCCGTTCAGGATGCCGGCGACCTGCGCTGCGCGCCCGCGGATCACGCCGTCCAGACCGCAGCCGAATTCGTGCGTCGCGATCTCGTGCGCGTAACTCGGGCTCACGGTGGTGATCTGGTCGGCGAAGATCAGGCCCGCTTTCATGAAGCTGAGCTGGCCGTGGAATTCGAGCCCGGCGGGCGACATCAGGCGCGAGGCCAGGCCGAGCAGCGCCCAGTCGTGCATCGGGAACAGGCCCTGGAACGCGAGGTTGTGCACGGTGTAGATCGACGCCGCATCGGTGGCCGCGTGCTCGGCCATGTAGGCGCAGGCCATCGCCGCGTGCCAGTCGTGCGCATGCACGATGTCGGGTGTCCACTGCGGGTCGGCATCGTCGGCCGCCAGGTGCGCTGCCAGCCAGCCGAGCAGTGCGAAGCGCTGCAGGTTGTCGGGCCACTCCTCGCCGCGGCTGTCCTGGTAAGGGCTGCCGCCGCGCCGGTAGAGGTAGGGCGCATCGACGACATAGACCGGCAATTGCGTGCCCGGCATGCGGCCCAGCAGCAGACGCACACGCAGCGCGCCGAAGCAGGCGCCGATGTCGATCACGGCGCGCGCGCCCTGCACCGCCTGCAGCACCGTCGGCAACCCCGGCAGCAGCAGCCGCACGTCGGCGCCGAGCGCGGCCTGCGCCACCGGCAGCGCCGCCACCACGTCGGCCAGGCCACCGGTCTTGACGAGCGGAAAGACTTCGGCCGCCACATGCAGCACCTTCATCGGCGCCCCTGCTGCGCCGCCCGTCATTGCAGCTTGCGCAGCATGTCGCGCGTGACCAGCGTGATGCCGGAATCGGTGCGGTAAAAGCGCTCTGCGTCGGCGATCGGGTCTTCGCCGATCACCATGCCGTCGGGGATCATGCAGTCGCGGTCGACGACGACGCGTGTCACACGCGCGTGGCGGCCGATCTGCACGCCCGGCAGCAGCACGGCCCAGTTCACCGACGCATACGAATGCACCCGCACGCGCGAGAACAGCACGGTGCGATAGACCGAACCCGAGACGATGCAGCCACCCGACACCAGCGACTCCACCGCCAGGCCGCGCCGGTCTTCCTGGTTGTGCACGAACTTCGCCGGCGGCAACTGCGGCTGGTAGGTCCAGATGGGCCAGTTCGTGTCGTACAGGCTGAGCAGCGGGTCGGTGGCGGTGAGGTCGATGTTGGCGTCCCAGTAGGCTTCTATCGTGCCCACGTCGCGCCAGTACGGCTCCAGCCCGGGCTTGGTGCCGACACAGCTCAGCTCGAACGGATGTGCCACCGCCTGCCCCGCGCGCACCATGCGCGGGATGATGTCCCTGCCGAAGTCGTGGCCCGACTCCTTGTCGGCCATGTCGCGCTCCAGCTCGCGGTACAGGTGTTTGGCGTTGAAGATGTAGATGCCCATGCTGGCCAGCGCGCGGTCCGGCTTGCCCGGCATCGGCGGTGGATCGGCGGGTTTCTCGATGAACTCGATGATGTTGCGCTCGGCGTCGATGTGCATGACGCCGAACGCCGTGGCCTCCATGCGCGGCACCTCGATGCAGCCCACCGTGCATTCGCGCCCCAGCGCCACGTGGTCGGCCAGCATCAGCGCGTAGTTCTGCTTGTAGACATGGTCGCCCGCCAGCACCACCACGTACTCGGCGCGGTAGGTGGCCAGGATGTCCAGGTTCTGGTAGACCGCGTCGGCGGTGCCGCGGTACCAGCTTTCCTCGTCCACGCGCTGCTGCGCCGGCAGCAGGTCGACGAACTCGTTCATCTCGCTCTTCAGGAAGGCCCAGCCGCGCTGCAGGTGGCGCAGCAGACTGTGGCTCTTGTACTGCGTGATGACGCCGATGCGGCGGATGCCCGAGTTCATGCAGTTCGAGAGCGCGAAGTCGACGATGCGGAACTTGCCGCCGAAATAGACCGCAGGCTTGGCGCGGCTGTCGGTCAGGTTCTTCAGCCGGCTGCCGCGGCCGCCGGCCAGCACCAGCGCCACTGCCCGCCGCGGCAGATCCAGGCTCTGGGCAACGTCGATCGACTTCATGAAACGCTCCTGTCGGTTTGCGGATGGCGCGGCCGCCGCTGCGGCCGGGACTGCAACATCGACGATGGCCCGCATGGCGTGTCTATCATAGAGTTGAGCTGGTGGTTGCCGCGTTGCACGCCGCGTGCAGCGTTCGCGCCGCCATCGCCGCCATCGCCGCCGTGCGTCGCCAGCGCCGACCCGCCCAACCCACGCCTGCTGCCATGTCCTCCACTGCGAACCCCCATCCTTCCCCGCCGCCGCAAAGCCTGCCGGCGCATGTCGACCGCCACCTGCTGACGACCGTCGGCGTTGAACCGGCCACGGCCTCGAGTGCCGACCTCATGCATGCGGTGGCGCAGGTCGTGCGCGAGGAGCTGTCGCGGCGCTGGGTTGCCACCGACAGCGCCGACCGCGAGCGCAAGGCGCGCCGTGTGCACTATCTGTCGATGGAATTCCTGATCGGCCGCACGCTGGGCAACGCACTCGCAGCCACCGGCCGGCAGGACGGCGCCCAGGCGGCCGCCCAGGCGCATGCCGCGCGGCTGGAAGACATCGAAGCCACCGAAGCCGACGCCGCGCTCGGCAACGGCGGTCTGGGTCGGCTGGCCGCGTGTTTCCTCGATTCGATGGCCACGCTGGGCCTGCCGTCGTTCGGCTACGGCATCCGCTACGAATACGGCATGTTCGCGCAGTCCATCGTCGGCGGCCGCCAGGTCGAGCATCCTGAGCCCTGGGTCGAAGACGGCACGCCGTGGGAGTTTCCGCGCTCCGGCCTGGCCTATCCGGTGCGCTTCGGCGGCTGGGTCGAACAGGCCGAGTCCCCCACCGCAACGCCGCTGTGGCGCCATGCAGCCGAGGTCGATGCGAAGGCCTACGACATGGTGATTCCGGGCCACGGCACCCAGCGCGTCAGCACGCTGCGGCTGTGGAAGGCGGTGGCGCCGGCGCTCATCGACCTCACTGCGTTCAACAGCGGCGACTACGCACGCGCGGCCGAGTACAAGAACGAGTTCGAGAACATCTCGTGGGTGCTGTACCCGAACGACAGCACGCCGGCGGGGCGCGAACTGCGGCTGCGCCAGGAGTACTTCTTCAGCAGCGCATCGATCCAGGACATCCTGGCGCGCCATCTGGCCGAGCACGGCACGCTGGCGAACCTGGCCGAGCGCGTGGCGATCCACCTGAACGACACCCACCCGGCCATTGGTGTGGCCGAACTGATGCGCTTGCTGGTCGACGAACACGGCATCTCGTGGACCGACGCCTGGGCCACGACGCAGCAGGTCTTCAGCTACACCAACCACACGCTGATGCCCGAAGCGCTGGAGACCTGGCCGGTGGCGCTGATGCAGCACGTGCTGCCGCGCCATCTGGCGATCATCTTCCACATCAATGCCGAGTTCCTGGCCCTGGCCGCCGCGCTGCGCCCGGGCGACGACGGCTTCTTGCGCCGCCTGTCGCTGATCGACGAAAGCGGCGAGCGCCGCGTGCGCATGGCGCATCTGGCGGTGGTGGGCAGCCACAAGATCAACGGCGTCTCGGCGCTGCATTCCAAGTTGCTGGTGAAGACCATCTTTGCCGACTTCGCGCTGATGTGGCCGCAGCGCTTCACGAACATGACCAACGGCGTCACGCCGCGGCGCTGGCTGGCGCAGGCCAACCCGGGGCTGGCGGCGCTGATCGACCGCCGCATCGGGCCGGCATGGCGGCTGCAACTGGACGAGCTGGCGCGCCTGAAACCACTCGCCGACGACGACGGTTTCCGCACCGAGTTCCTGGCCGTCAAGCGCGCCAACAAGCAGCGCCTGGCCGCGCACATCCTGGCCGCGACCGGGCTCGAACTGAACCCCGACAGCCTGTTCGACGTCCAGGTCAAGCGCATTCACGAATACAAGCGCCAGCTCCTGAACGTGCTGCACGTGGTGTCGCGCTACCAGGCGATGCTGGCCGATCCGGACGCCGACTGGGTGCCGCGCAGCGTGGTCTTCGCCGGCAAGGCGGCGTCGAGCTACTTCATGGCCAAGCTGATCATCAAGCTGATCAACGACGTCGGCGCGCTCGTGAACGTCGACCCGCGGCTGAAGGGTCGGCTGAAAGTGGCCTTCGTGCCGAACTACGGCGTCTCGGTGGCCGAGGTCATCATGCCGGGGGCTGATCTCTCAGAGCAGATCTCCACCGCCGGCACCGAAGCCTCGGGCACCGGCAACATGAAGCTGGCGCTCAACGGTGCGCTGACGATAGGCACCGACGACGGCGCCAACATCGAGATCCGCCAGCAGGTGGGCGACGCCAACATCTTCATCTTCGGCCTCTCGACCGCCGAGGTCGCGGCCGAGCGTGCACGCGGCTATCAGCCCATGCATCTGTACGAACACAACGTGAAGCTGAAGGCGGTGCTCGACGCCATCGGCGGCGGTCTGTTTTCGCCCGACGAGCCGGCACGTTATCGCGAGCTGGTCAATTCGCTGCTGTGGGGTGGCGACCACTACCTGCTGCTGGCCGATTTCGACAGCTACGTCGCGGCGCAGACGCGTGTCGACGCCTTGTTCCGCGACCCCCACGCCTGGGCGCGCAAGGCCATCGTCAATGTCGCCGGCATGGGCATGTTCTCGTCGGACCGCTCGATCAGCGAATACGCTCGTCAGGTCTGGAACCTCGAGCCACGGCCCTGATGCTGGTTGCCGACGCCATCGACGAGATCAACGACAGCGAACTGCCACGCCCGCGGTGCCACGAGCACGGCCGCGCGCCATGCGCCGGCGCCCGCGCTCCAGCGCCCGCCGGCGCGTTCAGCGCATGGACCGCCTGAGCACTGGCCTGCCGGCCCTGCTGCAGGACGGTCGGGCCTGGCCCCTGGGCGCCAGCTTCGACGGCGCCGGCATCAATTTCGCGGTGTTCTCGGCGCATGCCAGCGCCATCGAACTCTGTCTGTTCGACGGTCTGGGCGAAGCCGAAACCGCACGCCTGGCGCTGCCCGCGCGCAGCGGCGACATCTGGCACGGCTACCTGCCGGGCGGCGCACCGGGCCTGCTTTACGGGCTGCGCGCACACGGCCCCTGGCGCCCCGAGCGCGGCCACCGCTTCAATGCGAACAAGCTGCTGCTCGACCCCTGGGCGCGCGAGATCGCCGGCCGCTTTGATTGGTCCGACCCGCACTTCGCCGCCGACTCCGCCTATCCGGCGCACATGGACAGCCGCGACAACGCGCGCGGTGCATTGAAGGCGCGTGTCGTGCACGACAGCTTCGACTGGGCCGGTGACCGCCGCCTGCACACGCCGCTGGCCGACAGCGTGCTGTACGAAGTGCATGTGCGCGGCTTCACGAAGCTGATGCCCGGCGTGCCCGACGCCGAGCGCGGCAGCTACGCGGGGCTGGCCAGCGACGCCGCGCTGGCGCATCTGAAACGCCTGGGCATCACGGCCGTCAGCCTGCTGCCGGTGCACCAGCACCTGGACGAGCAGCGGCTGGTCGAACACGGCCTTGTCAACTACTGGGGCTACAACACGCTCGGCTTCTTCTGCCCCGAGCCGCGTTATGCGGCCGGCCCCGACCCGCGCGCCGAGTTCCGCCGCATGGTGCAGCGGTTGCATGCGGCGGGCATCGAGGTGATTCTCGATGTCGTCTACAACCACACCTGCGAGAGCGACGAACGCGGCCCCAGCATCGCCTGGCGCGGGCTTGACAACCTGAGCTGGTACCGGTTGCTGCCCGAGCAGCACTTCGCCAGCGACAACATCACCGGCACCGGCAATGCGCTCGACGTGCGCCAGCCGCGTGTGCTGCAGATGGTGATGGACTCGCTGCGCTACTGGGTGCAGGAGATGCATGTCGACGGTTTCCGCTTCGACCTCGCGCCGGTGCTCGGTCGCGGCGAGCACGGCTTCGACCGCGACGGCCCGTTTTTCCAGGCCCTGGTGCAAGACCCGGCGCTGGCCGGCGTGAAGCTGATCGCCGAACCCTGGGACATCGGCCCGGGCGGTTACCAGGCCGGCAACTTCCCGAACGGCTGGCTCGAATGGAACGATGCGTTCCGCGACACCTGCCGCGCGTTCTGGCTCGGCGGCGACAGCTCGCGCGGTGAGTTCGCGCAGCGTCTGGCGGGCTCGGCAGACCGCTTCCAGGCCCGCGCGCGCGCGCCCGGCGAGTCGGTGAACTACATCGTCTCGCACGACGGCTTCACGCTCGCCGACCTCGTCAGCTACGACATGCGCCACAACGAGGCCAATCTCGAAGGCAACCGCGACGGCCATGGGCGCAATCTGAGCTGGAACTGCGGCTGGGAAGGCCAGACCGACGATCCCGAAGTGCTGGCGCTGCGCGCGCGGCTGCAGCGCACGCTGCTGGCCACGCAATTGATGGCGCAGGGCACGCCGATGCTCGCGGCCGGCGACGAACTCGGCCATGGCCAGGGCGGCAACAACAATCCGTACTGCCAGGACAACCCGACAAGCTGGATCGCCTGGGCGACGGCCGACGAGGCGCTGATCGAATTCACCGCGCACGCCGTCGCCGTGCGTCGGCGCTGGCTGCCACTGGGCGCGCACTGGTACAGCGGCGTGGCCAATGCCAACGGGCGCCGTGATCTCGCGTGGCTGCGCATGGACGGCCAGCCGCTGAGCCCCGAAGACTGGAACAGTCGCAGCTCGCGCGTGCTCGGCGCGCTGATCGGTGCGCCCGGCAAGACGCACACGCCCTTGCTGCTGCTCGTGAACCCGCGCGCCCAGGACGCACCGTTCACACTGCCGCCGGGCGACTGGCGCGTCGAACTCGACAGCGCCGAAAGCGACGGTCGCAGCACATGGCAGCGTGCGGCGGCATCTGAAATCATGCTGCGCGCCCGCAGCCTGGTGCTGCTCAGCGATGCCGCCGCCGGCGGCTGAAGGACGAGCCATGCGATTCCCACGTGCCAGCGGCATCCTGCTGCACCCCACCTCACTGCCGGGCCCGCATGGTTCGGGCGATCTCGGTGCCGATGCGCGCCACTTCGTCGACTGGCTCGTCGCCGCCGGGCAGACGCTGTGGCAGATGCTGCCGCTGGGCGGCACCGGCGCGGGCAATTCGCCGTACATGAGCGGCTCGGCCTTTGCCGGCAACGTGCAGCTCATCGACCTCGAGGAACTGCACCGCAGCGGCTGGCTCGACGCCGCCGATCTCGTGCCCGCGCCCGGGTTCGACGCATCGCGCCTGAACTTCGACGCCGTGGCGCCTTTTCGCATGCAGCGCCTGGCGCGCGCGGCCACGCGCTTCGCGGCCAGCGCCAGCGACACGCAGCGCGCCGCGCTGGCCGCGTTCTGCGCGCAGGAACAGCACTGGCTGGACGACTACGCACTGTTCATGGCCTTGTGCGAAGCGCATGACGGCCTGGACTGGTGCGACTGGCCGCAGGCACTGGCGATGCGCGACGCCGGCGCGCTGGCCGCGGCACGCCAGCAGCACGCCGCGCGCGTGCACTTCTGGCAATTCGGCCAGTGGATCTTCTTTTCGCAATGGCTGGCACTCAAGGCCTACGCCGGCGCACGCGGCATCCGCATCATCGGCGACGCGCCGATCTTCGTTTCGCACCAGAGCGCCGACGTCTGGGCCCATCAATCGCTGTTCATGCTCGACGCCGCGGGCCGGCCGCAGGTGGTGTCCGGCGTGCCGCCCGACTTCTTCAGCGCCACCGGCCAACGCTGGGGCAACCCGCTGTACCGCTGGAGCGCGCACGCGGCGGACACTTATGCGTGGTGGGTCGCACGCCTGCGCCATGTGCTGCGCCAGGTCGACATCGTGCGCATCGACCACTTCCGCGGCTTCGCCGGCTGCTGGGAGATTGCCGCCGACGAGCCCACCGCAGTCAACGGCCGTTGGGTGCCGGGCCCCGGCGCTGCCTTGTTCGACGCCGTGGTGCAGGCGTTGGGCGAGGTGCCGGTGATCGCCGAGGACCTGGGCGTGATCACGCCCGACGTGCACACGCTGCGCAAGCAGTTTGGTTTCCCGGGCATGCGGGTGTTGCAGTTCGCCTTCAACGGCGGCGCCGACAACGGCTTCCTGCCGCACCACCACACGCCCGACAGCGTGGTCTATGCCGGCACCCACGACAACGACACCGTCGTCGGCTGGTGGGCCGGCGCCGGCGACGACGAACGCCACTTCGCGCGCGCCTACCTGGCGACCGACGGCCACGACATGCCGTGGACACTGATCCGCGCCGCCTGCGTCAGCGTCGCCGACATGGCCGTGCATGCGATGCAGGACGTGCTGTGCCTGGCGGGCGAACATCGAATGAACTTCCCCGGCAGGGCCAGCGGCTGGTGGACGTGGCGCTTCCAGTGGAAGCAGGTGCAGCCCTGGCACGCGCACCGCCTGGCCGAATTCGCACGCCTGTACGGACGCCGGCCGCCGGCATGAAAAGGGCGCTCCGAAGAGCGCCCTGCAGGTGTGGTAGCGGCCGCGAGGGCCGCGCGAGCCGTGCGATCCGAATCAGCGGATGACGCCGATCGTCTCTTCCTTGCCACCCTTGTAGGTGTGCAGCGTGAGCGCACCGTTCTTGATGTCGCCCTTGTCGTCGAAGCTGATGTTGCCCGTGACGCCGTGGTAGTTGGTGGTCTTGGCCAGCACCGGCAGGTACTTGGCCGGATCGGCCGAGCCGGCCTTTTCCATCGCGGCCACCATCAGGTTGACGGCGTCGTAGACGTACGGGGCATAGATCTGCACGTCAACGCCGAACTTCTTCTTGAAGGCGGCCTTGAAGTCGGACATCTTCTTCATACCGGCGGCGTCCTTCGGGTCCACGCCGCCTGCTTCGGCGCAGTAGACCTGGTTGTCGCCCATGGTGCCGGCGGCGAGCTTGGGCAGTTCACCCGAGCAGATGCCGTCGCCGCCCATGAACTTGGTGTTGATGCCGAGCTGCTTCATCTGGCGCAGCATCGGGCCGGCCACTGCATCCATGCCACCGAAGAAGATGATGTCGGGCTTCTTCGCCTTCAAGGTGGTCAGGATGGCGGTGAAGTCGGTTGCCTTGTCGGTGGTGAACTCGCGGCCGACGATCTTGCCGCCGGCGGACTTCACGCCCTTCTCGAATTCATCGGCCACGCCCTGGCCGTAGGCCGTGCGGTCGTCGATGACGGCGATGTTCTTGCCGTGCAGTTCCTTCACCGCATAACGGCCCAGCGTGCCGCCGAGCTGAGTGTCATCGGCGACGATGCGGAACGCGGTCTTGTAGCCCTGGCGCGTGTACTTCGGGTTCGTGGCCGACGGGCTGATCTGCGGAATGCCGGCGTCGGCGTAGATCTTCGAAGCCGGAATGGTGGTGCCCGAATTCAGGTGACCGACAACGCCGTTGACTTTCGAGTCCACCAGCTTCTGCGCCACCGCGGTGGCCTGCTTCGGGTCGGCAGCGTCGTCTTCGGCCAGCAGTTCGAACTTCACGGCCTTGCCGCCGATCTTCACGCCCTTGGCGTTGAGCTCGTCGATGGCCATGCGCGCGCCGTTTTCATTGTCCTTGCCCAGGTGGGCGATCGCCCCGCTGGTGGGACCGACGTGACCGATCTTGACCACTTCCTGAGCGAGGGCCGTGCCGGCCATCAGGAAGGCGGCTGCACCCACGATCGCGGTGAGCTTGAGTTGCATGCTGGAAACCTCCGGTTATGTTGTCTTGGCGACAAACGGAATGAATAAATGAGCGCGAAACCATACCCCAAAAAGCACTGCGCTCCATTGCGGGATTCCTGGGTTCACCCGGCCGTGGCCGGCCGCGCCTGCACCCAACGCGGCACGATCGGAATCGGTCGTCAGGGTTTGCCTCAGGGCGTGCCGCCGGCCCGATGGTGTACGACCTTCAGGCCCTGTTCCTGGTAGCGGCGCCAGCGCTGGCGGCCGGCCTGCATGTCATCGACGTCGGTCGAGACGATCTCGATCACACGAATGAACGGCGACAGGTCGGGCGCTTCGCCGCCCAGATGCACCAGCACCTCGGGCGCGGCGTCGGGCGGCGGCCCGTCGTGCAGCCAGATCGGCGTGCGCGCCAGCACGGCAGCCGGTGCCGGCAGGCTCACGTGAGGCACGAAGTCGCGCTCGTCGAAGGTCCAGAGCTCGCGGTCCAGCGCCGCCAGCAGCGGCGTCGGGCCCGTGACCAGCACACGCGCACCGCTGCGGTACGCCTTGCGCAGCAGCCGGCATGCGAAGTTCAGCGGGTCGGCCAGCCCGGTGTGGAATTCGACCTCGCTCGGCACGCCGCGGCTCCGCCAGCGCGCGCGCTTCAGCGGACCAGCGCCAGCAGGTAATGCGTGAGCAGCGCCACCGGGCGCCCGGTGGCGCCCTTGGCCGCGCCCGACTTCCACGCCGTGCCGGCGACGTCGAGGTGGGCCCAGCGCATCTTGCCGGTGAAACGCTGCAGGAACTTGGCCGCGGTGACGGCACCGGCGGCGCGGTCACCGACGTTGCCCATGTCGGCGAAGTTGCTCTTCAGCGCGTCGTCGTATTCCTCGTCCAGCGGCATGCGCCACGCCGGGTCTGCGGCGAGCTCACCGGCGGCCAGCAGTTCGGCGGCCAGCGTGTCGTCGGGGCTGAACAGACCCGAACGGTGGTGTCCCAGCGCCACCACGCAGGCACCGGTGAGCGTGGCGATGTCGATCACGGCCGCGGGCTTGAAGCGCTCGGCGTAGGTCAGCGCATCGCACAGGATCAGGCGACCTTCGGCGTCGGTGTTCAGGATCTCGATCGTCTGGCCCGACATGCTGGTGACGACGTCACCCGGCTTCACGGCCGTGCTGCTGGGCATGTTCTCGCACGAAGGAATGATGCCCACGAGGTTGACCTTGGCCTTGGCCAGCGCGGCCGCACGCATCGTGCCCAGCACGCTGGCGGCGCCGCCCATGTCGAACTTCATCTCATCCATGCCGGCCGACGGCTTGATCGAGATGCCGCCGGTGTCGAAGGTGATGCCCTTGCCCACCAGCACCACCGGCGCCGCCGTCCTGGCGCCGCCCTGGTAGCGCATGACGATGAACTTCGGCGCTTGCGCCGAACCCTGAGCGACGCTGAGGAAGGAGCCCATGCCGAGCTTCTCGCAGGCCTTGCGGTCCAGCACCTCGATCTTCAGGCCGAGCTCCTTGCCTTGACGCTTCGCTTCGTCGGCCAGGTACGTGGGCGTGCAGTGGTTGGCCGGCAGGTTCGCGCATTCGCGTGCCAGCGCCACGCCCGAGGCGATGGCTTGCCCGCGCCGCAGCGCGGCGTTGAGCGTTGCCGCCTCGTCCTTCGCGCACACCAGGCTCACGCTGGCGAGCTTGCCCGCGGGGGGCGCGCTGGGCTTGGTCTGGCGATAGGTGTAGAGCACGTCGCCGGCCACCATCACCAGTGCTTCGGCGTGGTTGGGCTGCAGGCCGCTGCCGCCCAGCAGCGCGACCGCGACCTTCGCGGCACCGCTGCTTTTCAGGCCCGCCAGGCCGGCCGCAAGTGCCTTGCGAAAGCCCTTCGCCGAACCATCGCCGGCGGCGGCGAACAGCACACGCGCGGCCTTCACGCCGCCGACGCGGTGTGCATACAGCACCTGTCCCGCCTTGAAGTTGAAGTCGCCGTCTGTGGCGGCCGCCGCCAGCACGTCGGCCAGCGGCTTGTCCAGGCCCGCGGGCACGCCGTTGCCGGCGATCACGACGAGCAGCGCATCGGTGGCCAATGCCGCCAGGCCACCGGCAGCGGCGACATGCGTCTTGAAGTCCATAATTCCATCCAGTCAGGAAAGCGAAGCATGTTATTCGATTCAACTGTGCGTCGCGAACTCGCGCGGGGCTTCGGCGCGACGCTGGTGGTGATCCTCACCATCGTGTTGACGATGATGCTCATCCGCACCATCGGCCAGGCCGCCGGCGGCGAAGTGGCCGCCCAGGACGTGGTCCTGCTGATGGGCTACATCTCGCTCGGCTACCTGCCGATGATCCTCGCGCTGTCGCTGTTCATCGCCATCGTCGTCACGCTGGGCCGCATGTACCGCGACAGCGAGATGGCGATCTGGTTCGCCAGCGGCGTCGGCATCGCGCGCTTCGTGCGCCCGGTGCTGCGCACGAGCTGGCCCGTGCTCGTGGTGATCGCGCTGCTGATGTTCTTCGCCTGGCCCTGGGGCAACCGCAACAGCCTCGAATTGCGTGACCGTTACCAGCAGCGCTCGGACCTGTCGCGCGTGACTCCCGGCGTCTTCCAGACCTCGCGCGACGGCAGCCGCGTCTTTTTCATCGAACGCGAAAGCCGCGATGCCGCGAACGCGCGCAACGTCTTCATCCTGACGCAGCTCGAACGCGGCGAGTCGGTGACGTCGGCGCGCAGCGGGCGGCTCGAAAACGATGGCGGCGACCGCTTCCTGGTGCTCGAGCGCGGCCAGCGCAACGACGTCGACAAGCGCACGCACGAGAAGACGCTGTCCAGCTTCGAGAGCTACCGGCTGCTGGTGGACGATCACCGCATGCGCGACGTCGAAGCGCGGCCGCCGAAGGCGTTGCGCACGGCCGATCTGCTGCGCCAGCCGACGATCAAGAATCAGGGCGAACTGGTGTGGCGTCTGGGGCTGGTGTTCGGCGCCGCCAACCTGCTGCTGCTGGGTATCGGGCTGGCGGCCAGCAACCCGCGACGCGCCAGCAACTGGAATCTGCTGTTCGCGCTGCTGGGCTTCGTCATCTACTACAACATGATCAACCTGTCGCAACTGTGGGTGGCCGGCGGCCGGCTCGGGCTGGGCACGGCGCTGCTGGCCTTGCACGGCGGCGCCTTCCTGATGGCGCTGATGCTGCTGTGGTGGCGCGACCATGCCGCGGTGGTGGCGCTGCGGCCGCAGCGCACGATGAGCGCATGAAGACCGTGCGCCGGCTGCTGTACCGCGACATCGTCGCCTCGGTGGGCTTCGTCGTGCTCGCGTTCCTGTCGCTGTTCTTCTTCATCGACTTCGTCGACGAACTCGACAGCGTGGGCCGGCACGGTCGCACGGTGGGCCACGCGGTGCTGGCCGCGCTGTTCGAGCTGCCCGGCCACACCTACGAGCTGGTGCCGATCGCGCTGCTCATCGGCACCATCTATTCGCTGGCGCGCATGGCGCAGTCGTCGGAATTCACCATCCTGCGCACCGGCGGCCTCGGCCCCGGGCGGGCGCTCTCGCTGCTGGCGGTGCTGGGCGTGATCTTCGGCGCGCTGACCTTCGTCATCGGCGACTACGTGGCACCGGCCAGCGAACGGCTGGCGGTGCAACTGAAGGCGCGCTTCTCGGGCGGCCTGAAGGTCGGCGGCGCCGGCGCGTGGCTGAAGGAAAAGCACAGCACGCCCGAAGGCGAGCGCAGCTTCTCGATCAATGTCGAAGGCACCGGCGCCAACGGCGCGTTCGAAGGCGTGCGCATCTTCGCATTCGACAGCGACGGCCGCCTCGTCACCCGCATCAGCGCGCGCCAGGCACAGGTGGCGGCCGATGGCACCTGGACGCTCAGCGACGCCGACATCACGCACTGGCCGCAGGCAAGCCAGCGCGACGATGCGCCGGTGCGCGAAGAGCGCTGGCCGACGCTGGCCTGGGCCAGCACGCTCAAGCCCGGCGTCGTTGCTGCCGCGGTGCTGCCGGTGGCAACGATGACGACGGCCGAGCTCTGGCGCTACGGTGAACACCTCAGCGACCAGGCGCAGGCGGCACAGAACACCGAGATCCGTTTCTGGAAGAAGGCGCTGTACCCGCTGGCCTGCCTGGTGATGGTGGCGCTGGCGCTGCCATTCGCCTACATGCACGCACGCTCGGGCGGCGTCAGCCTGCGTGTCTTCGGCGGCATCATGCTGGGCATCAGCTTCGTGCTGCTGAACAACCTGGCCGGCCACATCGGGCTGCTGCGCGGCTGGACGCCGTGGATCGTTGCCGCGACGCCGAGCCTGATCTACCTGCTGCTGTCGCTGGCCGCCTTCCTGTGGCTGGTGCGCTACCAGTGAAACAAGGCCTGGTGCTGTTCGCGCACGGCGCGCGCGATGCGCGCTGGAAGGCGCCGTTCGAAGCGGTGGCCGAGCGCGCGCGCGCCGCGGCGCCGGCGGCCGAGGTGCGCCTGGCCTTTCTTGAACTGATGACGCCCGACATTGCGGCGGCGGTGGGCGATCTGGTCGCCGCGGGTTGCCGCCACATCCACGTCGTGCCGCTGTTCCTGGGCAGCGGCGGCCACGTGCGCCATGACCTGCCACTGCTGCTGGACGCGCTGCGCGTGCAACACGCCGGCACCCTTGTCGAACTTCACCCAGCCGTCGGCGAAGCGCCCGCCGTCATCGACGCGATGGCTGCCTTCGCCGTGCGCACATTGCAATGAACCTGCACCAGTTCCGATTCGTCCAGGAAGCGGTGCGCCGCAACCTGAACCTCACCGAGACCGCGAAGGCGTTGTTCACGTCGCAGCCGGGAATCAGCAAAGCCATTCTCGAACTCGAGGAGGAACTCGGCGTCGACATCTTCGTGCGCCACGGCAAGCGCCTGCGCCGCGTCACCGAGCCCGGGCAGGAGGTGCTGAAAGCGGTGGAGATCATCATGCGCGAGGTCAGCAACCTCAGGCGCATCGGCGAGCAGTTCTCGAAGCAGGACGCGGGCACGCTGTCGATCGCCACCACGCACACGCAGGCACGCTACTTCCTGCCCGGCCCGGTGGCCGCGCTGCGCAAGAAGTTCCCGAAGGTGCAGGTGGTGCTGCATCAAGGCATGCCCGAACAGGTGGCGCGCATGCTGCTGGACGACGTGGCCGAGATCGGCCTGGCCACCGAAGGTCTGGCCGCGCACGACGAGCTCATCACCCTGCCCTGCTACGAATGGCGCCACGTGATGGTGGTGCCGGCCGAGCACGCGCTGGCCGGCGTCGAACGGCCGACGCTCGAGCAGCTTGCGGCCGAGCCGCTGGTGCTGTACCACACCACGGTGGCGGGACGCACGCGCATCGACCAGGCCTTTGCACGCGCTCGGCTCAAACCGACGATCGCGCTCGAGGCCATCGACTCCGACGTCATCAAGACCTACGTCAAGCTCGGCATGGGCGTGGGCATCGTCGCCGAGACGGCGGTGCGCGACGACCCGCCTGGCGGTGAACTCGTCGCGCGCCCGCTCGGCCACCTTTTCGGCGACAACGTCGCGCGCGTCGCGTTCAAGCGCGGCGCCTACCTGCGACACTTCGTCTACGCCTTCGCCGAACAACTCTCCGACCGCCTGAGCCCGGCACTGATCCAGCGCGCGATGAGCGGCTCGGGCACCGACTACGAACTCTGATGCCGATGAGCACCTGCAAGACCCCCGCACTGCAAAGCCGCCTGCCCGCCGTCGGCACGACCATCTTCACCGTGATGTCGGCGCTGGCCGCCGAGCACGGCGCCGTCAACCTGGGCCAGGGCTTCCCCGACTTCGACTGCGACCCCGCGCTGCCGGCCTGCGTCGACCAGGCCATGCGCGACGGCCTGAACCAGTACCCGCCGATGGCCGGCGTGGCCGCGTTGCGCCAGGCGCTGGCGGCGAAGATCGAAGCCCTGTACGGCCGCCACTATGACGCCGAGCGCGAGATCACCATCACCGCCGGCGCCACCCAGGCCATCCTCACCGCGGTGTTGTGCGTGGTGCATCCGGGCGACGAGGTGATCGTGCTCGAGCCGTGCTACGACAGCTACGCACCGAACATCGAACTCGCCGGTGGCCGCGTCGTGCGCGTGCCGCTGACGCCGCGCAGCTTCCGCCCCGACTTCGGCAAGATCGCCGCCGCGCTGTCGAGCCGCACGCGCGCGATCATCGTCAACTCGCCGCACAACCCGAGCGCCACCGTCTGGACGCGCGCCGAGATGCAGCAGCTTGCCGATCTGCTGGCACCCACCGACGTGCTGCTGATCGCCGACGAGGTCTACGAGCACATGGTGTTCGACGGCGCGCCGCATGCCAGCGCGGCGTCGATTCCGGCGCTCGCCGCGCGCGCCTTCGTCGTCAGCAGTTTCGGCAAGACCTACCACGTCACCGGCTGGAAGGTGGGCTCGGTGGCCGCGCCGGCGCCGTTGACGGCGGAATTCCGCAAGGTCCATCAGTTCAACGTCTTCACCGTCAACACGCCGATGCAGCATGCGCTGGCGCGCTTCATGGCCGACGCCCGGCCCTACCTCGAACTGCCGGCGTTCTACCAGCGCAAGCGCGACCTCTTCCGCGACGGTCTGGCCGCGACGCGGCTGCGCGCATTGACGAGCGAAGGTACCTATTTCCAGACCGTCGACTACAGCGCCGTCAGCAGCCTGAACGAAAGCGACTTCTGCCAGTGGCTGACGCGCGAGATCGGCGTCGCGGCGATCCCGCTGTCGGCCTTCTACGCCGATGGCTTCGAACAAGGCATCGTGCGTCTGTGTTTTGCCAAGCGCGACGAGACGCTGCAGACCGCGCTGCAGCGCCTGGCGAAGATCTAGCGCCGACCTCGCTCGTGCTGCCAGCGCCATGCCTGGCGGCAGCGCCGAATCAGGGCCGCGCTTGCGGCTCGACGACGATCATCGGCTGCGTGTCGGGCTGCGTGAGATCGAGGTCGATCGGTGCGGTGGGCCGGTCTGGCGATCGGCTGTCGAACACCGACTCGCGCTCGATGCCGAAATAAGGATGCGGCGCGGTGCTGCTGAATTCCCCGCCATCGGCCAGCGGCAGCAGCAGATCGATGTTGCCGGTGTCGGCCGCCTCGCGGTCCAGCAGGTCGCGCGCAAGCGAGTACAGGAACAGCACCTCGCGATAGGCCGGCAGTTCGAAGAGCTCGCCGCGTGACTTGCGGAACAGCAGCGCCTCGAGTTCGGCCATCGCATCCAGCGGCCGCGCCCACACCTGTTGCAGGCGTGGCAGCATGCCGACATAGTCGTCGAGCGAACGGCCGTGCTGCAGATCGCTGTCCCAGTCGGGCGCATAGGCGTTGAAGCGGTGGTTGAAGCGCATGCGCGTGCGCTCGTAGGCCTCGCGCTCGCCGCGCCGGCGGTAGATCTCCAGCAACTTCAGATACGGCAGCGGGCTGCCGCCGCCGGTGCTGCGCAGATGGTCGACCAGCAGATCGATCGCGGCATCGTCCTGGCCCAGCACGATGAAAAACTCGGCCTGCTGTTCGAGGTCCAGCAGTTCCTCGATCGTCACGTCGCGCGGCGAACCGTCGACGCCCGGCAAGACCTGCGCCGGCAACGGCAGCGTGCGCTCGTGCTCCGCTGTCTTGTCGACAGGCGCCAACGGCGCGCCCGCGCCCACCTGGGGTGCGGGCGTCGCCGGCAGCGGAGGCGCAACCGTGCTCGGGCCGTGGCTGGCCGTCGCCTGCGGCGCGCGTGCGCCGGGCTGGCGCGCCGGCGGCACCGGGCTGGGCCACGCGGCCACACGCGGTGCCGCCGCGGTGTGAAGTTCGGAGGTCACCATCGGCAATTGCGAATGAGGCAGCGGCGCCTGCGACGGTGGCGCCTCGGCAGCCGCGGCCTGCCGCCACGACGCCTGCCGCTCCTGCTGCAGGCGGCGCAGGCGCAGGCTCAGCCAGAGCGCAAACAACGCCAGCAACACAAGCGCCAGCAGCAGCGGCTGAGTCCAGCGGCCGGCACCCTCGGCTGCCGCCAGCCGTTCGCGCATCTGCGCCATCAGATCGCGGTTGGCACGCTGCTCGTCACGCAGCGCGCGCAGGCTGCGCTCCAGCGACGCAATGCGTGCATCGGCGGCCGACGCCGCCGATGCCGCGGCGCGCGCGGCGCTGGCGGCCATTGCCACCGCCTGGATGGCGTCCTCGACCACGCTCGCCGCCGGCATCGGCGGCGCCACCACGGGCTCGACGGCGTCAAGCTGCAGATGCGGATGATGGGCGGCCGCGCGCGTCGGCGGCGTCTCGCTGTGGCGAGCGAGCTGTGGCTCACGTTGCGCCTTGTGACGCGGCTCCTGATGAGACGCGGCGCGGCGGCGTTGAGGCCGCGCCGCGCGGGGCCGGGCCGGAGCCGAGGCTGCGATGCTCGCCGGCGCGGCGTCCGGCAGGGCCGCGCGCGCGGCCGCGCTGTCGATGCGGGCCACGGCCAGCGGCGCGGCGACGATGCTGGCGCTCGGCGCGCGCCCGGGCGGGTCGGCGAAGAGCACGAAGTGGCGCGACATGTGGCTCGGGCAGCCGACGTTCAGCGTCACCTCGACCACCGGTTCGTTGATGGCCACGCTGCTGAGTACGCGCATGTTCAGCCTGCCGTCGCTGCTTTCGGCCACCACCTGCACGGCAGACGACAACAGGCGCTGGTCGCCGGCCTGCACTTCGGCCTTCACGCAGCCCGGGGCGATGCTGTCGCCGGGGTCCAGCCGCAACACGGCGCTGAAATCCAGACGCTGGCCCAGCACGGCTGATTGCTGGGCACCGGCCCAGCCCAGCGCCGACGCGCAGGGGGCCATGAAAAGCAGGGCCAGGGCGGTGAGCAGGGACAACAGTTGCCGCGGCTTCTGCATGCAGGGGAAAGAGTGGCGGGACGGGTCTCGAAGCACTCTAGCACGAAGAGTTACAGCTTCCGGTCTGCGCCACCCTCGGTGAGAGAATGCCGCGCGCCATCGTTGATAAATCACAGCGCCTGCAACACTGCCCCCCGATGACGAGCCACCCGCGCCGCCGGATCTACCTGATGCGCCACGGCGCGGTGGACTATTTCAGCGCTCAGGGCCACGCGCTCGATGCCGATGGCGTGCCGCTGAGCGCGGCCGGCCGCGCTCAGGCCGACGCCGCAGGCCAGGTGTTCGCGGCCGAAAGGGTCACGCTGGACAGCGTGCTCACCAGCGGCCTGGCGCGTGCGCACGAAACCGCGCAACGTGTGCTCGCAGCGGCCGGTCAAGACGCGCTGCCGGGGGCGAGCGACGAGCGTTTGCGCGAGATCCGCTTTGGCGACGCCACAGGCCTGCCGCGCGCCGCGCTCGAAGCGGCGTTCAGCGGCGCCTTCGACGTGGGCCCCGGCGTCGATCTTGAACAGCATCGCTTCCTCGGCGGTGAGTCGATTGCCGAACTGCTGGACCGCGTGCTGCCGGCCTGGGATGAACTGCTGCAGCGCGACGACTGGCGCTGCCTGCTGCTGGTGCTGCACGGCGGCGTCAACCGCGCGCTGCTGGCGCGCGTGCTGACCGGCCGGCGCGGTTTCATCGGCCACTTCGAGCAGGCGCCGGGCTGCATCAACGTCATCGACGTCGGCAGCGGCGACGCCGTGCTGCGCGCCGTCAACCTGACGCCGCTGCAGTGGCTGCAGCGCGGCGAATCGATGACGACGATGGAAAAACTGCTGGCGCAGTTTCTGAAGTCTCAGGCCTCGTAGCCGGGAAGCTGGCGATCCAGCCGCCGCAGCAGCCCGGGCCAGACCAGCGCCGAGCCCAGGCCGCGCGTGGCCTCGGCCGCCTGCTGGCGCGCGGTGGCGATGATCTCGGGGTGCACCTGCGTGAGTTCACCGCCGCCTTGCGCGCGCACCTGGATGTTGCAGACGGTCTCGAACAGGTACATCGCCTGGAACGCGTCGGCCACCGTCTCGCCCACCGTCAGCAGGCCGTGGTTGCGCAGCATCAGGTAGGTCTTGCGGCCGAGGTCGGCCACCAGGCGCGGCTTTTCGTCATCGCGCAAGGCCACGCCTTCGTAGTCGTGATAGCCCAGGCTCGACAGCACGAAGATCGACTGCTGCGAAATCGGCAGCACGCCGCCCTTCTGCGCCGACACGGCGATGCCGTTGAGCGTGTGCGTGTGCAGCACGCAGCCGATGTCGTGGCGCGCCTGGTGCACCGCGCTGTGGATCACGAAGCCCGCGGGGTTGACGGGAAACGGCGACGCGTCGACCTTGTTGCCGGCCGCGTCCACCTTGATCAGGCTGGACGCCGTGATCTCCTCGAACATCAGCCCGTACGGATTGATGAGGAAGTGATGCTCGGGCCCCGGCACACGCGCGCTGATGTGCGTGAACACGAGGTCGTCCCAGTGGAACATCGCCACCAGCCGGTAGGCGGCGGCGAGGTCGACGCGCAATTGCCACTCCTCGGCGCTGACCTGCTGGCGCCGGCTCGGGATGTTCAGTGCGGCCATTCGTGAGTCTCCTTGAATCGAGCATAGACAATGCATGGTCGCGCGTTTGTCGCCTCAGAGACAAGAGATGAAATCCCCGGTTCTTACAATCGACGAGCTGCACAACATCGAGTCAGGCGCGTGGTTTGCCAAGCTATCTGCACCGCTGCGCGAAGACATTCTTGCGCGCGCCGTCGTGCGCCGCCATGCCGATGGCGCGGCGCTCGCGGCGCGTGGTGCGCGGGCCGACGAATGGTGCGGCGTGGCCAGCGGCGCGGTGCGCGTGAGCTCGGTCAGCCTGTCGGGCAAACAGGTGACGCTGACCTACGCCGAGCCCGGCGTCTGGTTCGGCGACATCGCGCTGTTCGACGGCCTGCCGCGCACGCACGATGCCGACGCCCACGGCGAGACCACGTTGCTGGTGGTGCGCAAGCCCGACTTCAAGGCACTGCTGGGCTCGCACGCCGAGCTGTACGACGCGCTGCTGCGCCTGAACTGCCGCCGCCTGCGCCTGATGTTCAACCAGTTCGAGGATCTCAATACACGCCCGCTGCAGGCGCGGCTGGCCAAGCAGTTGCTGTTGCTGGCCAAAAGCTACGGCATCACGCAGGGCGAGGAAATCCGCATCGGCCTGCAGTTGGCACAGGAAGACCTGGCGCATCTGCTGGGCGCATCGCGCCAGCGCGTGAACCAGGAATTGAAGGGCTTCGAGCGCGAGGGCGCGGTGCGCGTGGAGCCGGCACGGCTGGTCGTGCTGTCGCGCGAGAAGCTGCTGCACATCGCAGATCGCTAGAGGAGACGCACATGGACCAGTACACCGGCACACGCGAGGTTGCGGCCAGCCACGCATTCGACACCGGCGCACTGCAGGCGCATCTGCAGCGCGAGCTGCCCGGCTTCAGCGGGCCGCTGGCGGTGGAGCAGTTCAAGGGCGGCCAGTCGAACCCGACCTACAAGCTGGTGACGCCGCAGCGTGCCTACGTGATGCGCAGCAAACCCGGCGCGGCCGCGAAACTGCTGCCGTCGGCGCATGCGATCGAGCGCGAGTTCCGCGTCATGAAGGCGCTCGCCGGCAGCGAGGTTCCGGTGGCGCAGATGCTGCTGCTGTGCGAAGACGAGAGCGTCATCGGCCGCGCCTTCTACCTCATGGAGTTCATGGACGGGCGCGTGCTGTGGGAGCAGTCGCTGCCGGCGCTCAACCGCGCCGATCGCGGTGCCGTCTACGACGAGATGAACCGCGTCATCGCCGCCCTGCACAGCGTCGATGTCGGCGCCGTGGGGCTGGCCGACTTCGGCAGGCCGGGCAACTATTTCGAGCGCCAGATCGGGCGCTGGAGCAAGCAGTACATCGCCTCGATCACCGAGCCCATCGACGAGATGCACCGGCTCATCGAGTGGCTGCCCGCGCATCTGCCGGCGAGCGCGCTCGACAGCGGGCAGATCGCCATCGTGCACGGCGACTACCGGCTCGACAACCTGGTGTTCCACCGCGATGAGCCGCGCATCATCGCCGTGCTCGACTGGGAGCTGTCGACCATCGGCCATCCGCTGGCCGACTTCAGCTACCACTGCATGGCCTGGCACATTCCGCCCGGCACCTTCCGCGGCATCGGCGGCCTGGACCATGCGGCGCTCGGCATTCCGTCCGAAGCCGCCTATGTGCAGCGCTATTGCGAACGCACCGGCCGCAGCGACGCCGCGGCGCTGATGGCCGACTGGAACTTCTATCTCGCCTACAACCTGTTCCGCCTGGCCGCCATCACGCAGGGCATTGCCAAGCGTGTGGTCGACGGCACCGCGGCGAGTGCGCAGGCCAAGGCCACCGGTGCGTCGACGCGGCCGCTGGCGCAGATGGCCTGGAAATTCGCCCAGGCCGCGGCCTGATTCCCCACCTCACTGGAGACGACACATGGACTTCGGCTATTCCACCAAGACCCAGGATCTGCGCGCGCGCGTCAGCGCCTTCATGGCCGAGCACGTCTACCCGGCAGAAGCCGCGTACTGGGCCGAAATCCAGGCCAACAGCGCGGCCGGCAAGCGCTGGACGCCGCTGCAGGTGATCGAAAAGCTCAAGCCCAAGGCGCGCGCCGCCGGGCTGTGGAACCTGTTCCTGCCCGAGAGCGAACTCGGCGCCGGGCTGAAGAACCAGGAGTACGCGCCGCTGGCCGAGATCATGGGCGCGGTGCCGTGGGCGAGCGAGGTCTTCAACTGCTCGGCGCCCGACACCGGCAACATGGAAGTGCTGGTGCGCTACGGCACGGCCGAGCACAAGACGCGCTGGCTCGAACCGCTGCTGAACGGCGAGATCCGCAGCGCCTTCGCGATGACCGAGCCGGCCGTTGCATCGTCGGATGCCACCAACATCGAAGCGCGCATCGCACGCGACGGCGACGACTACGTCATCAACGGCCGCAAGTGGTGGACCAGCGGCGCCGGCGACCCGCGCTGCCAGATCATGATCTTCATGGGCAAGACCGACCCCGACGCGCCGCGCCATTCGCAGCAGTCGATGGTGCTGGTGCCGATGGCGACGAAGGGCGTGAAGGTGCTGCGCCCGCTGACGGTGTTTGGCTATGACGACGCGCCGCACGGCCACATGGAAGTGGATTTCGACAACGTGCGCGTGCCGGCATCGAACATCCTGCTCGGCGAGGGGCGCGGCTTCGAGATCGCGCAGGGCCGCCTCGGCCCCGGGCGCATTCACCACTGCATGCGCCTCGTCGGCCTGGCCGAGCGTGCGCTGACGCTGATGTGCCAGCGTGCGGTCAGCCGCACCGCCTTCGGCAAGACCATCGCGCAGCAGACGGTGACGCAGGAGCGCATTGCCGAGGCGCGCTGCATGATCGAGCAGGCGCGGCTGCTGACGCTGAAGGCGGCGTGGATGATGGACGTGGCCGGCAACAAGAGTGCGAAGGCCGAGATCGCGATGATCAAGGTGGTGGCGCCGAACATGGCGTGCCAGGTCATCGACTGGGCGATGCAGGTGCACGGCGGCGCCGGCATGAGCGAGGATTTTCCGCTCGCCTACTTCTACACCGCGGCGCGCACGCTGCGTTTTGCCGACGGCCCCGACGAGGTGCACCGCAACGCCATCGCCAAGATCGAACTCGGCAAGCTGGCACCGGCGAAGTAACGCAGTTCCGGTGACGGTTGCGGCCGCGGTTGCGGGCGCAACTGCAGCACTACCCGCGGTCTTCGTCGGGCGGCAGCGCGCTCGCCGACCACATGCTGGGCTGCGTGCTGGGCGCGCTCTTGTCGTGGTGCTGGTCGGCGACGCGGCGCGCTTCGCGCATCGCGGTCTCGAACAGGCGGATCCAGATCTCGAGCTGCTGCGGCTCGGGTGCATCGAGCGCGGCGCGCAACGTCAGCCGGCCGCGGCCGATCATCAGCACCACCGGTGAATCGGCCGGCTGGCGCAGCGTGGCCAGCGCCGACGCCAGCGGGCCTTCGAGCCACTGCACGAGCCAGGGCTTGATGCTGGACAGCGCGACGAAGCGCTCGCGCAGCTTGCCCATCTCGCTGCCGCCGAGCTTGGGGAACATCACGAGCCAGCGCATCTCGGGTGGCGTCTGGTTGTCGATGCGTGTCTGCACGCCTTCGACGTACTGCTCGAAGACGGCCTTCTCCATCTGCTCCTGCAGCGAGCGGTTCAGCACCACCACCTGCAGGTCCGACTGCAGCGCCAGTTCGGCGCGCAGCCGCAGTTCGCTGCCCGTCACGTAGCTGCGCTGCGACGGCCCCCATTCGAGCCGCCACGGCACCGCGCCCACGCGGCCGTCGAGCACGAAGCCTTCGCTCTCGCGCACACCGCGGAACATGTACTGGTGCGTTTCGGCCCAGGGAGCGAGTGCGTCCCAGGCCTTGTCGGTGGAGGAGGCACCGGAGAACCAGCGCTTGATGCCGTCGAGCATGGTTTAGAGTCGCCGAACACGGCAGGCCGCTGTCCTGATGCCGCCGCGTTCCTGTCGGGGGTGATGATGATCCAAGTGTATTCGTGGGCCACGCCGAACGGCCACAAGGTCCACATCATGCTTGAGGAATGTGGACTGCCCTACCGCGTGACGGCGGTGGACATCGGTGCCGGCGACCAGTTCAAGGCCGACTTCCTGGCCATCAGCCCGAACAACAAGATCCCCGCGCTCGTCGACCCCGACGGCCCCGACGGTGCGCCGATCTCGCTCTTCGAGTCGGGCGCCATCCTGTTGTACCTGGCCGCCAAGACCGGGCGCTTCCTGCCCGCCGACACCGCGGCGCGCTACAAGGTGCTGGAGTGGCTGATGTTCCAGATGGGCGGCGTGGGCCCGATGCTCGGCCAGGCGCACCACTTCCGGATCTACGCGCCGCAGAAGATCGACTACGCGGTCGAGCGCTACACCAACGAGGCCAGGCGCCTGTACGGCGTGATGAACCGCCAGTTGGCGAACAGCAGATACATCGCGGGGCCGGAGTACGGCATCGCCGACATCGCCATCTTTCCGTGGCTGCGAAGCTGGAAGAACCAGGGCATAGCCTGGGCCGACTACCCGCACCTGAAAGGCTGGTTCGACGAAATCGGTGCGCGCCCGGCGGTGCAGCGCGGTGTGCAGGTGCTGGCCGATCGGCGCCAGCCACTCACCGGTGACAAGCAGCGCGAGGTGCTCTTCGGCAAGACCCAGTACCAGGCACGCTGAATCAGGTGTCTGGAAACCGTGAGCGCACTGCCTCATAGAATCGCACCCCTTCCCCACTGCCCGTAGCTCAACTGGATAGAGCACCAGCCTTCTAAGCTGGGGGTCGCAGGTTCGAGTCCTGCCGGGCAGGCCAGGCCACGATGAACAACGCCCATCTGCCGCTCGCCGCCTATGCCGGCATCGCCCTGCTCGTGGGCTGGCGCATCTTCAGGCGCGTGCGCCGGCTCGTCGGGCGCCAGCGCCTGACGGCGTGGCGGCCATGGCTGCCGGTGTGTGTCTTCCCGCTGCTGCTGATCGGGCTGCTGCTGAGCTCGATGCACCACCCGGCGCGCGCCGGCGCCGAACTGGCCGGCATCGCGATCGGCCTGCCACTGGCCGTCTACAGCCTGCGGCGCACACGTTTCGAGGTCACGCCCGCCGGCCTGTTCTACACCCCGAGCGCCCACGTCGGCATCGCGTTGTCGCTGCTGCTGGTGGCGCGCATCGTCTACCGGCTGGTGCAAAGCTATGTGGCAACCGCCGCCTTCACGGCGCCGCCGGCGGCGCTGCTGCGCAGCCCGCTGACGGTCTTCATCGTCGGTGTGCTGGCCGGCTACTACGCGAGCTACGCCGTCGGCCTGCTGCGCTGGCGCCGGCGTGTGCTGCAGCAGGCGCAGTCCGGCGCGGCCTAAGGCGCTGCCTTCTCCAGCATGCCCTGGCCGAGCGCGCGATATTCCGGGCGCGTGGCCTGCAGCAGCAGCGCGCCGACCTCGCGCAGATAACGTGGCGTGGCGCCTTCGCTCACCTTGTGCAGCCAGCGCAGTGCCTCGGCGTGCCGGCCCTCGGCCGACAACATGCCGGCATGGCAGAACTGGCCGCGGAAGTCGCCGCCTTCGGCGCCGCGCCGATAACAGCGCCTGGCCTCGGCGAGGTCGCGCGGCACGACGAGGCCGTCCTCGAAGTAGCGCCCGAGCTTGGCGAATGCCTTCGCGTAACCCTGGTCGGCCGCCTGCCGGTACAAGGCAAAGGCCTGCGCGTGGTCCTGTGCCACGCCGTGCCCGCTGGCCAGCAGATTGGCCAGGTTGTAGCGCGCTTCGGGCAGGTCGCTGGCCAGCGCCGCGCGGTACCAGGACGCGGCCTTGCCGGCATCGGCCACGGTGCCCCAGCCTTGCTCATGGCAGCGGCCCATCATGTTCATCGCCATCCCATGGCCTTGCTGCGCCGCGCACTGGAACCAGTGCAGCGCCTGCACTTCGTCGCGCGCCAGCCCATGCGCATCGAGACACCATTGGCCGAGCGCGGCCTGCGCCTCGGCATGGCCCAGGCGCGCTGCGGCGCTCATCCAGCGCGCCGCCAGCACGGCGTCGGCCTGCAACACGGCCTGCCACTGCGTGGCATCGATGGCGTCGAGTTCTTCGCGGGTGATGGGCGGTGGGACGGTGGTCATCGTGTCATTTTGCGGCACTGCGCACACGCTCCGGCCGCACGCCGATGCCGATCACGCGCGCCGGCACACGGCTCAGCAGCGGCATGCGGCGCAGCAACTGCAGCGCCAGCGGCAGCTTGTGCGTCGCGGTGTCGGCAGGTGCGGCCAGCGCCGGTGCGAGCACGGTGTTCTGGATCGCGATCTGCAGAGCTTGCGTCACGCGCGTCGGCCATGCGCGGCGCCGCTGCACGCGGGCCAGATCGTGCACGTCCGGCCGGCGCTGGCGCAGCACGTCGCCCAGCAGGTTCGCGCCGGCCACCGCGTCCTGCACCGCCAGATTGATGCCGACACCGCCCACCGGCGACATCGCATGCGCCGCGTCGCCGATGCACAGCAAGCCGTCGCGCTGCCACTGCCGCAGGCGGTTCACCTGCACGCTCAGCAGGCTCAGATCGTCCCAGCTCCGCAGCGTCTGCAGCGCCGGCTTCAGGAACGGCGCGGCGTCGGCGATGCGTGCCTTCAGCGCGTCGAGTCCTTCGGCGCGCAGCGCGTCGTTGCCACCCTTGGCGATGACGTAGCCGCACTGCCAGTAGCTGCCGCGGTTGATGGTGACGAGAAAGACGCCGGCGCGCACGTAGCCTCCGGTCTGCTCGACGTCTTGTGCGGCGTCGCGCGGCAGGCGAAACCACAACACGTCGATGGGGGCGCCGAGATCGTCGGCGGGCAAGCCGGCGCGGTCGCGCAGCGTGCTGTGGCGGCCGTCGGCGGCCACCACCAGTTGCGCCGTGATCTCGATGTCCTGCTCGCCCGAGCTGGCGCGCACGCCGACGACGGCGCCGTCGCGCTCGATCACGGCGTCGGCGCGCGTGCCCATCAGCAGACGAAAGTTCGGCCACGCGCGCGCCTCCTCCGCGAGGAAATCGAGGAAGTCCCACTGCGGCATCAATGCGATGTACGGGCATGGGGTGCGAAGGTGGCGGAAGTCGGCGATGGTGACGCGCTGGCCGTAGACATCGGCGTCGAGCCGCTCCACCCGCTGGTGCGGCAGCTTCAGGAAACGGTCGAGCAACCCCAGGTCGTGCATCACCGCCAGCGTCGACGGATGAATGGTGTCGCCGCGGAAGTCGCGCAGGAAGTCGGTGTGCTTCTCGAGCACGATCACCGCGACGCCGGCGCGTGCCAGCAGCAGCCCGAGCATCATGCCCGCGGGGCCGCCGCCGGCGATGCAGCATGTGGTGGAGAGCACGCTCGTCATGGCGTGTTCATGCTACGCCGCTTGCGCACCCCGAAGCCGCCAGTGCATCATCGGCGCCGCCCGTGTTCCACGCCCACCTGCAACGCGCTCAAGGAGCCTTCATGAATCGACGTCACACCTTCGGCCTGCTGGCTGCCGCGGCCGCCTTGTGTGCCCTGCCCGGCGCATCCGCCTGGGCGGCCGAAGACCCGCCACCCGAAGCCGTGCTGGCGGCGCTGCTCGGCCAATGGCAGGGCACGATGAGCTACCACGACCCCGCGCAGGGCGCCAGGAGCGTGAACCTGCCGACGCGGCTGTACACATCGCTCATCGGCCCCGACGAGGTCGCGCTGTATTTCGTCTATGCCGACGGCGCGGGCAAGAGCCGCTACGGTTACGAACGCCTGCGCTTCGAGTTCGCCAGCGACACCCTGATCTGGATCCGCGGCGCGGTCGAACGCACGGCGCTGGTGGGCCGCATCGTCAGCAGCACCAGCGAGGCCAACTTGAAGCGTTATGTCGTCGACACCACGAAAGACGGCGTGCTCACGCGCTACACCTTCGAGTTCAGCCCTTCGTCGTTCACGATGACGAAGGACGAGATGGGCGCCGGCGGCCAGGCGAACCACCTCAACCGCTACACCTTCCAGCGCCCGGCCTGAGCGGCCGCCAGCAGTTCGCCCAGCAGCCCCATCAGGTCGCGCTGCACGGCGTCGAAGCGCGCGCCCGGCTGGCGCGTGGCCTCGTCCATGTACAGGCGCTTGTTGATCTCGATCTGCAGACTGTGGCGGCCGGCCGCCGGGTCGGCGTAGGCCCGCACCAGCTCGACGCCCTTGAACGGGTCGTTCACCTTCACGTCGTAGCCGCGCGCGGCCAGACGCTCGCGCACGAACTCGGTCAGCGATGGATCGCAACTGCTGCCATCGCGGTCACCGAGCACGAACTCGGCGCGCGCGACGCCGGCGCCGCCTTCGCCCATCTTGCCGCTTACCGCGTTCATCGAATGGCAGTTGATGTGCACGACCTGGCCGAAGCGCTGGTGCGCTGCGTCGAGCAGGCCCCGCAGCGCCGCGTGATAGGGCCGGTGGCAGGCCGCGATGCGCGCCTGCAGCTCAGCCACCGTGAGCTTGCGGTCGTAGATCGGCCGACCGTCGTCCAGCGTGCGCCAGATCAGCGACTTGCCGATGCGCGCCTTGCCGCTGGGCACCAGTTCGCCGGGCCATTGCCCGCCGTCGATCAGTTCGAGATCGATGTCGCCGGCATGGCGGTTGGGGTCGAGGTAGGTGCGCGGAAACAGCGCCGCCAGCAACGGCACACCCAGCGCCGCTGCAGGGCGGTAGAGATCGTCGATGAAACAGTCCTCGCCGTCGCGCAGCTCGTCGTTGCTGACGATGGCGCCGAAGTCGGGCGGGAATTCATGCCCCGAGTGCGGGGAGTCCAGCACCAGCGGCACGTCGGGCACGGCCGGGCCGTGGATCACATAGGGGTTGAATGTCATCTCGATCGCCTGGATGCCTATACAGTACGGGCCTCGTCGCACCGCTTCCAAGTCATTGTCCACCCTGGCCGAACTCAATCCCGAGCAGCGCGAAGCTGCGTTGTTTCGCGGCGGCCCGCTGCTCGTTGTGGCCGGCGCCGGTTCGGGCAAGACACTCACGCTGGCGGCGCGCGTGGCGCAGTTGGTGCTGGACGGCGCCGACCCGCAACGCCTGCTGCTGATGACGTTCTCGCGCCGTGCCGCGGCCGAGATGGCGCGCCGAGTCGGCCGCCTGCTGCACGAAGCCCTGAAACTGCCGGCAGGCACGGCGCCGCCGATGCTGCCGTGGTGCGGCACCTTCCACGGCATCGGCGCACGGCTGCTGCGCGAACTGGCGCCGCGCATCGGCCTGGCGCCGTCGTTCAGCGTGCTCGACCGCGCCGACGCGCAGGACCTGATGGCGATGACGCGCCATGCGCAGGGGCTGGGCAGCACGCACGAGCGTTTTCCGCTGGCGCCCACCTGCCTGGCCATCCACTCGCGTGCCGTCAACAGCCGGCGGCCGCTGATCGAGCTGCTGACCGAGCACTATCCATGGGTCGCGGCCTGGCAGGCCGAGTTGAAGGCGTTGTTCGCGGCCTATGGCGAGCAGAAGCGCCAGCAACAACTGCTGGACTACGACGATCTGCTGCTCGTCTGGTGGCATGTGATGCAGACACCCGAACTGGCGGCCGCGCTGAGCGCACGTTTCGAGCACGTGCTGGTCGACGAATACCAGGACACCAACCGGCTGCAGGCCGAGATCCTGCTGGCGCTGCAGCCCGATGGCCGCGGCCTCACGGTGGTGGGCGACGACGCGCAGTCCATCTATGCCTTCCGCGCTGCCGAAGTGCGCAACATGCTCGACTTCCCGCAGCAGTTCCAGCCGTCGGCGCAGGTGCTGACGCTGGCGCGCAACTACCGCTCGACGCAACCCATCCTCGCCGCATCGAATGCCGTCATCGCGCTGGCGCCCGAGCGTTTCGCGAAGACACTCTGGAGCGACCGCGTCTCGTCCGCGCGCCCGCGCCTGGTGACGGTGGAAGACGAAGCCGCGCAGGCACGCTGGGTGGCCGACGATGTGCTGCAGCAACGCGAAGAAGGGCTGGCCCTGAAACGCCAGGCGGTGCTGTTCCGCACCTCGCACCACAGCGCCGCGCTCGAGCTGGAGTTGACGCGGCGGCGCATTCCCTTCGTCAAGTTCGGCGGCCTGCGCTTCTTCGAGTCGGCCCACGTCAAGGACGTGCTGGCGTTGCTGCGTTGGGCCGACAACCCGCTGTGCCGATTGGCCGGCCTGCGCGCCGCACGACTGGTGCCGGGCATGGGCATGGCCAGCGTGAGCCGGCTGCTCGATGCGATGGCCGCCCACGCACGCCCGGCCGACGCGCTGGCGAACTTCAAGCCGCCGCCGGCCGCCGCCAGCGGCTGGCAGGCGCTGCAGGCCGCGTGGGCCGGGCTGCGCAGCGACGCGGCGCGCTGGCCCGACGACCTGCAGCGGTGCATCGACTGGTACCAGCCGCACCTGGAGCGGCTGCACGACGATGCCCGCGTGCGCCGCGCCGACCTCGACCAGCTCTGCCGCATCGCCCAGGGCCACGGCACGCGCGAGCGTTTTCTGACCGAGCTCGCGCTCGACCCGCCCGCGGCCAGCAGCGACGAATCGGGTGTGCCGCATCGCGACGAGGACTACCTGATCCTGTCGACCATCCATTCGGCCAAGGGCCAGGAGTGGAACGCGGTGAACATCCTCAACGTCGTCGACGGCTGCATGCCGGCCGACATCGCCACCGGCAGCGCAGCCGAGATCGAGGAAGAACGCCGGCTGCTCTACGTCGGCATGACACGCGCGCGCGACAGCCTGAACCTGCTGGTGCCGCAGCGCTTTTACGTCACCCAGCAGCGCGCCTGGGGCGACCGTCATCTGTACGCCACCGTGTCGCGATTCATCCCGCCGCCGGTGGCCGGCGAATTCGAGCTTGCGACAGCGGGCGCGGCGGCAGCGGCGGCAGCGGCGGCACCGGCCGCGGCGGCGGCGCAGGGCCCGGCGCTGCTGGACATTGGCGCCGCGCTGCGCGGCCAGTGGCGCTGATCCTGGCCGCTCACCGAGCCTTCGCCTGCGGGACTGGCGCGGCGGCAAATCGTTGGCAGAATGGCGTATCCCTGGAGAACGCCATGTCCGAATCGCGCCCCGCCTCGCCCGGCCGCACGTCCGCCGACACCTCCGACAGCCGCCGCGCCGCGTTGCGCGAACTGGGCGCACGCGCACACCAGGTGCGCGCCGCGACCCGCGCGGCCGACCACTTCATGACCCAGGGCACGGTCGAAGACCGCGACACCGGTTCGTGGCTGATGTCGAGCGCGGTCGGCCTGGCCGCCGACGTCGCGGCCGACATCGACGGTATCGCGCGCAGCCTGAAGGACACGCCTGCCGAGCCGGCGTTTGCGCAGTCGGTGCAGGGGCTGCGCGTGCGCGCCCACCAGTTGCACGCGGCGGCGCGCGCAGCCGATCATTTTCTCGACCAGGACAGCCACGAAGACCGCGACACCGGCTCGTGGCTCATCGCCTGCGCACGCGGCCTGGCGGAGAAGCTGGCCGCCGAGATCGACGACGGTGCGAGTCAGGCGCGCCGCGGCGGCAACGAGAGCGTCATCGATGCCAACGACGCGGCGCTGCTGCGGCGTGTCGGCCAGGCCACCGCCCCGGTGCGCGGCGTCGCCTGAAACGCTGAGCCGCGGCGCGCCGCGCGCCTTCACACAACTTCACCGCTGCAGGCCCGCTCTAGGGGTGGCCCGCGGGGGGTCACGCCCCGAGCATCATGACTCGCCGCGACGGGCGGTCGAGAAGCCCGCGTGCATCGTGCGCATCCTGTGCAGACCCGGCTCTCGGCACGGGCTGGCCGAGGAGTAGCCCATGTCCACCACCCCCAAACGCCATCTGCTGCCCGGCAGTGAACGCGAAGCGCTGCCTGGCGCCGCACCGGTGGGCCATGTGCGCGCAGATGAACGCATCGAGGTCACGCTGCTGCTGCGTTCGAGTGCGCACGCGCCTGCGCGTGCGCTCGCAGATCGGGGTTTGACCGGCGATCGGCATCCGGCACAACGCCGCTACCTGAGCCGGGCCGAACAGGCCGCGATGCACGGCGCCGACGCGCACGACATCGCCAAGGTCCATGGCTTCGCCCAGGCCCACGGGCTGGCCGTGGTGGAGACGAGTGCGGCGCGGCGCAGCGTCGTGCTGTCGGGGCCGGCGCAGGCCTTGTGCACGGCCTTCGGCGTCGCGCTGCAGGCGTTCGAACACAGCGGCGGCAGCTACCGCGGCCGCACCGGCGCCATCAGCGTGCCGCACGATCTGGCCGCCATCGTCGAGGGCGTGTTCGGCCTCGACAACCGCGAGCAGGCGCGGCCGCACTTCCAGCGCCACCAGGCGCTGCGCGGCGTGACGCCGCGGACCGCCGCCGCGTTCACGCCCACTGCACTGGCCAGGCTCTACAACTTTCCCACCGAGCTGGACGGCAGCGGCCAGTGCGTCGCCATCATCGAACTCGGCGGCGGCTTCCGGCCGCAGGATCTGAAGACCTACTTCGATGCGCTGGGCCTGCCGGCACCGCATGTCGAGGCGGTGCTGGTCGACCACGCGCGCAACCATCCCACGAACGCCGACAGCGCCGACGCCGAGGTGATGCTCGACATCGAAGTCGCCGCTGCCATCGCACCGAAGGCCACCCTCGCCGTTTACTTCGCGCCCAACACCGACCAGGGTTTTCTCGACGCCGTCACCACCGCCGTGCACGACGACGTCAACAAGCCTGCGGTGATCTCGATCAGTTGGGGCGCCGCCGAAACGAACTGGACGAAGCAGAGCATGACGCAGTTCAACCAGGCGTTCGAGGCCGCGGCGTCGATGGGCGTGACGATCTGCTGCGCCGCCGGCGACAGCGGCTCGGGCGACGGCGTGGACGATGGCAAGCCGCATGTCGACTTTCCGGCGGCAAGCCCGTTTGCACTGGGCTGCGGCGGCACCAGGCTGGTGGCGCACGGCCATTCGATAGGTTCGGAAACCGTCTGGAACGAAGGCACGAGCAGCGCCACCGGCGGTGGCGTCAGCGGCTTTTTCGCCCGCCCCGCCTACCAGAAGGCAGCCGCTGTACCCACCATCGCCGGTTCGCGCCATCACGGGCGCGGCGTGCCCGACGTGGCAGGCCATGCCGACCCCGCCACCGGCTACCTGGTGCGCGTCGATGGCGAGGACCTCGTGATCGGTGGCACCAGCGCGGTGGCGCCGTTGTGGGCGGGGCTGATCGCCTTGCTGAACCAGAAGCTGGGCCACCCGGTGGGCTTTCTGAACCCGCTGCTGTACGGCTCGCTCGCCGGCAAGGGTGTGGTGCACGACATCGCCAGCGGCAACAACGGCGCCTATGTCGCGAAGGCGGGCTGGGACGCGTGTACCGGCTGGGGCTCGCCCAACGGCGCGAAGCTGCTGCAGGCGCTGATGGTATGAAGTATGAAAAAGCCTCAAAAGAAGCCTGAGGCTCTGAGGCCTGCAGCGTGCGCAGGCGACCCTCGATGCGCGCCATGTGGTCGGGGTGAAAGGATTCGAACCTTCGACCCACTGGTCCCAAACCAGTTGCGCTACCAGGCTGCGCTACACCCCGAAGCGGCGCATTGTAGCCGCGGCGGTCTTCAGGCGAGTTCGGTGGGCACGGGCAGTTCAAGCCGGCGCGCCACGTCCATGCACTGCCGAATGTGCTGCTCACACACCATTTTCAGGGCCGAGAACGTGAGCACCGCAGACACCGCCTGGCCGGCCACCGGCACATACTTCGCGGCCTGCTGCGCGCTCAGGCGCACGCCCACCACGCGCAGCAGCGCCATCACCACTTCGCGCGTCACGACACGTCCGACGACCAGCCCGCCGCCGACGCTGACGGCCTTGAAGACTGCGATGCGACGGTCCGGCGCCAGGCGCTCGATCTGTTCCGGCGAGAGCCCGAACTCGGCGTTGATGCGCGGCAGCAGCTTCACCAGCACGCCGATGTCGGTGAGCCAGTCGATGCCGGGCACGGGCACCACGGCGACCCCGGCGGCCAGCAGCGCGCGCTGCGTGACGAGGCGGCGGCAGCGCCGCGCCACCCGTTCGATGTCGGCCGCGCCGGACGGCACCACCACCCAATCGTCGGCGTACGTTTTCATCTCGGCGCGGGCATCACGACAACACCGTCGGCATCGGCCACCAGCCAATCGCCGGGGCGCACCCAGACACCGTGGAGTTGCAGCGCAACGTCACGCTGGCCTTCGTTGCGCTTGAGCGTGGGCATGGGAATGTTCGCCAGCGCCAGCACGCCGACGTCGCAGCCCGCAAGCTCGTCGACGTCGCGCACGGCGCCGTTGACCACCACGCCAGCCCAGCCGTTGCTGGCCGCCGCCGCGGCCACATTGCCGCCCACCAGGGCGCGGCGCAGCGAGCCGCCACCGTCGACCACCAGCACGCGGCCCGCGCCGGGTGAGTCGAGCGCCGCCTTCACGAGCGAGTTGTCCTCGAAGCACTTGACAGTGCTCACCGTGCCGGCGAAGCGGCCGCGTGCGCCGTAGCTGCGGTACAGCGGCGGCAGCACACGCACGTCGCCATCGTCGTCGGCCTTGTGTTCGTCGCAGAGGTCGCAGGTGCTGGGTACGGCCGGCGTCATGTGCCGTTCTCCTTGGTGCTTGAACCGGGCGGCAACATCACCCGATGTTCGCGCAAGGTCTTGAGGATGATGGATGTCGAGGTTTCCGCCAACAGGCATATCTGCGAGACCACGGCGTCGAGGTGGGCGACATCGACGACGGCAATCTCCAGCACCCAACTGTGCTCGCCGGTGACGTTGCAGGCGTTGACGATCTCGGCGGTGTCGGCAATGAACTGGGTCATGCGGTTGTAGTCGGCACGCCCGATGCGCACCAGCGCCCGGATGCCGTATCCCAGCGCGGCGAGGTTGACGCTGGCGTGATAGCCGGTGATGACGCCGGCGGCTTCGAGCTTGCGCACCCGTTCGGCCACCGCGGGCTGGCTGAGGTGCACGCGCCGGCCCAGTTCGGCCAGGCTCAGGCGGGCGTCGGACTGAAGCTCGCGGAGAATGCGCGTGTCGTAGGAATCAAAGGTCATGCTGCCATTCAATCATTGAAATGAAGCCGCGGTAGCTGAATGACATTCATTGATGCATGGAATGTCACCGCGTCGCTTTTTATCATCGCCACATGTCCGCCGTACTGCCCTTGCCACCGCGCCGCGCCCGCGAAACACCGTTGATCGTCGCCTGCGTGGCGGCGACGTGGCTCGTCTGGGGCTCCACCTACCTGGCCATCAAGTGGGCTTTGGTGAGCCTGCCGCCGTTTTTCCAGATGGGCTCGCGCTTCGTCGCGGCCGGGCTGCTGCTGGGTGCCTGGGCGCGCTGGCGGGGTGCCGCCTGGCCCACGCGGCGCCAGTGGGTCGACGCCCTGGTGCTGGGCGCGCTGATGCTGGGCGGCGGCTATGGCGCCACCGCGTATGCCGAGCTCAGCGTCGGCTCCGGCCTGGTAGTGGCCTTCATCGCCGTCACGCCGGCGCTGGTGGCGCTCTTCCAGTGGCCTTATGGCGAGCGACCGTCGGGCCTGCAGGCCGCGGGCATCGCGCTCGGCCTGGGCGGCGTCTTGCTGCTCACACGCGGCCAGGGTTTTCGCGCGTCGACGCCGGGGCTGCTCGCGATGGCGCTGGCCTGCAGTGCGTGGTCGCTGGGCAGCGTCTGGGCGCGCCACGGCCTGCCGCGCGGGCGACCGCTGCTGCTGGCGCCAGGTGCGGCCGGCACCGCGAGCCAGATGCTGGTCGGCGGCGCCATCCTGCTCGTGATGTCCGGCGTGGCCGGCGAGCGCCCCGTGCTGCCGCCGACACCGCTGGCGCTGGCGTGCTGGGTCTATCTCGTGCTGGCGGGCTCCATCGTCGCCTTCAGCGCCTACATGCTGCTGCTGCGGCGCACCAGCGCCACGCTGGCGTCGAGCTACAGCTTCGTCAACCCGGTGATCGGCCTCGCGCTGGGCGTCGGTGTGGGTGGCGAAGTGGTCAGCGGCGCCGAGGCGCTGGCCGCCGGCGTCGTTGCGTGCGGCGTCGTGCTGCTGCTGGCGGGCAGGCGGTGAGAGTCGTCAGTTGCGCTGGGCGGCCGCGCGTATCGCGCCCAGCGTCGTGCGCGTGGTGCTGACGTCGGTGTCGAGCTTGAGATGCAGCAAGGTCGGCCGGCCGGATTCGAGCGCGCGCCGGAACGCGGGCTCGAAGTCCTCGCTGCGCTCGACGCGTTCGGCCGCCCAGCCATAGGCGCGCGCCAGGGCCGCGAAGTCGGGGTTGAAGAGGTCACTGCCGCTGACACGGCCCGGGTACTCGCGCTCCTGGTGCATGCGTATGGTGCCGAAGGTCGCGTTGTCGACGACGATGCTGATGAGCTTCGTCGCCCCGTAGCCGGTGGCGGTGGCAAGTTCCTGGCCCGTCATCAGGAAGTCGCCGTCACCGGCGACGTTGATGACCCAGCGCTGCGGTTGCAGCAGCGCCGCCGCCACGGCGGCGGGCACACCGTAGCCCATCGCGCCCGAGGTCGGTGCGAGCTGCGTGCGGCCGTGGTGCTGCAGCCCCGGGTACTGCACGTAGCGGTGCAACCAGCCGCTGTAGTTGCCGGCACCGTTGGTGTAGATAGCCGCCGGCCCGGCCAGGCGCTGCACGGTCTTCATCACCACGGCCAGATCGAGCGGGGCCACCGCGGGCGCTTGCAGATTGGCCTGGTAGTCGGCCTGCGCGGCCTCGCTGTGCGCCGCCCAGGCCACCTCGGCCGGCGCCGCCAGCGATTCCAGCGCCTTCGCGGCGCAGCCCATCGACGACTGCAGCATCAGATCGGCCGCATAGACGCGGCCCAGCTCCTCGGGTCCGGCGTGGATGTGCACCAGCTTCTGCGCCGGCCGCGGCGCCTGCAGCAGCGTGTAGCCCCCGGTCGTCATCTCACCCAGACGCACGCCGAGCGCGATGATCAGATCGGCATCACGCACGCGCGCCGCCAGCTTCGGGTTGATGCCGATGCCCACGTCACCGGCGTACAGCGGGTGGCGGTTGTCGAAGGTGTCCTGGAAACGGAACGCATTACCCACCGGCAGGCGCCAGTTCTCGGCAAAACGCTGCAGCGTCGCGCAGGCTTCGGCGTCCCAGCCGCTGCCGCCAGCGATGACGAACGGGCGCGTGGCCGCCAGCAGCATCGCATGCAGATCGCGCAATGCGCCGGGTGCCGGCGCCGCCTGCACGGCTGCCACGCGCGCCAGCACCGGTGCTGCGGTGAGCGTGCTCAGCATGTCTTCCGGCAGCACCAGCACCACCGGCCCGGGGCGGCCCTGCATCGCGGTGTGGAAGGCGCGTGCCACGTATTCGGGCACACGGTCGGCGCTGTGCACTTCGGCCACCCATTTGGCCATGCCCAGCGTGCCGGGACTGAACATCTGGCGGTAGTCCAGTTCCTGGAAGGCTTCACGGTCGCGCTGGTCGCTGGCCACCTGGCCGACGAACAACACCATCGGTGTCGAGTCCTGGAACGCGGTGTGCAGGCCGATGCTGGCGTTCGTGGCGCCCGGCCCGCGGGTGACGAAGCAGATGCCCGGTCGACCGCTCAGCTTGCCCTGCGCCTCGGCCATGAAGGCAGCGCCGCCTTCCTGGCGGCAGGCGATGAAGCGGATGCGGTCGCGGTGTTCGTGAAAACCGTCGAGCACCGCCAGATAGCTTTCGCCGGGTACTCCGAAACAGGTGTCGATGCCCTGGGCAATCAGGGCTTCGACGAGTGCGTGGCCCGCCAGGCGGGAGGGCGCTGATGTTGCGGCTGTCATGGCGGCACTGTAGCGGCCCGCGCAGCGCCCGCGCACGGCGGCGGCGCCTCATGCGCAAGGCGCGCGCCCTGGACGGCCAGCGCACAGGTGCTCCACGGTGCACCGGCGGTCACGGTCTGGCCGTTGCTGCGCTGGGTGCGGAACATCAGCCAGCCCTTCTCGGCCCCGCTGCGGCCGGCGAACCACGCGCTGGGCTCGTTGAGCAGCCGCGTGAACTGGTTCATCGTCGCCACCGCCACGGGGGGCGAGGCCTTCAGGCGCTGGCGCAGTTCATCGGCAGTGCCGGCGTCGGGCTCGGAATACACCGCCGCCAGCACCTCGCGCGTGATCTCCGCACCCGGCCGGCGCATCGCCACCGTGTAGCAGCGGCCACCATCGGCGAACGCGGTGACCTCGAATTCGTCCTGCTGCGGTCTCAGTTCGCCCAGCACCTGGCACGGCGTGCCGGGTGCGGCGGGCTGCAGCGGCGCCAGCGTTGCCAGCGCAGGCGACTGCATGAGTTGCGCCGAGGCCGAGAACATCTCCCAATAGCGCCCACCGATCTGCAGCACGCGCCCGCCGTTGACGCGGAAGGTCGGCACGACGGCGGCCACTGCATCGCCGGCCGCCTGTTCGACCGCGGCGATCGGCCCCGGGTCCAGCACCACCGCGCGCTGCTGGCGGCTGGCCATGCGGCTGCCGCCTTCGATGGTGCGTTCCCAGCCGATCTCGTGCACCGTGAGCGACGGCACGTCCACGCTCTGTCCGCTCTGCGTGAACATGAAGTAGCGCAGCGAAGCGTCGATGACGATGCGCGGCTGCAGGAATTGCGGAATCGCCAGCACCGGCTGGGTGGCGGTGCAGACGGCGCCGCTGTCGTCGAAATGGGCCACACGCAGCGCGATGGTCTTCTCGCCGCTGCGTTCGGCGTCCGGAACGAAGAGATAGCGTTGTGCGCCGAGCGCGGCGTCGCCGCTGCTGAAGAGCAGCCCGTTCGGGTGCGCGGTGTCGAAGTCACGCGCGCCGACATCGCAGAAGATGCGCACCGGCGGCCGCAGCGGCAGTTCGTCGTCGGCCGGCGGCGCCGCCGCCGGCCACAACCACGACGCCAGCGTTTCGCGCAGGCGCCCGTTGACATTGGGCTCCACCAGGCTCGTCAGGCCGTCCAGCAACACGCCCTGCCGCTTGACGGCGCTGATGAAGGCAAAGCGGCGCAGCAGCGGCTGCGACATGCGCATGAGCCAGCTTCCGTCGCCACTGCGCGCCTGCTCGACCTTGTTGGCCGCCGCGTCCAGCGCGCGCAGCGCAGCCCGCCCGGCATCGGCCTCAGCGTAGGTCTGTGTCTGCGCCGTGCCGTTGGCCAGGTTGCCGGCCTCGAACAGCAGCAGCGCGCGGTCGGTCACCGGCACCTGGATCAGCACCACGAACAGCGCATACGGCAGCAGCAGCAGCGTCAGCACGATCATCGCGCGCCAGCCCAGCCGGCTGCGCTGGGCGCTGCGTTCGATCATCTGCTGGCGCGCCTTCGAGCGCCGCACATAGGTGTCGAACTCGGGCTCCAGACGGCCCAGCCGCGCGCCGTCGCGGTCGATCTGCAGAAAGCGGAACCAGATCGCGCGCTCGGCCGGCGGCGCCATCATCGCGTCCAGATCGATGTCGGCCAGCCGCCGCAGGTCACTGCTTTCAAGCAGCAGTTCGTCGTCGCGCTCCTGCGCGCACCAGGCCGCGCACTTGCGCAGCGCGGCGACAAATTCGTCGAAGCGTTCGGCCTCGCCATCGACGAGCGCGCGCAAGTGCGCCCAGCCGCGGATGAACGACTCGTGCGACACCTTCAGCGTCACGCGCGACGGGTCTTCGTCGTCCCAGAACAGGTAGTCCACCGAGCCGACAAAACCATCGGCGATGAGCGCGCGCAGCTCGGCGCGTGTGCAGCCGGCGCCGATGAGGGCGGCGCTGTCGTCGACGTTCACGCGCTGCTGCGTGTACATGCCGGTGTTCGGGTCCTTGAACGCGAGCTTGCGAAACAGCGCGTCGAGCTGAAGCTGCTGCGGTTTCGTGTGGCGCCGGTACGAGGCCTCGGCCCAGTTCTCCAGGCTCTCGCGCAGCGTGTTGTGCTGGTCGTCCAGAGGCGCCGCCGAGCCGCCGGCGACGGCGAGCGCAAGATCGTCCATCGTGATGCGCGCCGGCACCGCCAGCGTGCCGCCTTCGCGGCCGCGCGCGGCATGCCACAGCCGTGCCAGCAGGTGCTGCAGCAGCGGCAGGTGGTCGGGGTCGTGGGTGATGGCGCCGACGTCGCGCAGCAGCCGCTCGAGCAGCGCCGGCTCGAACTGCACCTCGGCGGGCAGCGCGGCACCTTCGTCGGCCCGTTTGCACAGGCGCAGGAAACGCTGCGCGGGCGCGACGATGGCGTCGCGCAGTTCGTCGTCGTCGAGCCGGCGCACCAGGTACGACGAGCGGTTGATGGCGTCGGGCAGCTCCAGGAAACCGGCGCAGTCGTTGAGGTGTTCGCTGCGCATCGTCAGCACGACGAAGGCGCGCGCATGCGGGTTGAAAAAATGGTCGATCACGCGCTCGACCATCAGACGGCCGTCGTCCACGCCCTTGTTGGTGGGATGGAACAGTTCCTCGAACTGGTCGATCACGAACAGCAGCCGGGCGTCCTTCGGGTCGGGCCCGGGCGGCACCGCAAGCTCGTCGCCATAGGCTTCGAGCAGGCGCGCAAAACCCGCCTCCTGGCGGAAGACCTCGGCAATCTCGCTCAGCCGCGCGGCGTCTTTCTCGGCGCTGCCGCGCGAGCGCAGCAGGGCCGCAAACTTCCACGCCAGCCGCGTCACCGGCGTGTGCGGCGGCAGCCCCGCGCCGGCGGCCACGTTGGTGCCGGGTGTGCAGGTCATCGTGAGCCAGAAGTCGCCCGCGCCGGGAATGCCGAAGCTGCGCAACTGCGGCGTCACGCCAGCGTGGATGAGCGACGACTTGCCCGAACCGGAACCGCCCAGCACGGCGACGAACTGGGTCGCGCGCAGCCGTTCTATGACCTCGCGCACCTGGCGTTCGCGCCCGAACAGCAGCGCGGACTCGAAGTCCAGGAACGGCCGCAGCCCCGGATAGGGCTCGCGCGGCACACGCGGCGCCGGCTCGTTCATGGGCGCGGAGGTCACGGCGCGGCCACCGCGTCGCGCCGGCTGCGGCGGTCCAGCACCTTCTGCAGGAAACGCCGGAGGTCGTCGCGCTCTTCGGCCACGACATCGAAGTTCTCGGCGTCGTCGGACTTGAAGCGCAGCACCTGCCAGCCCCAGGCCGGCTGCGGCTCGTCGTTCAACTGCGGCGGCATCAGATAGGCCACGATGCCGGGCGCGCCGTCACGCCCCGGCAGCTTGCCCTCGACCTTGTGGATCTGCGCGAACAGCGCATCGGCCGTCTTCTTGCCCCACAGCAGCACCACGCCGTCAGCGTCGTCGAGCACCGGCACGCGGTCGATCTGGTCGACCGGCAGGCCGTGCGGTCGCAGGTACAGCGGCGGCACGCGCGCGGGCTGCAAGCCGGCGAAGAGTTCGTCCCACTTGCGCCGGATCTGCTCGCCCAGCGGTTCCCACAGCGTGCGCTCGTTGCGGTTGCTCTCGATGTAGATGTGCACGCCCTGCACCACCGCCGGCGCCACCGGCGGCGGGCGCAGCGCCGCTTCCAGCGCTTCGGGGCCGAGCCCCGTGAGGCCGGCACCGGCAACGAAGGCGGCGCCGCCACCGGGGCGCGCGGCGGCTGCGGGATGGGCGCGCAAGTCGAGCCAGTACAAGGCATCCACCGCCTTGCCCTTCTTGAGCCAGGTGTCGCGCTGCAGCGCGAGGTGGCCACCGGCGTAGAAGGGCATCAGGTTGTCGCTGTCGTCGAAGGGCAGCACCAGCGTGTCGGCGGCGGCGAACTCGGCGAAGTCGCTGAACACCGAGTCGGGGCTGAGGAAGCGCACGTCGAGGTCGAGCAGGCGCAGCTTGTCGGCGGCTTCGGATGCGGCGGTCGCCAACACCGGCGGCGAGAAGCCGAACAGCACGCGCGCGCGTGCCGGCTCGGCCAGCAGCGCCAGCGCTTCGGGCGCCGGCGCTGCCGGCGGTGCCGGTGGCAACAATGGCGCCAGCGCCGCCATCGGCGCGGCCACACGCTTGAGCTTGCGCACGAAGTCTTCGCGCAGGCGCTCGAAGGGTTCACGAAAAGCCGGCGACACGAGGCCGCGGTCGAGGTAGATCTCGATCGGGTGGTCGCGATCGCGCTCCTCGAAAAACGGAATCCACAACTGGTCGGCGCTGGGCACCAGTTCGCGCCATGCGGCGCTGCGCGTGACCTGGTTGATCGCCGTCTCGGACAAGGCCACGATGTACAGCCGGTCACGAAAGCCTTCATCGCCGAAGAGTGACTTGAAATACGCCAACTCCTTCAGGCACCAGTCGGACTGCGCGTAGTTGTCGTGCACGACGATGATCATCGCGTACGAGTCGGCGATGCGCTCCTTCAGTTCCTCGGCGAGCACGCCGCTGACAGGCCCGTTCTCGCCGCTCATGTGCATGCGCGGTACACGCACGCCACGCAGCCGCGCGGCCAGGCCGCGTTCGAGCTCGTTGCGGAAGTCGGTGACCCAGTTGAACCAGGCCACGTCATCGGCATGCGCGTAGCTGATGAAGGCGGTGAATTCGCAGTCGCTGAATGGCTTCATCGGGTGAGGGGCTCCGCCTGCTGTTCGTGCTCGAGCCGCTGCAGCACGGCATGGAAGGGGCGCTGCACCATGGTGCGGCAATACAGCGTTTCGGTCGCCGCCAGACTGCCGCGCTCGTAGAGCTTGTTCACCGGCGAGCCGCCGCCGCAGTAGGCGAAGTGCGCGCAGTGCCGCGCGCAGGCCTGCACGCCGGCGTGGATGTCGCGCCACAAACGGCCGAAGGCGTCGCTCGCCATGCTGTCCAGGAAACCGCCGCGGTGCACGTTGCCGAGCACGAAGTCGGCGTAGGCCGGCCAGCGCTGGCCCAGGAATTCAGGCGAAAAGGTGCTGAAGTCGCCGTCGTGCGCCACCGTGAGCAGCGCCCACGGCAGCACCTGCGCGTTGTCGGGCCAGACCTGGCCCTGGTAGCGATAGCTCGGCAGGCCGCGCGCAACGATACCCAGGGCCTGCGCCAGTTCGCGCACCACCGGCGCGCCGCCTGCGGCCAGCGAGCGCTCAAGCACGCGCGCCAGAAAGGCCGCGTGCGCGTCTTCGTGGCCTTCGAGGCTGGAGCCCGCATGCAGGCCTTCGGCCTCGTCGAAGTTGCAGCCCAGGTCGTGCACGCCCTCGGCCTCGAACCAGTCGAAGAAGACGTCGGGCTGGTGCAGCGCATCGTGTGTCAGCACCGCGATGGCGTGAAATGGCACGCCGTGCGCGCGCAGCCGCCCGATGCCGCGCTGCACCGCGGCGTGCGTGGGGCCGCCGCTGCGCGTGCGGCGCTGCGCGTCGTGCAGCGGCGCCGGCCCGTCGACGCTGATGCCCACGGCCACCGCATGGCGGCGAAAGAAGCGGCACCACGCGTCGTCGATCAGCGTCGCGTTGCTCTGCATCGAGTGCGTCAGCCGCGTGCATGCGCCGAGTTCCTCGGCCAGCACGCCGAAGGCCGCTTCGTAGTACGACGGCGGCAGCACCAGCGGCTCGCCGGCATGCCAGACCACCGTGAGTTCGTCACCGGCGAGGCCGTCGTCACGCAGTCGCTGCGCTGCCCGGCGCACGGTCTGCAGCGACATGCGCGACTTGTTGTTGCGCTCGGGCAGGTAGCAGTAGCGGCAGTCGATGTTGCAGAACGGCGTGCCCTGCAGGATGAGCAGCCGCGTGCGCAGCGCGGGGGTGAAGGCGGCGGCAAGCAGGCTCACTGGTTGGCCCAGTTGCTCCACTTCGACCATTTCGGCCAGTTGTTCCAGTGGGCCGCCTGGGCCGTCAGCGTGGCATCGTGCAGCGTTGCGGCGGATGTCTGCTGCAAGGCCTGGCGCACGGCGTCGATACGCGACTGCAGTTGCAGGCGTTGTCGCTCGACGCTGGCCGCCGCCGGTGTGACCACCAGGCTCGTGATGCCCACCAGCGTGATGACCCGCCCGAGCCCCGATGCCTTGTCCGCCATGAACGCGCACTTCCAAGCCTGCGAAGCGCAGCATGCTAGGCCGCGCCCCGCGCGCTGTAAAGCCGCGTCGCCCCCCTAACGAAAGCTCAGGCCGGCACGCCGCGCGCGCCTGCCCGCTGGTGCACGGTGATGCCGACGAAGCCCGCGGACAACACCCCCAGCACCAGCAGCAGCGCGGCGCCCACGAACACCGCCTGCGGCTGACCATGGTCAAGCAGCCAGCCGAACATCGGCGCGGCCAGCGCGAAGCCCGCGTCCAGGCCCGAATACACCGTGCCGTAGACGCGCCCGGTGGCACCCGGTGGCGCGGCGCGCCTGATCAGCATGTCGCGCGACGGGCCCGCGACGCCGGTGCCGGCGCCCGCCAGCGCCGCCGCCAGCAAGGCCAGCGGCCCCGGCAGCCAGCCGCTGGCCACGCCCAGCAGCAGCACGCTGGAAAACGCCATCGCCCACGCGATCAGGCGCTCCAGCCGTTCGGCTCGGCCGACCAGGAAACCGCCCGCCACCATGCCCCCGGCGCCGAACAGCATGTAGCCGGTGACGACAAACGCGGTGGTCGACACCGGCAGGCCGTACATGCGCGTCAGTGCCGGGCCGGCAAAACTCTGGATCGCGCTCAGCGCGGCGGTGGTCCAGAAGAAGAACGAAAAACACAACCACACCGACGGCAGCTTCAAAAAGGCCAGCGGGTGCTCGGTCGCGTGCGCACGCGCCGCAGCCGCCGTTTCATGCGCCCACGCACCCTGGCGGTCGTCGATGGCGTTGCGGTGCAGCACCAGCAGCAGCAGCACACCGAGCGCGATTGCGGCCACGCCGAGGTAGGCCACGCGCCAGCTCCCGCTGAGCGCGCTGACGCCAAGCAGGAACACTGGCGCGAACGCCCAGCCCAGGTTGCCGGTGATGCCGTGCACCGAAAACGCATGGCCCAGGCGCGGCGCGCTCACCCGCTTGTTGAGGATGGTGAAGTCGACTGGATGGAACGACGCGTTGCCCAGCCCCGCCAGCGCCGCCGCGAGCATCAGGCCCGCATAACCGTGAGCCGTAGCGGCGGCGAGAGCGGCAGCGACAAAACACGACAGCGCCGCGAACAGCACCGGCCGCGCACCCACGCGGTCGACCAGAAAGCCGGCCAGCGCCTGCCCGCTGCCCGAGATCACGAAAAACAGCGTCACCAGCAGACCGAGTTCGGAATAGCTCAGACCGAAGTCGCGGATGAAGACCGGGAACAGCGGCGGCAGCAGCATGTGAAAGCAGTGCGAGGTGCCGTGCGCCAGGCCGACGAGGCCGATGACGGTGAAGTCGCGCCGCCGCTCGGCTGGCCGGGGAATCGCACAGGCAGAGCTCACGTCGTTCATGCCCCTAGCGTAGTGGCGGGCGCAGCGGCCGGGTTACGATAGGCAGACAAGTTTTATCGAGAACATGCCACGTCCGTCGAACCATGTGCTGCCGGTCGATCCGCAGCGCTACGCGCCCAGCGCGCTGCGCCCGGTGCGCGTGAAGGCGCGCCGGCTGCGCGCCGACACGCACATCGTGCCGCACCGCCACACCTGGGCCCAGGTGGCGTTCTCCAGCGCCGGCGTGCTGCGGCTGACGGCCGCCGACCACACCTTCATCGTGCCGCCGTCGCGCGCGGTGTGGATCCCGGCCGGCACCGAGCACGTGGTGAGCGTGGTCGAGGACGCCGAACTGCGCACCCTGTACCTGCATCAGCCGTCCGGCGCCACGGGACCGCTGGCGCTGGGGCAGCACAGCGCCGGCAAAGCCGATGGCAAGCGCGATTGGCAGCGCTGTCGCGTGCTCGAGGTCTCGGCCCTGATGCGCGAGCTGGTGCAGCAACTGCACGCCGACTACGACGCGCCGAAGGCGCAGTCGTGCCAGCGCGAACGCTGCCTGATGGCGCTGCTGCAGGACGAGCTGGCGCTGGCACGGCCGGTGGCGCTGGGCGTGGGGCTGCCCGCCGACAAGCGCCTGCGCGCGCTGTGCGAGGCCGTCATCGACGACCCGGCGCGCCACGCCACGCTGCAGGGCTGGGCCGCCGAATCCGGCGCCAGCGTGCGCACCGTGGCGCGGCTGTTCCGCCACGAACTGGGCACCACGTTCGCCGAATGGCGCCAGCAGGTGCTGCTGGCCAAGGCGTTGTCGATGGCCGCGCGCAAGCGGCCGATGAGCCATATTGCGAGCGCGCTCGGTTATGCCAGCGCGAGCGCATTCACCGCGATGGTCAGACGCTCGGTCGGCATGCCGCCGAGCCGCTTCTTCGCCGCCGCGACCTGACGAGGACTGCACATTCACCATGGAACAGGTTTTGTTCGACTACACGCGCCAGGACGCACAAGGCGCCACCTGCACCGCCTACGCATGGGCCAAGGTGCCGGCACCCCTGTCGCCTGCCGAACGCCAGGTTTTCAAGGCGCGCGCCGCGGCGTTGCTGAAGGCACACGACGCGGTGCTCGTCGCGCACTACTACGTCGACGGCGACCTGCAGGACCTGGCACTGGAAACCGGCGGCATCGTCGCCGATTCGCTGGAGATGGCACGTTTCGGGCGCGACCATGCGGCGCAGACGCTGGTGGTCGCCGGCGTGCGCTTCATGGGCGAGAGCGCGAAGATCCTGTCGCCCGAAAAGCGCGTGCTGATGCCCGACCTCGACGCCACGTGTTCGCTCGACCTGGGCTGTCCGCCGGCTGAATTCGCCGCCTTCTGCGACGCCCACCCCGACCGCGAGGTTGTCGTCTACGCCAACACCAGCGCGGCCGTGAAGGCCCGCGCCGACTGGATGGTGACGAGTTCATGCGCGCTGCCCATCGTCGAACACCTGAAGGCGCAGGGTAAAAAGATTCTCTGGGCGCCCGACCGCCACCTGGGCCGCTACATCCAGCAGCAGACCTGCGCCGACATGGTGATGTGGGACGGCGCCTGCATCGTGCACGACGAGTTCAAGGGCCTGGAGCTCGACCTGCTCAAGCGCGAACACCCGGGCGCTCTGGTGTTGGTGCATCCGGAGTCGCCACAGAGCGTGGTCGAACAGGCCGACGTGGTGGGCAGCACGTCGCAGTTGCTGAGCGCGGTGGTGAACGGCAACGCGCCGGCCTTCATCATCGCCACCGACAACGGCATCCTGCACCGCATGCGCCAGCTTGCACCCGGCAAGACGCTCATCGAAGCGCCGACCGCCGGCAACAGCGCCACCTGCAAGAGCTGCGCGCACTGCCCGTGGATGGCGATGAACGCACTGCAGGGCGTGCTCGACTGCCTGGAAAGCGGCCGCGGCGAGATCGTCGTCGACGAGCCGGTGCGCCGCCAGGCACTGGGCTGCATCAACCGCATGCTGGACTTCGTGAAAACCCATCCGGCCGCGACAGCCGCGCCCCAGCAGGGTTTCGTCGCCAACGTGGGGGCCGCATGAACGAGAACCTGCCCTGCGCGCGCGAGCGCAACATCCGCGACGCGCTGGCCGAAGACATCGGCGACGGCGACTGGACCGGCCGGCTCATCCCCGAAGGCCAGCGCGTGCGCGCCCAGGTGCTGGCGCGCGAACGCGCGGTGCTGTGCGGGCGCGACTGGTTCGACGGCGTCGTCAAGGCGCTGGACGCAGGCGCCGCATTGCACTGGCACGTCGCCGAGGGCGCATGGACAAGCGCCGACGCGCCGGTGGTGCACATCGAAGGCGACGCGCGCGCGCTGCTGGCGGCCGAGCGCCCGGCGCTGAACTTCCTGCAGCTTCTCAGCAGCACGGCGACGATCACGCGCGAGCACGTCGATGCCGTGGCCGGCGCATCGCCGCTGGCCGAAGGCTGTGCCATTCTCGACACGCGCAAGACCATCCCCGGCCTGCGCCAGGCGCAGAAGTACGCGGTGCGCGTGGGCGGCGGCCAGAACCAGCGGCTGGCGCTGTGGCATGGCATCCTGATCAAGGAAAACCACATCGCCGCCGCCGGCGGCATCGCGCCGGTGCTGGCCAGCGCCGCGGCGCTGAACGCCGGCGTCGAGATCCAGATCGAGGTGGAATCCCTGAACGAACTGCGCGAAGCACTGGCCGCCGGCGCCACCAGCGTGCTGCTGGACAACTTCGACATCGCGCGCATGCGCGAAGCGGTGCAGATTAACGAAGGCCGTGCGCTGCTCGAAGTCTCGGGCAGCGTGCAGCTCGCGCAGTTGCGCGACATCGCGGCTACCGGCGTGCATCGCATCTCCATCGGCAAGCTGACCAAGGACGTGCGCGCCGTCGACTTTTCGATGCGCGTGCTGAGCACGCTGTAACAATTCTCAAGTTTCAGCGCCTCCGGCCGATAGCGCGGCATGCGAAGAACCGGAGGCCAGCGATGAGCGTCGATTTCACGTCGATCCGCAACCAGAACGAACAAGGCGTCTATGAAGCGGTGGTGGCCGCGGCGCCGGGTTTTCCGGGCATCGCCGACAACGCCGAACTGCTGGCCGACGTGGCGTGCGTCGCGTTGAACCGGCTGCAACCCCGCTACATCCGCCACGCGGTCGACTTCGCCTTCTACCTCAGCGAACGTGAACGCGGCGACAGCGAGCGCCAGGTCGGCGAAGCGGTCGAATTTGCGTTCGGCTTCGTGCAGGCGCGCACGGCGATGCGCGCGCGCGGTTGAACTCCGCCGACGAGTGCGCCGCCGGCCTGGTCGAGCAGGCCTGGCAGCAGTGTTATCTCGACCCGCGCCGCGCACTGGCGCTGGGCCGGCGTGTGATCGAACTCGCGGCCGCCGACGCCAGCGTCGGCGACGCCGTGCTGGCCTACGGCTGGCTGCATGTCGCGCTGGCCGAAGTGCGCGTGGGCGACCCGGCGGTGGCGCAAAGCGCGCTGGCCCAGGCGCGGCCGTTGTTCGCCGTCGCCGCGCAAGCGCGCGGCAGCGCGTTGTGCGACGAGGTGCAGGCCATCCTGCTGCGGCGCGACGGCGACTACGCGGCGTCGCTGCGGCTGCACGACGACGTCGATGCGCGCACCGGCATCGCGTGGACGCACCACGACCGCTTCATCGGCCACAACTCGCGTGCCATCACGCACAAGCTGCTGGGCCAGACCGACTCGGCTCTGCACCATTTCTACGCTGCACTCGATGCCGCGCGCGCCACCGGCTGGAGCGGCGCCGTCGTCGCGGCGCTGGGCAATCTGGGTGGTTACCACCACGACCTGTACAACCTGGAGGATGCACGCGCGCTGTGCGAACAGGCGCTGCAGGCCGGCCGCGCCGTCGGCGCACGCCCGAGCATCATGACCGCGGCGGCGAACCTGATCATGATCTATCACGCCACCGGGCAGACGGTGCAGGTGCAGGCCATGGTCGACTTCCTGCACCAGCACGCCGACGAACTGCTGCCCGACGCCTTGCACCGCTTCCCGCTGCCGCTGGCGCTGGCTGCGCTGGACCGCGGCGACATCGACGTCGCGCAGAGCTATCTCGACCAGGGTGCGGTCAGCGGCGTCGCCGACGGTGACGCTCTGGTCGCTTGGGCCTGGCTGCAGGCCCGCTGCGCGCTGGCCCACGGTGACGCCGGGCGCGCCCGCACGGTGGTGGAAAACACGCTCGCCCACCGCGCCGCCAGCCGCATCAGCGACCAGCCCTACGACCTGATGGAACTGCACCGCGCCGGCGCCGACGCCTGCGAGCGCCTCGGTGAGCTGGCCTGCGCGCTCGACTACACGCGCCGTGCCCAGGCCGTTTACGAAGACCTCGTCGGCCGCAGCGCGCGCGCCCGCTACATCGCGCTGCAGGTCAGCCAGGAACTCGCCACCACGCAGCGCGAACGCGATCTGGCGCTGCAGTCGCACCGCACCGCCGAAGACGACCGGCGCCGCCTGGCCGAACTGAATGCGGCGCTGGAGGCGAAGATCGCCGAAACCGAGCGCCTGCACGAGCGCCTGCGCGACCAGGCGCTGCGCGACCCGTTGACGGGGCTGCACAACCGGCGTTATCTGTTCGAGGTGGCGCCCGGCATGGTGGAACGCGCGCGGCGCCTGGGCAGCAACCTGTGCGTGGTGTTGCTGGACCTGGACCACTTCAAGGCCGTGAACGACAACTTCGGCCACGACACCGGCGACGCGGTGCTGCTGCGCTTTTCCCAACTCCTGACGCGCACGGTGCGGCGCAGCGACATCGTCTGCCGCCACGGCGGCGAGGAATTTGTCGTCGTGATGCCCGACATCGGCGCCGCCGGCGCGCGCAGCACGCTGCAACGCCTGCTGGAGTCATGCCGCGCGCTCAGCCCGAGCGGCAACCTTCCGACCTGCACCTTCTCGGCCGGCCTCGTCGAGTTTCCCGGCCACGGCGGCACGCTGGACCAGTTGCTGACCCGCGCCGACCGCGCCATGTACGCGGCCAAGAACGGCGGCCGCGCGCGCATCGAGCAGGGCTCGGCCTTCGGCAACCTCTGAAGGCGTTCAGCGGCGGCCGCTCTTGGCCGGCCGCGTCAGGATGGTGGGAAAGCTCACCGGCAGCGGGGTCGGGAAGTCCCGGCTGTAGTGCAGGCCGCGGCTTTCGTGGCGGCGCAGCGCCGAGCGCACGATGAGTTCGGCATTCACCACCAGGTTGCGCAGTTCCAGCAGGTCGCGCGTGACGCGGAAATTGGCGTAGTACTCGTCGATCTCGCCGCGCAGCAGCTTGATGCGGTGCAGTGCGCGTTCCAGCCGCTTGGTGGTGCGCACGATGCCGACGTAGTTCCACATCAGCAGCCGCAGCTCGTCCCAGTTGTGGGCGATGACGACCTGCTCGTCGGCGTTGTCGACCTGGCTTTCGTCCCAGGCCGGCAGCGTGGGCACGTTGACCGCTTCGGCGGCCAGGATGCGCGCCGCGCAGGTGCGGCCCAGCACCACGCATTCCAGCAGCGAATTGCTGGCCAGCCGGTTCGCGCCGTGCAGGCCGGTGTAGCTGGTCTCGCCGACGCCGTACAGGCCCGGCAGGTCGCTGCGGCCTTCCAGATCGGTGACGACGCCGCCGCAGGTGTAGTGTGCCGCCGGCACCACCGGAATGGGCTGGCGCGCAATGTCGATGCCGAGCTGCAGGCAGCGCGCATGGATGGTGGGGAAATGCTCCTTCAGGAAGGCCTCGCCGAGATGGCGCGCGTCGAGCCAGACGTGATCTAGCCCGTGTTTCTTCATCTCGAAGTCGATCGCCCGCGCGACGATGTCGCGCGGTGCGAGTTCGCCGCGCGCATCGTGCGCGGTCATGAAACGTGTGCCCACGCCGTCGGGCGCGGCCGTGTTCGGCAGCGTCAGGTACGCGCCTTCGCCGCGCATCGCCTCCGTGATCAGGAAGCTGCGCTCCTGCGGGTGGTACAGGCAGGTCGGGTGGAACTGGATGAACTCCATGTTGCCGACGCGGCAGCCGGCACGCCAGGCCATCGCGATGCCGTCGCCGGTGGAGGTGTCGGGGTTGCTGGTGTAGCGATAGACCTTGCCGACGCCACCGGTGGCCAGCACCACCGCCGACGCGGGCAGCGTCTCGACCCGCCCCTGGTCCATGTCGAGCGCGTAGATGCCGTGGCAGCGCGGCTGCAGCGCGGGCCCCGCGTCGCGCAGCAGATGGCGCGAGGTGATGACGTCCACCGCCATCCAGCGTTCGCGCAGGCTGATGTTCGGGTGTCGCGCCGCCTGCGCCAGCAGCGCATCGTGGATGGCCTTGCCGGTGGCGTCGGCGGCATGCGCGATGCGGCGCACCGCATGGCCGCCCTCACGCGTGAGGTGCAGGCCACGCGGGCCGGCAGGGTCCGGCGAAAAGGGCACACCGGCCTCGACCAGCCATTCGATGGCCGCTGCGCTGTGCTGGGCGATGAAGCGTGCCGTGTGCTCGTCCACCAGCCCGGCGCCGGCATCCTGGGTGTCGCGCACGTGCGAATCGACGCTGTCGTCCTCGCCCAGCACGCCGACGATGCCACCCTGCGCCCAGGCCGTGGCGCCCTCGCTCAATTCACGCTTGGCCAGCACGATGACCTTGCGCTCGGACGCCAATTGCAGCGCCACGACAAGGCCCGAAAGGCCGGCGCCGATGACGACCACGGGGGCGTTCGACGAATTTGAGCTGCTCATGGGCGGTGCGCTGTGCCGGTATCGTGCAATGGCCCATTCTACGAAGCCCCCCAAGCTTCTGGCGCAGGCACGCCATGGGCTTGCCGAGTCCCTATCATCGGCCCACAGTTCGCAGCCTCAAAGGCCCGCGGCCGCACGCAACCCCGTCTGCCGGAATGACAAGAGCCAACGACGATCTGCCCTGGCCGCCGCCGGCCTACCGCTCGCAGCGCGCCGACCTTGCCGCGCCGGCGACGCAGTTCGTGCGCGACAGGGAGGACTATCTCGGCCAGGGGCTGCAGGACATCGGCCGCCGCATCGCCGACGACCAGGTCGAACTCTTCGTCAGCGGCGATCCGGCGCAGGCGCTGCTGCAGCAGTTCGAACGCCTGGCGCCCGCCTACATCGCGGTGCACGACGTCGGCACCAGTGCGTCGCTGCATCTGCTGGCTGCGCTGGCCGGCGCCGCCGGCGCGAACGTGCAACGCCTGGCGGTGCGCCGCCAGGGCCACGGCGTTGCGCTGGCCGTGCTGCAGTTTGTGCAGGTGCCGCTGGGCGACGGCAAACACGTGCGCATCTACAGCACCGACATCAATGCCGACACCCAGGTCCGGCACCAGATCGCGTTCGTGCTGATGGCACGCAGCAAGCTGTCGGTGCTGATGCTCGGTGAACTGCCGCCGCACGCGCTGGCCACCGCATTGAAGCCGCTCGCCGATGCGCTGGCACAAGGCCACTGGCCGAACCGCGACATGCTGCTGCTGCCGCTGGGCTCGGCCACCACGCTGGCGGCGCAGGCGGCCAGGCTGGTGGGCAGCAGCGGCGTCGCGGTGCGCGTGACGCCGCAGGCCGCGCGGCCGAACGACGCATGGTCGTTCATCAGCGGCGCCTGGAACCGGCTGCAAAGCCTGGAAGACGGCGCGCTGCTGCACACCGAAATCGCCCACGCCGTGCCGCGGCCGGCCGTGCCTTCCAGCGAAGCGCCGACGCAACTCATGGACCTGGCGCCGGCCGACGAGCCGCTCAAGCCGCGTGCGCCGCACGGGCACGGCGCGCCGCCGGCGCACGGCAGCCACCTCGCGTCGCCGGCGGCCGTGCGCTGGGCCGACTACGCGCTGCGCTGCGCCGCCATCAAGGGCGTCACGAGTTGCTGCGTCTTCGAGCTGTCTTCACAGCAGCCGCTGGCGCAGGCCGGCGCTGCACCCGCGGCCGAGCGTCTGGCGAACGAAGGCGCCCGGCTGCTCGACGCGATGGGCAGCGCGGCGCGCACGCTGGGTCTGGGCAACGCGCTGCCCGAGGCTGCCATCACGATCGGCCACCAGCACCTGCTGCTGCGCCAGGTGGCGGGGCACCCGGGCATCGTGCTGCACCTGGTGCTGCAGGCCAGCGCCAGCAACCTCACGTTGGCCCGCATGCAGCTCGACCGGGTGGCGGTGCCGGCGGTGGCACAGCGTTAGGTTGTCGGCGGCAAGCCGCCCGGCCCCGCGGCCGGGCGGCGCTCGCTGCCTGCCGCGGTAGAGTGGCGCTTCATTGCGACCGCGCGGAGTGCGCAATGCCGCACAGGAGATTCCATGGGCAAGGCACGGCTCGAGGCGTTCAGCGACGGCGTTCTGGCCATCATCATCACGATCATGGTTCTGGAGCTGAAGGTGCCTCACGGCGCGTCGCTAGACGCCCTGGTTCCGCTGCTGCCGGTGCTGCTCAGCTATGTGCTGAGCTTCGTGTACGTCGGCATCTACTGGAACAACCACCATCACATGCTGCACGCGGCGAGCCGGGTTTCCGGCGGCGTGCTCTGGGCCAATCTTCACCTGCTGTTCTGGCTTTCGCTGCTGCCCTTCGTGACGGGCTGGATGGGAGAGAACCATTTCGCGGCCCTGCCTTCGGCCATCTACGGCGGCGTGCTGCTCGCCGCGGCCATGGCCTATTGGCTGCTGCAGCGTTGCATCATCTCGGTGCAGGGCGCAAGCTCGCCGTTGCGGCACGCCATCGGTGCGGACTGGAAAGGCAAGCTGTCGCCGGTGCTGTATCTCTGCGGCATCGTGCTGACCTTCGTGCAGGCGCAGATCGGGCAACTGGTGTACGTGGCCGTCGCGCTGCTGTGGCTGGTGCCGGATCGCCGCATCGAGCGCCAACTGCCGGTCGATGCCTGAACGCTGCGTCCAGCGCCGCAGGGTGTCGGCAGACGTTAGGCTCGACCCGGGCAACAGCAGGAGACAGGCATGAAGCGAGTCACGGGCATCGGTGGAATCTTCTTCCAGGCCAAGGATCCTGCCGCACTGAGGGCCTGGTACCGCACGCATCTGGGCATCGCGGTGCAGGACTGGGGCGGCGCCACGTTTGACTGGGTCGATGACGCCGGCGATGCGGTGCGCGGCACGACGGCGTGGTCCCTCGCGGCGGCCGGCAGCGAGCCCTTCGCGCCGGGCCGGGCCTCGTTCATGATCAACTATCGCGTGCATGACCTGGCCGCACTGCTGCAGGCGCTGCGCGACGAAGGCTGCCAGGTGCTGGACAAGACGGACGACTCCGAATACGGCAAGTTCGGCTGGGTCATCGACCCCGAGGGCAACAAGGTGGAACTCTGGCAGCCACCGCAAGGGCAATGACGGCGATGGGCAGCCACCTCGCACGCCGCAGTTGCGACCAGCTGACGGTTCATCGACGCAGACCCGCTGCGGGTCTCGGTCTGCCACCGCCTGGCCTGCCAGCGCCGCGCCGGCAGCGTCCTCGGCGCCATTGCGGTGGGTGCGTTCGCCGACCCGGCATGTCCGGCGCCAACCTTCTCGGTCCACGAAGACCGCATGCGCGGCTGGGCGGTCATGCCGCGCGACATCGAACACATGGCGTGAGCGCGCCCAACACAAGCATTTCAACGCAAGCACAGAGGAAAAGATGTTCAGTCACGTGATGGTTGGATCGAACGACATCGAGCGCTCCAGGCGCTTCTACGATGCCGTGCTCGGTGTGCTCGGCGCGCCAGCGCCGGTGAAGAACGCGGCGCGCAGCGGGCACATGCGGCTCTTTTATCGCCACGACGGCGCCAGCTTCTGCGTCAGCGAGCCCATCGACGGCGCCGATGCCACCTGCGCCAACGGCGGCACCATCGGCTTCAAGTGCAGTTCACCCGAGCAGGTAAGGGCTTTTCATGACACCGCGGTGGCGCATGGCGGCACCTCGATCGAAGAGCCCCCGGGCCTGCGCGAAGGCCCGGCCGGTGCTCTGTTCCTGGCCTATGTTCGCGACCCGGACGGCAACAAGCTCTGCGCACTGCACCGGCCGAGCCCGACTCGTTAGCAGCCCTTGCCGCCAAGCGCATGGCGCGTGCGTTGCACATCGGTATCGTCGCCTGCTCGGCAGAGGGCGCGGCGCTGTGTTATCGCACGCTGTGCGCCGAGGGGCCGGCGCTGCTGGGTGCGCACGCGCATCCGGAAATCTCGCTTCACGGCGCGCCGCTGGCCGACTACGTGGCCGCGGGGTTGAGCGGCGACATGCACGGCGTGGCGTCGCTGATGCTCGCCTCGGCGCACAAGCTGGCCGCCGCCGGCGCCGACTTCCTGATCTGCCCCGACAACACGATCCACCAGGCGATGCCGCTGGTGCTGCCGCAGTCCCCGCTGCCGTGGCTTCACATCGCCGAAGTGGTGGCCGCCGAAGCCGTGGCTCGCGGCTATCGCCGGCTCGGCCTCACCGGCACGCGCTGGCTGGTCGCCAGCGAGGTCTACCCCGAATGCCTGCGGGCCGCGCGCCTGGAATGCGTGCGACCGAGCATCGAGCAACGCGACGAGATGGGGCGCTTGATCATGGACGAACTGGTTGGCGGCGTCTGGCGCCGCGAAACCGTCGACTACTTTCGTGGCGTCATCGACAGCCTGAAACAACGCGGCTGCGACGCGGTGATTCTCGGCTGCACCGAGATTCCGCTCATCATCGACGATGCGAACTCGGCGCTGCCGACGCTGGACTCGACTCGGCTGCTGGCACGCGCCGCACTGCGGCGCGCCGTCTGTGCCGGGTAAGCAAGTCAAAGGCCGTCGACCGGCCCCGGCTCGCGGGCGTTCAATGGCGCGGCCCGTAACCGTCGCCGTCGTGATCGTGGCCATGATCGTGCCCATGGCCGTAGCCGCCACCGTGGTCGTGATAACGCCCGTGGCCATAGGGCACGACGACGCAGCCGCTCAATGCCAGGCCGAGTGCCGCCGCCGCGCAGGCGTTGAGCAAGTGCTTGAAAATCTTCATCGATGAGATCCTTGTCTGTGTGCCGCCGGCTTCGCGTGGCCCGTTGGCGATGCGTGATGGGTGTATGACCGGCGCGCTCGCTCTTCGTGCGCCTTACGCGGGTAAAGCGCCCGTAAAACTGACAGAGTCCAATGCGCATCAAGGTAAAGATGCGCAGCGCGTTATGGCGTCATCGCGTCGGGCGCGAGCGGGTTGCGCCAGCCGTAAGCCCCGGCCGCTTTCGTCGCGCGTGAAATCGCGCTCGCGCCTTCGGCAGGCGCAGGGTTCCTTCCGGAACCCTGCGTCGGGCCTCAGTGAACGACGCGCGAGAAGGCGAACTCGCCGTTGTCGACATCCACCGGAATCACATCCTTCGGGCCGAAACGGCCCTGCAGGATGAGCTTGCTGACCGGGTTCTCGATGCGCTGCTGGATCGCGCGCTTCAGCGGCCGCGCGCCGAACACCGGGTCGAAGCCGACCTTGGCCAGTTCCGCCAGTGCCGCCGGCGACACCTGCAGCGTCATCTCCAGCTTGTCCAGGCGCTGCGCCAGCAGCTTGAGCTGGATGCCCGCGATGGCCTCGATGTTCTTCTGGTCGAGCGCGTGGAAGACCACGGTTTCGTCGATGCGGTTCAGGAACTCGGGCCGGAAATGCTGCTTCACCTCCGCCCACACGGCGTCGCGGATGTCCTCGCTGGGCTGGCCCGCCATCTGCATGATGAGGTGCGAGCCCAGGTTGCTGGTCATCACGATGACGGTGTTCTTGAAGTCCACCGTGCGACCCTGGCCGTCGGTCAGGCGGCCATCGTCCAGCACCTGCAGCAGCACGTTGAACACGTCCGGGTGCGCCTTCTCCACCTCGTCGAGCAGCAGCACGCTGTAAGGCTTGCGGCGCACCGCCTCGGTCAGTGCCCCGCCTTCGTCGTAACCCACATAGCCGGGCGGCGCGCCGATCAGGCGGCTCACCGAATGTTTTTCCATGTACTCGCTCATGTCGACGCGAATCATGTGGTCCTCGCCATCGAACAGGAAGCCGGCGAGAGCCTTGCACAGCTCGGTCTTGCCGACGCCGGTGGGGCCGAGGAACAGGAAGCTGCCGAGCGGCCGGTTGGGGTCGCTCAGGCCCGCGCGCGAGCGGCGGATGGCATCGCTGACCACGGTGATCGCCTCGTCCTGGCCAACCACACGCTCATGCAGCTTGTCTTCCATCTGCAGCAGCTTGTCGCGCTCGCCCTGCATCAGCTTGTTGACGGGAATGCCGGTGGCGCGCGACACCACCTCGGCAATCTCTTCGGCGCCGACCATCGTGCGCAGCAGTTGCGGGCCGCCGCCCTCCTTCGCGCCCTTGGCCTTGCCGGCCTCCTTGGCCTGCGCGTCCTTGAGCTTGCCCTCGAGTTCGGGCAGGCGGCCGTACTGCAGCTCGGCCACCTTGTTGAAATCGCCTTTGCGCTTGAGCTCCTCGATCTGGAACTTGATGCGATCGATCTCTTCCTTCACATGCGCCGAGCCCTGCGCCGCCGCCTTCTCGGCCTTCCAGATCTCTTCCAGATCGGCGTATTCACGCTCCAGCCGCGCGATCTCGTCCTCGATGAGGCCGAAGCGCCGCACCGAGCCTTCGTCCTTTTCCTTGCGCACCGCTTCGCGCTCGATCTTGAGCTGGATCAAACGGCGATCGAGCTTGTCCATCGCCTCGGGCTTGGAATCGATCTCGATCTTGATCTTCGCCGCCGCCTCGTCGATGAGGTCGATCGCCTTGTCGGGCAGGAAACGGTCGGTGATGTAGCGGTGGCTGAGCTCGGCCGCGGCGACGATCGCCGGGTCGGTGATCTCGACGCCGTGGTGCACTTCGTACTTCTCCTGCAGCCCGCGCAGGATCGCCACCGTGGCCTCGACGCTGGGCTCGTCGACCAGCACCTTCTGGAAGCGGCGCTCCAGCGCGGCGTCCTTCTCGACGTACTTGCGGTATTCGTCCAGCGTCGTGGCGCCGATGCAATGCAGCTCGCCGCGCGCCAGCGCGGGCTTGAGCATGTTGCCGGCGTCGATGGCGCCTTCGGCCTTGCCGGCGCCGACCATCGTATGCAGCTCGTCGATGAACAGGATGATGCGGCCTTCGTCTGCCGCCACTTCCTTGAGCACCGCCTTCAGCCGCTCCTCGAATTCACCGCGGAACTTCGCACCCGCCAGCAGGCCCGCCATGTCGAGCACCAGCACACGCTTGTTCTTCAGCGAATCGGGCACCTCGTCGTTGACGATGCGCTGCGCCAGGCCTTCGACGATGGCGGTCTTGCCGACGCCCGGCTCGCCGATCAGCACCGGGTTGTTCTTGCTGCGCCGCTGCAGCACCTGGATCGTGCGCCGGATCTCGTCGTCGCGGCCGATCACCGGGTCGAGCTTGCCCTGGCGCGCGCGCTCGGTGAGGTCGAGCGTGTACTTCTTCAGCGCCTCGCGCTGGCCTTCGGCTTCGGCCGAATCGACCTTCTGGCCGCCGCGCACCGCGCTGATCGCCGCTTCCAGCGCCTTGCGGCTCAGCCCGTGGCCGCGCACGACGCCGCCGATGTCGCTCTTCGCGTCGGCCAGCGCGAGCAGGAACATCTCGCTGGCGATGAACTGGTCGCCCTGCTTGACGGCCTCTTTGTCGGCCGCCGCCAGCAGTTGCTGCAAATCGCGCCCGGCCTGCACCGGCTGGTTGCCGCCCTGCACCTGCGGCAGGTTGCGGATGGCGACTTCCATCGCCTGCGCCAGCGCGGCGCTGTTGGCGCCAGCGCGGTCGAGCAGCGCCTTCGGGCCGTCGGGCTGGGCCAGCATCGCGCTCAGCACGTGCGCCGGCTCGATGTAGGGGTTGTCGCGGGAATTGGCCAGGCTCTGGGCCTCGGCCAGGGCCTGCTGGAACGCCGTCGTGAGCTTGTCGAAACGCATGGGGAACACCTCCGATGGCATCGCAGATGAGGCCCGCGCCGTTGATTTCAACGCCTCACGATGCGCCGATGCGGCGCGCCAGGTCGGCCCGCTGCACCTTGCCGAGCGCGGTCTTCGGCAAGGCGTCGAGCACGAGCACGCGCTGGGGCAGCTTGAAGCGTGCGAGCCGGCCCGCCAAGCCGGCGAGCAGCGCCGCCGCGTCGACCGTGTGCCCGGCGCGCGCCACCACCACCAGCACCGGCACTTCGCCCCAGCGGGCATCGGCCACGCCGACGACGGCGCATTCGGCGATGTCGGCGTGGCCGTCGAGCAGGTTCTCGATCTCGGCCGGGTGGATGTTCTCGCCGCCCGAGATGATCAGGTCCTTGCTGCGGCCGACGATCTCGACGCAGCCGTCGTCGTGGCGCAGCGCCAGGTCGCCGGTGTGGAACCAGCCTTCGGGATCGAAGCCCGCTTCGCGCTCGCGGTGGTAGCCGCGCATCAGGTTCGGCGCCTTCAGCAGCACCTCGCCATCGGCGGCCAGCCGCAACTGCACGCCGAGCGCCGGCCGCCCGGCGTGGCCGGCATGCGCCATCGCTTCGTCGGGCCGCAGCACGATGGACACCGGCCCGGTTTCGGTGGCGCCGTAGACCTGGGCCACCGGAACGCCGCGTGCATGGAAGACGTCGATCAACGGCCGCGGCACGATCTGCGAGCCGCAATTGATGAAACGCAGCGACGCCAGATCGGCAGCGGCCCAGCGGGGGTGTTCGATCAGCGCGCGCATGATAGCCGGCACCAGCAGCGTCGTCGTCGGCCGCCACGCGGCCACGGCATCGAACCAAGCGCTGGCCTCGAAGCGTGCGTGCAGCAGCACCTTCGCGCCTGCGGCCAGTGCCGGCAAAGTCTGAATGCACAGGCCGCCGACATGGAACAGCGGCAGCACCGAGAGCACGCGCGTCGATGCATCGAAGCCTTGCGCGGCGATCGCCGCCACCGCGTTTGCCTGCAGACCGGCGCTGGTGTGCATCGCGCCCTTCGGCCGCCCCGTCGTGCCCGAGGTGTAGACCAGCAGCAGGTCGCCGCGCTGCACGCCTGCGGCCGGCCCCGGCTGCAGCGGCGCCTGCGCCAGCACCGCTTCGGCCAGCGCCTGCATCTCGGGCGTGCCCATCAGATGGCCGGCGCCGGCGTGGCGCACGATCTGCGCCAGCTCAGCCGCCGCGAGGCGCCAGTTCAGCGGCAGCAGCACCGCACCGATCTGTTCGCAGGCCACCAGCGTGGCCAGCATGTCCCAACTGTTGTGGCCGAGCCAGGCCACGATGGCGCCGCGCTGCACGCCTTCGCCGCGCAGGTGCTGCAACGCCGCTTCGGCCAACGCGGGGGGGACCAGACGAGCAAACACCGCGCGGCCTATTCCATCAAATCGTTGCGCGGATCCGGCTGCGCCGCTGGAGTGGGGGCCATCATTCCAATGCTTCGTCGCGTTCGCCCGCTTCGTACAGGCATTCGCGGCCCAGGCGATCCAGGCAGAGTTCGGCCGTCCACGGCAGCATCAGCGAGCCGCAGCGCGAATCGCGGTACAGCCGCTCCAGCGGCAGGCTCTTCAACATGCTCTGGCCGCCGCAGGTGCGGATCGCCAGGCGCGCGATGTCGTTGGCGTTCTCCATGATCGTGTAGTGCGCCGCGTACAGGCGCAAACGCGTGTCCTTGTCGGGGTCGACCACCGCGTCGCGCGCGTTCTGCAGGAACAGCGCACGCGTCTGCTCCAGCTTCACGCGCATCTCGGCCACCGCGATCTGCTTGGTCGGGTACATGCGCCGCTTCACCGGCGGCATGCCCGGCACCTCGGCGCGCAGATAGGCAGCCGTGAAGTCGTACGCCGCCTGCGCGATGCCCATGTAGGTGGGGCTGAGCGTGGCGAACATGTGCGGGTAGCGGCTGGCGGCCTGGAAGTACAGGCCCTCGGGCATCAGGCGCGCGGTGCCGGGAACGAGCACATCGTTCAGCAGCAGCGTGCGGCTGACGGTGCCGCGCATGCCCAGCGGATCCCAGTCGCCGACCACCTTGACGCCCGGCGCGTCGGCCGGCACCGCGAGGTACAGGGAATCACGCTGCGTCGCGCCCGGGTGGTCCAGCGTGCAGAGCACGCCGTAGTAGTCGGCCGCACCGGCAAGCGACGCGAAGATCTTCTTGCCGTTGATGACGTAGCCGCCGTCCACCGCCTTGGCCAACGTGCCGAACGGCGCCTTGCCGGCAGCGGCCGCGCCGCCTTCGGAAAACGGCTGCGAATAAACCTTGCCGCCGTCGACGATGTTGGCGTAGTGGATGGCGCGGTGCACTTCATGGTCGGCGCGCTGCGCGGGCGTCATCTCCAGCGCATCGGCGATGAAGCCCGACCACATGCACGAGCTGACGTGCATGTTGTACGACAGCGCGGTGGCGCCGCAGTGGCGGCCGATCTCGGCGGCCACCATCACATAGGTGGCGAAGTCGGCACCCAGGCCGCCGTAGGCCTTGGGCACGCAGATCTTCAGCAGCCCGGCGCTGCGCAGGTCATCGTAGTTCTCGAACGGGAAGCTCGCTTCGCGGTCGTAGCGCGCGGCGCGCGGCGCGAACTTCTCGCGCCCCAGCGCGGCGGCCAGATCGATGAGCTCACGCTGCAGCGGGCTCAGGTGGTGGACGTTGCCGGCGATGTGCATGGGTGGCGCTCCTCAACTGAAATGGCGCTGAAGAAAGGAAACCACGGCCGCGTTGAAGGCCGCCGGCTGTTCGATGTTGGCGATGTGGCCGGCGTCGCGCAGGCATTCGTATGCGGCGCCCGGAATGCGCTGCGCCAGACGCTGCATCACCTGCGGCGGCGCGGTGCGGTCGTGCTCGGCGGCCAGGCATAGCGTCGGCACGGTGATGCGCGCCAGCGCGTCGCGGCGGTCGAACGCGGCGATGGCCCGCAACGCGCTGCGGTAGGTGTTCTCCGGCACGCGCGACATCAGCGCGATGGCGGTCTCCTGCGCGGCCGTGTTGCCGGCGGCCACCAGCGCCGGCACCAGCATGCGCGCCATGCCCGCCATGCCCAGGCCGGCGCCCAGCGGCGCCAGCCGCTCGGCCACGAACTGCGCCTGCCAGGCACCGTCGGCCTTGCCGAATGACGCCGACGTGCACGCCAGCACCAGCCCCTGCACGGCGCCCGGCTCACGCGCCATCACCTCCTGCGCCACCATGCCGCCCATGCTGTGGCCGACGAGCACGCTGCGCGCCGCGCCCAGGTGCTGCACGAGGGTCGAGACGCCGGCCACCAGGCCGTCCATGTCGGCCACGCCGGGCGATGCCCCATAACCGGGGAAATCCAGCGCTACCGCGCGAAAGCCGGCCGCGGCCAGCGCCTGCAGGCTGTCGCGCCAGATCGCCTTGCCGCCGCCGATGCCGTGCAGCAGCAGCACCGCCACCGTGCCCTGCCCCAGTTCGTCGAAGGCGGGCACAACGCTCACAGCAGCACCCCGCGGTCGACCACCAGCGCATCGTCGAGCGCCACCGTGCAGCCGCGCAACGGCAGGTCGAAGTGGCCCAGCGTGTGGCGGCCGGCCACTTCGTTGGCGCCGGTCGAATACAGGAAGTTGCCGGCGAAGGCGCGCAGTTCGGTGCCGTTGAAATCGGTCTTGTCGTAGAAGTTCATCGCGTCCCAGCGCGCGCGCCGGTTCAGGCCCCAGCCGAGGTGCGAAACGGCATAGGCATCGGCGTCGTTCCAGGCCGCGAAGTAGCCGCGCATCATCTCGGCATCGACGTTGTCGCCCTGCACCTTCACGGCGTGGTCGTTTTCGATCTGCAGCGCCACCGGGTCGTGCAGATAACGCTTGAAGGTCAGGTTGACGTCGCCGCGGTCGAGCACCAGCGTGCCGTTGACGCTGCCGGCCGCGGGGAAAGCCAGCACCAGCCCGCCGGGCCAGTGCGACAGCGTGCCCGGCCGCGACGTGAAGCCCCAGACGCCGCCGATGCGCGCGCCGGCCAGCGTGATGCGAAGGTCGGTGCCGGCCGCCGACGTGACGTGCATCTCGCGCGCCGCCTTCAGCCGCCGCATCGCTTCGCGCACGGGCGCTTCGTCTTCGGCCTGCGGCAGGCAGCGTTCGAGGATTTCCGGGTGTTCGTGGCTGATCGCCAGCACGCGCGCGCCGCCTTGCAGGATGCGCGGCAGCTCGATCGCATGCTGCAGGCCTTCGACCGTGCAGTCAGCGATGAACACGCTGGCGGCCAGCGCCTGCACCACCGGTTCGAGCTGCGCGATGGCGTCCGACGCGCCGGTGGAGCGCACCGGCACCGGCGCCGTGAGCGCGCGGCCGGGCAGCGTCAGATGAAAAGGCCGTGCGCCGATGCGCGCCAGCGCCAGTTCGGCAAGCTGCGGCAGCAGCGGCCGCGTCTGCGTTTCCGACAGCACCGCGCAGGCATCGCCCGCGGCCACGCCGCAGAGGCGAAAGACATGCTCGAACATGTCGATCCACTTGGCTTGCACTCTCACAGGATCTCTCCCAGCATGTGGTAGTGGCCGCCCTGGAAGACGAGCGGCGGCACCGGGGACTCGCTCATCTGCAGCACGCGGCCGATGAACAGCACGTGGTCGCCGGCCTGCTGGTGCGAGACGGTCTCGCATTCGAAGATCGCCGCGCAGCCGGCGAGCACCGGCGCACCGTGTGTGCCATCGGCCCACACGCCGTCGGCGAACTTGTCGGCGCGGTGGGCGGCGAAGCGGCGCGACAGGTCGACCTGCGATTCGGCCAGCACGTTGACCGCGAAGTGGCGCGCCCACTGGAAGGCCGGCAGACTGGGGCTGGTGGCGCGCAGCGACCACAGCACCAGCGCCGGCTCCAGCGACAGCGCCTGGAACGAATTCGCCGTCAGGCCGACGGCGTGGCCTTCGGCATCGTGCGTGCTGACGATGGTGACGCCGGTGGCAAAACGGCCGAGCACGCTGCGCAAGTGGTAGGGGTCCATCGGCCGCGTCAGCCGTTCACCGAAGGGATGCCCCAGCGCTGCAGCGCGGCGTCGTCGGCCTCGCGCGCGTCGACCCAGCGTGCGCCTTCGGCGGTGGTCTCCTTCTTCCAGAACGGCGCCTGCGTCTTCAGGTAATCGATCAGGAACTCGCAGGCCTGGAAGGCCACGCCGCGGTGCGTGGCCGCAACGCCGACGAAGACGATCTGCTCGCCCGGGCGCAGGCGGCCAATGCGGTGCACCACCTGCGCCGCACGGATGCCAAAACGCTGCATCGCGGCGTCGATCATGGCGTCGATCGCCGCCTCGGTCATGCCCGGGTAGTGCTCGATCTCCATCTCGCTGACAGCGCCGCCGCGCACGGTGCCGGTGAAGGTGGTGATAGCGCCGACACCGTGGTCGCCCGCCTGCAGCGCTGCCACTTCGTGCGCGAGATCGAAGTCTTCGGTCTGGATGCGAACGCGGCGCGCCATGTTCAGCCGCCGGTCACCGGCGGAAAAAATGCGACCTCGGCGCCGTCGGGCACGGCGGCCGTTTCGTCGCTCATCACCTGGTTCAACGCACAGCGCACCGGGCGCGCACGCGCCAGCACCTCGGCATGGCGGCCACCACGCGCCAGCAACTGCTCGCGCAACGCGCCCAGCGTGCTGCCGGGCGCCAGTTCCACCGTCTCGGTCGCGCCCAGCGCTTCGCGCAGCGACGCAAAGTAGCGCACCTGGATCTTCATCGCGCGATCAACTCCGGCAGCGGCCGGTAGGCCACCGTGTCACCGGCGCGAATGGGCTGGCCGGCAGGGTTGTCGAGCAGGCCATCGGCCCACACCGCCGAGGTCAGCACGCCCGAGCTCTGGTTGGCGAACAGATCGAGGCCGCCGCGCCCGTTCAGTCGCACACGCAGGAACTCACGCCGGCGGTCGGGCCGCGGCCAGTCGAAATCGGCGCGCATCGAAAGCGCCGGCGGCAGCCGGGTGTCGGCGCCCTGCAGCGCCCGCAGCACGGTGGTGGCGCACAGCAGGTAGGTCACGAAGCTGGAGACCGGGTTGCCCGGCAGCCCGAGCAGCAGCGCCGAAGAGCCGTCGGCGCGGCGGATGCTGCCGAAGGCCAGCGGCTTGCCGGGCTTGATCGCGAGCTGCCAGTGCTGCAACGTGCCCTCGGCCTCGGCGGCCGGTTTCAGATGGTCTTCCTCGCCCACCGAGACGCCGCCGCAGGTGATGACGAGGTCGTGGCCGGCGGCCGCCTCGCGCAGCGCCAGCCGCGTCGCGGCCAGGTTGTCGGGCACGATGCCGAGGTCGTCAACCTCGCAGCCCGCGGCCTGCAGCAGCGCGCGGTGCGTGAAGCGGTTGCTGTTGTAGATGGCGCCGGGGCGCAGCGGCTCGCCCGGCATCATCAGCTCGTCGCCAGTGGAGAACAGCACCACGCGCGGGCGGCGCAGCACACTCAGCGTGGCGGCGCCCACCGACGCCGCCAGCCCCAGCGCCTGCGGCGTCAGGCGCTGGCCGCGCTGCAGCACGACGGCGCCCTGGCGCACGTCCTCACCCTGGCGGCGCACCCATTGGCCAGGCTCGGGCACGGTGTTCACGCGCACGCTGCCCAGGCCGCCGGCGTCGGCCTGGGCAGGCAGGGCCTCACACTGCTCCTGCATCACCACCGCATCGGCGCCGGCTGGAATCTGGCCGCCGGTGAAGATGCGCGCCGCGGTGCCGGGCAGCAGCGCGTGGCCGACCACACCGGCCGGAATGCGCTGCGACACCGCGAGCACCGTGCCGGCGCCGGCCACATCGGCGCTGCGCAGCGCATAACCGTCCATCGAGGTGTTGTCTTCGGGCGGCACGTTCAGCAGCGCGGCGACGTCGGCGGCGAGCACGCGGCCCAGGCCGTCGAAGGTGGCGACGCTTTCGCTGTGCGTGATGCGGTGCGCCGCGCTGCCTTCGATCAGCCGCGCCAGCGCATCGTCCAGACTCAGCAGCGGGCGCGGCGCGTTCATGCGGTGTGGGCCTCGATGAAGTGTTTCACGGCGGCCGCATCGGGCGCCATGCGGGTGAAGCGTTGCGCAAGCTGTTCGATGCCATTCAGCGCCGCTGGCCGCTCGGGTTCGCGCGCCAGCGCTTCGTTGACGGTGGCGGCGAATTTCGCCGGCAACGCGGTTTCCAGCAAGATCATGGTTTCGCCCGCCGTCAGGTGCTCACGCGCCACCTTCAGGCCGTCTGCGGTGTGGGGGTCGATCATCGTGCCCAGGCGTTGCCAGCAGTCGCGCATGGTCGTGATGCGCTCGGCATGCGTGCTGCGGCCGGAGACGAAGCCGAAGCGGCCGATGGCGTCGAACTGCGCCGGCGTCAGCGTGAAACCGCCCTCGCGGGCGAGCGTGGCGCCGAACAGCTCGCGCGTGTGCGCGCCATCGCGGCCGAGCAGATCGAAGACGAAGCGTTCGAAGTTGCTCGCCTTGCTGATGTCCATCGACGGGCTCGACGTTTCGTGCGTCTGGGCCGCCGAGCGCACGCGGTAGACACCGCTGCGGAAAAACTCGTCGAGCACGTCGTTTTCGTTCGTCGCCAGCACCAGGCGGTGAATCGGCAGGCCCATCGAACGTGCGATGTGGCCGGCGCAGATGTTGCCGAAGTTGCCCGAGGGCACCGCGAAGCTCACGCGTTCTTCGTTGCGCGTGGTGGCCTGGAAGTAGCCGGCGAAGTAGTAGACCACCTGGGCCAGCAGGCGCGCCCAGTTGATGGAGTTGACGCTGCCGATGTGATGCCTGCGCTTGAACTCCAGATCGTTGCTGACCGCCTTCACGATGTCCTGGCAGTCGTCGAACACGCCGTCGATGGTGATGTTGTGGATGTTCTCGTCCTGCAGGCTGAACATCTGCGCCTGCTGGAAGGCGCTCATGCGGCCGTGCGGGCTGAGCATGAACACGCGCATGCCGCGCCGGCCGCGCATCGCGTATTCGGCCGCGCTGCCGGTGTCGCCCGAGGTCGCGCCCAGGATGTTGAGCGTGCGGCCGCGGCGCGCGAGTTCGTGTTCGAACAGGCGCCCCAGAAGCTGCATCGCGATGTCCTTGAACGCCAGCGTCGGGCCGTTGGACAGCGCCAGGAGCTGCAGCCCGTTCTCCAGCGGCTTCAGCGGCGTGATGGCCGCGCTGCCGAAGTTCGCCTCGGTGTAGGTCTCGTGCACCAGGCGCTGCAGGTCGGCCGCCGAAATGTCGTCGATGTACAGCGAAAGAATTTCGGCCGCCAGCCCGGCATACGACAGGCCGCGCCAGCGCGCCAGCGTGGCCGCGTCCACCTGTGGGTAGTGCGTCGGCAGGTACAGCCCGCCGTCCGGCGCCAGGCCTTCGAGCAGGATGTCAGAGAAGCCTCGCTCGGTGGCGTCACCGCGCGTGCTGATGTAGCGCATTCAGTGGCCTCCTGACGGCGAACGATCAAACGGCCGCCGCGCATCCGGCTGCGCCGGGACGCTGGCGGCGCCCCCTTGAGGGAGAGCGTCGAAGGCGCTGCGGGGATGGGTCAATTCAATTCTTCCTTGCGGATGCGCACGATGGGCGCCAGCACCGTCGGCAGCGCCTGCATCAACGCCAGCGCCGCCTTCATGCGCCCTTCCACCGTATCGTGGGTGAGGATCACGAGCTCGGTCTGGCGTTCGCCCTCGGCGCTCTGGCGCTGGAACACGGCGTCGATCGAGATGCCTTCGCCGGCCAGGATGCCGGTGATGCGCGCCAGCACGCCGGCCTCGTCGGCCACCTGCAGGCGCAGGTAGAACGCGGTGATGACGTCGTCGATGTGCAGGATCGGCGTGTCGTGCAGCGAGCCGGGCTGGAATGCCAGATGCGGCACCCGGTGGTCGGGGTCGGCGCTGTGCAGCCGCGTGATGTCGACGAGGTCGGCAATCACCGCGCTTGCCGTGGGCTCCGAACCCGCGCCCTTGCCGTAATACAGCGTGGTGCCGACGGCGTCGCCCTGCACCACCACCGCGTTCATCGCGCCTTCGACGTTGGCGATCAGCCGTGTCGCCGGCACCAGCGTCGGGTGCACGCGCAGCTCGAGCCCGTGTTCGCGCCGGCGCGTGATGCCCAGCAGCTTGATGCGGTAGCCAAGCTGTTCGGCGTAGCGGATGTCGGCCGCCTGCAGCGTGGTGATGCCTTCGACGTAGGCCTTGTCGAACTGCACCGGCACGCCGAAGGCGATCGCGCTCATGATGGTCGCCTTGTGCGCGGCGTCGACGCCTTCGATGTCGAACGTGGGGTCGGCCTCGGCATAACCCAGCGCCTGCGCCTGTTGCAGCGCGACGCCGAAGTCCAGCCCCTTGGCGCGCATCTCCGAGAGGATGAAGTTGGTGGTGCCGTTGATGATGCCGGCGAGCCATTCGATGCGGTTCGCCGTCAGCCCCTCGCGCAGCGCCTTGATGATGGGCACGCCGCCGGCCACCGCGGCCTCGAACGCGACGACCACGCCCTTCTCGCGCGCGGCCTCGAAGATCTGCGTGCCGTGCACGGCCAGCAGCGCCTTGTTCGCCGTGACGACGTGTTTGCCGGCGCCAATGGCCGCCAGCACCAGCGTGCGCGCGATGCCGGTGCCGCCGATCAGCTCGACGACGATGTCGATTGCCGGATTGGCTATGACCTGGCGCGCATCGCCGACCACCTGCACGCCGTCGCCGGCGACGGCGCGCGCGCGTTCGACGTCGACGTCGGCCACCATCGTGATGACGATGTCGCGCCCGGCGCGGCGCCGGATCTCTTCGTGGTTGCGCCGCAGCACCTTGAAGGTGCCGCTGCCGACGGTGCCGATGCCGAGCAAGCCGACCTGGATGGCCTTGCTGCCGGCGTCTCGCGCTGTTGTCATGCGAAGTGTCTCTTGCGGTAGTTGGAGAGGAAACGCTCGATGCGGCCGATGGCTTCGCCGAGGTCGTCGGCGTTCGGCAGGAACACGAGGCGGAAGTGGTCGTTGTTGATCCAGTTGAAACCCGTGCCCTGCACGATCAGCACCTTCTCTTCGGCGAGCAGTTCGTAGGCGAACTGCTGATCGTCGGCGATCGGGTAGACCTTCGGGTCCAGGCGCGGGAACATGTACAGCGCGGCCTTGGGCTTGACGACGCTGACGCCGGGAATCTGCGTCAGCAGCTCGTAAGCCAGGTCACGCTGTTTGCACAGCCGCCCGCCGGGCGCGACGAGGTCGTTGATGCTCTGATAGCCGCCGAGCGCGGTCTGGATCGCAAGCTGCCCCGGCGTGTTCGCGCACAGGCGCAGCGACGCCAGCATGTTCAGCCCCTCGACATAGTCGCGCGCGTGGCGCTTCTCGCCCGACACCACCATCCAGCCGGCGCGGTAGCCGCACGAACGGTAGTTCTTCGACAGCCCGTTGAAGCTGACGAAGAGCACGTCGTCGGCGAGCGACGCCATCGCGGTGTGCACGTTGCCGTCGTAGAGCGTCTTGTCGTAGATCTCGTCGGCGAACACCACGAGCTGATGCTGGCGCGCGAGCTCGATGATCTGCAGCAGCAGCGCGTCCGGGTACAGCGCGCCGGTCGGATTGTTCGGGTTGCACACCATCACGCCGCGGGTGCGCGGCGTGATCTTGCGCCGCATGTCCTCGATGTCGGGCAGCCAGCCGCTTTGCTCGTCGCAGACATAGTGCACCGGCACGCCGCCGGACAGCCCGACAACGGCGGTGTAGAGCGGAAAGTCGGGCGCCGGGATCAGGATCTCGTCGCCGTCGTTGACGAGCGCACTGATCGCCATCTGGATCAGCTCGGACGCGCCGTTGCCCAGGTAGACATCGTCCACCGTGACGCCCGCCACCTGCTTTTGCTGCGTGTAGTGCACCACGGCCTTGCGCGGCGCGAACAGGCCCTTGCTGTCGGTGTAGCCGGCGGCGTCGGGCAGGTTGCGGATCATGTCCTGCACGATCTCGTCGGGCGGCATGAGCCCGAACGCGGCCACATTGCCGATGTTGAGCTGGATGATCTTGTGCCCTTCCTCCTGCATCTGGCGCGCCTTGTCGAGCACCGGGCCGCGGATGTCGTAGGCGACGTTGGCCAGCTTGTTGGACTTGGCGATCGGCTTCATCGGCGTCATCACGGACTTCAAAGGCAGGCTCCACGCAAAGGATGCCTAGAATTATCCGGTATGAAGTTCCAACCCGAGGCGCTGAGTGGCGTCAACGTCATCGCCCGCCACGAGCCCGGGCGCGTGTGGGTCGGCAGTACGGCGTTCGAGCACAGCGTGCTCGTGCCGTGGCAGGGCGCGGTGCAGGCCTGGGACGCGCCACAGGTTGACGCCCTGACGGCGGCCCATTTCGAGCGCCTGGCCGGGCTCGAGCCCGAGGTGGTGATCTTCGGCAGCGGAGCCCGGCTGCGCTTCGTGCCGGCAGCGCTGATGCGGGCGCTGATCGAGCGCGGCATCGGCATCGAGACGATGGACACCGCAGCCGCCTGCCGCACCTACAACGTGCTGGTGAGCGAAAAGCGCTCGGTGCTTGCGGCCTTGATCATCGAGGGCGCGGCAACGTAAAGCGTCCGATTTATAATCTCGCGTTGAGCCGCTTCGGCACCCCAAGCTTTCCGAGATATTCATCCATGACGCCAGTTGTCAACAAAGCCCTCCCGGAATTCGAAGCTGCTGCCACCAGCGGCGTGAAGTTCACGCCACAGTCCCAGCTCGGACATGCCGTGGTGCTGTACTTCTATCCGAAGGACGCCACGCCCGGTTGCACCACCGAAGCAATGCAGTTCCGCGACCAGCACAAAGACTTCGTCAAGGCCGGCGCCGTGGTGTTCGGCGTTTCGCGCGACAACCTCGCGTCGCACGAGAAGTTCAAGCAGGCGCTGGAGCTGCCGTTCGAACTCATCGCCGACACCGAAGAAAAGCTCTGCCACATGTTCGGCGTCGTGAAGAACAAGATCATGTACGGCAAGAAGGTCAAGGGCATCGAGCGCAGCACCTTTCTCATCGGCGCCGACGGCGTGATGCGCGCCGAATGGCGCGGCATCAAGGTGGCGGGCCATGTGGACGAAGTGCTCAAGGCCGTGAAGGCGCTGAAAAAGGCTGCCTGAGATCGAACGAACCGTTGTCCCGCGGCGCGCGCTGCGTGCCGTTCCACTGCTGAAAGCCGCACAGTCGACTGTGCGGCTTTTGTCCTTCTGCTGAAGCCCCCATGCCCCTGCCCAAGCCGCCGACCCGCAAAGCCGCTCTGTTGAGCAACGCCGATCTGGACGCCCAGGCGGCGCCGAAAGCCGAGAGAAAGGCGTTGAAGTCGCCCGCCGCCGACGCGCCCGCGCCGTCGGCGCTGGCGCTGCACGACGGCGGCATGCCGGTGGTCGCACGTCCGGAGCCCGAGCCGCGTGCACCGCATGCGCCGGTTTTTTCGGCTGCGCCGGTGCCTGCCCCGGCGCCTGCCGCCGCGCCCAAGGCGCGCGCTCGGCCGCCGCGCGACAACGGCCCGGCCAAGCTCTTCGTGCTCGACACCAACGTGCTGCTGCACGACCCGATGAGCCTGTTCCGCTTCGAGGAACACGACGTTTTCCTGCCGATGATCACGCTGGAAGAACTCGACGGCCACAAGAAGGGCATGAGCGAGGTCGCACGCAATGCGCGCCAGGTCAGCCGCGACCTCGACGCGCTGGCCACCTTCACCAAGCAGGACGGCACGCTGGACCCGAAGGTGGGCATTGCGCTGGCCAAAACCGGCCACCGCGAAGCCGGCGGCAAGCTCTACTTCCAGACCCTGCTGCTGGACATCAAGCTGCCCGCCGGGCTGCCGCAGGGCAAGGCCGACAACCAGATCCTGGGAGTCGTGCAGGCGCTGCGCGAGCAGCAGGCCGGCAGCGGCACTCCGCGCGACGTGGTGCTGGTGTCCAAGGACATCAACATGCGCGTGAAGGCGCGCGCGCTCGGCCTGCCGGCCGAGGATTATTTCAACGACAAGACACTGGAAGACGGCGACCTGCTCTACACCGGCGTGCTGGCGCTGCCGGCCGACTTCTGGGAGCGCCATGGCAAGACCATGGAAAGCTGGCAGCAGGGCGGCTTCACGTACTACCGCATCAGCGGGCCGCTGGTGCCGGCGCTGATGATCAACCAGTTCGTCTACCTGGAAAGCCCGGGCGCGGCGTCGCTGTATGCGCGCGTCAGCGAGATCACCGGCAAGACCGCGGTGCTGAAGACGGTGCGCGACTACACGCATGCGAAGAACGCGGTCTGGGGCATCACCGCGCGCAACCGCGAACAGAACTTCGCGCTCAACCTGCTGATGGACCCCGACTGCGACTTCATCACGCTCACCGGCACCGCCGGCACCGGCAAGACGCTGATGACGCTGGCCGCAGCGCTGTCGCAGGTGCTGGAGGACCGGCGCTACACCGAGATCATCGTCACGCGTGTGACGGTGCCGGTGGGCGACGACATCGGCTTTCTGCCCGGCAACGAAGAAGAGAAGATGGGCCCGTGGATGGGCGCGCTCGACGACAACCTGGAAGTGCTGGCGCGCAGCGACGCCAGCGCCGGCGAATGGGGTCGCGCGGCGACGAACGATCTCGTGCGCAGCAAGATCAAGATCAAGAGCCTGAACTTCATGCGCGGCCGCACCTTCCTGAACAAGTTCGTGCTCATCGATGAAGCGCAGAACCTGACGCCCAAGCAAATGAAGACGCTGATCACGCGCGCCGGGCCGGGCACCAAGATCGTCTGCCTGGGCAACCTGGCGCAGATCGACACGCCCTACCTCACCGAAGGCTCGTCAGGCCTGACCTACGCCGTCGACCGCTTCAAGGGCTGGCCGCACGGCGGCCACGTGATGCTGGCGCGCGGCGAACGCTCGCGCCTGGCAGACTTCGCCAGCGAAGTGCTGTAGCGCACCCCGCTCGCCCGCGGCGAGCGCACTGGCCGGCCGCGGCAATCCGCGGTGCGCGGCAGGGTCTTGTCACTTCCTGGCCGCTGCGGCGTCTAACGACTACAAGCCCAGCCAGCGCGAACCTCCGATGCCCACCACCCTGACCCACGAGCCCGCTGTCCCCACGCAAGGGGCCGCCGATGCCGAACTCGTCGCGCGTGCCGGCAACGGCGAGTGGCTCGCGTTCGAGGCCATCATGCGCCAGCACAACCGGCTGCTGTTCCGCAGTGCACGCGGTGTCGTGGGCGACGACGCCGAAGTGCAGGACGTGGTGCAGGAAACCTACCTGCGGGCCTTCTCAACACTCGCCTCGTTCCGCGGCGAGTGCGCGCTCGGCACCTGGCTGGCGCGCATTGCCATCAATGTAGCGCTCGACCTGCTGCGCAAGCGCTCGCGCGCGCTGCCCATCGATGAGAGCCAGGACATCGGCAGCGAGCCCGCGATGCAGCACCTGACGGCTTTCAATGCGCCCGCCGCGGCCGCCCCCGATGCCGTGGCCGAACGCGGCCAGATGCGTGCGCTGCTGCAAAGCGCGATCGACAGCCTGCCGCCGATGTACCGCAGCGTGTTCATCCTGCGTGCGGTGCAGGAGATGAGCGTCGACGAGACGGCGTTCTGCCTGCAGGTGAGCGACGCGGTCGTGAAGACGCGTTACCTGCGCGCGCGCTCGATGCTGCGCGATGCGCTGGGCGCGAAGGTCGAGGCCCATGCCACCGACGTGTACGCCTTTGCCGGCGCACGCTGCGACGCCGTGGTCGCCCATGTGAAGGGCAGGCTTCAGCTTCAGGGTCGCATCGGCCCCGGCACACCGGGCTGACGGCGCTGCCCGTTCCCGTTTCCCCTTCCCCTTTTCCACCGTAAGGAGATGACCATGCAAGGTCAGAGATTCGCATTGCCGCTCGATTTTTCCGTGCTGTCCCGGCGCCGCGCGCTCGCCGGTTCAGGCCTCGTGCTGTCTGCCGGCGCCGTGGCACTGCTGGGCGGGCGCGATGCGCTGGCCGCCGGCGCGAAGGCCAGCGCCGCCGATGTCGAAGGCGATGTGCGCATCCTCAACACCGCGCTCGGCGCCGAGTACGAGGCGATCGCGGCCTACCAGGTCGGCGCCGAGAGCGGGCTGCTGAACAAGGATGTGCTGGCGGTGGCGGTGGCGTTCCAGGGCCACCACAAGGAACACGCGAGCGCGATCGCGGCCACCGTGAAGAAGCTCGGCGGCCACGCCGTCGATGCGAAGGCGAAGTACAGCTTTCCGGTCGCCAGGCTGAAGTCGCAGACCGACGTGCTGCAGTTCGCCGCCGGCCTGGAAAAAGGCGCCATCTCGGCTTATCTGGGCGCGGTGCCGCTGTTCACCGACAAGGCCTTGTCGCAGGTGGCCGCCAGCATCCTCGGCGACGAGGCCATGCACTGGGCGGTGCTGCGCCACGTGCTGGGCGAAAACCCGGTGCCGTCGGCCTTCATGTCATGAGCTTCGGCGTGCGCACCGCGCCGGCCCGGGCGCCGACGCTGACGCTGACGCTGGTGCCGGTTCTGATGCTGATGCTCGCGCAGCAACCCGTGCTGGCGGCCGCACGCCCCGCGCCACCGGCCGATGCCGCCAGCCTGCAACGTGGCGAGCAGATCTACACGCGCTGCGCCGCCTGCCATGCGATCGACCGCAATCGCACCGGGCCGCAGCACTGCGGCCTCTTCGGCCGCCAGGCCGGCACGGCGCCCGGCTTCGATGACTACTCGAAAGCGATGCGCGACTCGAAGATCGTCTGGAACGCGCGCAGCCTGAACATCTTTCTGCAGGCGCCCACCGAAGCGGTTCCCGGCACGAGCATGGGCTACGCCGGCGTGAAAGACGCACAGGAGCGGGCCGACCTGATCGCCTGGCTGCAAAAGGCCACCCGGCCGGGCGTCACCTGCACGCTGAGCCACTGACGCCGGCGCAGGCCCCGCCGGGCCGCGCCAGGTTCAGTCGATCTTCGCGCCGCGCTTGCGCAGCAACTCGCGCAGCAGCGAACGGTGGCAGTGGGCCTCGTCGGCGCAATAGCAGCCGAGCGAAAAATTCGCCGTCTGCGACAGCGTGGCGAACAGGTCCAACGCGTGGGCCGCGTCGGGTGCCGCCATCTCGCGCTTGAAGGCCTTGGCGAAGGCCGCCCAGTCGCGCGCCGTCGTCGCCTCCTGCGCCAGCTTCACTGTCGCCGCGCTCGGCGACAACAGCGGGAACCAGACGTCGTACCAGTTGCCCGACGCAAACTCGGCCTTGGGCACGCCACGCGGCGGCCGCCGCACGGTGCCGATGCGCGTGCCTTCGTCGCCGGCCCGCGGCGAGCCCAGTCTGACGATGCGCACCGCCATCCCAGTGCAGCGCCGTCAGTGGCCGAAATGCCAGGACAGCGCGATCACGAACGGCAACACGAGCTCGGGGATGAGGTAGCCCAGCCAGACGGCCGTGGGCCGGGGCAGCCCGACGCGGCTGATCGACAGCAGCCGGCCCGCTCCGGCCAGCAGCACGCCGAATGCCAGCAGGTAGACCAGCATGCCCTGCTGGCGGATCGTCCATGCAGCCCAGAAGCTGATGACGCCGGTGGCGAAGTACACGCCCGCCATGAAGCGGTGCACGTTGTCGAGCCGGGGCTGCGTGTCGGGCTGGCCGAGCACCATCTGCACCGTGCCGCCGATCAGCGAGATCGCAGCCACGAGAAACAGGCAGACCTGCACGGTCTGATGACCCAGTCCCAAGGCGCTGTCGGCGTTCATCAAGGCTCTTTCGCGAGCGCGTGGGAGTCACGCTGCGCGGCATTCTAGTGGTGCGGGTTCAGAACTCGATTTCGCGTTCGCGCAGGAAGCTGGCGAAGCGCGGCAGGCCGCCGGCAGTGTGGCCACGGTAGGTGTAGGTGACGACGCTGCCGACCGCCGGTGGCTGTGCACGCTGCGCATCACTGAAGCCGCTGCCGAGCAGGAACTCGCGCCCGTCGTCGCTGCGCACGCGCAAAGCGCCCATCACCGTGGCGTATTTGCCGTGGCCTTTGATGGCGCCGAGCACCGTGGCCTCGGCATCGTCCAGCGGTTTGAGTTTCAGCAGCGCGTCGCTGCGCCCGGCGTGCCACAGCGCATCGGCACGATGCAGCACCAGCCCTTCGCCGCCGCCTTGCACCACGTCGGCCAGACGCCGCGCGAGCGCGGCGCGGTCCGCCAGCGCCACCTGTGCTACCGCCACGAGCTGCGGCCATGCGGCCCGGCGCGCGATGGCTTCGATGGCGGCGGCGCGTGCGGCAAACGCACCGCCATGGCCAGGCAGGTCAAAGACCTGGTAGTGCACGGCGCGCCATTCGTCGTCCACCGGTATGTGCTTGCGAACGATGCCCGACAAGGCCTCGAAGCGGCCGCGGCCCAGCCACAGCTCACCGTCGAGCGCGGTGGCGGCCGGCAACCGCTTGACGAACCACCCTGGCGCATGCACCGGCAACCCGCTGCGAAAGCGCAGGCGCTGGCCATCCCACAGCGCGCGTGCGCCATCGAACTTCTCGCTCACCAGATAACCCGCAGGGTCGACATCCGCCGGCGCCTCGCGCGCCAGCATCAGCGGTTCCCCGCGGCGCGCGAACGCAGCGCCCGGCAGGCCCGCCAGCAGCGCCGCTGCCGCCACAACACCGCGTCGCGTCATCACCATGTCAGTCTTTCGTCGTGAACATGGCGGGCAGTGTCGTCAGCACGGCGCACGCGCACCATCGCCAGTGCGGGCGCCCCCGCGCGGGGGCGCTCAGGCGGGGGTCATCAAGGCCTTGATCTGCTGCAGCGCGGCCGGGTCTTCGATGGTCGTCAGGTCACCCGCATCACGCTGCTCGCAGACGGCCTGGATCGCGCGCCGCAGCAGCTTGCCCGAGCGCGTCTTCGGCAGCGCGCCGACGAAGTGCACACGCGACGGCCGGGCCACCGCGCCAAGCTGCTGCTCGACCACCTTCATGATCGCGCCTTCGAGCTTCAGCGCCTCGGCCGGCGTGGCCGCGGCCGAGGCGTCCTTCAGCACCACGAAGGCCGTCGCCACCTGGCCCTTGAGCACGTCGGCCACGCCCACCACCGCCACCTCGGCGACGTTGGCGTGGCTGGAGATGCTTTCCTCGATCTCGCGCGTGCCCAGCCGGTGGCCGGCGACGTTGATGACGTCGTCGGTGCGGCCGAGGATGAAGTAGTAGCCGTCTTCGTCGCGTATGCCCCAGTCGAAGGTGCTGTAGACCAGGCGCCCCGGCACCGTCTTCCAATAGGTGTTGACGAAACGCTCGTCGTCGCGCCAGATGGTCTGCATGAAACCCGGCGGCAACGGCCCTTCGAGCACGACCACGCCCTTCTGGTGCGCGCCATGCAGTTCGGCCCCGGTGTTTTCGTCGACCAGCTTCACGTCGTAGCCGTACATCGGCACGCCGGGGCTGCCGAACTTCGAGCGCTGCGACTCGACGCCGTTGGCGATGGTCAGAATGGGCCAGCCGCTTTCGGTCTGCCAGTAGTTGTCGATCACCGGTCGCTGCAGCGCGTCGGCGATCCAGCGCCCGGTGGGTTCGTCCAGCGGCTCGCCGGCGAGGAACAGTGCGCGCAGGCTCGACAGGTCGTGTCTTTTCAGCGCCGCCGGGTCCTGCTTCTTCAGCACGCGCACCGCGGTGGGCGCCGAGAACATCGCCGTCACCTTGTACTTCTCGACCAGGCTCCACCAGATGGCCGCGTCGGGCCGCACCGGCAGCCCTTCGTAGAGGATGGTCGCCATGCCGGCGATCAGCGGCCCATGCACGATGTAGCTGTGGCCGACGACCCAGCCGATGTCGCTGGTGGAGAAGTACGTCTCGCCGGCGTTGCCCATGAAGATGTGCTTCATGCTCGCTGCCAGCGCCACCGCATAACCGCCGGTGTCGCGCTGCACGCCCTTGGGGGTGCCGGTGGTGCCGCTGGTGTAGATGGTGTAGCTGATGTGCGATGAGTCGAGCCACGTCACCGGCACCGTGGCATCGAGATGCTGTTGGCGCAGCGCGGCGTAGTCGACGTCGCGCCCGGCTTCGAGCGTCATCGGCGCCAGCCCGCGGTCCACCAGCAGCACCTTCGCCGGCTTGTGCGCGGACATCCGGATCGCCGCGTCGAGCAGCGGCTTGTACGCCAGCACCTTGCCGGCGCGGCTGCCGGCATCGGCGCTGACGATCACGGTGGGCTCGGCGTCTTCGATGCGCGACGCCAGGCTGACGCTGGCGAAGCCGCCGAACACCACCGAATGGATGGCGCCGATGCGCACGCACGCAAGCATGGCGAACACGGCCTCGGGAATCATCGGCATGTAGATCAGCACGCGGTCGCCCAGGCCGACGCCCAGGCCTTGCAGCATCGCCGCCATGCGCTGCACTTCGCGGTGCAGTTCGTTGAAGCTGTAGACGCGTTCGGTGTCGGTTTCGGTGGAGACGTAGATCAGCGCGTTCTGCGCGCCGCGCGTGGCCAGATGGCGGTCGATCGCGTTGTGGCAGAGGTTGGTCTTGCCGCCGACGAACCAGTTGACGAACGGCGGCTTGTCGTTTTCGCGCACCGTGGTGAATGGCGTGTGCCAGTCGATCAGCCTGGCCTGTTCGGCCCAGAAGGCCTCGGGTTCGTCGATCGAGCGGCGGTAGAAGTCGGCGTAGTTCACTGGACAGGTCTCCGTGCGGGGCGTCGCAGCTCAGCGCGGCGCGGTCTTGATGAGGGCCAGCACGTCCTTGAAACGCGCGTGGCGGCTATCGTGCAGCCATTCAAAGGCAAGCATCTCGGTGTTGACGATCAGCGCGCCTGCGTCGTGCAGACGCTGCAGCGCGAGCTCACGATCTGGCGCCGAACGCGAACCGCAGGCCGCAGCCACCACCGCCACGGGGCGTCCGGCGCGGCGCAGCCCGAGCACCGTCTGCAGCAGGCAGACATGGGCCTCGCAGCCGGCGATGATCACTTCGTCAACGTCGGCCAGCAGGTCGAGCAGGCCGTCTTCGCAGGCGTCGAAATGGGTCTTTGACAGCGTGCGCGCGCAAGCGTCACGCAAGGCTGCGACATTCGGCCCCAGCCCGGCGGGGTTCTGCTCGGTGCCGAGCACCGGCACCGCAAGAAGCTGCGCCAGCCGCGCCAGGCGCAGCGCTTCGGCGAGCACACGCTGGCCATCGTGAATCGCCGGCATCAGGCGCTGCTGGTAGTCCACCAGCACGAGCGCACTGCGCGCGCTGCGCAGCCGGCGCTGCAGCATGTTCATCGCGCCCTCTTGCGGCGCACCGGCGGCGCCCGCAGCACCAGCGCGTCGAGGTAACGCTTGAACAGCGCCTTCGAGCTCTGCCTGAACATGCGGATGCGGCCGGTGTGGCTGAGCAGCAGCAGCCCGGCCGCATGCGCAAAGAGCGCGGTGACTTCGACCAGCGCTTCGGCAGCCGACAGCCCCATCGCCTGCAGCGCCGCTTCGGCCGGCCGCAGCGCGTCGCGCAGGCGGCCGTTCAGCGTTTCGTTCAGCGCCGGCGTCAGGCCACGCGGCTGCATGCCCTGGAACAGATAAAAGCCCAGGTCGAGGTCACGCGGGTTTTCGTCGAAGAAGTCGAAGAAGGCCAGCGCCGCAGCGCGCAGCGCCGGCGCCGGTTCAGGCGCCGCGGCCGCCGCCACCTTCGCATTCAGGCGTTCCAGCGATTCACCGAGCAGCGCCGCGTAGACCTCTTCCTTGCTGTCGAAGTAGCTGTACAGCGCGCCCGGCGTGTAGCCGGCGCGGCGTGCAATCTCGCGCAGGCTGGCGCCTTCCAGGCCGAGCTCGAAGAACGCCTCGCGCGCCGCTGCCAGCACATGCGTGCGGCGCGTGTGGGCCAGCGCCTTCTCGCGCTGGCTGCGGATCAGCTCGCGGGTTGCCATGGCGTGGACTATACGATTGATGAATGGATTGAACAGTGTTCAAATCAAGCCTCACGCCTGGAGACACCCCGATGAATGCCCCCCTGCCCGCCGCCACCGTCACACCCGGCCGCTTCATGTCGGGCGCCGACTACCGCGACTCATTGCGCCAGTACAAACCGCGCGTTTTTGTCGATGGCCAGGCCATCGACAGCGTGGCCGACGCGCCGCAACTGCAGCCCGGCGTGCAGGCGCTGGCGGTGAGCTACGACTTCGCGCTCGACACCGCGAAAGCGCCGCTGATGACGGCCGTGCAGTCCAACCGCGGCGTGCGCGTGAACCGCATGCTGCACGTCAACGAATCGGCCGGCGACCTGCTGAACAAGCTCGAGGCGGTGCGTGTGCTGTGCCAGGAGACCGGCTGCGCGCAGCGCTATCTGGCGCACGACGCGCTGAACGCGCTGGCGCAGGTCACGGCTGCGATCGACGATGCGCGCGGCGGACGCGAACACCGCGACCGTTTCGGCGCCTATCTGGCGCACGTGCAGGACAACGACCTCGCGGTCGGCGTCGCGATGACCGATGCCAAGGGCGACCGCAGCCGCAGGCCGCACGAACAGGCCAACCCCGACACCTACGTGCACGTGGTCGAGCGCAATGCAAAAGGCATCGTCATCAGCGGCACCAAGGCCATCGTCACCGGCGCGCCGTACATGCACGAGATCCTCGTCATGCCCAGCCGCAACATGGGCGCGGCCGATGCCGACTTCGCCGTCTGCTGCGCGGTGCCGGTTGACGTGCCCGGCCTGACGATGGTGTCGCGCCCGGCGGGGCGGCCGGGCGACAAGGTCGAACATGGCGCGCCGCTGTTTTCGCGCCGCTACGGCCAGGCTACCGCGGTGCTGATCTTCGACCACGTCTTCGTGCCGTGGCAGCGTGTGTTCTATGCCGGCGAATGGGAGCATTCGTCGGTGCTGACCTACAGCTACGCGACGCACCACCGCCATAGCTGCATCGCCGCGCGCGCCGGCTTCGGCGACCTGCTGATCGGCGCCGGCGCGCTGATGTGCGAGGCCAACGGCTTCGACCCCGGCGCGAAAAGCAACCTGCGCGAACCGATGGTCGAGCTGATCAAGATCGTCGAAGGTTTCTACGCCTGCGGTGTGGCCGCCAGCGTCTACGGTGCGGCCGATGCACACAGCGGCAACTTCATGCCCGAGCCGGTGTTCGCCAACATCGGCAAGCTGCTGCTGGCAACGCAGATCTACGACATGCACCGCCTCGCGCACGAGGTCTCGGGCGGCCTCATCGTCGCGCTGCCCGGCCCCGACGAAGACCACAACCCCGCCACCGCGGCAACGCTGGCCGAAGTGCTGCGCGCCAACCCCGCCGTGCCCTACGACAAACGCATCGAGGTGGCGCGTTTCATCGAGGACCTGACGGCGTCGTACCAGGGCGGCTGGTATTCGCTCATCAGCCTGCATGGCGGCGGCTCGCCGGCGGCGATGAAGCAAGAGATCTGGCGTCAGTACCCGGTGGGCGACAAGGTCGAGCTCGTCGAACGCCTGCTCGAACGTGGCGTGCTGCACGACGAGACGCGCGCGATCACAAAGAACCGCCAGCCCGGGCGCTGCTGCGACATGGGCTGCAGCGTGCCGGGCCAGCCGGTGATGGTGGCGCTGCCCGAGCCGACGCGCAAAGACTGATCAGCCGATCTTGACAACGATGCGGCCGCGCACCGCGCCGGCCATCAGCCTGGTCGCGGCGTCGATCGCACCGGCCAGCGGCACCTCGGTGATCATGGTGTCGAGCAATGCCGGGCTCAGATCGCGCGCCAGCCGCTGCCAGGCCTGCTGGCGCAGCGCCAGCGGCGCCATCACGCTGTCGATGCCGGCCAGCGTGACGCCGCGCAGAATGAACGGCATCACCGTGGCCGGCAGATCGAAACCCTGCGCCAGCCCGCAGGCCGCGACGACGCCACCGTAACGCGTCTGCGCCAGCACATTCGCCAGCGTGTGGCTGCCCAGCGTGTCGACGACGCCGGCCCAGCGCTCCTTCTGCAGCGGCTTGGCGGCGGCCGTGAGTTCGGCGCGGTCGATCACCGAGGCCGCGCCCAGCGTCTTCAGGTAACCCGCCTCGCCCAGCTTGCCGCTGGACGCGACGACCTGGTGACCGAGCCTTGCGAGCAGCGCGATCGCGACGCTGCCGACACCCCCGGTGGCGCCCGTCACCAGCACCTCGCCGGCGCCCGGCGTCAGGCCGTGGCGCTCGAGCGCCATCACGCACAGCATCGCGGTATAGCCCGCCGTGCCGATGGCCATCGCCTGGCGCGGCGTGAACGCCGGCGGCAGCTTCACCAGCCACTCGCCCTGCAAGCGCGCGCGCTCGGCCAGACAGCCCCAGTGCGTTTCGCCGACACCCCAGCCGTTGTGCACGAAGCGGTCGCCCGGCCGCCAGTCGGGATGCGTGCTTTCGAGCACGCGGCCGGCGCCGTCGATGCCGGGCACCATCGGCCAGACGCGCACCACCGGGCTCTTGTTGGTCAGCGCGAGGCCGTCCTTGTAGTTCAGCGTCGAATACTCGGGTTGCACCAGCACACTGCCTTCGGGCAGGCGCGATGCATCGAGTTCGGCCACGCCGGCGTGAAAGCCGGCGTCGTTCTTTTCAAGCAGCAAGGCCTTGAACACTGGCGTCTCCTGATGACGATTGCGCGTTGACATACAAGGGCGCGCCACCTATCCTGCGCCGCGCCATGGCATCGTATCGACAAAACCCGCACCTTCACCTGTGCCTGGCGTGCCTTGCCGCGCTGCTGGCTTTCAGCGCGCCCTGCCGCGCCGCGGATGACGATGCGCTGCGCCAGCTCCTGCAGGACAAGGGCCTGCTGTCCGCGGCGCCGGCGCAAAGCCTGTCCGGCCAGGTGCGCGACACCGCGTCCGGCCTCGTGATCTCGGCGATGAACTTCATCGGCGTGCGCTACCGGCGCGGCGGCGAATCGGTCGAACAAGGCTTCGACTGCAGCGGCTTCACGCGCCATGTCTTCGAGACCAGCCTGGGCCTGCTGCTGCCGCACCGCGCCGACCAGCAGGCACGCGACAAGGCGCTCAGCAAGGTCGCGCGCGCCGATCTGCAACCCGGCGATCTGGTCTTCTTCAATACGATGCGGCGTGCGTTTTCGCACGTCGGCATCTACATCGGCGGCGGCAAGTTCATCCATGCGCCGCGCACCGGCAGCGAAGTGCGCGTCGAAGACATGCACGAAACCTACTGGGCCAGGCGCTTCAACGGCGCACGCCGCGCCGAGCTCGCCGCCGCCGCGCCCGAAGCCATACCCGCACAACACTGAACCCGGCGCCGCCAGCGGCACAATGCGGTGATGGGCGACAACGTCATTCCGCTGGTCGATCTGCGCTACGCGGCGGCAGCGCCGCAGGTGCCGCTGCTGCCCGCGGCGCCCGTCGGTCTGCTGAGCGACCGCCTGGGCCGCCCGCTGCACGACCTGCGCATCTCGGTCACCGACCGCTGCAACTTCCGCTGCGGCTACTGCATGCCGAAGGAAATCTTCGACAAGCGCTACCAGTTCCTGCCGCACAGCGCGTTGCTGAGCTTCGAGGAGATCACGCGCACCGCACGCCTGTTCGTCGCCCACGGCGTGCATAAGCTGCGCCTGACCGGCGGCGAGCCACTGCTGCGCAAACACCTCGAGGTGCTGATCGCGCAGCTGGCGGCGCTGCGCACGCCGCACGGTGATGCGCTGGACCTCACGCTCACCACCAACGGCTCGCTGCTCGAGCGCAAGGCGCAGGCCTTGAAGGACGCCGGGCTGCAACGCGTGACGGTGAGCCTGGATGCGCTCGACGACAGCGTCTTCCGGCGCATGAACGACGCCGACTTTCCGGTCGCGGCCGTGCTGCGCGGCATCGACGCCGCGCTGCGTGCCGGGCTGGCGCCGATCAAGATCAACATGGTCGTCAAGCGCGGCAGCAACGATCACGAGATCGTGCCGCTGGCGCGCCACGTACGCCAGGCCTATGGCGCTGCGGTGTCGCTGCGCTTCATCGAGTACATGGACGTCGGCAGCAGCAACGGCTGGCGCCTGGACGAGGTGCTGCCGTCGGCCGAGGTGCTGCAACGCCTGGCGGCGGAATTCCCGCTCGACGCGGTGGCGGGCGACGTGCCCGGTGAAACGGCGCAGCGCTGGCGCTACCGCGACGGCCGTGGCGAAGTCGGCCTCATCAGCAGCGTCACGCGCGCCTTCTGCGCCGACTGCAACCGCGCCCGCCTGTCCACCGAAGGCAAGCTCTTCCTGTGCCTGTTCGCATCACGCGGCCACGACCTGCGCGCGCTGCTGCGCAGCGACTGCAGCGACGCGCAGATCGCCGGCGCGATCGGGCTGATCTGGAACCAGCGCGAGGACCGCTATTCCGAGCAGCGTGCCGCGCACGCGGCCGATGCCGGCAGCGCCGAACGCCGCGTCGAGATGCACTACATCGGCGGCTGACGCGCGCTGCTCGCCCGGCGTTTAAGATCGCGCCTTCGCCATGTCGACGCGCCCCACCCGCCAACTTTCGCCACGCTGCTTGTTCTGGCTGCTGTGGCTGGCGTTGCTGCTGCCCGCGGCGCAGGTGGCTGCGGCGGCCCACGCGCTGTCGCACGTGGCCGCCGCGGTCGACAACGCGCGCGGCGACTCGCATGCACTGCATTCGCTTCACTGCGATCTGTGCATCACCGCAACCAGCGTTGCCGGCGCGGCGCCGCTGGCGATGCTGCCGGGCTGGCTGCCGGGTCCGGTAGCCGCCCAAACCGCGCCGCGCAGCGCCGTCGGCGGCCTGCCGTGCACGCCCGCGCCGCGGGTCTACGAAAGCCGCGCCCCGCCCTTCGCCCAAGCCTGATCGTCAGCCCGCTGCCTGTGCCGCGTCGTGTTGTTGCGACGCGGCACGGACAGCGCCGAACCGAATCGTCTTGAGCGAAGACCATGCACAGACTCCTGCCTGCGAGCATTGCGCTCGCGTTGGCCGCGCCGTTGAGCGCGCTGGCCGACACCTCTGCCGACATCACCGCGATGCGACAGGAAATCGACGCCCTGCGCGCGTCCTACGAAGCCCGCCTGCAAGCGCTGGAACAGCGGCTCAAAGCCACTGAAGCCGCCGCCGCAACGCCGGCGACACCACCGCCTGCACCGCCGCCCGCCGCACCACCACCGGCGACGGTGGCCGCCAGCGGCAACGGTTTCAACCCGTCGATCTCGCTCATCCTCTCGGGCCTGTATACGCACACGTCGCAAGACCCGGGCAAGTACGGCATCACCGGCTTTCCGCTGCCGGGCGATGCCGAGATCGGCCCCGGGCCGCGCGGCCTGGGCCTCACCGAGTCCGAGCTCGGACTCGCGGCCAGCGTCGACCCCTGGTGGCGTGGCGCGGCGAACATCTCGATCCACGCCGACAACACGCTGGAGATCGAAGAAGCCTACGTGCAGACCACCGCACTGGGCAACGGCCTGAGCCTGAAGGCGGGTCGCTTCTTCGCCAACGTCGGCTACCTGAACCCGCAGCATTCGCACACTTGGGACTTCGTCGACAACCCGCTTGCCTACCAGGCGATGCTGGGCACGCAATACGGCGACGACGGCCTGCAGGCGACGTGGATCGCGCCCATCGACCAGTACGTCGAACTCAGCGCCGAACTCGGCCGCGGGCGCAGCTTCCCGGGCACCGACAGCGGACGCAACGGTGCCGGCATGGCGGCGTTCAGCGCCCACACCGGCGGCGACATCGGCGACAGCAGCAGTTGGCGCGCCGGCCTGTCGGTGCTGAACGCGAAGGCGAGCGCGCAGAGGCTGAGCACGCTAAACCGCAGCGGCAGTCTCGTCGACAGCGCGTTCAGCGGCAGCACGCGCGTCTGGGTGGCCGACGCGATCTGGAAATGGGCGCCCGACGGCAACGCCACGCGCACGAACTTCAAGCTGCAGGGCGAATACCTGCGCAGCCGGCGCAACGGCTCGCTGGTCTACGACGTCGACGGTGCCGACAGCGCGGGCGCTTATGGCGCCACGCAGTCGGGCTGGTACCTGCAAGGCATCTACCAGTTCATGCCGCACTGGCGCGTGGGCCTGCGCACCGAGCAACTCGACGCCGGCACGCCCGACTACGGCGTGAACGCCGGCGCGCTGGCCGGCGATGGCTTCAGGCCGAAGAAGAACACGCTGATGCTGGACTTCAGCGCCAGCGAGTTCTCACGCGTGCGCCTGCAGTTCGCGCGCGACCAGGCCCATGAAGGCGCATCCGACAACCAGCTTTTCCTGCAATACCAGATGAGCCTGGGCGCGCACGGCGCGCATAGCTACTGAAACACCGAAGGATCAAGACGATGAACACACGAATCCGATTCGCCGCCCTACTGGCGGCGCCGTTGCTGATGCTGGCGCTGCCTGCGCACGCGACGCTGCGCGTCTTCGCCTGCGAGCCCGAATGGGGCGCGCTGGCGCACGAACTCGGCGCCAGCGATGTCGACGTGACGGTGGCCACGAACGCGATACAGGACCCGCACCAGATCCAGGCCCGGCCGAGCCTGATCGCGCGCGCACGCAATGCCGACCTCGTTGTCTGCACCGGTGCCGAGCTTGAGATCGGCTGGCTGCCGGTGCTGCTGCAGCAGTCGGGCAATGCGAAGGTGCAGAGCGGCCAGCCCGGCAACTTCGCCGCCGCCGATTACGTGCGCAAGCTCGACGTGCCGAGCCGGCTCGACCGCGCGCAGGGTGACGTGCACGCGGCCGGCAACCCGCACATCCAGACTGACCCGCGCAACATCGCGCTCGTCGCGGCCGCGCTGGCGCAGCGGCTGCAGCAACTCGACCCGACGCACAAGGCCGACTACGCCACGCGCGGCGCCGACTTCGCCAGGCGCTGGCAGAGCGCGATCACGGGCTGGTCCGCGAAGGCAGCGCCGCTGAAGGGGCTGAACGTGGTCTCGCAGCACAAGGCCTTCGTCTATCTCTACGACTGGCTGGGCCTGAAGGAGGTCGCGGTGCTGGAACCGAAACCCGGTGTCGAGCCGACGGCGTCGCATCTGCAGCAGGTGCTGGCGTCGCTGAAGGGCAACCCCGCGCGCATGGTGATCTATGCGGCCTATCAAAACCCGCGCCCGTCCGAATGGCTGAGCCGCAACGCCGGCATCCCGGCCGTCAAGGTGGCGTTCACGGTCGGCGGCACCGATGGCGCGAAGGATCTCTTCGGTCTCTTCGACGACACCGTCTCGCGCCTGCTGGCGGCGGCGGCCGGCGGGGCGGCGCGATGAACTGGAGCGCGCTCGACTGGGCCATCCTCGGCCCGGCGCTGATCGCCGGCTTGCTGGTGCTGCTGACGCACGTGCCGATGGGCATGCAGGTGCTCGACCGCGGCATCGTCTTCATCGACCTCGCGATCGCGCAGATCGCCGGCCTGGGCGTCATCGCGGCGAATGCTGCCGGCCTGCCGGAAGGCGGCATCGCGGTGCAGGCGGCGGCCGTCGGCGCCGCACTGCTGGGCGCCATGCTGCTGACCTGGACCGAGCGCCGCGCGCCGCAGCAGCAGGAGGCGCTGATCGGCGTCATGTTCATCCTCGCGGCCTGCGCCGGCATCCTGCTGCTGGCGCGCAACCCGCATGGCGGCGAACACCTGAAGGACCTGCTGGTGGGGCAGATCCTGTGGGTCAACAAGACACAACTGCTGTGGCTGGGCGGCCTGTCGGCCGTGCTGCTGGCGGCGCTGCTCAGTGGCGCGGTGCGCGGTCTCGGGCGCTTCGGCTTCTACGGTGCGTTTGCGCTCGCGGTCACGGCGTCGGTGCAACTCGTCGGCGTGTATCTGGTGTTCTCCAGCCTCATCATCCCGGCGCTCGGCACACGCGCCTGGCACGGCCGCAGGCGTGTCGTCGCCGCCTACCTCATCGGCGCCATCGCTTATGCGCTGGGGCTGGCGATGTCGGCCTTGTTCGATCTGCCGTCGGGCGCGGTCATCGTCTGGACACTGGCGGCCTGCGGACTGGCCGCAGCCTGGCGCGGCGGGCGCGCGTTCAAGTGATGGCCGGCGCGGCCTGGCGTCAACGCAGCGCCGACACCACGCCGCGGTTGGCCAGCGCATCGGCGCGTTCGTTGCCGGGGTCGCCGGCGTGACCCTTGACCCAGCGCCAGGTGACGTCGTGCGCGGCGGCCAGTGTGTCCAGCTTCTGCCACAACTCGACGTTCTTCACCGGCTTCCTGTCGGCCGTTTTCCAGCCGCGCTGCTTCCAGCCGTGGATCCATGTCGTGATGCCGTTACGCACGTATTCGCTGTCGGTGTAGATCGTCACCGCGCAGCGCCTGTTCAACGAACGCAGCGCCTCGATCGGCGCCGTCAGTTCCATGCGGTTGTTGGTGGTCAGTGGTTCGCCGCCCCAGAGTTCCTTTTCGTTGTCACCGCTCTTCAGCCATGCACCCCAGCCGCCCGGGCCCGGGTTGCCCTTGCAGGCGCCATCGGTGTAGATCACCACTTCGCTCATCGAGTCTCCAGTTCAGCCGGCTCGCGGTTGGCCACCACCGCCGGCGCTGCCTTCGCCTTGCGGCGCTCGTTCCTCACCAGGCCCACCAGCCGCATGCCGCGCACACGCTTGACGGCAGCCACGACATACACCGCGCCCAGCACCGGCCACCAGCGGTCACCCAGCGGGTCCATCCAGGCAAAACGGTCCAGCCAGCGCTGCGACTGGAACGGCGGCCGGTAGCAGCCGAAGCTGCCGCCTTCGATCTCGAAGCCGAGCAGGCGCAGCCAGTCGCGCAGCCGCCAGTAGCCGATGAATTCTCCGGCCCGCGGCAGGAACAGCCCCCCGCCGCGACCGACGCCGATGCCGTGCTTCACGCGCCCCGCGTGCTGGCGCAGGCCCCACAGACTGGCAGGATTGAAGCCGGCGATGGCGACGCGACCTTCGGGCACCAGCACACGCTCAACCTCTCGCAACGTGTGGTGCGGATCGCGTGCCAATTCGAGCGAATGCGGCAGCACCACGAGGTCTATGCTGGCGTCCGGAAATGGCAGCGCATCAAACTCGCAATACACCGCCACCGCCTGTTCCGGCGGCGGCGTCGTCGTCAGTCCGTCGCGTGGCGGCGGCAGCGGCAGCGCCTCGCGCACGACCAGCGAGTCGCTGGCCACCCAGCGGTGCGGCATGCGGTTCGCACGCAGTCCATCCAGTTCGGGCAGGCCGAGTTGCAGCGCGTGAAAGCCGAAGGCGTCGGCCACCGCACGGTCGAGCCGGTCCTGTTCCCATTCGAGTAAATAGCGGCCACGAGCGGTTTGCAACCACGCACCCAACTCTATAATCGACTCGTCCCGCGTCATGATCAATCTGCTGCCCCCATCGGCACTTGCCGACGACCCCACCCGGATGATCCCTGACGGCCTACCGGCCGCAGCGGCGGCCCCGGCGGATGCCCCGCCGCTGTCACCCGGGCGTCGAACGCAGCGGGTGCCGCTGGCGGCGATTCTAGTGATGCACTGCCACGCAGACCGCAGCGCACTACTGCTCGACCCGGCGTCCGCGCGCCGGTGCCCCTCACGCCTGCCACGCGCACGGCCCGCTTTGGCGGACCGCATGGGCACGCAGGCTCCCCGTCGCCGCGAACGTCACGACGTTCCAGCGATGTGGCGTGACTGGAAGAACCACGTACGATGACGAAGACCCAGCCTGCCCACCGCCCCGTGCTCGGCGCGCGCGCCCTGTCGATCGGACTTCTGACGGTGTTGTTTCTGGCAGGCTGTGCCGTCCCTCCGGTGACTCCACCCGTTCCTGCCGTTCCCGCCGACGCGCCGCCCGTGGTGGCGGCCCCGCCGCAGGCCGCGGCATCGGCGCCCGAGGTCCAGACACCGGTGGCGGTGGCGCCGCGCGTGCTGCACGGCCGGCTCGATGACGACATCGACAGCGTGCACACCGACCTCTGGGCGCGCGTGCGCGGCCAGTTCAGCATCCCCGACCTCGACAACGAGCGTGTGCACAAGTGGGAGCAGTGGTATGCCTCGCGCCCCGACTACGTGCAGCGCATGACCGAACGCGGCGGCCGCTACCTGTTCTACATCGTCGAGGAAGTGCAGCGTCGCAACATGCCGGTGGACCTGGCGTTGCTGCCCTTCATCGAAAGCGCCTTCAACCCGCAGGCCACCTCGCACGCCCGGGCATCGGGCATGTGGCAGTTCATGCCCACCACCGGCAAGGACTTCGAGCTGCAGCAGAACCTGTTCCGCGATGACCGCCGCGACGTGCTCGCGTCGACCCAGGCGGCGCTCGACTACCTGCAGCAGCTCTACACCCAGTTCAACGACTGGCAGCTTGCGCTGGCGGCCTACAACTGGGGGCCGGGCAACGTGCAGCGGGCGATCGCGTACAACCAGAAGCACGGCCGGCCGATCGACTACGACAGCCTGCGCATGCCCGAGGAAACGCGCAACTACGTCCCCAAGCTGCAGGCGGTGAAGAACATCATCGCGCGTCCCGAGGCGTTTTCCCTCACGCTGCCGACGCTGGAGGACCACCCGTTTTTCCTCAGCGTCGCGATCGACCGCGACATCGACGTCGCGCTCGCCGCCCAACTCGCCGACCTGCCGCTGGACGAGTTCAAGGAACTCAACCCGCAGATGAACAAGCCGGTGATCCTGGCCGCCGGCACGCCGCAGGTGCTGCTGCCGTACGACAACGCGAACCGCTTCCTGAAGCAGATCAACCGCCACCAGGGGCCGCTGGCAAGCTGGACCGCGTGGGTGGCGCCGAAGACGCTCAAGCCGCGCGACGCGGCACGCCTGATCGGCATGCCCGAGGCGCAACTGCGTGCGGTCAACCACATTCCAGCGCGCATGCTGGTGAAGAAGGGCTCGACGCTGTTGGTGCCGCGCACCGAGCACATCACCGAAGACGTGGCTGAACACGTCGCCGACAGCGCGATGATGATGCTGGCACCCGAACGCCCGGCGCTGCACAAGGTGTCGCTGCGCATCGGCAAACACGGCGACTCGGTGGCCGGCGTGGCGCGTCGCTATCACGTCAGCGTGAACGACGTGGCGCGCTGGAATGGCGTCAACAAGAAGGCGCGTTTCAAGCCCGGCCAGACCGTGATCGTGATGCGCGCGACGTCGAGCAAACGTTCTCGCGTCGCGTCGCGTCACAGCAAGAAGCACGTCGCGTCGCGCCGCCACAAGACGCATGTCGCATCCGGCCACAGCACCAAAGAGGTGGCGGCGCGCTCGCACACCAAGCACGCCACCGAACACGTCGCCAAGCGCCCGAAGGCAGCGGCCGACGACAGAGTCGCCGAACGCTGACGGGCCGGCGCCGCGTCAGGCCGGTCAGAGGCCGAGAAAGTCGCGCTTGCCGAGTTCGACGCCGGCGCTGCGCAGCAGCGCGTAGGTCGTGGTGGCGTGGAAATAGACGTTGGGCAGCACGAAGTCGGTCAGGTAGGCCTGGCCGGTGAAGCGCCGCGGCTCGCCCGTGCGCGTGGGCAGCGAGATCGCACGCTCGCCGGAGCCTTCGATCTGCGCGGCCGGCAGCGTCTGCACGTAGTCGATGGTCTTGCGGATGCGCGCGCGCAGATCGTCCAGCGAGGCCTCGTTGTCGTCCCAGGCCGGCACGTCCTGGCCCGCCAGCCGCGCGACGCAGCCCTTGATCATGTCGCTGGCGATCTGGATCTGCTTGGTGAACGGCAGCATGTCGGGCGCCAGGCGCAGCGTCAGATAGTTGTTGGGGTCGAACTTGCGCGCCTCGGCATGGGCCTGCGCCTTGTCCAGCCACGACAGCATGCTGCCCAGCACACGAACGAACACCGGCACGCTGGCCGAATGCATCGAAAGACTCATGGGTTGTCTCCGGTAACGAATCTGCGGTGGCGGATGCTATCGCCGCGCATGCAATCGTGCAGGACGCGGCAGAATGGCTCACTGCCATGAACATCATCATCCTCGACGACTACCAGGACGCGGTGCGCAAACTCAAGTGCGCGGCACGGCTCGAATCCCTGAACGCGAAGGTCTTCACCAACACCGTGAAAGGCATAGGACAGCTCAGCGTGCGGCTGCGCGACGCCGACGTGCTGGTGCTGATCCGCGAGCGCACGCAGTTCCCGCGTGCGCTGCTGGAGAAACTGCCGAAGCTCAAGCTGATCTCGCAGACCGGCAAGGTCGGCTCGCACGTCGATGTGCAGGCCTGCACGCGGCTGGGCATTGCGGTCGCCGAGGGCGTGGGTTCGCCCACGGCGCCGGCCGAGCTGACCTGGGCCTTGATCATGGCGTCGATGCGCCGGCTGCCGCAGTACATCGGCATGCTCAAACACGGCGCCTGGCAGCAAAGCGGGCTCAAGGCCGCCGGCATGCCGCCGAACTTCGGCATCGGCTCGGTGCTCAAGGGCAAGACGCTCGGCGTCTGGGGCTACGGCAAGATCGGCCGTCTGGTGGTGGGCTATGCACGCGCCTTCGGCATGAACGTCGTCGTCTGGGGCCGCGAGGCCTCGCGCCAGAGCGCGGTCGCCGACGGCCTGCAGGCTGCCGCCAGCCGCGAGGCCTTCTTCGAGCAGTGCGACGTGCTCAGCGTGCACCTGCGGCTGAACGACGAGACACGCGCCGTCATCAAGCTCGACGACCTCTCGCGCATGAAGCCCACCGCGCTGTTCGTCAATACCTCGCGCGCCGAACTGCTGGAAGAAAACGCGCTCGTCTCGGCGCTCAACAAGGGCCGCCCCGGCATGGCGGCGGTCGATGTTTTCGAGAGCGAACCCATCCTGCAGGGCCACCCGCTGCTGCGGCTGGAAAACGCCGTCTGCACGCCGCACATCGGTTATGTCGAGCAGGACAGCTACGAGCTGTACTTCGGCGCCGCGTTCGACAACGTCGTCAACTTCGTCAACAACACGCCCACCAACCTGGTCAACCCCGAGGCCTTGAAAGTCCTGCGCGGATGAGTCCGGTGCCGGGTTCGCGGCCGACGCGCGCGACACCCGCGGCCCCATCCACGCGCGCCGCATCGTGGGCGTTGATGCTGGGCAACTTCGCCATCGGCTGCGGCGTGATGGCGACACCCGGCGCGCTGAACGACATCGTGCGTTCGCTGCGCGTCTCGGTTGCCGCTGGCGGGCAGCTCATCTCGGTGGCGGCCATCGTGATGGCCGTCGGAGCGCCGCTGATGGCAGCCGCCGTGGCAGGCTGGGACCGGCGCCGCCTGCTGACGCTGGCGCTGCTGTGGTACGCCGCCGGCCATGCCTTGAGCGCGCTGATGCCCGGCTATGCGGCGCTGTTGCCGGTGCGTGCCATCACGGTGCTGGGCGCCGCGGTGTTCACGCCGCAGGCGGCAGCGGCGATCAACGTGATGGCAGCGCCGGGTGAACGCGGTCGCGCCATCACGTTCATCTTCATCGGCTGGTCGCTGGCCTCGGTGCTGGGCATGCCGGTGTCGAGTTTCGTCGGCGACAGCGCCGGCTGGCGCTGGGCCTTCGTGCTCGTGGCACTGCTCAGTGGCGCGGCCGCGGTCGGCGTCTGGCGCACGCTGCCCGACGGCATTCGCCCGGCCGCGCTGTCGATGGCGGCGTGGCGCGACACGCTGGCGCATCCGCTGTTGATGGGCGTGGTGGCCGTCACGGCGCTGAGCGCGGCCGGCCAGTTCACGCTGTTTTCGTACTTCGCGCCCTACTACCGCGAGGTGCTGCGGGCCGACGCCACCGGCGTCAGCGTGCTCTTCCTGTGGTTCGGCGCCTTCGGCCTCATCGGCAACGTGGTGCTGCAGCGTGCGGTGGATCGTGTCGGCGCCGCGCGCTGCGTGACGCTCGCGCTGGCGCTGATGGCCGTATCGCTGCTGCTGTGGCCGCTGGCGGCCAGCGTGCCGACGATGGCCTTGCTGGCCACGCCGTGGGCGCTGGGCTGCTTCTCGTCGAACTCGGGCCAGCAGGCGCGGCTGGGCGCGGCCGCACCGGCATTGGCGCCAGCGCTGATGGCGCTCAACACCTCGGCGATCTATCTCGGCCAGGCGGTAGGCGCGGCGGGCGGCGGTGCCCAGCTTGCGGCCAGCGGCTTCGGCGGCCTGCACTGGGCCGGGCTGGCGTGGATGCTGCTGGCGATCACGCTCAGCCTGTGGCTGGCGCGGCGCATGAAGGCGTTCACGCATGTCTGAGCCCGCAGCCAGGCCGCATTCGCCGCGCGACCTTTTTCGCGTCTTCAACCGCATGGCGATGCAGGGCTTCGGCGGTGTGCTGCCGATCGCGCAGCGTGAGCTCGTCGAGCGCGAAGCCTGGCTGACGCGCGAACGTTTTGTCGAAACGATGGCCATCGGCCAGGTGCTGCCGGGGCCCAACATCGTCAACATGGCGCTCATCATCGGTGATGGCTTCTTCGGCTGGCGCGGTGCCCTGGCCGCGCTCGCCGGGCTGCTGGCGCTGCCGCTTTGCATCGTGCTGACGCTCGCCGCGGTGTACGGACAGTTGCGAGGTTATGCGCCAGTGGCGGGCGCTCTGCGCGGCATGGGTGCGGTGGCGGCGGGCCTCGTGATCGCCACCGCGATCAAGATCTGGCCGACGCAGCGCCTGAACCCGCTCGGCCTGCGCCGCTGCGCGGCCTTCACGCTGGCCACGCTGCTGGCGGTGGGCGTGCTGCGCTGGCCGCTCGTGGGGGTCGTGCTCGCGCTCGGCGCGGCCTCGCTGACGCTGGCGTGGCGCAGGCTCGCATGATGGCCTTGCTGCACGCGCTGCTGTTCGGCCGCATCGGGCTCGATGCGCAAGGCCTGCTGTCGCTGTTCCTGCACTTTCTGCTGCTGTCGCTGCTGGCGGTGGGCGGCGCCATCACCACCGCGCCCGACATGCAGCGCTTCGTCGTCGGCGAGCGCCACTGGCTCAGCGACGCACAGTTCACCGCGTCGGTGGCGCTGGCGCAGGCGGCGCCGGGGCCGAACGTGCTCTTCGTCGCCGTGGTGGGCTGGAACGTGGCCGGGCTGGCGGGCATGTTCGCGACCATGGTCGGCACGCTGCTGCCGTCCACCGCGCTGGCGCTCACCGTCACGCGCTGGGGAGCGCAGCGGCGTGAATCACGCGCCGTGCGTGCCTTCACCAGCGGCATGGCACCGCTGACCATCGGGCTGCTGCTGGCCACCGGCTGGGTGCTGACGGCGCCGTCGCGCGCTCATCCGGGCGCGATGCTGCTGGTGCTGGCCACCGTGCTCGCCATGCTGCGCAGCAAGATCAGCCCGCTGTGGATGATGGCCATCGGCGCCGCCGTCGGCGCGCTCGGGCTGGCAGGCTGACTGTTAACGGCCTGCCGGGCTGCGTCACTTCAGTCGGGCCAACTGGCCGACGCCGCTGCGCACCACGCTCAGCTTGGGATCGCCGCGGTAACGCAGAGCACCGGCGCCACTGACGCTGCCGCTGAGCGCATCGACGGCCCAGACCTTGGCCACACCCGAGCCGCCGACGCTGACGGCGGCGCGCCGCACCTGCAGCCCTTGGGCATCCACCAGCCCGGCGCCGCCGGCAGCGACGTTCAGCGCGTTGGCCTGGCCGGCGAGCTTGACCACGGCACCGCCGCCGGCCTGCACGTCCACGTCCTCGGCCGTCAACGACTCCAGCCGCATGACCGCGCCGCCACCGGCCTTGATCTGCAGGCTCTTGGCCACCAGCAGCGGCGCCGTCAGCAGCGCACCGCCGGAGACGTCCAAGGCCTGCAGGTTCCAGACCCGGGCGACGATGTGCATGCGTGTCGGCGACAGATTGCCCTGCCACTGCAGCCGCAGCGTGCCGTCGTGTTGTTCCACCTTCACGTGCGACTGCAGGTTGTCATCGGTTTCCACGCTCAGCGTGGCCGGCTGGCCTTGTTCGAGCACGAGCCTGACGGCGCCGCTGAGCTCGATGGCGTGGAATGCTGCCAGCGCACGTTCGGTGCGCGTGACGTGGCCCGAGCCGCGCAGCGTTGTCAGCGTGCCGATGTCGAACGCAGCGGCGCCGAGTGGCCAGGCCGCGGCGGCGAGCAGCACGCTGCGACGGCGGGCGCGCCACGAGAGGTTGTGATGCGTCTTCATGGGCACAGCATGGCCGCGCGGGCGCGCGCTGGCAAGCGAGGTGCGACGGACTGCATGTTGCCGACGATGACCGACATCCTGGGTTCAGCGGCGCCGCTGGCGCATCGCCTCGTAGAGGCAGATGCCGGACGCCACCGAGACGTTCAGGCTTTCCACCGCGCCCTGCATCGGAATGCGCACCAGTTCGTCGCAGCGCTGGCGCGTGAGCTGGCGCAGGCCCGCGCCCTCGGCGCCGAGCACCAGCGCCAGCGCGCCCGAGAGGTCGGCGTCGAACAGCGTGCGTTCGGCGTCGTCGCTGGTGCCGACGATGCGGATGTCGCGTTCCTTCAGCTCGTTCAAGATGCGCGCAAGGTTGGTCACCATCAGGTAGGGCATGGTCTCGGCGGCACCGCTGGCGACCTTGGCGACGGTGGCGTTGAGCCCCACCGCGTGGTCCTTGGGCGCGAGCACCGCATGCGCGCCGGCGCCGTCGGCCACGCGCAGGCAGGCGCCCAGGTTGTGCGGGTCGGTCACGCCGTCCAGCACCAGCAGCAGCGGCGGCCCCGCCACCGCGTCGAGCACGTCGTCCAGCGAATGGCGCTGCGCCAGCGGCGTGACGCGCGCCACCACGCCCTGGTGGCGCGGCGAGCCGGCCAGGCCGTCCAGGCGCGGGCCGTCGCTGTCGACGAGCTTGGCGCCAGCGGCCGCGGCACGCTCGACGAACTGGCGCATGCGGGCATCGCGCCGTGCCGCATCGACGTGGATGTCGGTGATGGACTGCGGCGCCGTCTTCAGGCGCACGGTAACGGCATGGAAGCCGAACAGAACCTTGGTGCTCACTTGTCTGCCTTTGCGCGCGGCGCTCCACGGTTCGCGCTCGGGAACGGCCCGGCGCGCTCATGTGCTTTCATGCGCCGATGGTAGTGTGCAGCCAGCGCCACGCCAGCAGCAGGCCGATCAGCAACGGCTGGTGCAGCATGTAAAAGCTCAGGCTCCAGCGGCCCAGTGTGGCCAGCGGCCGCAGCGCGCGCGGCACGCCCCCGGCCAGCGACGCGCGACGCCGCGTCAGCAGCCACTGGCCGGCCGCCAGCCCCCAGAGCATCACACCCAGCCACGGCAGCAGCGGCGCGTAGTCTTCGGTCACCGGCTTGTGCGTCACCAGCCCGACCCAGTTCGTCCAGCGGCTGTCGAAAAACGGCGACTGCAGCCACTGCGGCAGCAGCAGCGCCAGCAGGCCGAGCGGCCACAGCCAGCCACGCAACGGCGCCGCAACGCGGGCCACGATCAGCATCAGCACGATGCCGTGCAGGATGCCGAAGCTGATCCAGGCGCGCGGGAACATCAGCGCCGAGCCCGCGCTCACCAGCACCGCGCAACCGGCGATCTGCGCCCAACGGCGCCAGAAACGGCGCGCGCTCTGCCCGGCTTCAAGCGCCGCGGCCTGGCCGAGGCCGGCGCAGAACAGGAACAGGCTGACGATGCAGATGCGCTGCCCGGTCCAGAACGGGTCGCGATAGAAGTTCTGGTGCGGCTGCAGGAGGTTGAAGGTATTGAGATCGAAACAGAAATGGAACAGCGCCATCCAGACGATGGCTGCACCGCGCAACGCGTCGAGGCGGTGAAACCTCATGCGGTCTTCTCGTAGACATCGCTGAAGGCCGCACCGTCCCAGGCATACAGCAGGTAGGCCGCGTGCACGCAGCCGCTGGCACCGCGCGGCCTGAACAGGCCCACACACTGGCCGCGTTCGTGGCGCACGCTGCGGTAGGCCACGCCGGCCGAACCGGCGGCGCGCAGGCGCCGCCCCAGCGCCTGCGACGCGGCGTAGTCGCTGGCGTCGTAGACGGCGGCGTTCACGGCGCCTGCCGGCCGCAAGTCATGCAGCCGCGCGTCGATGGCCACCGTGTAAAGGCGCATCGGCAGGTGCATCGGCGGCTGCGCGGTGGCGGCCAGGAAACGGCCGTGGTGGTAGCGCGTCTCGGCCAGCGCCGTGGCGCGTTCGCGTGCAGCGTAGAACACGCCATAGGCGCCGTCGGAGAAACGGCTGCCCAACACGTTGACATGCGTGAACGCCGCCATGATGGGGCCGCTGCCGGGGCCGAAGACACGTTCGTCGCGCGGCACGCGTTCGATGTGGCCGAGCTCGTCGCGCGCCCGCTCGTTGCTCATCGCTTCCAGCGCATACAACGCGTCGAAGTCGGCGGCATCGGCGACGCGGTCGAACAGGTTGATCGTCGGATAACGCGTCGGCACGATGCGGCAGGCCGATTGCCAGCGCAGCCGCCGCACGTCGGGGTCGGAAGCAGTCAACTCAATGTCCCACTCAGCAGGCCACCCCGATCAAGCTTCCCGGCACGGACCGGCTCCGCCGGCCCGTCGCCGGACGTGGGGGCCCAACTCATGCCCAACCGCCGCCACGCACCCCGTCGAGATAACGCCGCACAAGATTCAGGTCGCTGACATTGCCGGCCAGCATGCGCTGCAAGGCACTGCGGCCGCCGAAGGGCGCTGCGCTGTTCGGCCGCCTCACCCAGGCGTCGGCCGCATCGGGTTCAGGCAACAGGATCTGCAGCGCCTTGTAGATGCCCAGCAGATTGGACAGGCGCTCCAGCGTGTCGCGAGGCAGCGCGGCCTTCTCGGGTTGCTTGCGCCAGGCAAAGAAGGTGGAGCGCGGCGGCTGGCCGAGCAGGCACAACTGTTCGTCGACCGACAGGCCCCAGGCTTCGGCGATGCGTGAAAAAGCCCGCAGCCCTGCGGCCGCCAGCCGTTCGGCGCTGATGTCGGGGGTGCGGGGCAGGTCGAGCAGTGCACTCAAGGCGTATTCCGGTTCTGGACTCTTCTGTCATATTAGTCCATAACCGGAATCACGTCCAACCGCCCCGCAAGCCCCTCAGGTGTCGGCGAAACGGCCGCCGCGCTGCGCCTGGCCGAGCACCACCGCCGCCGGCTCGAAGCGCGGCCCGAACTTCGCCGCCAGCTCGCGTGCACGGGCCACGAAGGCCGGCGCCCCGATGGCGTTGATGAACTGCAGCGCGCCACCGTGAAAGGGCGCAAAACCCCAGCCGAAGATCGAGCCGATGTTGGCGTCGGCCACCGAACGCAGCACCTTTTCCTCATAACAGCGCGCCGCTTCGTTGGCCTGCGCGAACATCAGCCGGTCCATCAGTTCCCGCTGCGGCGGTTGCACCGCGGCCACCGGATACAGCGTGCTCAGTTCGGGCCACAGCGCCCTGCCACCGTCGCTCCAGTCATAAAAGCCCTTGCCGGCCTTCTTGCCGATGCGGCCGATCTCGCAGAGCTGGCGCACCACACTGATGCCCGGGTGTTCGACGTAGTTTTTGCCCTCGGCCGCCAGATCCTTCTTCGCCTGCTCGGCCACGTGCAGCCCCAGGCTCAGGCTCACCTCGTCCTGCAGCGCCAGCGGCGGCATCGGCATGCCGGCCTGCAGGCCGGCCATCTCGATGCTGTGCGGATGCACGCCCTCCTTGAGCATCGTGATGCCTTCCATCACGTAGGTGCCGAAAACGCGGCTGGTGTAGAAGCCGCGGCTGTCGTTGACGACGATCGGCGTCTTGCCGATCTGCAGCACATAGTCGAAGGCGCGCGCCAGCGTCTCGTCGCTGGTCTTGTCGCCCACGATGATCTCCACCAGCGGCATCTTGTCGACCGGACTGAAGAAGTGCAGGCCGATGAAGTTCGCCGGCCGGCTGCTGGCGGTGGCCAGGCCGCTGATCGGCAGCGTCGAGGTGTTGGACGCGAACACCGCGCCGGCATCGATCACGGCCTCGGCCTTGGCCGTCACGCCGGCCTTCACCGCGCGGTCTTCGAACACGGCCTCGATGACGAGATCGCAGCCGTCGAGCTTCGAATACTCGGTGGTCGGCGTGATCTTCGCCAGCAGCGCATCGCGCTTTTCCGCCGTCGAACGGCCCTTCTTCACCGCCTTGTCGAGCAGGCCCGACGAATAGGCCTTGCCGCGATCGGCCGCGTCCTCGCTGGTGTCGAGCAGCACCACCTCGATGCCCGCCTTGGCCGAGACGTAGGCGATGCCGCCGCCCATCATGCCGGCGCCCAGGACGCCGAGCTTGCGCACCTTCGCCGCCGCCACGCCTTGCGGGCGCGACGCGCCCTTCTTGATCGCATTGAGTTGATACCACAGCGTATTGATCATGTTCTTCGACGCCGCGGACATCACGCAGGCCGCGAAGTAGCGGCTTTCCAGCGTGCACGCGGCGTCGAAGCCGAGCAGCCCGCCTTCGAACATCGAACTCATGATGTGCGTGACGGCCGGGTAGTTGCCGTAGCTCTTGGCGGCAGCGATCGACGGCCCGATCGACCACAACTGCGCCATCGCCGGTGAACGTGAATCACCGCCGGGGAAACGGAACTTCGGCGCGTCCCAGGGCTGCTGCGCTTTCGGGTGCTCGGCGATCCACGCCCGCGCCAGCGCCAGCAGATCGCCACGGTCTTTCGCCAGCCCCGTCAGCAGCCCCATCGCCAGCGCCTTCTGCGGCGCGATGTCGTTGCCTTCGGCGCAGATCTGCAACGCCTGCTGTATGCCCACCAGACGCGGCAAGCGCACCGTGCCGCCGCCACCGGGCAGCAGGCCGAGCTTGACCTCGGGCTGGCCGAGCTTGAGCCGGGCGTCGTCGATGGCAAAACGGGCATGGCAGGCGAGCGCGATTTCGAGCCCGCCGCCGAGCGCGTGGCCGTTGATCGCCGCCACCACCGGCTTGCCTTGCAGTTCCAACTGGCGCAGCACGGACTTCATCGCCATCGAACCGTCGAAGGCCTGCTCGGGCGTCGTCCATGTCGACATGTTGTCGAGGTCGCCGCCGGCGCAGAAGTCGGCCTTGCCCGACGTCAGGATCAACCCTTTCACGGCCGGGTCGGCGAGCGCCTGCACCGCCTCGGCGATGCCCGCCATCAGCGCATCGCCGACGACGTTCATCGGCCGGCCCGCCACGTCCATCGTCGCGACGAGCATGCCGTCGTCGCCCTGATCAAGCTTCACCGCGCTCATGCTCCGACCCTCTCGATGATGGTGGCGATGCCCATGCCGCCGCCGACGCACAAGGTGGCGCAGCCGGTGGCGAGGTCGCGGCGCTCGAGCTCGTCGAGCAGGGTGCCCAGGATGATGCAGCCCGTGGCGCCCAGCGGATGGCCCATCGCGATGGCGCCGCCGTTGACGTTGACGCGCTCCAGGCTCACGCCGAGGTCGCGCGCGGTCTTCATCGGCACCACCGCGAAGGCCTCGTTGATTTCCCAGAGGTCGATGTCGGCCGCCGTCATGCCGGCTTTCGCCAGCGCCTTGCGGCACGCGGGTGTCGGGCCGGTCAGCATGATGGTGGGCTCCGAGCCGATCACGGCGGCGGCGCGAATGCGCGCACGCGGCTTCAGCCCTGCCTTGGCGCCGCCGTCGGCCGAGCCGACGAGCATCAGCGCCGCACCGTCGACGATGCCCGACGAGTTGCCCGCGTGGTGCATGTGTTCGATGCGCTCCACCGTCGTGTACTTGCGCAACGCGGTGGCGTCGAAGCCCATCTGGCCCAGCGCGGCGAAGCTGGCTTGCAGCTTGGCCATCGCGTCCAGCGTCGCGTTGGCGCGAATCGTTTCGTCTTCGGCCAGCATCGGCAGGCCGGCGATGTCGGTCACAGGAACGAGCGAGCGCTTGAAGCGGCCTTCGGCGCGCGCCGCAGCCGCCTTGCGGTGGGAATTCAGCGCGAAGGCATCGACATCCGCGCGGTGCCAGCCTTCGAGCGTGGCGATGAGATCGGCGCCGACACCCTGCGGCACGAAGCCCAGCTTCTGGTTGATGCGTGGGTCCATGAACCACGCGCCGCCGTCGCTGCCCATGGTCCAGCGGCTCATGCTTTCGACGCCGCCGGCCACCACCAGGTCTTCCCAGCCGCTCTTCACTTTCGCGGCCGCGAGGTTCACCGATTCCAGCCCCGAAGCGCAGAAACGGCTCTGCGTGACACCGGCGCAGCTTTCGGCCCACTCGGCGTCGAGCACGGCGGTGCGTGCGATGTCGGCGCCCTGCTCGCCGATCGGCGTCACGCAGCCGAGCACGACATCGTCGACGAGTGCGGTGTCGAGTGCGTTGCGCTGCTGCAGCGCCTGCAGCAACGTGCGCAGCAGCCACACCGGCGACGCCTGGTGCAGGCCCCCGTCCTTCTTGCCTTTGCCGCGCGGTGTGCGCAGGTGGTCGTAGATGAAGGCGTCGTTCATCAGAGTCCTTTCAAGATGCGTTCGGGATGCATGCCGTTGACATGCCCCATGAACGGCGGATGGATGTTGTAGCCCAGCAATTGGCGGATGCGTTCGGGGTAGCTGGCCACCACGTCGGGCGGCACCGACAGCAGCATGCTTTCCATCTGCCGCCCCCAGGCCACGCAATACTGCGGCGTGATCACCAGGCGCGACGCCGCGCTTCGATTTGCACCGCCGCGGTGCCACAGCGTGCCCATCGCCAGCATCAGCGAACCCGCCGGCATCAGCACCGGCTCCAGCCCCGCGGGCTGGGCCGGCGCGCTTTCAAAACCGGGCGCGAAGCTCTGCGCGAACGCGGCGCCGTCGGGCAGTTCGTCGCCCCAGCGGTGGCTGCCCGGGATGATTTCGGTCGGCCCGTTGTCGGCCGTGAAATCGTCGATGGCCCAGAACGCGCTCACGCCGTACGGCGGCCGCGGCCGTGGCACGTGATAGAAGCTGTCGTCGAAGTGCATAGGCTGCGCGGTTTCGCCCGCATGCGTGTTGATCGCCAGGCACGCCGAGAGCATGAAGTTCGGCCCCAGCAGCGCTTCGCAGACCTCCAGCACCACCGGCTCGGCCGCCAGTTCGCCGAACACCGGGCTCTTGGCCAGCAGCGCGTAGACACGCTCGCTCTTGTAGCCTTCGAAGTCGTTGCGGCCGGGCAGATGGCCTTGCAGCCACGGCGCCAACGCCTCGCGTAGCGCCACCACGCGCGCAGCCGACAGCAGCGCGGGCAGGATCACATAGCCGTCGCTCTGCAGGCTGTCCAGCAGCGTGGGCAGCGGTGTGTCGGGCGCGGTGTGTTTCAGCATCTCGGCGATCTCCTCACATCGAGCGTGACGCCAGTTCCTTCATGATCTCGTTCGTGCCGCCGTAGATGCGCTGCACGCGGGCATCGACATACAGCTCGGCGATCGGGTACTCCATCATGTACCCGTAGCCACCGAAGAGCTGCAGGCACTCGTCCATCACCCTGCCCTGCTGCTCGCTGACCCAGGCCTTGACGAGTGCGGCGCGCGCGGCATCGAGCTCGCCCTTCAGGTGCGCCACCATGCAGGCGTCGACCAGCGCGCGCGCGGCCAGCACCGTGGCCTGCACCTCGGCGAGCTTGAAACGTGTGTTCTGGAAGTCCCACAGCGCCTTGCCGAAGGCCTTGCGTTCCTTGGTGTAGCGCAGCGTCTCGTCGAGCGCGCGCTCCATCGCGCCGATGCCTTGCACGGCAATGATCAGGCGCTCCTGCGGCAGTTGCTCCATCAACTGGAAAAAGCCCTGGCCTTCGTTGCCGCCGATCAGGTTCGCGACCGGCACGCGCATGTCGTCGAAGAACAGCTCCGACGTGTCCTGCGCCTTCAGCCCCACCTTGTCGAGCTGGCGGCCGCGCCGAAAACCCGGCGTGTCCGTTTCCACCACCAGCAGCGACGTGCCCTTGGCGCCGGCGTCGGCGCTGGTCTTGCAGACGACGATGACGAGGTTGGCGTTGCCGCCATTGGTGATGAAGGTCTTGGCGCCGCTCAGCACATAGAACTCGCCGTCACGCACGGCCGACGTGCGCACCGCCTGCAGGTCGCTGCCGGTGCCGGGCTCGGTCATCGCGATGGCGGTGATGAATTCGCCGCTGCACATCTTCGGCAGCCAGCGCGCTTTCTGCTCGTCAGTGCCATAGCGCAGGATGTAGGGCGCGACGATGGCCGAATGCAGGCCGCCGCCCCAGCCCGAGATGTTGGCGCGCGCCTGTTCGAGCAGGATCACCGCTTCGTGCCCGAAGTCGCCTCCGCCGCCGCCGAAGGCCTCGGGCGTGGACACACACAGCAGGCCATTGGCGCCCGCGTCGCGCCAGACGTCGGGGCCCATGCGCCCGGCCTCGCGGAACTCGGCCGCGCGCGGCACCCACTTCGCGGCGATGTAGCGCCGCGCCGCGTCCTGCAGCATCGTGTGCTCTTCGGTGAGCCACGGCGACGGGAAGTTCGGCAGGCTCATCGTTGCGCCTGCCAGGCCGCCCTTTCGGACGGCCTCGAATGAGGTGAGCTTGACGGTTTCATCGGTTCTCTAACTGCTTGCGCGCATCGGCATGAATGACACGCAGTTCGGCCAGCGACGCTTCGATGTGCGCGCGCTTGAGCTCGAGCTCGGCAATCGCCTCGCCGGTGCGCGTGACGACGAACTTCAATTGCTGCACCCGCCCTTCACCGTGCGTGCCGTACAGGTCGAGGTAGTGCTTGATCTCCGACAGCGGCGCGCCGATGGCCTTGCTGCGCAGAATCAGCGCCAGCCTGGCGCGGTCGCGCCGCGTATAGACGCGAGCGCCGTTGACGCGCCGCGGCTTCAGCAGGCCCTTGTCTTCGTAGAAGCGGATCGTGCGCAGCGTGATGCCGAATTCGCGGCACAGCTCGGTGATGCCGAACAGCTCGCCGCCATCGTCCGTGCGGTGCGACGCCACCACCTCCTGCGCCGACGCGGCGCGCCGACGCACGGGCGCGTCGAGCATCTCAGATCACCCGTTGCAATTTGAGCGCGACGCTCATGTCGCCCGAGACCTTGAACTTGCCCATCATGAAACCGGTGGTGGGCTCCAGCTCGCCGGTCAGCAGCGCCACCAGGTTGGCATGCGTGATGGCCACCGTGCAGTCGGCGTCCTTGTCTTCGTTGCTGACGCTGTTGGGCACCGAACGGCCATCGAGATAGATGGTGCCGTCGGCGCCGCAGTCGAACTTCAGCGTCGCGTTCAGGCCGCTGGAGGCACCCATCTTGTTGCGAATGGCTTCGGTACAGGCGGGCATGTCCATGGTGTGTGCGTTGTCCGCGAGGTGGTGATGCCGCGCATGCTAAACACGCCGCATCGCGCAGCCATTCACGTAATCACCTATATGTCACTATGTTGACGTTAACGTCACCCCGTCGTCCAATGCGCCACCGTGCCAAACGCAACCGCCCGCCGATGACAGACTCCCCCTACCGCAGCGTCTTCCGCCCCGGCCTCTTCGCCGGCGAGCTTCACTGGGTCACCGGTGGCGGCAGCGGCATCGGGCGCTGCGTCGCGCACGAACTGGCGTCGCTGGGGGCCACCGTCGTGCTCAGCGGCCGTTCGCCCGACAAGCTGGCGCGCGTGGCGGCCGAGATCGCCGAAGACGGCGGCAAAGCCGTGACGAGCGCGTTCGACATCCGCGACGAAGACGCGGTGAAGGCCAGCGTCGCCGCCGTGGTCGCCGAACACGGCCCCGTCAGCGGCCTCGTCAACAACGCCGGCGGGCAGTTCCCGGCACCGCTGATGGCGATCAGCAAAAAGGGCTTCGACGCCGTGGTGGCGAACAACCTGACGGGCGGCTTCCTGATGATGCGCGAGCTGTTCAACCAGTGCATGCAGCAGCACGGCGGCGCGATGGTCAACATGACGGCCGACTTCCGCAACGGCATGCCGGGCATGGGCCACAGCGGCGCAGCGCGCGCTGGCATGAGCAATCTGACGATGACGGCGGCCTTCGAATGGGCGCACGCCGGCGTGCGCGTCAACGCGGTGGCGCCGGGCTGGATCGCGTCCAGCGGCATGGACACCTATGGCGGCGCGATGCGCGCACTGATCCCGAAGCTCAAGGGGCACGTGCCGCTGCGGCGTCTGGGTGTCGAAGCCGAGGTCAGTGGGGCCATCGCCTTCCTGCTGTCGCCGGCGGCGGCCTTCATCACCGGCGTCACCTTGCAGATCGATGGTGCGGCGTCTCTGGGCAGCGCGATCTTCCCGCTCGGCAATGAATCCACCTCGCGGCCTTTCGACGGTTTCCACCGCGCGGTGATGCCCGAGGTGCTGAAGTGATGACGTCATGCCCGCGCTGAGCTCGAACATCGACATCCGCAGTGCCGCCTTCGCGGCCAACACCGCGCGCATGGAAGAACGCCTGGCCGAGGTCCGTGCGCTCGAAGCCAGGGTCGTCGCCGCATCGGCCGCCAAGCGCGAAAAGTTCGAGCAACGCGGCCAGTTGCTGCCGCGCGAACGCGTGGCGCGGCTGCTCGACCGCGGCAGCGACTTCCTCGAACTCAGCGCGCTCGCCGGCCTGGGCCTGCATGACGACGACGGCAAGACCAACGTGTTCGGCGGCGGCAGCATCATCGGCATCGGTGTCGTCGCCGGCAAGCGCGTGCTGGTGTCGGCCAGCGACAGTGCGCTCAAAGGCGGCACCGTGGCGCCGATGGGCCTGAAGAAGGCGCTGCGTGCACAGGAACTGGCGCGCGAGAACAAGCTGCCGCTGGTTGCGCTCGTCGAATCGGGCGGCGCCAACCTGATGTACCAGGCCGAGATCTTCGTCGACGGCGGCCGCACGTTCGCGAACCAGGCGCGCCTGTCGGCCGCAGGCATTCCGCAGATTGCGGTGGTGCACGGCTCGTCCACCGCCGGCGGCGCCTACCTGCCGGGCCTGAGCGACTACGTGGTGCTGGTGCGTGGCCGCAGCAGCATCTACCTGGCGGGGCCGCCGCTGGTGAAGGCGGCCATCGGCGAAGACGCCACCGACGAAGAACTGGGCGGCGCAACGACGCATGCCGAGATCACCGGGCTGGGCGAGTACCTGAGCGAAAACGACGCCCATGCGATCGCGATCACGCGCGAGTTGCTCGACAGGCTGCCGTGGGACCGCGTGCCGGCGCGCGCCGCCGCGCCCGAGCCGCTGTTCGCAACGCAGGAATTGATGGGCATCGTGCCGACCGACGAACGCCAGCCTTACGACGTGCGCGAGCTCGTTGCGCGCATCGTCGACGCATCCGAGTTCCTCGAGTTCAAGGCCTCGTACGGCAGCGACACCGTCTGCGGCCACGCGCGCCTGCACGGGCACGCCATCGGCATCATCGGCAACAACGGCCCGATCCAGCCCGCCGGTTCCACCAAGGCCGCGCAGTTCATCCAGCTCTGCGACCAGAGCGGCACGGCGCTCGTGTTCCTGCAGAACACCACCGGCTACATGGTCGGACGCGAGGCCGAACGCGCTGGTGCCATCAAGCACGGCAGCAAGATGATCCAGGCGGTGGCCAACGCCCGGGTGCCGAAATTCACCATCGTGCTCGGCGGCAGTTTCGGCGCCGGCAACTACGGCATGTGCGGGCGCGGCTTCGACCCCCGTTTCATCTTCAGTTGGCCTTCGGCGCGCACGGCCGTGATGGGCGGCGCGCAGGCCGCCACGGTGATGGACATCGTCAACCGCAACAAGCTCGATCGCCTGGGCCTGCCAGCCAACGACGACGCGCTGGCCGCGATGAGCGGCGCGCTGCGCCAGCGCCTGGACGCCGAAAGCCACGTGCTCTTCGGCAGCGCGCGGCTGTGGGACGACGGCATCATCGACCCGCGCGACACGCGCCACGTGCTGGCCCTGTGCCTGGCCATTGCCGACGAAGCGGCACGGCGCAGCCTGCGGCCCAACACCTTCGGCGTTGCGCGTTTCTAGGAGACCACTGGATGAAATTCACCACCGAACACCGGCAGATCGAAGACACGGTGATCAGGTTCGTCGACAAGGAGATCAACCCCTTCGTCGCCGAATGGGAAGCGGCCGAACAATTCCCCAGCCACGCGCTTTTCAGGAAGCTCGGCGCGCTGGGCCTGCTGGGGCTGAAGTACCCCGAGGAATTCGGCGGCAGCGGGCTGGACTTCAGCCACTCGATGGTGATGGCCGAAGCGCTGGGCCAGTGCAACTGCGGCGGCGTGCCGATGGCCATCGGCGTGCAGACCGACATGGCGACCCCGGCACTTGCACGTTTCGGCAGCGACGAGTTGCGCCGCGAGTTCCTGGCGCCGACGCTTTCAGGTGACGTTGTCGCCTGCCTGGGTGTCAGCGAAGCCGGCGGCGGCAGCGACGTCGCAGCGGTGAAGACGACGGCGAAAGCCGACGGCGGCGACTACGTCATCAACGGCAGCAAGATGTGGATCACCAACGGCATGCAGGCCGACTGGTGCTGCCTGCTCGCCAACACGAGCGACGGCGCGCCGCACAAGAACAAGAGCCTGATCGTGGTGCCGATGGACGCCGCCGGCATCAGCCGGCAGAAGATCAAGAAGATCGGCATGAACAGCAGCGACACCGCGCAGCTCTTTTTCGACAACGTTCGAGTGCCCAGGCGCCACCTGATCGGCCAGGAAGGCCTGGGCTTCACGTTCCAGATGCTGCAGTTCCAGGAGGAACGGCTGTGGGGTGCGGCGTCGTCGCTGCGCAGTCTGGACCGGCTGATCGACCAGACCATTGCCTACACGCGTGAACGCAAGGCCTTCGGCAAGAGCATCCTCGACAACCAGGTCGTGCACTACCGGCTGGCCGAACTGCGCACCGAAGTCGAGGCGCTGCGTGCGCTGACCTACCGCGCGGTGGAGATGTACACCTCGGGCAAGGACGTCACCAAGCTGGCGTCGATGGCCAAGCTCAAATGCGGCCGCCTGAGCCGCGAGGTGACCGATGCCTGCCTGCAGTACTGGGGCGGCATGGGCTTCACCTGGGACAACCCGGTGTCGCGGGCCTACCGCGATTCGCGCCTGGTGTCGATAGGCGGCGGCGCCGACGAGGTGATGCTGGGCATCATCTGCAAGCTCGAAGGCACGCTGCCGGGCCGGGCTGCCTGATGGACACGCTGCTGCTGCGCAACGACGCCAGCGTGCTGCACATCACGCTGAACCGGCCCGAGGTGCGCAATGCGATGTCGCTGGCGATGGTGCTTGAACTGCGCCAGGCATTGGCCGCCGCTGAAGGCGATGGCCGCACGCGCGTCATCGTGCTGCGCGGCGCCGGCGGTCACTTCTGCGCCGGCGCCGACCTCAAGGACATGGCCGGCGCGCGCGCGCGGCTGGCCGACGACGCCGACGCCATCGTCAAGGTCAACGCGGTGTTCGGCGAACTCTGCGTCGCCTTCGCCGACACCGGCCTGGCCACGGTGGTGGTGCTCGAAGGCACGGTGATGGGCGGCGGCTTCGGCCTGGCCTGCGTGGCCGATGTGGCGCTGGCCGGAAGCAGCGCCATCTTCCGCCTGCCCGAAACCTCGCTCGGCGTGTTGCCGGCGCAGATTGCGCCCTTCCTCGTCGAGCGGCTGGGCTATGCCGAAGCGAAACGGCTGGCCGTCACCGGCGGCCGCCTCGACGCCAACGCCGCGCTCGCATTGCGCCTGGTGCATGCGGTGCACGCGGCGGGCGCGCTCGACAACGCGCTCGCCGCGCTGCTGCACGAGATCCTGCAGAACGCGCCCGGTGCGGTGGCGGCCACCAAGGCCTTGCTCGCGAAGGCGCGTTTCCACACACCGGCGTCGCTGGTGCAGCAGGCGGCACAGGCGTTTTCCAGGGCCGCGCTCGGGCCCGAAGGCGTCGAAGGCACGAGCGCGTTCCTGCAAAAGCGCAAGGCCGCTTGGGCGCCGCAATGAGCTTGCGCAAGATCGTCGTTGCCAACCGCGGCGAGATCGCCTGCCGCGTGCAACGCACCGCACAGCGCCTGGGCTACCGCACGGTGGCGGTATTCAGCGACGCCGACGCCTGCGCGCCGCACGTGTTGATGGCCGATGAGGCGGTGCACATCGGGGCCGCGCCGGCGGCAGCGTCGTACCTGAACATCGACGCGCTGCTCGCCGCCGCACGCCAGACGGGCGCCGACGCGGTGCACCCGGGCTACGGCTTTCTGTCCGAACGCGCCGACTTCGCGCAGGCCTGCATCGATGCCGGCCTCGTCTTCATCGGCCCGCCGCCGGCGGCGATGCGCGCGATGGGCGACAAGGCCGGCGCGAAGCGCCGCATGCGCGCCGCCGGCGTGCCCTGCGCGCCGGGTTATCTGGGTGAAGACCAGAGCGACGAACGGCTGCTCGACGAGGCCGCCACACTCGGCCTGCCGCTGCTCGTGAAGGCCACCGGCGGCGGCGGCGGGCGCGGCATGCGGCTGGTGCGCGATCTGCACGAGCTGCCGGCCGCGCTGGCCGGCGCACGCCGCGAGGCGCTGAGCGCGTTCGGCGACGCCACGCTGATGCTCGAACGCCTGATCGACGACGGCCGCCACATCGAGATCCAGATCTTCTGCGACGCCCACGGCCACGCGCTGCACCTGGGTGAGCGCGACTGCACGGTGCAGCGGCGGCGCCAGAAGGTGATCGAGGAGTCCCCGTCGCCCATCGTCGATGCGGCGATGCGCGATGCGATGGGCCGCGACGCCGTGGCCGCTGCGCTGGCGGTCGGCTACCGCGGCGCCGGCACGGTGGAGTTCATCGTCGACGCCGACAAGCGCCATTTTTTTCTGGAGATGAACACGCGGCTGCAGGTCGAGCACCCGGTGACGGAATGCCTGACCGGCATCGACCTCGTCGAATGGCAGTTGCGCGTGGCCGCCGGCGAAGCGCTGCCGCTGACGCAGGCGCAGGTCAGCTTCAGCGGCCACGCGATCGAGGCACGTCTGTGCGCCGAAGACCCTTATGACGGCTGGGCGCCGCAGACCGGTCGCATCGTCGGCTGGCGGCCCGAGCGCAGCGCAATACGCATCGACCACGGCATCGCCGAAGGCGGCGAGATCACGCCGCACTACGACGCGCTGCTCGCCAAATACATCGCCCACGGCCGCGACCGCAACGATGCCATTCGTCGCCTGACGCGCGCGCTCGAAGACGTGCCACTGATCGGGCCGAAGAACAACGGTCGCCTGCTGCGCGATCTGGTCAACCACCCGCAGTTCGTGGCGGCGACGATGACGACCACGCGGCTCGATGAATGGGCCGCCGCCGGCCAGGCGCCGCTGCAGCGGCCGCCGGCGCCAGATGCGGCCTGGCGCATCGCCGCCGCCGTGCTCGCCGGCATGCACGGCGGGCGCGGGGTGAGCGGCATGCACCGGGTGCGGCCGGCCAGCGTGGCGCAGTTCGACCTCACGCTCGAACACAACGGCCACAGCCGCAGCTTTCGCGCACCGGCCGCAGACGCCGTGCTCGTCGACGCACAGCGTGTGGTGCTCGATGGTGTGCAGCGGCGTTTCACCGCGCTGCACGACGGCGACACGCTGCATCTGGAACTCGACGGCGACGTCTTTGTCTTCCGTGAACCCTCGGCCCAGCCGCTGTGCGACGCCGGCCTCGACACGAGCCGTGCGCGCGCGCCGGTGGCCGGTGTGGTGGCGCAGGTGGCCGTGACCGTAGGCCAGGCCGTGGTCGCCGGCCAGCCGCTGGTCTGCGTCGAAGCGATGAAGATGGAGATGTGGCTCAACGCCGCCGCCGCCGGCACCGTGCGCGCGCTGCATGTGCAGATCAAGGACACGGTGGCGGCCGGCGCGCTGCTGGTCGAACTGGAGGCCGCCGAATGAACGACGACAAGGCCATTCTCACCTGCGCGCTCACCGGCGTGCTGACGAACCCGAAGCAGCATCCGGTGCCGGTGACGCCGCCCGAGATGGCGGCGCAGGCGCGTGAAGCCTTCGACGCCGGCGCCAGCATCATGCACGTGCACCTGCGCATGCAGGAAGACGGCTGCGGCCACCTGCCGAGCTGGGATCCGGACGTGGCGCAACAGGTGGTGCAGGCGATCCGCGCCGCCTGCCCCGGCGTCATCATCAATCTGACGACGGGCGTCATCGGCCAGGACATCAGCGGCCCGGTGGCCTGCCTGCGCCGCGTGCAGCCCGAGATTGCGGCCTGCAACGCCGGCAGCCTGAACTACCTGAAGATCAGGGACAACGGCGAATGGGCATGGCCGCCGATGGTGTTCGACAACCCGGTGGCGAAGGTGCAGCGCATGCTCGACGTGATGCGCGAGACGAACACGCATCCGGAGTTCGAATGTTTCGACGTCGGCATCGTGCGTTCGGTGGCGATGTACCTGAAGGCAGGCCTGTTCGACGGCGTGCCCGAGATCAACCTGGTGATGGGCGTGGCCAGCGGCATGCCCTGCGACGCCGAGCTGCTGGCGCTGCTGCCGCGCTGGATGCCGCCCGGCGCAGTGTGGCAGAGCACGCTCATCGGCCGCGCCGAGATCTGGCCCGTGCACCAGAAGACCGCCGAGCTCGGCGGCATGCTGCGCAGCGGGCTCGAAGATACGTTTTATCTGCCGAACGGTGACCGTGCACGCGGCAACGGCATGCTGATCGACGCCCTGGCCGCCTGCGCCCGGCGCGCCGGGCGCGAGATCGCGTCACCCGACGAAGCGCGCCAACGGCTGGGGCTGAAAGCCGCTGCCTGAGACTGCCCTGGCAACGCCAGGCAACGCGCTCAGGGCAGAACGATGGCGAGGTCGCCTTCGTCGGCGACCATGGGCGACAGGGTCTGCGCTGGCCCGGCTTCGTCCTGCACCACCGGCGGCGCCTTCCGCTCGGCATCGGCCGGCGCTGCGTCAGCCTCGGCCGCCATGGCGGCGGCGCTGACATGGGTGACCTCGGGCACGGCCGGCGCCGGCGTGGGCTGGACGGCCGTTGCCGCATCGCCCGGCTTCTGCGCAACCGGCTTCACTAGCGCGGCACGCGGCTTTCTGCGCGGGGGTGGGGGCGGCAGCGGCATGTCGCGCCAGGCGCCCCAGCCGGCCGGGGCACCATCGAATTCACCCACCGGAATCTGCTCGACCACGGCGCCGGCGGCGTCGGCCACGACAACACCGTGGGCGACCGAATTGGCGGCCACGGCACGCGCAAAACGGCGCACATGGTTCAGGTCGCTGTGCCAGATCTGGCCCTGCTGCACGAGGCGGCCGCGGCTGTTGCGCGTGACCTCGACGACACGGAACAAGGCCGGGTCGGGCCGAAAGCGCCCCGCCAGTTGCGACTGCAGCCGCTCCAACATGGTGGCGCCCGCGGGCGAATCGTCGTCGGTGTCGGGTGTGCTCATCGTCGCAGGCGTGGGTCGAAACCCGGTTATCGGCAAAGCGCCGCGCAGAATAGAAGCTCACAGCGCCTTGCCGCGGCCGGCGGCGGCCGCGGGCGCCAGTTGCGTGACGCACGCCACGCAAGGCCGCGCTGCAGAACCCGCAGCCCTGACCCTTGCACGACGGCCCGCGTGCCTTCAGCGCCGGTCGACGAGCGCGTGCGCGATGGTGCCGAGGTCGACGTATTCGAGCTCGCTGCCGGCCGGCACGCCGCGCGCCAGCCGCGTCACGCGCAGGCCGCGCGCACGCAGCGCCTGCGCCAGCGCATGCGCGGTGACCTCGCCTTCGGCCGTGAAGCTGGTGGCGAGAATGACTTCCTGCACGACGCCGTCGCTGGCCCGCTCGAGCAGTTCGGCGGCACCGATCTCGCCGGCGCCGACGCCGTCGATCGGGCTGATGCGGCCCATGAGCACGAAGTACAGGCCCTGGTAGCCGCCGCTGCGCTCGAGCGCGGCCTGGTCGGCAGGCGTCTCCACCACGCAGAGCTGGCGCGCATCACGCCGCGCGTCTTCGCAGGTGCCGCACAGCGTGCCGGCGGTGAAGGTGTGGCAGCGCTCGCAGTGGCGCATGCGCTGCACGGCGTTGTCGAGCGCACGCGCCAGACGGCTCGCGCCTTCACGGTCATGCTGCAGCAGATGGAAAGCCAGGCGCTGCGCCGACTTCACGCCCACGCCGGGCAGGCGGCGCAGCGCGTCGATCAGGCCATCGAGCGCGGGTTCGGCCACCGGGGCGGCGCGTCAGAACGGAAACTTCATGCCCGGCGGCATCGGCATGCCGGCGGTCAGCTTGCCCATCTTCTCGGCGCTGATGTCCTCGGCGCGGCGCACCGCGTCGTTGAAGGCCGCGGCGACCAGATCTTCGAGCATGTCCTTGTCGTCGGCGAGCAGGCTGGGGTCGATGGTGATGCGGCGCACGTCGTGCTTGCACGTCATCACCACCTTCACGAGGCCGGCGCCGGACTGGCCTTCGACCTCGAGTTGCGCCAGTTCGTCCTGCGCGCGTTTCATGTTGTCCTGCATCGCCTGGGCTTGTTTCATCAGCCCGGCCAACTGGCCCTTCATCATCGCTTTTCCTTTCAGCCGCGGATGGTCCGCATTGCCCGTTCCGGGCCGATTATCGTCACGCCGGTTTGATCGAGCCCGGCACGATACGGGAGCCGCGGTACTGCGCCAGCAGCGTCTGCACGACGGGGTCGGCGCGAATCGTCTGTTCGGCCTGCGCCTGTTTGCGTTCTCGCTCGGCGGCGTCGCGGCGCGCCGGCGAATCGGCGGGTACACCAGGCTCGACGACGAGTTCGACCGCCGCGCCGAGTTCGGCCGCCAGTGCGGCCGCGAGCTTGTCGCGCAGCGCCGGGGAGCGCAGCGCTTCGCGCTCGACGAGCAAGCGCCACAGCGGCGGCGAGGCGCTGTCGTCCAGCGCCTGCAACCCCGCCTGCCAGGCCAGTTCACGCGCCAGCGCCGTCAGCGCGCCCTTGTCGGCGAGTGTGTTGACGAGCGCATACCAGCGGTCGCCGAGCGCCGAGGCCGGTGGCGACGCGACGCTCGCGCTCACCGCCGGCGGGGGCACCGCAGCCGGCACCGCCGTCGGCGCGGCGGCCGTCTCGGGCAGCGGCTCCTTGACGGCCAGCGGCAGCTTGATCGCCGGCGGCGCCGCGGCGCGCAGCGGCTGGGCACGCGGCGCCGGCCTGTCGCCGCCGGGTGCCGCAGCAGTGGCCGCGGCCGTGGCCGAGGTGGCAGGCGCGAACGCCAGCAGGCGCAGCAGCACCATCGTCAGCGCGGCGTATTCGTCGCTCATCAGCGCCAGCTCGGCGCGGCCACCGAGCACGATGCTGTACAGAAGCTGCGTCTCGTCGGCCGCCATCAACGCGGCCAGGCGGCAGGCCTCGGCGCTGTCGGGGTCGCGCTCGTCCAGCGCGCCCGGCACCGCCTGCTGCACCGCCATCTGCTGCAGCAGCGATGCCATCTCTTCGAGCGTCGCGCTGGCCGACAGGCCGAGGCTGCGCAGGCCGTCCACCACCGCCAGCACCGCCGGGCCGTCGCGCACGGCAAGCGCCTCGACCAGGTTGCGGGCGTGGCTGCGGTCCACCGTGCCCAGCATCTGGCGCACGACGGCGCCGTCGAGCCGGCCGGCGCCATAGGCGATGGCCTGGTCGGCGAGCGACAGCGCATCGCGCATCGAACCGCGCGCGGCGCGCGACAGCAGGCGCAGCGCGTCGTCGTCGGCCGCCACGCCTTCGGCGGCCAGCACGGTCTGCAGATGGCCCTGCACCGTCTCCGGCGCCATCGGCCGCAGGTTGAACTGCAGGCAGCGGCTGAGCACGGTGGGCAGCACCTTCTCGGGGTCGGTCGTCGCGAGCACGAATTTCAAGTACTCGGGCGGTTCTTCCAGCGTCTTCAGCAGCGCGTTGAAGGCGTCCTTCGACAACTGATGCGCCTCGTCGATCATGAAGACCTTGAAGCGGCCGATGCCGGGCTTGTAGGCGGCGCGTTCGATGAGGTCCTTGATCTCGTCCTTGCCGCCGTTGCTGGCGGCGTCCATCTCGATGTAGTCGAGATAGCGGTCGGCGTCGATCTCGGTGCAGGCCTGGCAGACGCCGCAGGGCCGTGCGGTGATGCCGCCGCTGCCGTCGGCGCCGGTGCAGTTCAGGCTCTTGGCGAGGATGCGCGACACCGTGGTCTTGCCGATGCCGCGCGTGCCGGTGAACAGGTAGGCGTGGTGCAGGCGCTGCTGTTCGAGCGCATTCGTCAACGCGCGCACCACGTGTTCCTGGCCCACCATCTGCTCGAAACTGCGGGGCCGGTACTTGCGCGCGAGGACGACGTAACTCATCGGCGACGATTCTACGTACCGGGCGCAAGGGATAATCCGGCCCCATGCAAGCCCCTGCCGCCCGCCGATGAACACCCCGCTGAGCTACGAACAATCGGGCGTCAACTACGAACTCATCGACCCGCTGAAGGTCGCCGCGCAACGCGCCGCCGCCGCCACCGGCGCCCACCTGGGCGCGCATGGTTTCAGCGAAGTGGCGGCGTCGCGCGGTGAATCGGCCTACGTGGTGGATGTCGGCCCGTTCTACATCGCCAGCATCGTCGAATGCCTGGGCAGCAAGGCGCTCGTGGCCGACGAGATGCAACGCCTCACCGGCCGCAGCTACTACGCGGCCATCGCGCAGGACACGATCGCGATGGCGATCAACGACCTCATCACCGTCGGCGCCACGCCGCTGGTGGTGCAGGCCTACTGGGCCGCCGGTGGCAGCGACTGGTTCGGCGATGCGCAGCGCGCGCAGGCGCTGGTGGCGGGCTGGAAAGCGGCCTGCGACACCTGCGGCGTGGCCTGGGGCGGCGGCGAGACGCCGGCGCTGGCGGGCATCGTCGAAGGCGGCCGCATCGACCTCGCGGCGGCATGCACCGGGCTCGTGAATCCGAAGCCGCGGCTGTCGGTCGGCGACCGCCTGGCCCCCGGCGACGCCATCGTGCTGCTGGCCTCCAGCGGCATCCATGCCAACGGCCTGAGCCTGGCGCGCAAGCTGGCCGAACGCCTGCCCGATGGTTATCTCAGCGAAGTGGCGCCGGGCCTGGGCTACGGCGAAGCATTGCTGGCGCCGACGCTGCTGTATTCACCGGTCACCGAAGCGTTGTGGAAGGCCGGCATCGCCGTGCACTACGCGGCCAACATCACCGGCCACGGCTGGCGCAAGCTGCTGCGCCATCCGGCGTCGCAGCGTTATCGCATCCACAAGGTGCCGGCCGTGCCGCCGGTGCTGAAGTTCATCCAGCAGCAGGCCGGGCAGGACGATTTCGAGGCCTACGGCACGCTCAACATGGGTGCGGGCTTCGCGCTCTTCGTGGCCGCGCACGACGCCGAGCGCGCGGCCGCGGTGGCACGCGAACAAGGGGTCGACGCCCTGGTGGCCGGGCGCGTCGAAGCAGGGCCGAAAGAGCTGCTGATCGAGCCGCTGAACATCCGCTACGGCGACGACGCGCTGAAGCTGCGCTGAGCACCGCTTAGAATCACGCTCGACGGGCCTCCCCGCATGGAAGCGCGCCCAACCGGGTCAGGTGGGGAACCAAGCAGCCCTAAGCGTTGCGACTGGTGCCGGGGTTAAGGCTCGTCACCCCCGTTTTCTCACTTGACCCGCGCTTGCGGCGCTGAAGATCGCGCCCCGCCCCGCCGGTGCAACGCCGGTGCAACGCCGACAAGGGCCCAGCCCGTCAAGGCCTTTCACCGCTGCGCCTGACTGCGTTTTGCGCACGAAAGAGCCTGCGCACCTGCCTCTTGCCAGCACGCGCCCATACGGGGCGACCCGGATGGGCATGGCGTCACGAGCCGCTAGCATCAGGCCGCGTTCTCACGACACCAGCAGAGGCCCAGCATGCAAGAACATGAAATTCGCCAATTGATCGAAGACGTTCGTGCCGGTGAACTGCCGCGCCGCGGCTTCATCCAGAAGATGGTCGGTCTGGGCCTGACGGCGCCGATGGCGTCGATGATGCTGATGCATTCGGGCATCGCGCAGGCGCAGGCCAACCCGACCTACAAGCCCACCAAGCGCGGTGGCGGCGGCACGCTGAAGGTGCTGTGGTGGCAGGGCGCGACGCTGCTGCAGCCGCACTTCGCCAATGGCACCAAGGACCAGGAAGGCTCGCGCATCTTCTACGAACCGCTGGCCTCGTGGGACAACGACGGCAACCTCGTGCCCATCCTGGCGGCCGAGGTGCCGACGCGCGAAAACGGCGGCCTGTCGGCCGACGGCAAGTCGGTGACGTGGAAGCTCAAGAAGGGCGTGACCTGGCATGACGGCCAGCCCTTCACCGCCGACGACTGCGTCTTCACCTGGGAATACGCCAAAGACCCGGCCACCGCCGCGGTGACGAACGGCGTCTATGCGAAGGTGATGGTGCAGAAGGTCGACAGCCACACCATCCGCGTCAGCTTCGACAAGCCGACGCCGTTCTGGGCCACGGCCTTCGTCGCGGCCGAGGGCATGGTCATCCCGAAACACCTGTTTGCGCCCTACATCGGCGGCAAGTCGCGTGATGCGCCCGCGAACCTGAAGCCGGTGGGCACCGGCCCCTACAAGTTCGTCGAGTTCAAGCCGGGCGACCTCGTGCGCGGCGCGATCAATACGAACTACCACATGGCCAACCGGCCGTTCTTCGACAGCATCGAGATGAAGGGCGGCGGCGACGCGGTGTCGGCCGCGCGCGCGGTGCTGCAGGCCGGCGAATACGACTACGCGTGGAATCTGCAGGTCGAGGACGAAGTGCTCAAGCGCATGGAAGCCGGCGGCCAGGGCCGCGTGCACGTGGTGCCCGGCGGCGACATCGAGTTCATCCAGCTCAACCCGACCGACCCCGTGGCCGAGGTCGACGGGGAGCGCTCGAGCATGAAGACGCACCACTTCGCCTTCAGCGACCCTGCGGTGCGCCAGGCCATGTCGCTGCTGTGCGATCGCCAGAGCATCCAGGAGTTCATCTACGGCCGCACCGGCATCGCCACCAGCAACTTCCTCAACAACCCGAAGAAGTACCGTTCGCCGAACACGAAGTTCGAGTTCAACGTCGACAAGGCGGCGCAGATCCTCGACGCCGCGGGCTGGAAAAAAGGCGGTGACGGCATCCGCGAAAAAGGCGGCAAGAAGATGAAGTTCGTCTACCAGACGTCCGTCAACGGCCTGCGCCAGAAGGAGCAGGCCGTCATCAAGCAGGGCTGCCAGAAGGCCGGCATCGATCTCGAACTGAAGGCGGTGACGGCGTCGGTGTTCTTCTCGTCCGATGTCGCCAACCCCGACACCTACGGCAAGCTGTACGCCGACATGCAGATGTACACGACGACGATGACGCAGCCCGACCCCGAGCGCTTCATGGACCAGTACGTCTCGTGGGAGATTTCGTCGAAGGCCAACAAGTGGCAGGGCCGCAACATCAGCCGCTACACGAGCGAGGACTACGACAAGACCTACCGTGCCGCGCAGGGCGAGCTCGACCCGGTGAAACGGGCGGCGATGTTCATCCACATGAACGACCTGCCGGTGATGGCCAACAACGTCATCCCGCTCATCAGCCGCCCGCGCGTGCGCGGCGCCAACCTGAAGCTGGTGACCTCGCTGTCGGGCTGGGACCTCGACATGTCGGCGCTGCAGGACTGGTATCGCCAAGCCTGATCCGCACCCCGGCCTGAACCGAATCCCCTGCCGTGGGTCCGTACATCCTGCGGCGCCTGCTGATTGCCGTGCCCAGCCTGCTGGGCATCAGCGTGGTGCTGTTCACCGTGCTCGCGCTGGCACCGGGCGACCCGTTCTCCGAACTGGCCGACAACCCGAACGTGCCGGCCGAGGTGAAGCTGATGCTGCGCGCCAAGTTCGGGCTCGACGACCCGATCTGGCAGCGCTATTTCCACTGGTTCAACGCCATGGTGCATGGCGACTGGGGCTTCTCGTTCATCAGCCGCGTCAACGTCGACCAGCTCATCATGGGCCGGCTCGGCGTCACGCTGGCGGTGATCGGGGCGTCGCAGGTGGTGGCGCTGATGATCGCGCTGCCGGTGGGCATCTATTCGGCGGCGCGGCCGTATTCGCTGTTCGACCGCATCGCCAGCTCGCTCGCCTTCATCGGCTTTTCGCTGCCCACCTTCTTCACCGGGCTGCTGCTGATCCTGCTGTTCTCGATTCACCTGCACTGGCTGCCGTTCGTCTTCCGCACCCACATCCCGGGCAGCGGCTGGGCCTGGTGGTGGGGCCACATCGAACAGTCCATCATGCCGGTGATGGTGCTCGGGCTGTTCCAGGGTGCAAGCTGGACCCGCTACGTGCGCTCGGCCGTGCTCGACGTGATACGGCTGGACTATGTCACCACCGCGCGCAGCAAGGGCCTGCCCGAACGCAGCGTGCTGATGAAGCACGTGGTGCGCAATGCGCTGATCCCGGTGGTGACGCTGGTCGCGCTGACGATGCCGCAGGTGTTCGGCGGCGCCATCGTCACCGAACAGATCTTCCGCATTCCGGGCATCGGCTCGCTGCTCATCGACGCCATCCTGCGCAACGACACGCCGGTGATCATGGCCGTGACCTTCGTGTTCTCGTGCCTCGTCATTCTCTTCAACCTGATCGCTGACCTGCTGTATGGCTGGCTCGACCCGCGCATCAGTTACCGCTGACACGGCCGGCGCCGCAGCGCGCCGCCGTGCCGGCACCTCGCCGTGGGCCGAGGCGTGGCGGCGTTTCCTGCGCCATCGCATGGCGGTGGCCAGCCTCGTGGTGCTGACGCTGATGGTGCTGCTGGTGGTCGTCGGCCCGCTGGTGTGGAAACTGTCGATCAACGACATCGACTTCCGCGCCCGGCTCGCGTCGCCGTCGCTCGCCCATCCGATGGGCACCGACGACCTCGGCCAGGACATCCTGGCGCGCATGCTCTACGGCGGGCGCATCAGCATGGCCGTCGGGCTGGCGGCGATGCTGATGGCGATCTTCGTCGGCGTGCTGGTCGGCGCCATCGCCGGCATCTCGCGCGGCTGGGTCGACGCCGGGCTGATGTGGCTGACCGACCTCTTCCTGTCGCTGCCGCAACTGCCGCTGCTGCTGCTGGTGATCTACCTGTTTCGCGAACGGCTGAAGAACCTGTTCGGGCTGGAGCTCGGCATCTTCCTGCTCATCGTCTTCGTCATCGGCTGCTTCCGCTGGATGCCGGTGGCGCGCCTGGTGCGGGCGCAGTTCTTCTCGCTGCGCGAGAAGGAATTCGTCGAGGCCGCGCGCGCGCTCGGCGCCAGCGTGCCGCGCCAGGTGACGCGCCACATCCTGCCGAACTCGCTCGGGCCGGTGATCGTCGCCGGCACCATCGACGTTGCCGCGGCCATCATCTCGGAAAGCACGCTGTCGTTCCTGGGCCTGGGCTTCCCGTCCGACGTGCCCACCTGGGGCCGGCTGCTGTTCGACAGCAAGGACTATCTCGACATCGCGCCGCACTGGGCCATGTTTCCCGGCATGGCGATCTTTCTCACCGTGCTGACCATCAACTTCATCGGCGACGGTCTGCGCGACGCGCTCGACCCGCGCAAGGTCTTGTAGATGGCGTTGCTCGAAATCAAGGGTCTGAAGACGCACTTCAAGACCGACGAAGGCTGGCTGCACGCGGTCGACGGCGTCGACCTCACGCTCGACGCCGGTGAAACGCTGTGCGTGGTGGGCGAGTCGGGCTGCGGCAAGACCGTCACCGCGATGACGGTGCTCAAGCTGCTGCCGATGCCGCCGGGCAGGATCGTCGCCGGTCAGGTGCTGTGGCAGGGGCGCGACCTGGTGCCGCTGTCGGCCGACGCGATGCGCCGCATCCGTGCCAAGGAAATCGCCATCATCTTCCAGGAGCCGATGACCTCGCTGAACCCGGTCTACACCATCGGCGAGCAGATCGCCGAATCGGTGCGCCTGCACGAAGGCCTGAACCGGCGCGACGCGATGGACCGCGCGGTGGAGATGCTGCGGCGCGTGAAGATACCGACGCCCGAGCGCCGCGTGCGCGACTATCCGCACCAGTTCTCCGGCGGCATGCGCCAGCGCGTGATGATCGCCATCGCGCTGGCCTGCAACCCCAAGCTGGTGATTGCCGACGAGCCCACCACCGCGCTCGACGTCACCATCCAGGCGCAGATCCTTGACCTGCTGGCCGAACTGAAGGCCGAGTTCGGCATGGCGGTGATGCTGATCACGCACGCGATGGGCGTGGTGGCCGAAACGGCGCAGCGCGTGGCGGTGATGTACGCCGGCAAGGTGGTCGAAGAGGCGCCGGTGGGCGAACTCTTCGCGCACCCGCGCCACCCGTACACACAAGGGCTGATCCGTTCGATTCCGCGCATCGACCTCGCGGCCGAACACAAGCAGCGGCTGGAGACTATCGCCGGCACGGTGCCCAAGCTGCTGTCACCGCCCGAAGGCTGCCGCTTTGCGCCGCGCTGCAAGTACGCGATGCCCGAGTGCACAGCGGCCACCCCGCCGCTGCGCGAAGTGGCACCCGGCCACAAGGTGGCCTGCATTCTGGAAGTGGCGCCGTCATGAGTGAGCCGCTGCTGAAGGTTCAGAACCTCGTCAAGCACTTTCCCATCACCGGCGGGCTGCTCGGCCGCGAGCGCGCGCGCGTGCATGCGGTCGACGGCGTGAGCTTCGAGCTCGCGGCCGGCGAGACGCTGGGTGTGGTGGGCGAATCGGGCTGCGGCAAGAGCACCACCGGGCGCTGCATCCTGCGCCTGATCGAACCCACGGCGGGCGAAGTCTGGTTCGAAGGCAGGAACGTCACGCGCGCAGACAAGAACGAGTTGCGTGCGCTGGCGCGCGACATGCAGATCATCTTCCAGGATCCGTATGCCAGCCTGAACCCACGCATGACGGTGGGCGCGATCATCGGCGAGGCGCTGACCATCCACAAGCTGACGGCGAACGCGCGCGAGTACAACGACCGCATCGTCGAACTGCTGGAAACGGTGGGGCTGAACGCCGACCACATGCGGCGTTATCCGCACGAGTTCTCTGGCGGCCAGCGCCAGCGCATCGGTATCGCGCGCGCGCTGGCGGTGAACCCCAAGCTGGTGGTCTGCGACGAGGCGGTGTCGGCGCTGGACGTCTCGATCCAGGCCCAGGTGATCAACCTGCTCGAAGACCTGCAGGGCCGCTTCGGGCTGACGTACATCTTCATCGCGCACGACCTCTCGGTGGTCGAGCACATCAGCGACCGCGTCGCGGTGATGTACCTCGGCCGCATCGTCGAGATGGCGCCGTCGCGCGAGCTCTACGCGCAGCCGCTGCACCCGTACACCGAGGCGCTGCTGTCGGCGGTGCCGATTCCCGATCCGCAGGTCAAACGCAAGCGCATCCCGTTGCAGGGTGACGTGCCGAGCCCGCTGAACCCGCCCACGGGTTGCCATTTCCACACGCGCTGCCCGATCGCGCAGCAGCCGCTGTGCAGCACTGAAAGCCCGCCGCTCAAACAAAGCAGCGACGGCCACTGGGTGGCCTGCCACTTTCGCGGTTAGCTGCGCAGCGCGATCTGATCACCCTTGACACTCTCCCAGCAGAGTTCTAAGGTTTCCGTCGGCATTACGAACGAGACCTGCAATGGTGAATTTTGTCGCGCCTTCATCAGCGTCTCGTGCGGCCATGCGAGTGTTTTTGGCTGCCTTGGTTTTGTTACCGGTTCTGGCTAGCGGGCAGGATAGATGCTTCGTTAGATACACGTTCGGTTGTCCCGGCTGTGGAAGATCTGCCGGCCAGCGGGCGGAAGCTCTGGGTGGCACTGTATGTTATGCCTGCACCGGCTTTTGCTACGCGTGGCGAGAGGACGCCCAAGGCGAACCGACATTCAAGACTGCCGGCATCTTCAAGGCGAAGTTCCCAATCGTCAGGGCCAAGACTTCCGACATTCTCGCCATTTCGCAGATCAATCCGATGGCTGCCGAGGTCATACATTTTCTTTCCTCCGGGGAAATCAACGGCAACATCCTTCAAGGCAAGATGATGAGCCCCGGGGTACCGACAACGGAAACTCTGCTCTATTTCATGCGTGGGGTTGTCGATGATGCGGCCGAGTTGGCAACTCTGGGGCCAATGAAGAATCCTTCCCAGAGCTATGTGCAAGTCTCATGGCATGCCGAACGACGTTCGCCGCAAGACATTCAGGTGATATTCGATACGCAGGAACTGTCGAAGGAAACCGAAGTTGTGGTCAATCGCCCCTATCCCAAGATCAGCGTTCATTTCACCGGTACGCAAGAGGCGACGCTGGAGTCGTGGACGGTCGTTCAGAGCGACTAGGTCCGGGGCGCAGGAAATGGCTACGCTGAACCGGTTCTTTCTCGCCTTGATGTCAATCATGCTTTCTGCGACCGTGAACGGCGCTGTCGATCCGGCCGCCGATGGAAATGCCGATGAGAAGCATGAGGTAGAACAATTCGTTTCCCGCTATGAACACGCGATTTTCCGGCGTGATTTCTCCAGCGCCGCGAGCATGACTTACAGCGGGTTGATCGCGAGAATGGGAGGCCAGGAAGCGGCTCAGAAGGAATTCTCCCGGGCAATGCAGATGGATGTCATGGGGCCCGATACCGGAAAAGTCAGAGTCAGGCGTTACGCCGAGCCATCGGGAACGATCTTTTTTGTCGAAGCAACACGGTACAACGATTCATTCCCGAAGCCGATTTCATTTGACCACCTCTACATTGTCAAAAAGACCGGCGCGGCAGCTTACGAGATTCTTGATCTGTCCTGCATTTCCGTAGACTGGATAGAAGGACTTGCCCCCGGCTCCAGCCAAAGCCCGGCCGCCAAGGATCTCATTCGGCGAGGCTTGTTGTCGCCGTAGGCACGGTTCGAATTCCCGCTTCCGGGTTCCTGCGTGCCGGTTCAGTCCAGCGTCTTGTAGAAGATCGTCGTCGAACACGGTTCACCGTCGGGCATCAGCGCATAGCCGGGAATGCGGCCGCTCAAGCACCAGCCGAGTTGCGTGTACAGCCCTTCGGCCGCGCCGCCGGTGACGGTGTCCAGCACCAGCAGCGTGCGGCCGGCGTCGCGCGCCGCCTCTTCGGCGGCCAGCATCAGCGCACGCGCCAGACCCCGGCGGCGGGCGCGCCGGTGCACCAGCAGCTTGGCGACATCGGCGCGGTGCGGCTGGTTCTCGGGCAGCGCCGTCACCACCTGCACCGTGCCGGCGATGCGCGCGTCGCCATCGCGCGCCAGCAGCACGATGCGTTCGGCGCGCGCGGCCGAGTCCAGCACGCCCTGCCAGAAGGCGCGCGCCCTGGCGCGCGACAGCGGCTGCATGAAGCTGACCGAGGCGCCGCCGTCGACACAGTCGACGAGGATCTCGGCCAGTTCGTCGACAACCGCTGTGTCGTGGCCGGGAAGATGACGTTCGATGCTCAATGGCGGGTTCATGCGCGGCCTCATCGGCTGACGATGGCGACGAGATAACGCACGGGCCGCTGGCCGGCGTTGGCGAAGGCGGTCGGGCGGTCCAACGTCAGCGCCAGGCAATCGCCGCGGTCGAGGTGGTGCTCGTCGTCGCCGACGCGCATCTCCAGCGCTCCCTGCAGCACCCACACCTGCTGGTGCACGGGATGCTCGCGCAGCGCGCTGTCGTAGCTGACGCTCGCGCCCGGCGGCAGTTCGACCTGCACGAGCTGCAGCGGCGCGCCGGCGTGGGCCGGCGACAGGTTGCGGCGCAGGTAGCCGCTGTCGGGGTCGCGCCACAGCGGCTGCTGGGCGCGCCGCAGCAGCGGTGCGCTGGCGGCCGACGGGTCTTCGAATAGCGACGCCAGCGTCACGCCCAGGCCCACCGCCAGGCGGTTCAGCACGACGGCCGTGGGGCTGCTTTCACCGCGTTCGATGAGCGAGATCATTGACCGGCTGACGCTGCAGCGCTGCGCCAGCGCCTGCAGCGACAGGCCGCGTTGCAGGCGCAGGCCTTGCACGCGGCGCGCGATGCGCACGCTGGTGTCGTCGTCGCCAGCTTCCGGTTCGTCTTCCATGATGGACGAAGTGTCCACCAAACTGGATTTCACCGTCAAGCCGACGGCGCCGCGTTGACGAACTCAGCCGCCGCTCTGGCGGAACGCCATCACCGCCTGGTTGCGCAGCGTGCGCAGCAGCGACAACTCCTTTTCGCCCAGCGCCATCGCGCCGGGCTGCGCCTTGTCGGCGTAGATGAGCGCGAAGCTCACATGCTTGGCGGCCATCGGCAGCAGCAGGAACGACGGCGCGTTCACACTCTGGCGGTACCACTCGGGCAGGCGCGCCGCGATGTTGCCGCTGGTGGCGTCGGCGATCAGCGTGTCCACGCCTTTGGCGCAGACGGCGGCGAAGAGATCGTTCGCGGCGCCGCCGCGCAGCGGCACCTTGAACGCCTTGCTCACCACGTCGGCGCGGTCGCCGAGGCCGAAGCGGCCGGTCAGCGTTTCGGTCTTCGGGTCGCGCAGGCAGAACACGATGCGGCGGAACTCGAGCGCGCGGTACATCGTCTCCAGCACCATGCGCAGGATTTCGTTGAGACGGAAGTTGTCCGCCACCATGCTGTTCGTGATGTCCTGGATGCCGGCCGCCAGCAGTTCGGCCATCGCTCCGGGCTGCATCGTGGCGCCGGTGGGCGGCGCGTCGCCCATCGGCAGCGTCGGCTGAAGGTGATGCGGCGACAGCGAATCGGTGACGGCCGGTGCGGCGTCGGCCTGCAGCAGGCGGCGCGCGGCGGACCCGGCAGCCGTCTGCAGGCCCATCGCCGGCGCCAACTGCACCAGACGCTGGCGCGCGGCCTGGGCGGCGGCGACGATGTCGCGCGGCTGCATGTCCAGCGCCGCCGAACTGCGGCTGGCGATCGTCGCGAGCTGCTTGCTCAGCGTCGCGCCGTCGTGGCGCAGCATCACCTCGGCCATCTCGTTGGCCACCCGCCCGGCCCAGCGCTGGCGCTCGGCGTGCTCGACCGGCCGCGCCGGCACCTCGCCGCCGGGCGCGCGCATGCAGCGCTGCAGGCTTTCGGGCAGCCCCCATGACTTGGCGATGCCCAGGCCGAGTTCCTCGAAGCCGATGCCCAGCACGCGCGCCGCCGCCGCTTCGCGCTGCGCGGCCGTGGCGTCGGCCGCCGGGAGCTGCTGGCGGATCTGCAGCGCTTCTTCGGGGAAGTAGTACTCGGTCAGCAGGCGGCCCAGGCTCTGGAACATCGAGCCCAGGAAGGCCTCTTCGCCTTCGCGCGCGTTCAGCGTCAGTTCGCCGGCCAGCGTGCCGGCGAGCAGCGCGCGCACGAACTCTTCCTTGAGCTGCGCCGCGTGGTGCTTGTCGCGCATGTGCTCCAGCAGCACCAGCGACAAGGCCATGTTGCGGATGCCGGCAAAGCCGATCAGCGCCACCGCGCGCGACACCGTGCTGACGGCGCCGCCGGAGGCGCTGAACTGCGCCGTGTTGACCATGCGCAGCAGCTTGTTGGTGAGCGCCACGTCCTTGAGGATCTCGTCGGCCAGGCTGGACAGGCTTCCGGTCTCGGACGCCGCGACCTTCTGGATGCGCACCACCGAGTCGGACAGCGCCGGGAAATCGCCCTTGTGGCGCATGCGCCGCAGCAGGAATTCGAGCGTGCCGTGGCCGCCGTCGGCCGTGGCCTCGCTGTCCGCAGGTTGCAGCCAGGCCGACAAGGCCGCGTGCATGGCCCTGGCACCGTCGTAGCGCGTGCGCGCGTCGCGCGCCAGCGCGCGCTGCACGATGCCGCGCAGGCCCTCGTCCACCTTCACGTCGGCCGGCAGTTGCAGGTCCTCGTGCTGCACACGCGCCAGCGCGCGCGTCACCTCACGTTCGCGCAGCAACGGTGCGCCGGCCAGCAGCTCGGCGAGCACGACGCCGGCCGAGAACACGTCCATCGCCGGCACCGGCGCTTCGCCACGTGCCGCTTCGGGCGAGATGTAGCCGGCGGTGCCGACGATCTGTCCCTGGACCCTGCCGCTGCCGGCGGCCACGCGCGCGGCGATGCCGAAGTCCATCACGCGGGCGCGGCCGTCGCTGCCGACGAGGATGTTCGACGGCTTCAGGTCGCGGTGCACGATGCCCTGGGCATGCGCCGCCGCCAGCGCGTCCAGCACGCCCAGCATCAGCGTCACCGCGTCGCGCGCGCCATACGCCTTGCGCTGGCGCAGCGCCTCGGCCAGCGTCGGACCGGCGACGTATTCAAAAACGAGGTAGGCCTGGCCGCCCTGCTGGTCGGCCTCGAACACCGGCACGATGTGGGGATGGTTCAGGCGACTCACCGCACGCGCCTCGTGCAGCCACTGGTTCAGCGACGACGCATCGGCGTGCCGGTCCAGCAGCTTCACGGCCACCTCGCGGTCCAGGCGCGGGTCGTGCGCCAGCCACACCTGGGCCTGCGCGCCGCGACCGAGCTCACGCCGCAGTTCGAAGCGGCCCAGATGGCGCGCGGTGGCGGTATTCATCGAGTGCAGCCGCTCAGCGTGACGCACGCGCTGCCGCGGCGGCGCGCAGGCCGCCCGGCGCGCGCTGCGGCGCGCCCGCATCCAGCGGCATCGCGGCGGTCTCATGCGAGACGCGGCGCTGCTGCTGGGCCGGCGTGTCCTGCAGTGCGGCCTGCAGATCCTTCAGCCCGAACTCCAGCGCCCGGCCATAACGCTGCACGACACGCTGCAGCGCCTGCGGCTGCTGTGGCGGCGGCAGGGCCAGCGCATCAAGCGCTTCGTTGGCGGCGCTGGCGCTCAGGCGCAACTGGTCGTCGTCGCTGTCGCCGCTGCGCACCGGCGCGCTCATGGAGTGGCGGCGGATCATCGGCAGCACGCTGTCGTCCAGCCCCCAGTGGCGCGCCACCGCAATGCCTATCGCCTCGGTGTCGGCGCCCAGCACGGCCAGCGATGCGCTCTCTTCGTTCATGCCCGGCTCGTCGGGCTCGCCGGCGCGGTCCGAAGGCGCGGGCTGCATGAGGCGGCGGATCTGCACCGCTTCGTCGGCGAAGTGGTACTGCACCACCAGCCGGCCCAGGTTCTGCAGCAGCGTGATCAAGTAGACCACCTCGCCGTCGTAGCCGGCCGGGCGCAACGCCAGCGCCACCCGCCCGGCGCGCTTGACGCGCGTGATCAGGCGGTCGAGTTCCTTCGCGTCGCTGTCGTTCAGCGGGCCTGGCCACGGCCGCAGCGTGAGCGCCGCGCGGCGCACACCGTTCAGGCCCAGCATCGCGATGGCGCGCCGCACCGTCAGCACCGGGCCGCTGCCCGAGACCTGGGCGCCGCGCACCTGCGCCGTGTTGACCGCGCGCAGCAGCTCGAACGCCAGCGCCAGATCCTGCAGCACCACTTCGGCGAGTTCGATCGTGCGTTCGCGTTCCATCAATGCCAGCTTGGCCGCCTGCGCCGCCGCGCCGGGCGACGACGGCAGCACGCCGGCCGCGCGCAGCTTGTCCTGCAGCAGCGCCAGCGGGCCCGAAGCGCCGCCGGCTTGGATCTGCAGCCAGCCTTCGAGCGCGCGCGCCAGCGTGCGCGCATTGCGGTAGCGCTGGCGTTCCTGGCGGTCGGTGGCGCGATTGACGATCGCACGCAAGGCCTCCGGCACCGGATGCGCCGTGGTCCACGGCACACGCACGATGTCGCGCCCGGTGGGCGGCAGGCGGTCGATGACACGCCCGACATCGGGTTCGCCAAGCACCGGTTGGCCGGTCATGCCCTGGTGCAGCACGATGCCCAGCGCCAGCACGTCGCGCTGCGCGGCGTCGCGCGTGGCGAGCAAGGCACCGGTCTCGACGCTGCCGCCGGCGCGCTCGGCCTCGTCGGCTGCCACTTCGAGGCCGGCCAGGCGCAGCTCGCCGTTGTCGTCGACGAGCATCAGGAACGGCTGCAGGTCGTGATGCACGACGCCGCCTTCGTGCGCAAACGCCAGGCCGCCCAGGGCCTGCACCATCAGGGCCGCAATTTCGACGGCCGGCAGCCCGCTGCTGGTGAGGCGGTCACTCAGCGTCGCCGCGGCGCCGATGTCGTAGGCCACAAAAGGCCAGCCGTCCTGCAGGCCGATCTCGACCACCCGCGCCAGATGCGGATGGCTCAGCCGCGCGCCGCGATTGACGGCCTGCGCCCAGCGTTCCAGCGCCGCCGCGCCCACCGGCTGCACCCGCGGCAGCACGATCATCAGTTCGGACCCGCCATCCGCTTCGGCCGCGGCCCAGGCCATCGTGCGCTCGCTCTTGCCGAGCAGGCGCAGCAGTTGATGGCGCCCGAACATGCGCACCGCCGCCTGCGGTTTGGGGGCTGCAGGCGCGGTGGACGGATCAGGCATCACGGGAGCGGACATACGTTCGCATTGGAACCCGCCGGCGACGCCGCAAAACCTGGATCAACGGCCGATTCCGGCACTTGTTCAGGCTTCGACGAAGACGCCCTGCCCGGTGATGAAGCCGCCGCGCACCACGGCGCCGGGCTGGGCCGCCTGCACGCCGGCGATGTAGCGCGCCATCTGCTCGCGGTAGGCCGCCAGGTCCCCGGCCCGGCTGGCGAGCTTGTAGTCCAGCACCCACCAGATGTCGCCCAGTCGCACCAGACGGTCCAGCCGCAGCACGCCGCCCGCATCGGCCAGCGGCACCTCGTTGCCGGCCCAGCGCAGCGCAGCGCCGCCGAAGAAGCGCGCGCAGTCGGGGCTGGCGAGGATGCGCTGCACGTAGGCGCGCACGGCGCCGGCGTCGACATCGAAGGCCGTGGCGGCGGCCATCGACGCGTGCGCGATGCGCTCTTCGGAGCCGACGTTGCCAGCCGCAGCCGCACCGGGCTGGCCCAGCCATTCCAGCGCCCGGTGCACGGCCTGGCCCAGGCGTGCCGCCGCCGGGTTGTCGGCGCGCGTCGGCGCGCCAGGCTGACTGCGCCGCAGCAGCGTCGGCAACAGCGGCACCGTGCAGGGCGCGGTTTCCCTGGCGGTCGTGGCCGTCGTGGCGACCGTGCTGGCCATCGCGACCGTCGTCGGCGCCGGCTCCCAGGGCTGCGCCAGCGCCTGCACACGCTGCCACCACGAGCGGCCGGCGCCGGCGTGGTGCGGCTCGGTGCGGCTGAACACCAGCCATTCACGCGCGCGTGTCATCGCGACGTACAGGCCGTTGAGCTCCTCGCGCGCACGCGCCGCAAACTCCTCCTCCATCAACGGCGCCAGCGACGGCGGCACACGCGCCTCGTTGTGCACGAAGGCCAGGCGCTCGGGCGCGGCGGCGTGCACCGGCCAGTGCACGGCCAGCGTCGCGCGGTCAGGGTTGCGCGCCTCGGGATCGGCATCGACGACAAACACCGCGCGCGCCTCCAGCCCCTTTGCACCGTGCACCGTGAGCAGCCGCACGGCGTCGGCCGGCGCCGCCGGCGCGCCACGCAGCACGCCCGCCTTCAGCGCACGCACGAAGTTGTAGACGCCGGGATAACGGCCGCCGTCGTGCGCCAGCGCCGCTGCCAGCACCGCCTGCAAGGCCTGCAGCGCGCCGGCGCGGCGGGCTGCGGGCACCACGGCGACCAGCCGCGCCGGCCACTCGCCTTCGTCGACGATGCGGTCCAGCAGGTCGTGCGGCGGCAGCGCCGCGGCGGCCTGGCGCCAGCCCGCGAGCAGGCGTTGCGCACGCGCCAGCGCCGGCGGCAGCGCTTCGCGCGCGGCCAGCAGCGCGGCCAGCCAGGGCGCGCCGTGCGCCGCGTTCTTCAGCCACAGCAGATCGGCATCTGCGGCGCCGAAGAGCGGGCTCTTCAGCGCGCGCGCCAGCGACAGGTCGTGCGCCGGCGAAGCCAGCGCGTCCAGCAGCGCGGCGGCGTCCAGTGCCTCGGGCGAGTCGGCCAGCGCCAGGCTTTCGGGCGCGATGAACGGCAGCCCGGCGCGCGCCAGCGCAGCGGCCACCAGGCGCAGCATCGCACGCCGGCGCGACAGCACCATCACCTCGCCTGGCGCCACACCGTGCCGCGCGACGAGTTCGGCGATGCCCCCGGCGACCCACGCCGCCTCTTGTTCGCGCAACACCGTCTCTGCTTCGTGGCGCGCTTCGGTCAACGAGTCGCGCCAGCCGGCCGGGCCCGCCTTGGCGCGCGGCGGCGGCCGCGCGACCGCGGGCAGCGCGAGCACGCTGCCGGCGCGCGTGCTGCTGCTGGTGTGGGTGCGAAACGGCGTCCACGCGTCGACCCGCGCGGCGTCGTCGAAGACCGCGTTCAATGCGGCCAGCACCGCGGGCGCGTTGCGCCGCGTGTGGTCGCATTCGAGCACCTGGCCGGCCAGGCCTTCGACGACGAACTCGCGCGCGGCCTCGAACACGCGCGGTTCGGCGCGGCGGAAACGGTAGATGCTCTGCTTGGGGTCGCCGACGACGAACACCGACGGCCGCCGCCCGGCCGCGCCGGCATACGACGACAACCAGCCGTGCAGCGCCTGCCATTGCAGCGGGCTCGTGTCCTGGAATTCGTCGATCAGCACATGGCGCAGGCGCTGGTCCAGCCGCTCCTGCACCCAGCCGGCGAGCGCGCTGTCGCCCAGCATCCTCAGCGCCGCGCGCTCCAGATCGGCCATGTCCATCAGTCCGCGCTGATGTTTAAGGCGCGCAAATTCGGCCAGCAGCACACGCGCCAGCGCCGCCATGCGCCGGTGATCGTCGTGTGCGGCCTGCTGCTCGCACATCGCGCGCAGCAGCCGCAACTGCACACCGGCGGTGTCGGTCGCGGCCAGGCCGCCCAGGTGTTTGCGCGCTGCGCCGTCCTTCGTGAAGAGCGCGCCCCAGGCCTCGCTGAACGCGGTTTCCAGATCGCCCGCGGCGGCCGCCTCCAGCGCCGCGCGCAGGCGCGCCGCCGCGTTCTGCGGCGTGCTCTTGGGCAAGGCACCGAGCGCACGCGCCAGACGGTCGAGCTCGCCGCGCAGCGGCTCGCGCTGCAGCAGCTCCCGCGGGTCGGCCAATCCGGCGCACAGCGGCCACAGCGTGGCCGCGCTCGGCACGCTGTCGTCCAGCGTGCCGGCCGCGATGGCGCATTCGAGCTCGGTGCTCTTGCGCCACGCCGCATCCAGCCACTGCAGCAGGCCGCTGCGGCGGTGCGAGCGCACGAGCGCGAGGTAGTGCGCTCGCAGCGCGTCGTCGCCCTGCACCACGCGGTGAAACCGGCGCAGGAGTTCGGCGCGTAGGCTGCTGACGTCTTCCACCAGTTCGGCGCACGGCGGCAGCGCCAGTTCATCGAGCAACTGCAGCGGCGCGTGGCTCACGAGTTGGGCGAACCAGCCGTGGAAGGTGCGCACATCGACCGCGCGCGCGCCGTCCAGCAGCCGCGCCTGCAGGGCGCCGAGCAGCGGCGCCAGCCGCGCCGCTTCGGCGACCCCCAGGCCGCGCAGGCGCAGTTCATGCGCGCGCGCGCCATCGTCCATCAGCGGGTCGGCGAAAGCACCGAGCCAGTCGTCCAGGCGTTCGCGCATTTCGCCGGCAGCCTTGCGCGTGAAGGTGATCGCCAGAATCTGTTGCGGCTCGGCGCCGTCGAGCAGCGCGCGCAGGACGCGCGACACCAGCATCCAGGTCTTGCCGGCACCGGCGCAGGCCTCGACGACGACGCTGCGCCGCGGGTCGCAGGCCACGGCGTAGAAGGCCTCGGCGTCGACGAGCGCGCCGTCGACGCGATAGGCCGCGGCGTTCATGGCCATGCCCCTTGCCCGATGCGCCGCGCGAGCAACCCCTGGTGGTGGTGCGGCGCGTTCATGGCGCACTCCAGTGATCGCGTCGGCACAGGCCGCGCGCCTCGCAGGTTTCGCACACCGCCCCTTCGCCGAGCGCCGGCAGGCCGGCGCCGTCGCGCAGACGCTGCAGTTCGCGGCCGATCTCTTCGACCAGCACGGCCGCGCTGTGGCCGACGTCGGGATGTTCGATCGCCAGCGGCGCCTTTGCATCGTCCAGCGCCAGATACAACGCCGAGCGCGCCTCGGGTTCGAGCGCGGCGTAGAACGCGAGCTGGGTGTCCTCCAGCGCATCGGCCACGCGGGCTTTCAGGCCTTGCACGCTGCCGGTCTTGTAGTCGATGAGTTGCAGGCTGCCGTCGGCGCCGCGATCCAGGCGGTCGAGCACACCGCGCAGCGTCTGCGGGGCCCATGCGGCGGGTTCGGCGCTGAGGCTGGTTTCACCGGCCTGCCAGCGCCAGCCCTGGGCCTCGCGCGCGGCCAGCCACCGCAGATACGCCGGCGCGAAGAGCTCGAAGCTGGCGCGGTAGGGCAGCAGCTCAGCCGCGTCCAGCCCTTGTTCGACGGTCACGTCATCGGCGGCGCGCATCAGCGCCGCCGGCGCAGCCTCGCTGTCGTCGCGTGTCTGGTGAAAGCGGTGCAGCACGGCGTGCAGCCAGGTGCCGTAGTCGCGCTTTTCGAGACCGGCTTCGAGTTCGTCGCGCTCGCTCAGGCGCAGCACGGCACGCGAAAAAAAGCGATAAGGGCAAGCGCGCAGCGCCTCGACGGCGCTGGCGCTCAGCGCCGCGGGCAGATCGTGCGGTGCGCTCGGCGCCGGGCGCCATAGGGGCGTCGGCTCGACGCTCTGCAACGCGCTCTGCCAGCGCCGTTCCGGCGCCAGCGCAACGCCAGCCTGCAGGCGCCGCAGCACCAGCGCTTCAACCTCGGGGCTGGGGGCCAGCGGTTCGTCGTCGTCCAGGCGCCGGCGCAGCAGGCTGAGCATCGGCACGCGCAGCAGTTGCGCGAAGGCCAGGCGCTGGCGCAGGTGGCGACTTGTCGCGCTGTCCAGCCCCAGGGCTTCGGCGAGCGCGGGGCCGATGAGCGATGGCGAGACGTTGACGGCTCCCAGGTGCGCCTGGTCGGCGCCCGGCACGACGACGTGGGCGAACGGCCGCCCGATGGCGCGCGCCAGCGGCGTCAGCACGACTTCGGCGCCGGGCTGCGGCGGCGGCACGAACTGCGCCGCTTCAAGCGTGTTTTCGACCCACGCGGTGAAGCCGCCGAGATCCAGTTGCAGGCCTTCGGCCGCGGCACGCCAGGCGCCGTCGCTTGAACGCAGGCGCAGCGCCTGCAACAGTTGTTCGCCCGCGCTGTCGTCCTGCAGGCGTGCCAGGCTGCCGTCGGCGGCCAGGCTGTCGTACAGCAGCTCGAGCCAACCGGCCAGCGTGCGTTCGCGCCGCAGCGTGAACGGCTGCAGATGGGCCAACGCGTCGGCCAGCAGCGCCGCGGCGCCAGCGTCGGCGCGGCGGCGTGGGTCGCGCCAGCGCGCTTCCAACGCATTCAGCGCGTTCAGCGCAGTCACGCCGTCAGCCTGCGCCAGCGCGGGCGGCCAGTCCTTGAGCCAGGCCAGCACGGTGTCATGGCCCGCGCCGGGCGCCGCCGCGCGCAGCAAGGCCATCAGGCGCGCTGCCGCACGTGTGGTCGACAGCGTCCAGCCGGTCTCGTCGATCAACGGCACCTGCTGGCGTTCGAGCAGCGCACGCACACGGCGCACCAGCGTGCGGTCCAGCGCCACCAGCGCCACCGGCGTGCGGCCGGCATTGAGCGCGTCGAGGACCTGTGTCGCCGCGGCCCAGGCCTCTTCTTCGGCCGCATCGCAGACCCAACGCTCGACGCTGCCCCCCGGCGGCGTGGTGTCGGCGTCGGCGTCCAGCAGCAGGACGGGCGCGCCGGAATGCAACGCCGCGGCTTGTGCCAGTTCGTCGCTGCCACCCAGGCGCAGCACGACCCACGCGCCAGGCCGGCAGTCGAACAGCGCATCGGTGGCCGCCGGCGCGCCCTGCTCGGCCCAGGCCAGCGCAGCCTGCAGCAGCGCGCCTTCGAAGGCACCCGGGCCGCCCGCCGCCGGCGCCTGCGCGCGCGCGCGCGCCCAGAACGCCGGCCGTGCGGCCGGCGGCTGCAGCAGCGCAGCGCCGCGCAGCGTCTGCGCGGCGTCGACGAACAGACTCACGACATGCGCAAAACCGCGCCGGTCGCGCTGTTCGTGCGCGCGCCCCCACGGCTGGCGCCGCAGCAACGCCGCTGCGTTGAGCGTGTCGAGTACGGTGTCGCCGCCAAGTTGGCCGGGCATCGGCAGCGGTGGCGCAGCGAGTGTCGCGGCCAGTGTCAACGGCGTCTCGATGCGCGGCAGCCAGCCGCCGTCGACGGCGAAGGCCTCGCGCGCCGGCACCAGCAAGGCGGCAAACGGCAGCAGCACGACGGCGTCGCGCGGGTTGACGCCGCGCTGCATCAGCCAGGCGCGCGAACGGCGAGCGATATCGGGCCACAGCGCAGCGCCGTCAAGGACCGTTTTTTCTATCGTTGCCATAGGTTGCAATGCCGTGCAGCGCGGGGGCGGCCGGAGGGCCTTTGTGCGAAAATTCATTGTGCCTTGCGAATGCGGCGCAACCCCTCAATCCCAGCCTCAGGCACGGAGAACGGTTCCATGAGCAGTGAATTGATCAAACACGTCACCGACGCTTCGTTCGGCAGCGACGTCCTGCAGTCCGACAAGCCGGTGCTGGTGGACTATTGGGCCGAGTGGTGCGGCCCGTGCAAGATGATCGCCCCCATCCTCGACGAGGTGTCCAAGGACTACGGCGAACGTGTGCAGGTCGCGAAGATGAACGTCGACGAGAACCGCGACGTGCCGCTGCAGTTCGGCATCCGCGGCATTCCGACGCTGATGCTGTTCAAGGGCGGCAAGGTCGTCGGCACCATGGTCGGCGCGCACCCGAAAGCGAAGTACACCGCCTTCCTCGACGGTCATCTATAATTCGGCATCGGCGCTTGCCGCCCCTCGCGGGTGACGGGCGCCGACCGACACGCCACCACGCCCCGACCCTTCGTCGGCGCGAGCCGGCCACCCAAGCGGTGGCGCGTGGAACAGGCGTCCAACTCCAGCTTCCTGCCGTGCCATGCGGCGCCGTTCGTCGGCGCACGCAGCGCCGCAACCAAGGTCGCGCTTCATGCATCTTTCCGAACTGAAGGCCCAGCACGTTTCCGAGCTCATCAAGATGGGCGAAGCGCTGGAAATCGAGAACGTCGCCCGGCTGCGCAAGCAGGAGCTGATGTTCGCGATCATGAAAAAGCGCGCCAAGGGCGGCGAACAGGTTTTCGGCGACGGCGTGCTCGAGGTGCTGCCCGACGGCTTCGGCTTCCTGCGCAGCATCGAAGCCAGCTACATGGCGTCCACCGACGACATCTATCTGTCGCCAAGCCAGATCCGCCGCTTCAACCTGCACACCGGCGACAACGTCGAAGGCGAGGTGCGGGTGCCCAAGGACGGTGAACGTTACTTCGCGCTCGTGAAGGTCGACCGCGTGAACGGCGTGACGCCCGAGGAGAGCAAGCACAAGATCATGTTCGAGAACCTGACGCCCTTGTTCCCCAAGGAGCAGTTCAAGCTCGAACGCGACATCAAGGCCGAAGAGAACATCACCAGCCGCATCATCGATCTCATCGCGCCCATCGGCAAAGGCCAGCGTGCGCTGCTGGTGGCGCAGCCCAAGACCGGCAAGACGGTGATGATGCAGCACCTGGCGCACGCCATCGTCGCCAACCACCCGGAAGTGCACCTGATCGTGCTGCTCGTCGACGAGCGGCCCGAGGAAGTGACGGAAATGCTGCGCACGGTGCGCGGCGAGGTCATCAGCTCCACTTTCGATGAACCCGCGGCGCGCCACGTGCAGGTGGCCGAGATGGTGATCGAACGCGCCAAGCGCCTGGTCGAGATGAAAAAGGACGTCGTGATCCTGCTCGACAGCATCACGCGCCTGGCGCGCGCCTACAACAACGTGCTGCCGTCCAGCGGCAAGGTGCTCACCGGCGGCGTCGACGCCAATGCGCTGCAGCGCCCGAAGCGCTTTTTCGGCGCCGCGCGCAACGTCGAGGAAGGCGGCTCGCTGACCATCATCGGCACCGCGCTCATCGACACCGGCTCGCGCATGGACGAGGTGATCTACGAAGAATTCAAGGGCACCGGCAACTGCGAGATCCATCTCGACCGCCGCATGGCCGAAAAGCGCGTCTATCCGTCGATCCTCATCAACAAGAGCGGCACGCGGCGCGAAGAGCTGCTGCTCAAGCCAGAAATCCTGCAGAAGAGCTGGATTCTGCGCAAGCTGCTGTACCCGATGGACGAGATCGAGGCGATGGAGTTCATCCTCGAAAAGATGAAGGCCAGCAAGAACAACCTCGACTTCTTCGACATGATGCGAAGGGGCGGCTGAGTTATACTCAGCGGTTTTTCGCCACTACAGGAAAGTGCGCTGCGCTTCAGCAGCGTGGCTGCCGCAACCGCACGAGGCACGACATGAAAGAAGGCATCCATCCGAACTACCGCGAGGTCTGCATTCAGGACCTGAGCAATGGTTTCAAGTTCGTCACGCGCTCGTGCCTGACGACCAAGGAAACCATCAAGATGGAAGACGGCCGCGAACTGCCGCTGATGAAGGTGGAAGCCACCAGCGAGACGCACCCGTTCTACACCGGCACGCAGAAGAGCATCGACAACCTGGGCGGCCGGGTCGAAAAGTTCCGCAACAAGTTTGCGCGCGTGGGGCTGAAGAAGTCCACGTCCGAACCCGCGGCCTGAATCCAGGCGGCACGATGCCAGGCGCAGCTTCGGCTGCCGTCCCTATGAAAAGGCAGCTTCGGCTGCCTTTTTCGTGGGCCGGCGCTGGCATCATGCGCACCCAGTGAACAGCCCCAATCCTGCCCTCGTCACGCAGCGCGGCGCGCGCCGCATTCCGCGCCTGGCACTGCTGATCTTCTGCGCCGCCTACGTGCTGCCGGGCGTGTTCCAGCGCGACCCCTGGCGCAACGCCGACGTCACCGCTTTCGGCCAGATGGCGGCAATGGCCGATGGCCGTTCGAGTTGGTGGGCGCCGACGCTGGGCGGCGTGCCGGGTGACACCGCACTGCTGCCGCACTGGCTGGGCGCCGCCTTCATCCGGCTACTGTCGCCCACGGTCGATGCCGACGTTGCCGCGCGGCTGCCGTTCGCGCTGCTGCTGACGCTGACGCTGGCGCTGGTCTGGTACACCACCTATCACCTCGCACGCACCGAGGCCGCACAGCCGCTGGCGTTCGCGTTCGGCGGCGAGGCCGATCCGGTGGACTACGCACGCGCGATCGCCGACGGCGCGCTGCTCGCCTTGGTGGCATGCATCGGGCTGCTGCAACTCGGCCACGAGACGACGCCCGAACTCGTGCAGCTCTTCGGCGTCAGCCTGTTCCTGTGGTCGCTGGCCGCGGCGCCGTTTCGCATCTGGCCTGCGCGCCTTGCGGGCGTGGCGGCGCTGCTGATCCTGGCCGGCAGCGGCGCACCGGCGATGGGCCTGTTCATGGGCCTGGGCGGCAGCGTCGTTGCTTGGCGTTCGAGTTATGCGCAGGTGCGCCGCTTCACGCCCTGGCTGCTGACCGGCGTGGTGCTGGCGGCCGCGCTCGGTGCCGTGTTCCATGCCTGGCGCGTGCGCACTGTGGCGCCGCAAGCGCCCGAGGTGCTGGTGCTCGGCCGCCAGTGGGCCTGGTTTCTGTGGCCCGCGTGGCCGCTGGTGTTGTGGACGCTCTGGCGCTGGCGCCACCATCTGCTGCACCGCCATCTGTCGATACCGCTGAGCACCGTGCTGGTGGCGATGGCCGCCAACGCGGCGATGAACGGTTCCGACCGTGCGTTGATGCTGGCGCTGCCCGGCATGGCGGTGCTGGCCGCTTTTGCGCTGCCCACCTTCAGCCGCAGCACCTCGGCTGCCGTCGACTGGTTCTCGATCTGCTTCTTCACCATCGCCGCGATCGCCATCTGGGTCATCTACGCGTCGGTGCAGACCGGCGTGCCGGCGCGCCCGGCGGCCAACATCGCGCGCATCGCGCCCGGCTTCGTGCCGCAGTTCGGCTGGATCGAGATGCTGCTCGCCGCGCTCGCCACAATGGCGTGGCTGTGGCTGGTGCGCTGGCGCACCGGCCGCCACCGTGAAGCGGTGTGGAAGAGCATGGTGTTGCCGGCCGCCGGCGTCGCGCTGTGCTGGCTGCTGCTGATGACGCTCGGGCTGCCGATGCTGGACTATGCGCGCAGCCCGCGGCCGCTGGTGGAACGCATCGCCGCCCATGTGCCCAGCGACGCCTGCATCGCCGGGCCCACGCTGAGCCCGGTGATGGTCGCTGCCCTGGAGGTGTTCGGACCCTACCGCGTCGATGCGCGACCCGGCGCCGCCGCCGGCCGCTGCACCTACATGGCGCGTGTCGTGCGCGTCAAGGCGCTGCCGCCGGTGCCCGCGGGCTGGGCCGCCATTGCCGTGGTGCAAGGCCCGCGCGACCGCGACGAAGGCACCGCGCTGTACCGCCGTCAGGCGGTGACGGCGGCGCCGCTGCGCTGACGCACGCGCAGCGCCGGAAATCCGAGCCGGAAGCGCGAGCCCTTGCCGGGTTCGCTCTGCACGTCGATGCTGCCGCCGTGGCGCTGCACCACGTGCTTGACGATGGACAGCCCGAGCCCGGTACCGCCGGTGTCGCGCGAGCGGCTGCTGTCGACGCGGTAGAAACGTTCGGTCAGGCGCGGTAGATGCTCACGCGCGATGCCGACGCCGGTGTCGCTGACCTCCAGTTCGGCGCCGCCGTCGTCGTGCCAGCTCCAGCGCAGTTCGATGCGGCCGCCTTCGGGCGTGTAGCGCACCGCGTTGTTCACGAGGTTGCCGATGGCGCTGCGCAGCTCGCTGTCGTTGCCGGCGATTTCGGCGTCACCGCCGCCGCTGACCGTGATCGCATGACGACCTCCCGACAACGAAGCCGCGTCGACGCCGGCCTGTTTCATCAGCGCCGCCACCTGCAGCCAGTGGTCGGCCGGCGGCCGGGGGCTGCCCTCAAGCTGCGCCAGCGTCAGCAGGTCGGCCACCAGCGCCTGCATACGCTCGGTCTGCTGAGCCATCAGCTTCAGCACGCGCTCGCGTTCGACATCGCTCAGCGGCAGCGACGCCATCGTCTCGACGAAGCCGGACAGCACCGTCAACGGCGAGCGGATCTCGTGCGAGACGTTGGCGACGAAATCGCGTCGCATCGCGTCGGTGCGTTCGTGCTCGGTGATGTCCTGCGACAGCACCAGCTTCATGCCGTCGCCGTAGGGACGCACCAGCACCTGCAGCGTGCTGCGACCGAGCGGGCTGGGGAAACTCACCGCGTCGTCGAAGCTGCCGTTCTGCAGATGGGCCACGAAGACCGGTGAGCGCACGAGGTTGGTCAGGCGCTGGCGGCGGTCGCGCACCGGATCGAGACCGAAGTGCTCGGCAGCGGCCGAGTTGCACCAGTCGATCTGGTCGTTGGCGTCGATCATCAGAACACCGCCCGGCGACGCTTCGATCGCCGACAGGAATTGCGCCAGCCGGCTGCGTTCGGCGCCGACGGCGAGTTCGCGCAGACGCAGCGCGCGTTCGATGCGGTAGCCCAGTTCACCCCAGAAGCCGGCATTGCGTGGCGCAGCGCCGCTCTGCGGCCCGCGCAGCCATTGCATCAGGCGATGGCCGCGCCAGCCGTCCGCGAGGTCAACGAGCACCACGCCGAGCGCCGCGCCCGCCACGCTGCCCGGCCAGGGTTCGCCGATCCAGTCGCCGACGACGCGGCCCAGCAGCGCGCCGGCGAACAGCGCCACCACGGCGGCCAGCGTGCGCGGCAACAACCAGCTCATGGCCGAACGCAGCCCGTTCAGGCCGCGACCGTGCCCAGTTGCTGCGTCATGCGGTAGCCGGCACCACGCACGGTCTCGATGAGCGCGGCGCACTGCGCCGGTGCCAGCGCCTCGCGCAGGCGTTTGACGTGCACGTCGACCGTGCGCTCCTCGATGAACACATGGTCGCCCCAGACGCGGTCGAGCAACTGGGCGCGGCTGTGCACGCGCTCGGGGTGCGTCATCAGGAAGTGCAGCAGGCGGAATTCGGTCGGACCGATCTTCACCTCACGCAGGCCCTCGGGCAGGTGCCGCGTCACGCGGCGTGTCGCCGGGTCCAGCCGCAGGCCGGCGATCTCGACCGCGCTGTCCAGCGCCTGCGGTGCCTTGCGGCGCAGCAGCGCGCGCATGCGCGCCAGCAGTTCCTGGGTCGAGAACGGCTTGGGCAGATAGTCGTCGGCACCGGCGTCCAGCCCGCCGATCTTGTCGCTCTCGGCGGCACGCGCGGTCAGCATGATGATCGGCAGCTCGCGCGTGCGCGACTGCGAGCGCCAGCGCTTGGCCAACTGCAGCCCCGACTGACCCGGCAACATCCAGTCCAGCAGCACCAGATCGGGCAGTTCGCGGTCCACCGAAGCCAGCGCCCGTTCGGCATCGGCCGCGATGACGACCTCGTAGCCGGCATGGCGCAGGTTGATGCTTATCAGCTCGGCGATCGCCGATTCGTCCTCGACCACCAGCACGGTGCTGCTCATGTGCCCATTCCCTTCATCGCACCGCATCCTCGACGGCTTGCACCGAGCTGTGGCGTACGTCCGTGCCCTTGACGATGTAGATGATGGCCTCGGCCAGGTTCTTCGCGTGGTCGCCGACACGCTCGATCGCCTTGGCGACGAACACGAGATCGATGCTCGACGAGATCATGCGCGGATCTTCCATCATGTACGTGATCAGCTTGCGCAGCAGACCGTCGAACTCCTGGTCGATCTGGTCGTCCTGCTTCAGCACTTCCAGCGCCTTGCTAGTGTCCAGGCGTGCGAAGGCGTCGAGCGATTTGCGAAGCTGTGCGATCGCGAGCTCGGCCTCGAACTGCAGATCGGCCACCGGCAGCCGCAGCCGGCTCGAGACGCCGGTGTTGATGAGCCGCTGCACCGTGCGCGCGATGCGCGCCGCTTCGTCGCCCACACGTTCGAGGTTGGCGATCGTCTTGCTGATCGCGATCAGCAACCGCAGGTCGCGCGCCGTGGGCTGGCGGCGCGCGATGATGTTGGACAGATCGCGGTCGATCTCGACCTCCATCCGGTTCACGCGTTCTTCCTGCTGCAGCACCTGGCTGGCGGTGTCGCCGCTGAACTGCGTCAGCGCATACAGCGCCTGCGCCACCTGCGATTCCACCAGGCCGCCCATTTCGAGCACGCGGCTGGAGATGCCCGAGAGTTCAGCGTCGAACTGCGTTGAAAGATGTTTGTCGCTCATGTGGGTGCTCCGTCGCGCATCAGCCGAAACGACCGGTGATGTAGTCCTCGGTGTCCTTCTTCTTCGGCTTCATGAAAACATCCGTCGTGGCGCCGAACTCGACCAGGTCGCCCAGGTACATGTAGGCCGTGTAGTCGCTGCAGCGCGCCGCCTGCTGCATGTTGTGGGTGACGATCATCACCGTGTAGTCGGCCTTCAGTTCGTGGATCAGCTCCTCGATCTTGCCGGTGGAGATGGGGTCCAGCGCCGAGCAGGGCTCGTCGAGCAGCAGCACCTCGGGCTTGATGGCGATGCCGCGCGCGATGCACAGCCGCTGCTGCTGGCCGCCCGACAGGCCGGAGCCGCTCTGCGCCAGCTTGTCCTTCACCTCGTTCCACAGCGCGGCTTTCTTCAGCGCCCATTCGACACGCTCGTCCATCTCCACGCGCGGCAAGGTCTCGAACAGGCGCACGCCGAACGCGATGTTGTCGTAGATCGACATCGGGAACGGCGTCGGCTTCTGGAAGACCATGCCGATCCTGGCGCGGATCAGCGACACGTCCATCTTCGTCTTCAGGATGTTTTCGCCGTCGATGTTGATCGCGCCTTCGGCACGCTGCTCCGGGTAGAGCTCGAACATGCGGTTGAAGGTACGCAGCAGCGTGCTCTTGCCGCAACCCGAGGGGCCGATGAACGCCGTCACCTTGCGTTCGGGGATGTCGAGGTGGATGCGCTTCAGCGCGTGGAAGCTGCCGTAGAAGAAGTTCAGGTCACGCACCGAGATCTTGACCTTTTCGGTGGTGGGCAGGTCGACCGCACGGTCCATCGCTGGGCCCTTCAGTGTTTGTTTCTGAACAGGACGCGCGCTGCAATGTTCAGCGCCAGCACGCCCATCGTGATGAGCAAGACCCCCGCCCAGGCCAGCTTCTGCCAGTTCTCGTAGGGGCTCATCGCGAACTTGAAGATCGTCACCGGCAGGCTCGCCATCGGCTCGCCCAGGTCGGTGGTGAAAAACTGGTTCGACAGCGCCGTGAACAGCAGTGGCGCCGTCTCGCCGGCGACGCGCGCCAGCGCCAGCAGCACGCCGGTGATGACGCCGGAGCGCGACGCCTTCAGCGTCACCGCCAGGGTGACCTTCCACTTCGGCGTGCCTAAAGCGTACGCCGCTTCGCGCAGTGCCGGCGGCACCAGCGCGAGCATCGTCGCCGTGCTGCGGATCACGACCGGAATCACGATCAGTGCCAGTGCCAGCGCACCGGCCACGGCCGAGAAGCTCTTCGCGCGCGCCACCACCACCGAATAGATGAACAGGCCGATGACGATGGACGGCGCCGACAGCAGGATGTCGTTGATGAATCCGGTGCTGCGGCCGAGCCAGCCGCGCTGGCCGTATTCGGTGAGATAAATGCCGGCGAGCACGCCGATCGGCGTGCCCAGCGCGGTAGCCAGCGACACCATGATCAGCGAGCCGACGATGGCATTGGCGAGGCCGCCGACCTCGGCCAACGGCGCCGGCGTCGAGACCGTGAACAACTGCAGCGACAGGCCACCGATGCCGAGCCTTACGGTCTCGACAAGGATCCAGACGAGCCAGAAGACACCGAAGGCCATCGCCGCCAGCGCCAGTGTCAGGGCGACGGCGTTGACGCGTTTGCGCCGGCGATGCAGCGCCAGCCGGCGGCCGTCGAGCACGGCCGCGTTCATGAATGCCTCCCCTCGCCGCGCTTCAGACGCATCAGCAGCAGGCGCGAGAACGACAGCACCACGAAGGTGATGAAAAACAGCACCAGGCCGAGGTAGATGAGCGACGCCTGGTGCAGCCCTTCACCCGCCTCGGCAAACTCGTTCGCGAGCGCCGACGGGATGCTGTTGGCGGCCTGGAACAGCGACAGTGAATCGAGCTGGTTGAAGTTGCCGATGACGAACGTCACCGCCATGGTTTCGCCGAGTGCTCGGCCCAGGCCGAGCATGATGCCGCCGACGACGCCGGTCTTGGTGTACGGCAGCACGACGCGCCAGACGACCTCCCAGGTCGTCGAGCCCAGGCCGTAGGCCGACTCCTTGAGCATCGCCGGCGTCACCTCGAAGACGTCACGCATCGTCGCCGCGATGAACGGGATGATCATGATGGCCAGGATGATGCCCGCCGACAGCAGCCCGATGCCCACCGGCGGGCCGCTGAACAGCGCGCCCAGCAGCGGCACGCCGCCGAAGGCCGCCTGCAGTGGCGCCTGCACCCAGCTCGCCAGCAAGGGCCCGAAGACCAGCAGGCCCCACATGCCGTAGACGATGGACGGCACCGCCGCCAGCAGCTCGATCGTCACGCCCAGCGGCCGCTTGAGCCACTTCGGCGACAGCTCGGTCAGGAACATCGCGATGCCGAAGCTCACCGGCACCGCGATCAGCAACGCGATGAACGAGGTCATCAGCGTGCCGTAGATCATCACCAGGCCGCCGAACTTCTCCTGCACCGGATCCCAGTCCTTGGACCATAGGAAACCGAGACCGAACTCGCGGATGGCCGGCGCGGCACCCACCACCAGCGACGCGATGATGGCGACCAGCAGACCCAGCGTCAGCAGCGCCGCCCCATGGCTGAGCGCGGAAAACAAGGTATCGGCCCAGGGGGCGCGCCGGCGGCGCGTGGGCGGTTCGCCGCGCGGAGTGGCTCGCTCCATCGCATCGGGCTGTTCGTCACCGTCATACGGCGTGACGGGCAGTGTAGCGGCCATGGTCGACCAGCCGGCTTACTGGAGGGCGATCGCCTTGCCCGTCGTGTCCTTCAGGCTGTTGGCCCATTCCTTGCGGATCAGCACCTTCACACTGGCGGGCAGCGGCACGTAGTCCAGTTCCTGGGCCATCTGGTCGCCGTGCGTGTACGCCCAGTCGAAGAACTTCAGCGTCGTCGCCGCTTCGGCGCGCTTGTCCTGAGCCTTGTGCATGAGGATGAAGGTGGCACCGGTGATGGGCCAACTGTCGTTGCCCGGCTGGTTCGTCAGCACCTGGTAGAAGCTCTTGTTCCAGTCGGCGCCGGCAGCCGCTGCCTTGAAGCTGGTGTCGTCGGGCGACACGTAGCGGCCGGCCGCGTTGGCCAACTGCACATAGGCCATCTTGTTCTGCTTGGCGTACGCGTATTCGACGTAGCCGATCGCGTTCGGCAGCCGCTGCACGTAGCTCGAGACACCTTCGTTGCCCTTGCCGCCCACACCCAGCGGCCAGTTCACCGCCGTGCCTTCACCGACCTTGGACTTCCAGTCGGCGTTGACCTTGGACAGGTAGTTCGTGAACAGGAAGCTGGTGCCCGAACCGTCGGCGCGGCGCACGACGGCGATGGCGGCATGGGGCAGCTTCACATCGGGATTCAGCACCGCGACGGCGGCGTCATTCCACTTGGTGATCTTGCCAAGGTAGATGTCGCCGAGCACGGCGCCGCTGAGCTTGAGCTGGCCGGCGGCGATGCCGGCCACGTGCACCACGGGCACGACGCCGCCGATCACGGTGGGGAACTGGATCATGCCGTCCCGAGCCAGATCCTCGTCGGTCAGCGGCATGTCGCTGGCGCCGAAGTCGACCGTCTTGCTGCGGATCTGCTTAATGCCGGCACCTGAGCCCACCGACTGGTAGTTGATGCGCACGCCCGTGGCCTTGTTGTAGGCGTCGGCCCACTTGGCGTAGACGGGCGCGGGGAAGGACGCACCGGCACCGGTGGCGCCTTCGGCCAGCGCGACGCCCGCGGCCAGCGTCAGCGAAACGCCGAGGCATGCAACATGAAGAATGTTCGGGGTCATGATGACAGCTTCCATGGCTACTGAAGATGTCGCCACTGTAGAAAGCGTGTGTGACGCCGCTGTGACATCCGCTCGGACCGACACCACGCGGCCATCGCGGTGTCACGCCGTTGTCATGCGGACTGCGTTGGCCGTGCGTCGGCGATTCAGCCGCGCACGGCGGCGTCGGCCAGTCGTTCGGCGCAGCGCCGGCCCGTCTCGGCGTCGCGCGCCTCGACCATCACCCGCAGCACAGGCTCGGTGCCTGAAGCGCGGATCAGCACACGCCCGGCATCGCCGAGTTCGCGCGCCACGGTCTGCTGCACATCGTCGAGCGCGCCGTTCTTTCGCCAGTCGCCGCCTTCGCGCAGGCGCACATTGAGCAAGGTCTGCGGGAACAGCGCCAGGCCGTCCAGCAGCGCAGCCAGCGGCTTCCCGCTGCGCCGGATGGCCTGCAGGATCTGCAGCGCGCTGACGATGCCGTCGCCGGTGGTGTGGCGGTCCAGCGCCAGCAGATGGCCTGAACTTTCGCCGCCGAGCTGCCAGCGCCGCGCCACCAGTTCCTCGAGCACATAACGGTCACCGACGCGCGCGCGCACCAGCTCGATGCCGTGGCCCTTGAGCGCCTGCTCGACGGCCATGTTCGTCATCAGGGTGCCGACCACGCCGGGCACCGCCTGGCCTTGCGCCAGGCGGTCGCAGGCCAGCACGTACAGCAGCTCGTCGCCATTGAAGAGCCGGCCCTGGGCGTCGACGATTTGCAGCCGGTCGGCGTCGCCGTCGAGCGCGATGCCGTAGTCGGCGTGGTGTTCGGCCACCGCCTGCACCAGCGCGGCCGGCGAGGTGGCGCCGAAGCCGGCATTGATGTTCAGCCCATCGGGCTCGCAGCCGATCTTGATGACCGTCGCGCCCAGTTCGTGGAAGACATCGGGTGCCACGTGGTACGCCGCGCCATGCGCCGCGTCGACGACGATGGTCAGGCCGCGCAGCGACAGGCTGTGCGGCACGGTGCTCTTGCAGAATTCGATGTAGCGGCCGCTGGCGTCGTCGAGCCGGCGCGCCTTGCCCAGACCGCTGGAGTCGGTCCACTGCGGTGCTTCGTCGAGCGCCGCTTCCACCGCGCGCTCCCATTCGTCGGGCAGCTTCTCGCCGTTGGCGGAAAAGAACTTCACGCCGTTGTCGGCGAACGGGTTGTGCGAGGCGCTGATGACGACGCCGAGGTCGAGCCGGAGCGCACGCGTGAGATAGGCCACGCCCGGCGTCGGCAGCGGCCCGCTGAGCAGCACATCGACGCCGGCCGATGCAAAGCCGGCTTCCAGCGACGACTCGATCATGTAGCCCGAGATGCGCGTGTCCTTGCCGATCACGACCGTCGGTCTGGGCGTCGAACGTCGCAGCACATGGCCGACCGCATGGCCCAGACGCAGCATGAAGTCGGGCGTGATCGGCGCGCGGCCGACGGTGCCGCGGATGCCGTCGGTGCCGAAGTGGGTTCTGCTCATGGCTGCGGATTGTCAGTGCAAGGATCAAATGGCCGCGCGTGGCGCCGGCGCGCGACATGGCGGGATTGTGAGTTTTTGTGCGGCCTGCATCGCGGGTTCACGGTCGGCAGGCCTGCCAGACCTTCAGCGCGTCCACGGTGGCGGCGACATCGTGCACACGCACCACCGCGGCGCCACGCTCCACCGCCATCAGCGCCGCCGCCACGCTGGCACTGGCGCGCTCCGCTGCCGGCCTGCCGGTGATCGTACCCAGCGTCGACTTGCGCGACCATCCCACCAGCAGCGCACGCCCCAGCACCAGCAGCTCAGCCTGCCGCCTCAGCAGCGCCAGGTTGTGTTCCATCGTCTTGCCGAAGCCGATGCCGGGGTCGAGCACGACACGCTCGGCCGCGATGCCGGCGTTCTGCAACAGCGCCAGACGCGCAGCCAGGAACTGCCGCACCTCGAGCACGACATCGTCGTAGTGCGGCGCCCGCTGCATGACACCGGGCTCGCCCTTCATGTGCATGATGCAGACGCCTGCCGCGGGGTGCGCGGCCAGCACCTGCAGCGCGCCCGGCCGCTGCAGCGCGCGTACGTCGTTGACGATGTCGACGCCCAGATCGAGCGCAGCCTGCATCACCTCGGGCTGGCTGGTGTCCACCGACACCGGCACGCCCAGCGTGACGGCGTGGCGCAGCACCGGCAGCACACGCCGCAGTTCCTCCGCCACGTCGGGCGTTGCGGCGCCCGGTCGCGTTGATTCACCGCCGATGTCGAGCAGCTCCGCGCCTTCGCGCAGCAAGGCATCGCAGCGCGCCGCAGCGGCATCGGCATCGACGAACAGGCCACCGTCGGAGAACGAATCCGGCGTCACGTTGACGATGCCCATCACACGCGGTTGCGCAAGATCGATGCGAAATCCAGCGGTCTGCCAATGCATGGTCGAAACGCTTGTCGGCAAAACGAAGCGGGGCCTGAGCCCCGCTTCGATGTCGCGCCGCCGATCAGGCGGTGGCCGGCGCGCCGTCGGCGCTGACCGGCGGCGGTGTGCCGCCGGGCTTGGAGCTCGATGGCGTCCAGTCTTTCGGCGGCCGCGGCGGCTTGCCCGACATGATGTCGTCGATCTGGTCACTGTCGATGGTTTCCCATTCGAGCAACGCATGCGCCATCGCGTGCATCTTGTCTTTGTGGTCTTCGATCAGCTTGCGTGCAGTGGTGTACTGCTCGTCGATGATGCGGCGGATCACGGCATCGACCTTGCGCATCGTCTCCTCGGACATCGAGGTCGTCTTGGTGACCGAGCGGCCGAGGAAGACTTCGCCCTCGTTTTCGGCATAGACCATGGGGCCGAGCTCGTCGGTCATGCCGTAGCGCGTGACCATGTCGCGTGCGATCGCCGTCGCGCGCTCGAAGTCGTTGCTGGCGCCGGTGGTCATCTGGTTCATGAACACCTCTTCCGCGATGCGGCCACCGAAGAGCACGCTGATGGTCGACAGCATGCGCTCCTTGTCCATGCTGTAGCGATCGCCCTCGGGCAACTGCATCGTCACGCCGAGCGCGCGCCCGCGCGGAATCACGGTGACCTTGTGCACCGGGTCGGTCTTCGGCAGCAGGCGCGCCACCAGCGCGTGGCCGGCCTCGTGATAGGCGGTGTTGCGGCGCTCGTCCTCGGGCATGACCATGGACTTGCGCTCCGGCCCCATCATGATCTTGTCCTTGGCCTTCTCGAAATCGACCATCTCGACGACGCGGCCGCTGCGCCGGGCGGCGAACAGCGCCGCTTCGTTGACGAGGTTCGCCAGGTCGGCACCGCTGAAGCCCGGCGTGCCGCGCGCCAGGATGTCGGCACGGATGTCCTGCCCCACCGGCACCTTGCGCATGTGCACGTTGAGGATCTGCTCGCGGCCACGCACGTCGGGCAGCGTGACGTAGACCTGGCGGTCGAAACGGCCGGGGCGCAGCAGCGCGGGGTCGAGGATGTCGGGCCGGTTGGTAGCGGCCATCACGATGACGCCGAGGTTGGTTTCGAAGCCATCCATCTCGACCAGCATCTGGTTCAGCGTCTGCTCGCGCTCGTCGTTGCCGCCGCCGAGACCGGCGCCGCGGTGGCGACCGACGGCGTCGATCTCATCGACGAAGATGATGCACGGCGCGCTCTTCTTGGCCTGCTCGAACATGTCGCGCACACGCGCCGCGCCGACGCCGACGAACATCTCGACGAAGTCGGAGCCGCTGATGCTGAAGAAGGGCACCTTGGCCTCGCCGGCAATGGCTTTGGCCAGCAGAGTCTTGCCCGTGCCCGGCGGGCCGACGAGCAGCACCCCGCGCGGAATGCGGCCACCGAGCTTCTGGAACTTCTGCGGATCCTTCAGGAAGTCGACCAGTTCCTTGACCTCTTCCTTGGCCTCGTCGCAGCCGGCCACGTCGGCGAACGTGGTGGTGTTGTTGGCCTCGTCGAGCATGCGCGCCTTGCTCTTGCCGAAGCTGAAGGCGCCGCCCTTGCCGCCGCCCTGCATCTGTCGCATGAAGTAGATCCAGACGCCGATCAGCAGCAGCATCGGCCCCCAGCTCACGAGGAGGCTGACCAGGATGGACGGCTCCTCGCGCGGCTTGACGTCGAACTTCACGCCGTAGTTGATGAGGTCGCCGACAAGCCCGCGGTCCAGATAGGTGGCGGTGCTGCGCAGACGCTTGTCGTCTGTGGTGACCGCGGAGATTTCGGTGCCGCCGCCCGGGCTTTCCTGCAGCACGACCGACTTGATGCGCTTGGCGCGCACTTCTTCCAGGAAATCGGAATAACCGATCTGGCTGCCCGTCGTCGTCGTGCGGTCGAACTGTTTGAACACCGTGAACAGCACGAGGGCGATCACGAGCCAGACAGCGACCTTGGAAAACCATTGATTGTTCACCGCGGCTCCTTTTCCAGTTCAGCGGTTCGGTGGCATGGGCCACCGACTTCCACGGCATATCGGGCCGATTCTAAAGTAGTCAAGTCCGCTGCCCTGCCTCGTAAAACCTCGCGCCGACACGGTGAATGCAAGCCAGTTCACGCTTTCGCGAGCGCCGCATGGGGCTTTGGACCGATGCCCACCAAAAAGGTTTCGGCGGACTTGTCACGGGACGCTTTCGGCTTCATCGGCTTGACGACGCGGAAGCTGTCCTTGAAGAGTTTTGCAAGCTGGCTGTAGCCGCTGCCGTGGAAAGCCTTGCAGATCAACGCACCCTCGGGGCGCAGATGCCGCAACGCAAACTCGACCGCCAGCTCCACCAGGTGCGCCACGCGCGCGGCATCCGACGCCGCGATGCCGGACAGATTGGGTGCCATGTCCGAGACCACCAGGTCCACGGCGCGCCCGGCCAGCGTCTGCTCCAGCACGGCCAGCACGCTCTCTTCGCGGAAATCGCCCTGGATGAAGGTGACGCCTTCGATGGGCTCGAACTCCAGCAGGTCGAGCGCGATGATGCTGCCGTCGAGTGTGCCGGCCGCCGCGCCGGCGGGCGCAAAACGCCGCCGCAGGTATTGGCTCCAGGCGCCCGGCGTGGCGCCCAGATCCACCACCACCTGGCCGGGCCGAACAAGCGCCAGCGCCTCGTCGATCTCCTTGAGCTTGTAGGCCGCGCGCGCACGGTAGCCGTCGCGCTGCGCCATCTTCACGTACGGGTCGTTCAGATGATCGTGCAGCCAGGCGCGGTTGACGTTCTTGTTCTTGGTTTTCATCGGCAGTCGATAATACGGGTATGCCCGCCCTCATCCTGACCCCCGCCCAGCGCAAAACCCATCGCGCCGATGCCCACCATCTGAACCCGGTCGTGCAGATCGGCAACGACGGCGCCACGGCGGCCGTCATCAAGGAAATCGATCAGGCGCTGAAGTCGCACGGGCTCATCAAGGTGCGGGTGTTCTCCGACGATCGCAGCGCGCGCGAAGCCTTGCTGGGCGACCTCAGCGAACGGCTGGATGCGGCGCCCATCCAGCACATCGGCAAGCTGCTTGTGCTGTGGCGTCCGATGCCGCCGAAGGAAAAAGCCGAGCGCGACGATGCGCGCATGGCCGGGCCGAGGGTTGTCAAGCTGGTGTCGTTTTCGAAGAGCGGCAACCACCGCGCCACCGTGAAAAAGGTGAAGGTCTTCGGCAACCAGCGCGTCACCGCGGGCGGCCAGATCAAGCGCGTGAAGTCGCGCACAAGCAGCGTCAAGAAGAAGCAGGCCGAGTAGGCAGGGGCTCGGGCCGGCACGCCGCGCGCCAGGCCAGGGCCAGCACCAAAAGGCCCTTGACGGCGAAAAGCAGCATGCTCAGCGCATGCCACTGGCCGAAGCCCAGCGTGCCCTGGCCGAAGCGGGCGGCTTCCATCATCGGCACGACGACGAAGTAGCCTGCCACGGTGCACGCGATCGTGCCCAGCACCAGCGCCATCTCCAGACCGAACTGGGCCGCCTCGCCGCGGCGCGCCTGCGCGCGCTGCAGCAACAGCAGCAGCACCGCGATGACGAGGCTGGTGTGGGCTTCCTGCGCGAACAGGCACGCCACCATGCGGCCGGCGTCCGACGGCAGCAGCGTCGCGAAGGCGGACGGCGCCGCCAGCAACGCCACGCACAGCAGGCCGCCGGCCCACAGGCCGGGCAGCAGGCGGCGCCAGCGTTCGAGGGTCATGCGACGTAGCGCACTTCCATGATTTCCCAGTGCTTCAGCCCCCCGGGTGCCTGCACCTCGGCCACGTCGCCGGCAACCTTGCCGATGAGCGCGCGCGAAATGGGACTGCTGATCGAGATCAGGCCGAGCTTCAGGTCGGCCTCGTCGTCGCCGACGATCTGGTAGGTGACCTTGGCGCCGCTGTCTTCGTCTTCCAGGTCGACGGTGGCACCGAACACGACCTTGCCGCCGGCGTCCAGCGCCGCGGGGTCGATGACCTGCGCCGCCGCGAGCTTGGCATCGAGCTCCTGGATACGGCCCTCGATGAAGCCCTGCTTGTCCTTGGCCGCCTCGTACTCGGCATTCTCGGACAGGTCGCCCTGCGCGCGGGCTTCGGCGATCGCCTGGATCACCGCATGACGCTCGATGGTCTTCAGGCGGTGCAACTCTTCCTTGAGCTTTTCGGCGCCGCGACGCGTGAGGGGAATGGTGGCCATGAGAGCAAATCCGGTGGTCAAAGTGAAGCCGCCGCATGCACCCCGTCAGGGGCGGTATGCGGCGGATGGCAGGCCCGAGTTTAGTGCAGTTCGACGCCGAGTTGCGTGTGCAACTCCTGCAGCGAGACGACCTGCAGGTCGTCGTCATGCTTGAGCGCTTCGGTGGCCGCTTCGCAGCCCGCCATCGTGGTGTAGTAGGTCACGCGGTGGGCCAGCGCGGCCGTGCGGATGTAGCGCGAATCCGCAATCGCGGTACGGGTTTCGTCGACGGTCGTGAACACGAGTTGGATCTCGCCGGCCTTGACCATGTCGGCGATGTGAGGCCGGCCGTCCTTGACCTTGTTGACCACCTTCACCGCAATGCCGCCTTCCGCGATCGCCGCTGCCGTGCCCTTGGTGGCGACGACGTTGTAGCCCAGGCCGACCAGATCACCCGCCACCTTGACGGCACGCGCCTTGTCGCCGTTTTTCACCGTGATGACCACCGTGCCCTTGGCCGGCAGGCGCGAGCCCGCGCCGAGCTGGCTCTTCAGCATCGCCTCACCGAAGCTCTTGCCCACACCCATGACCTCGCCGGTGGAGCGCATCTCCGGGCCGAGGATCGGGTCGACACCGGGGAACTTGTTGAACGGGAACACCGCTTCCTTGATGCTGAAGTACGGCGGCACCACTTCGGCCGGCGCACGTCCGTTCCTGTCGCGCTGCGACTTCAGCGATTGACCGGCCATGCAGCGCGCGGCGATCTTCGCCAGCGGCTGGCCCGTGGCCTTGCTGACAAAGGGCACGGTGCGCGATGCACGCGGGTTCACTTCCAGCACATAGACCACGGCGTCGTCGCCCTCGCCCTGGATCGCAAACTGCGTGTTCATCAGCCCGACGACACCCAGCGCGCGCGCCATCAGCGCGGCCTGGCGGCGCATCTCGTCCTGCAGCGCGCTGCTCAGCGAATACGGCGGCAGCGAACAGGCCGAGTCGCCGCTGTGAATGCCGGCGGCCTCGACGTGTTCCATGATGCCGCCGATCATCACGTCGACGCCGTCGCTGATGCAGTCGACATCGACCTCGATCGCGTCGTCGAGAAAGCGGTCCAGCAGCACCGGCGACTTATCGCTCACCTTCACCGCTTCGCGCATATAGCGTTCGAGATCCTTGTCGCCGTGCACGATCTCCATCGCGCGGCCGCCCAGCACGTAGCTCGGGCGCACCACCAGCGGGTAGCCGATCTCGTGCGCCAGTTGCAGTGCCTGCTCCTCGGTGCGCGCGGTGCGGTTGGGCGGCTGCTTCAGGCCGAGTTCGTTGAGCAGCTTCTGGAAACGCTCGCGGTCCTCGGCAATGTCGATGCTGTCGGGGCTGGTGCCGATGATCGGCACGCCGGCGCGCTCGAGATCGAGCGCCAGCTTCAGCGGCGTCTGGCCGCCGTACTGCACGATGACGCCGGTGGGCTTTTCCTTGTCCACGATCTCGAGCACGTCCTCCAGCGTCACCGGCTCGAAATACAGGCGGTCGCTGGTGTCGTAGTCGGTGGACACGGTTTCGGGATTGCAGTTGACCATGATGGTCTCGACGCCGTCCTCGCGCATCGCCAGCGCCGCGTGCACGCAGCAATAGTCGAACTCGATGCCCTGGCCGATGCGGTTCGGCCCGCCGCCCAGCACCATGATCTTCTTGCGGTCGGTGGGCTCGGCCTCGCATTCCTCGTCGTAGGTCGAGTACATGTAGGCCGTCTGCGTGGCGAACTCGGCCGCACAGGTGTCCACGCGCTTGTAGACCGGGCGCACGTTCAGCGCATGGCGCGCCGCACGCACCGCATGCTGGTTCGACTTCATCAGCGCCGCAATCCGGCGATCGGAGAAGCCCTTCTTCTTCAGGAAGCGCATCTCGTCGGCCGACAGGCTGTCGAGCGTGCGCGCCGCCACCATCTTCTCGGTGGCGATCAAGTCTTCGATCTGCGCCAGGAACCAGGGGTCGATCGCGGTTTCCTCGAAAATCTCGTCGAGCGACATGCCGATGCGAAACGCATCGCCGACGAAGAGGATGCGCTCGGGCCCGGCGTTGCCGATCTCGTCGAGGATTTCGTCACGATCACTTTCCTGGCAGCCCGTGCGTTCGCTGAGGCCGTCGATGCCGGTCTCCAGCCCGCGCAGTGCCTTCTGGAAACTCTCCTGGAAGGTGCGGCCCATCGCCATCACCTCGCCCACGCTTTTCATCTGCGTCGTCAGGTGCGGATCGGCGGCGGGGAATTTCTCGAATGCGAAGCGCGGGATCTTCGTCACCACGTAGTCGATGCTGGGCTCGAAACTCGCAGGCGTCGCGCCGCCGGTGATGTCGTTGCGCAGCTCGTCCAGCGTATAGCCGACCGCCAGCTTGGCCGCCACCTTGGCGATCGGGAAACCGGTGGCCTTGGACGCCAGCGCCGACGAACGCGAGACGCGCGGATTCATCTCGATGACGACCATGCGGCCGCTTTTCGGGTCGATCGAAAACTGCACGTTGGAGCCGCCGGTGTCGACGCCGATCTCCCGCAGGATCGCGATGCTGGCGTTGCGCAGGAGCTGGTATTCCTTGTCGGTCAGCGTCTGCGCCGGCGCCACCGTGATGCTGTCGCCGGTGTGGATGCCCATCGGGTCGAGGTTTTCGATCGAGCAGACGATGATGCAGTTGTCGGCGTGGTCACGCACGACCTCCATCTCGAACTCTTTCCAGCCGATGAGGCTTTCTTCGATCAGCAGTTCGTGGGTCGGCGACAGGTCGATGCCGCGCTTGCAGATTTCCTCGAACTCTTCGGGGTTGTAGGCAATGCCGCCGCCGGTGCCGCCGAGCGTGAAGCTCGGGCGGATGACCATCGGAAAGCCGCTGCCGTCGATTTCGGCGGTGATGCGCTTTTGCACCGCCCAGGCCTCTTCCATCGAATGGGCGATGCCGCTCTTGGCGCTGTCCAGGCCGATGCCCGTCATCGCCTGCTTGAACTTCAGCCGGTCCTCGGCCTTTTCGATCGCGTGCTCGTTGGCGCCGATCATCTCGACGCCGTATTTCGCGAGCACGCCGTGCTGGTGCAGTTCGAGCGCGCAATTCAGCGCCGTCTGGCCACCCATCGTCGGCAGCACGGCGTCGGGCCGCTCCTTCGCGATGATCTTCTCGACCACCTGCCACGTGATCGGCTCGATGTAGGTCACGTCCGCCATTTCGGGGTCGGTCATGATCGTCGCCGGATTGCTGTTGACGAGGATGACCTTGTAGCCCTCTTCGCGCAACGCCTTGCAGGCCTGGGCGCCCGAGTAGTCGAACTCGCAGGCCTGGCCGATGATGATCGGCCCGGCGCCGATGATGAGAATGCTCTTGAGGTCTTGGCGTTTTGGCATGTCAGGCCTGCGCCCCCTTGTTGATCTGCGCTTCGGCTCGGGTCTTGTCGGCTTGCTCCATCAGGCCGACGAAGCGGTCGAAGAGGTAGCCGATGTCGTGCGGCCCGGGGCTCGCTTCCGGGTGGCCCTGGAAGCAGAAGGCCGGCTTGTCGGTGCGCGCCAGGCCTTGCAGCGTGCCGTCGAACAGGCTCACGTGCGTCGGCCGCAGGTTGCTCGGCAGGCTGCTCTGGTCGACTGCGAAACCGTGGTTCTGGCTCGTGATGCTGACGCGGCCGCTGTCCAGATCCTTCACCGGATGGTTGGCGCCGTGGTGACCGAATTTCATCTTGAAGGTCTTGGCACCCGACGCCAGCGCCATGATCTGGTGGCCCAGACAGATGCCGAACGTCGGCAGTCCGCTTTCGACGAGTTCACGTGTCGATTCGATCGCGTAGTCGCACGGTTCGGGGTCGCCCGGGCCGTTGCTCAGGAAGATGCCGTCGGGCGCGAGTTTGAGCACCTCGCTCGCCGGCGTCTGCGCCGGCACGACGGTGACACGGCAGCCGCGGCTCGTCAGCATGCGCAGGATGTTGCGCTTGACGCCGTAGTCGAAGGCCACCACGTGATGCGTGGCGCCCGCGCGCTGCCCGTAACCCCGGCCGAGCTGCCATTCGCCTTCGGCCCAGTCGGCGCGCTCGTCGGCCGACACCACCTTGGCGAGATCGAGGCCCGCCATCGACGGCGCGGCCTGCGCGTAGGCGACGGCCTGCGCGATGTGCCCGGCTGTCACGCCCGTGCCGGCCGGCAGCGTGAGGATGCAGCCATTCTGCGCGCCGGTCGTGCGCAGCACACGCGTCAGGCGGCGCGTGTCGATGTCGGCGATGGCCACCGTGCCTTCGCGCTCGAGGTACTGCGCCAGCGTCATCGTGCTGCGGAAGTTGGACACCCGGATCGGCAGATCCTTGATCACGAGGCCGGCGGCGTGCACACGGCCGGCTTCGACGTCTTCGACGTTGATGCCGTAGTTGCCGATGTGCGGATACGTCAGCGTGACGATCTGCCGGCTGTAGCTCGGGTCGGTGAGGATTTCCTGGTAGCCGGTGAGCGCGGTGTTGAACACGACTTCACCCACCGTGTGGCCGGCGGCGCCGATCGACGTACCGACGAAGCGGGTGCCGTCTGCAAGGGCGAGGATGGCAGGGGGCAGAACGGGCAGCAAGGCAAAAGCTCCGGATTTCGCGCGCCCAGTGCCACATGCGTGCGCGCGGCGCGCAGGTGGGTCCGAGGGGAAAACGTCGGAGTTTCGCTTGGGCGGCAGGTGTTTGCGGGTAAACCTGCGGATTGTAGCCGAGCCACGTTCAGGGCGCGCCGCGCACAGGCCGCATCTCTCCATCTCTCAGGCGCCGCAGCTCTGCGGTGCTCAAGGGCGGCTATGCTGTGCAATGCCGCCTCGATGGCGCGTCATCACGCATGACCGTGATCACACAAGGACAATCGGCCCCGGCGCGCGTGGAACCTACAATCGCATGGCGAGTCGGAACGAAACGTCTTTGACGCAACCTGATGGAGAGACCATGAACGACAACGTGCAAACCTACCCTGGCTATGCCGGTGGCGGGACGCTGGCGTCCCAGCGCCAGCGGGTGCTGCGCAACACCTACTGGCTGCTGGCCCTGTCGATGCTGCCCACCGTGCTGGGCGCGTGGATCGGCGTTGCCACGGGCATCGTCGCCCACATGGGCGTCGGCATGAGCGCGATCGTGTTCCTCGGCGGCGCCTTCGGCTTCATGTTCGCGATCGAAAAGACCAAGGAGTCGTCCACCGGCGTCGCGGTGCTGTTGGGCTTCACCTTCTTCATGGGCCTGATGCTGTCGCGCCTGCTGGCGATGATGCTCGGCACCTACAGCAACGGCGCGTCGCTCATCATGACGGCCTTCGGCGGCACCTCGCTCGTGTTCTTCGCGATGGCGAGCCTGGCCACGGTGATCAAGCGTGACCTGTCGAACATGGGCAAGTTCCTGTTCGTCGGCGTCATCCTGCTGCTCGTAGCGGGGCTGGTGAACATCTTCCTGCAGTCCAGCGCGCTGATGCTGACGCTGTCGGTGGCCGCGATCGCCATCTTCTCGGCCTTCATGCTGCACGACATCAAGCGTGTCATCGACGGCGGCGAGACGAACTACATCACCGCCACGCTGGCCATCTATCTGGACCTGTACAACGTGTTCCAGAGCCTGCTGATGATCCTGGGCGTGTTCGGCGGCGACCGCGAATAAGCGGCGACATCGGTCGCAGCAAACGGGGCCTGTACGGCCCCGTTTTTCATGCGCGAGGGTGTTATCGAGCTGATGACCCAAAGTCTTTCAAATCAAAGACTTAGGTCACTTCCGTGAGACCCCTCGAAGAAAATTAGGAGCCGGCCCGCGGTACTGCCAGGCGGCGCCTGCGACCGCAGGCTTTTGCGGGCCTGAGCGTCCCCGGCATCGCGCTCAGTTCGCGTTCCAGCCGTGAATGCGCGTGAGCAGCACGCGTTTCCAGTGCGACTCCCGCTCCAGCACCTCGCTGCTGCTGGCATGCGTGTCAGCGATTTCGAGGACCGAGAAGCGGTAGTGCTTCGCACGCTCGATGCCCTCGGAACCGACGAGTCGCGTCAGCTCGACGTTGTGGCCGTGCCCATCGACGTACTGGCACCAGCGGCTCCAGATGCCGCCTTCGCCAGTCGCGCTGCCGACGTACAGCTTGCCGGTGAGCGTGTCAGAGATGAGGTACACGCCGGCGACGCTGCCCAGCGCCGTACGCCAGGACGTCGTGCCGCTGCGCACAAGGTAGTCCAGGTCCTCGAACGAGATGTCGACGGTCTTGAAGCCCGGGAGCTCGTCGAGCTTCACGGGCTCGGCCGTCACCGCGTGGACGGTCATGCGCGGTGCACAGCTCTCGCCGCGAAGATAGGACGCCCGGGTGCGGCTGAACGTGACGAACAGTCGCCCAGCGAATTCTGCGTACGCCGGCAGCTGCTCAAGGTCGTACTGGTACGTGCCGCTTGGCAGGGTCCGCTTTCCCTTCATTGACGTCTTTGATGATGCCGTTGAGGAGGACGTTGTAGAGGGAATCGTCGGCGGTCATATGGCCTCCAGCCTCGCTAGTCTTGCTCCGAGACTTGCGGGTCCGCTTCCACCGCTGGCAACGTCGCTTCGGTACAGAGGCGAACACGAAGCCCTTCGTCCAGCACCTCGACCCGGTACAGGTCCCCAGGCTTGACCTGCGGGAACAGCCGGTTCAGGCCCGCCAGCGCGCCTGCTTGTCCGACACGCGCCTCACCCAGTACGTTGCCATCGGCATCGCGCACGACCTGCCGCTGCCCAAAGAGGCGCTTCTTGAATCGCATCGGCACGTGGTACTGCTCGTTCCTCATCGCGGCCTCGGTCACACGGGCACCGAACTCGTTCGGACGTGCGCCTTCCATCACAGGCAAGAGGTGGCTGTTCCGCTCGCGTACGCGGCCCCGCGCCGCATTGACCGCCCCGTCGCCAACGCGCCGCCCAATGAGTCGGTACAACCCGTGCTCCACTCGCTCGAAGATGGGAGAACTGCCAAGCATCACGCTGACAAGCACGTCGCTGACGTTCAGCTGGCCCATGAGGGCTTCCTTGAGTTCGAATCGACACGCCACTCCATCGTGGTCCGTGATGACCTTGACTCCCAGCTGCTCGCCGTCTGACAGGACGCCGGTCGCGTCGAAGCCCTCGGCCGGCGCGAAGCGACCCTTCTGAACCACGCGTAGCCAGGGCCAGCCCCGGAATAGTTCGCGCAGCACATGGACCGGCGGAGTGGCCAAGCCGAGGCTTTGCGTCTCACGGTACATCCACATGTCATCGCTGGCCAGCGCGGCTGCAATTTCGTCGGTGCCAAGGTGGTCGTGGGCAACCGCCATCATCTTGCGCACCCGGCCGGCAGCCGAACACCCACTGCTATCACCGAGCGCAAACCAGCCCGTCTCTCGGTCCAACCACCGGAAGCCGGCCGCGCCCTCAAGTGCGGCCTCAATCGCCTCCTGACCAGGAGTGGCGTTCTCTCGTAGCGCCAACAGGCCTGCCACGCGCAGGACGTTGGTGCAGCCGAACATCGAGCAGTCGCGGCTGACGAGTCGAACCATCGCGGTCATCCAAGGAGCCGTCTCTGTTCGCTCGACCATCTTGATGTCTACGAGCTGGCCGCGCACTCGAGTCCGGGTGCGGTGGCAGATGAACCGCACCGGGATTCGTGGAGGCCCGTTGGTGTGAGTCAGGCCGACGTGGCCGACTCGGCGAGTTGACGATAGTAGGCATCCTCGAACTCCGCCGGCGGTACATGGCCGATGGGCTCGAG